>Ga0210036_1000344_pt1 | contig 57150 bp, 60 predicted proteins | sample CryGeymeta201515_FD_185469 | JGI IMG/M metagenome (GOLD analysis project Ga0210036, IMG submission 185469) | Groundwater microbial communities from Crystal Geyser aquifers in Utah, USA - Crystal Geyser metaG 2015-15 (SPAdes) (version 2) | ecosystem: Environmental > Aquatic > Deep subsurface >... | reverse complement strand
GACCTGCGCTGACTATTCGACACGAATGGTGCCTCCGTCGATGTGGTGTTCCCGGTTGGCTGTCCACGGGCAGACCGCTTTTGCGATTCGTATACCGTTGTGCTCTAAGCTAGCACGATCATGTGTCCGGGCAAGACGGCTAATATCATCGCAGCGACCACCGGCCGCGCCTCAATATTCGACACCGATCTGCGCCTTGATGCCAGAGCGGAACGGGTGCTTGACAAGCTCCATCTCGGTCACGAGGTCCGCGAGGTCGATCAGGTCCTCATGCGCGTTGCGCCCGGTCAGCACGACATGTGTCATCGGCGGTTTTTCGTCGCGCAGAAAGGCCACGACCTCGGCAATGTCCACATAGTCATAGCGGATCGCGATGTTGATCTCGTCGAGCAGCACCATCTTGTTCGCCGGGTCGCGGATCAGCTCGCGCGCCTTGGCCCAGGCGGCCTGCGCCATTTCGGTGTCGCGGGTGCGGTCCTGCGTTTCCCAGGTGAAACCCTCGCCCATGGTGTAAAAGGCGCAGGTGTCAGTGAAATGGCGCAGGATCAGGTCACGCTCTCCGGTGCTCATGCCGCCCTTGATGAACTGCACGACGGCGCAGCGCATGTCATGGGCGATGCAGCGGAATATCATGCCGAAGGCGGCCGAGGATTTGCCCTTGCCCTTGCCGGTATGGACGATGACCAGCCCCTTCTGGTCGGTCTTGGTCGCCATGATCTTGTCGCGGGCGGCCTTTTTCTTGGCCATCTTGACGGCGTGGCGTTCGGTATCCTCGGTCATCTGCGGCTCTCCCCTCGGGACCGCGACTTTGGGTCAGGTCGCGGCGATGTGCAAGCGCGGTCAGGACAGCAGGGCAATCAGCCAGGGTGCCAGCAGCGGCGCGATCAGCGCGGTGAGCAGCGCGTTGAGCCCCATGCCGATGCCGGCAAAGGCGCCGGCGGTCTCGTTGACCTGAAACGCCCGCGCGGTGCCGATCCCGTGGCTCGCCACCCCCACGGCAAAGCCGCGCGCGCGCCAGTCGCGGATGCGCAGCAGGTTCAGCAGCGGCGTGGCGACGATGGCGCCGGTGATGCCGGTCAGGATCACCAGCACGGCGGTCAGCGTGGGCGACCCGCCGATGGTTTCCGACACGCCCAGCGCCACCGGGGCGGTGGCCGATTTGGGCGCGAGCGACAGCAGGATGTCGGCCGGCACGCCGAGCGCTGCCGCGATGGCCACCGCGCTCGCCATCGCCACGACCGACCCCGTGACCAGCGCCGCGAGCATCGGCAACACCACGGCGCGCACGCGCGGCAGGTTGGCATAGAGCGGCACAGCCAGCGCCACGGTCGCCGGGCCGAGCATGAAGTGGACGAATTGCGCCCCCTCGAAATAGGTCGCGTAGGGCGTATCGCTGACCCGCAAGGCAATGGCGAGCAGCGCCACCGCGATCAGCACCGGGTTGACATAGGGCCTGCGCCCTGACGCCTTGAACAGCGCGTCGCCGATGCCATAGGCCACCAGCGTGAGCGTGAGCCACAACAGCGGGTCGCGGCTGAGGTAGGTCCAGATTTCGGCGAACTCACGCATCGGGGCTGCGCACCGCGCGCGCCACAAGGAGAAACGCGCCCACCGCCGCCAGCATGGCGAGGATGGTCGAGCCCACGACCGCCGTCAGGATCGCCGCGCCATCGGTGCCGAGCGTGTCGAGGTGGCCGACCACGCCCACGCCCGCCGGCACGAACAAGAGCGACAGATGCGCCAGCAGCACCCGCGTGGTCGGCATGATCGCCTCGGCCAGCCGCGGCAGCGCCAGCAGCGTGAGGAACAAGAGCGCCATGCCGATCACCGGGCCGGGCAGCGGCAGGCCCAGCCCGCGCGAGATCACCTCTCCCGTCAGTTGATAGACCAGCAGAACCGTCAGATGCCCGATCATAGCCGCCCCAATGCGCTGTCAAATGCCGCCACCGCGATATCCGCCTGGTCCCGTGTCATGACCAGCGGCGGCCGGATCTTGATGATATTGCCATGCGGGCCCTCGTTGCCGGTCAGCACGCCCTCATCGCGCATCAGGTTCATCAGGCGCAGGGTCTCGGCCCCCGCAGGCTCCAGCGTGCTGCGGTCGCGCACCAGCTCGATACTGAGCGCAAGGCCGGTGCCGCGCACGCAACCCACGATGGCGTGGCGTGCCATCAGCCCCGCCAGCCCTGCCTTGAAATGCGCGCCGACCCGCGTGGCATTTTCCACAAGCCCCTCGCGCTCGATCACGTCGAGCACGGCATTGCCCGCCGCACAGGACACGTTGTTGCCGCCAAAGGTCGAGAAAAACGCCGTGTCGCGGATGAACCGCTCGTAGATCTCGGGCCTTGTGATGACCACGCCGATCGGGTGGCCATTGCCCGCGGGTTTGCCGAGGGTGATGATGTCGGGCACCACGCCGTGATGCGCGAACCCCCACAGATGCGTGCCCATCCGGCCAAAGCCCGATTGCACCTCATCCGCCACACAGAGCCCCCCCGCCGCGCGCACCCTCTCGAACACGCCCGCGACATAGCCCGGCTGCGGCTCGAGCACGCCATTGGTCATGAAGGCACTGTCGCAGAGATAGGCGGCGGGGCGCAGACCGGCCTGCGCGAGTGAGGCTATGGCGCGGTCGGCATCGGCGGCATAGCGCGGCCCGAGGTCGGGCGTGCCGTCGCGGTAGATCCCGCGATAGCCGTCGGGCGCCAGCAGCGTGCGCATATGCGGCGCGACGGCGCCGGTGCGGCTGGCCGAGGGTGAAAACGGGTCGATGGCGGCGGTGATGCCGTGGTAGCCGAACTCCTGCACCAGCCCGCCCTGCGCCCCGGTCCAGAGCGTCGCCATCCGCCAGGCGATGTCATTGGCCTCGCTGCCCGAATTGACAAAGGCGCAGACGCTCAGGTCGCCCGGCAGACCGGCGGTCAGCCGCTCGCCATAGCGCAGGATGTCCTCGCCCAGATAGCGGGTGTTGGTGTTGAGCCTGCGCGCCTGGCGGGCGATGGCCTCGGTCACATGGGGGTGGCAATGGCCCAGGATCGGCACGTTGTTGTAGCAGTCGAGAAAGGGGCGCCCGGCGCTGTCGATCAGCCAGGCACCCTGGCCACGGACCATGTGCAGGGGCGGGTCGTAGAACACATAAAGGTGCGAGCCCATCAGCCTGCGCCGCCGTTCGATCAGCGCGTCGAGGTCGGCCGGCGCCGTCACCTCCATCCCGCAGGCGGCGCGGATGCGGGCGGTGACGGTGGCGCGCCCTTCGGCCAAAAGCGCCGCCAGCACATCGCCGCCGCCAAAGCCCGCATCGGCGAGGTAATTCGCCGCCCCGGGCGTATGCGCGGCCCGCCAGAGGTTGATGAGCCGCGAGAACACCAGCCGCATCAGGATCAGGTCATAGGCGAGGTCGGCCTCGGCATCCTCAAGCGGGGTGACGCCATGGAACCCCGCCACGACCGCGTCGATCACCGGCGCGATGCGGTCGGGGGTGGTGAGCATGTCGGACAGCGGGCCGGTGAGGTCAAAGAGCAGCGGCGCGTGGATCAGGTCGCCAAAGTCGATGATCCCCGCGATGCTGCCATCGGGGCCGAGGATCAGGTTATGTTCGTGCACATCGCCATGGATCACCTGCGCGCGCAGGGCGGGCAGGCGGGGGAGCACGTCGGCGATGAAATGGTCGATCAGCGGCGCAAGGGTCGCGCGCGCGGCCTCGGGCAGGCTGTCGAGCGTGTCGCGCAGCGCGGGCGCCTCGCGCAGGTCCCACAGCAGGGCACGGCCCCCTGCGGCAGGGTGAAAGAAGCCGCGCAGGCCCTGCCCCAGCCGGGCAATGATCGCGCCGGTGGCGTGAAGGCGGGCCGATGTCGCGGCGCTGTCCGCGGCAATGTCGCCGGCGATATAGGACAGCGCATAGAACAGGTGGACGGTGCCGTCGGGCGCGGTGATCCGCGCCACCGGATCACCCGCAAGCGTAGGCCGCAGGCGCGGCACGGGCAGGGCGGGGTGGGTCGCCGCCAGATGGCGCAGCGCGGCGATCTGGAGGTCCACCGTCGCGGGATCGTCGGCGGCATTGGCGATCTTGAGCGTCCAGGCGGTGCCATCGGCCTCGGTCAGGCGAAAGTTCTGGTCACGCTCGCTGTAGAGCGCGCGCAAGCTGCCGGTCAGGCCAAAGTGGCGCGCGGCGGCCTCGGCCACGGCGGCCTCGGGCAGGCAGGGGGCATCGGCGGCGAGGTAACGCATCGCGCCTCAGGCGGTCACATCGACGACGACGCGGCCCTGCACCTGACCCCGCAGGATCGCCGCGCCCAGTTCGGGCAGATCGGCGAGGGTCGCAGGCCGCACCATGGCGCGCAGGCGGTCCAGCGGCAGGTCGCGCGCGATGCGGTCCCAGGCGCGCAGGCGGTCGGGATAGGGCCGCATCACCGAATCGATGCCCAGCAGGTTCACCCCGCGCAGCAGGAAGGGGATCACCGTCGCGGGCAGGGCCGCACCGCCCGCCAGCCCCACGGCGGCGACCGAGGCGCCATATTTCATCTGCCCCAGCAGCCGCGCCAGCATCGCCCCGCCCACCGCATCGACGCAGCCCGCCCAGGTCTCGGCCTCGAGCGGGCGCTTGACCGTCTCGGCCAGATCGGCGCGCGCCACGATGCGCGCGGCGCCGAGGTCGCGCAGATAGCCTTCGGTCTCGGGCCGGCCGGTCACGGCGGCGACGCCGTAGCCCAGATGCGCGAGGATCGCGGTCGCCACCGACCCCACGCCGCCGGCCGCCCCTGTCACCAGCACCTCGCCCTGATCCGGCGTCAGCCCGTGATCCTCGAGCGCGATGATCGCCAGCATCGCGGTCAGCCCGGCCGTGCCCACCGCCATCGCGTCATGGGTGCTCAGCCCCTCGGGCAATGGCACCAGCATGTCGGCCGCGACCCGCGCGCGGCTGGCATAGCCGCCCCAGCGTGTCTCGCCCACGCGCCAGCCGGTCAGGATGACCTTGTCGCCGGGCGCATAGCGGGGGTCGTCCGATGCCTCGACGGTGCCGGCAAAGTCGATGCCGGGCACATGCGGCCAGGCGCGCACCAGCCCGCCACCGCCACCCATGCACAGCCCGTCCTTGTAGTTGAGCGTGGAATATTCGACGGCGACGGTGACATTGCCGGCGGGCAGGCTGTCCAATGGCAACTCGCGCACCGCAGCGCTGACCGCGCCGTCCGCATCCTTGTCCACCACCAATGCCCGGAACATCGCGCTCTCCCTCTCGCTGCGCTGTCAGGTTGCGGGGATCGTCGCCGCGCCGCAAGAGGCAAACGTCAGGTCATCCACCAGCGCTCCGCGATGCGCAGCCCGTCGAGGGGCGCATTGCTGCCGATCGCCTCGGGCCGGCCGACGCGGTTGTCATGCGCGAGGATATAGTCGGCAAAGGCAGGGATGACCGCCGGCCCCTCGGTCGCACAGATCGCCTGCATCTCGGCATAAAGCGCGGCGCGCGCGCGGTCATCGAGCGTGGCGCGCGCGGCGGCGAGCAGGCTGTCGAACCGCGGATGCGCCCAGTGACCCTCGCTCCAGGGCGCGCCGCTGGCATAGGCGGTGGCAAAGGCCCAATCCTCGGTCAGCCGGCCGGACCATGTGCTTGCGGCAAAGGGGGCCTGGCGCCAGTGGTCGGCCCAGTATCCCGCCGCCGCGACCCTGTTGAGCGTGATGTCGATACCCGCCTGCGCCGCTGCCCCGGCGACGATCACGCCCGCCTCTGTCGCCCCGGCAAAGGCCGCGTCCGACAGGGTGAGCGTGAGTGCCAGCCGGTCGTGCCCCGCGCGCCGCAGGTGGTGGCGGGCGCGGTCGGGGTCAAAGGGGCATTGCGCCAGCGTCGCGTCGAAAAAGCGGTGCGCCGGGCCGATCGGGTGGTCATTGCCGATGCGCCCATGCCCGCCCAGCACGTCGTGCACCAGCGCCTCACGCGGCATCGCGTATTTCAGCGCGCGGCGGATGTCGGGGTTGTCATAGGGTGCCGCGCGCACGTCCATGGCAAAGGCGTGGTGCTGCGTGCCGCTCACCGCCAGCACGGTCGCCTCGGGCCGCGCGGTCAGCCGCGCGATCCCCGCGCGGTCGAGGCCAAAGACGACATCGGCCAGCCCTTCCTCTAGCGCGTCAGGCCCCTGCGCCGCCACGATCTCGACCACGTCCACATGGGCGCGGCCGGGCTTCCAGTAGTCGGGGTTGCGCGTCAGGCGGGCATAGTGACCGGGGGTATAGGCCTGCGCGACATAGGCGCCGCAGCCGTCAGACGACAGCGGGTCGATGGCGCCATAATGGGCGGGCAGGATCGGCAGATGCACATCCGACAGCAACAGCGGAAAATCGGCATTGGGCCGGGCGAGGTCGATCACCAGCCAGGGTCCGTCGGCGCGCATGTCCGTCACATCCGAGAGGAGCGGCCCCGCCACCGCGCCGGGCGTGCGGCGGTGATAGTCGAGCGAGGCGATCACATCGCCCACGTCCAGCACCTTGCCCGAATGAAAGGTCACGCCCTCGCGGATGCGCAACAGCCAGGTGCGGCCATCGCTGGTGTCCCAGCTCTCTGCGATCTCGCCGGTGAGTTGCCCGTCGGCGGCGATCTCGGTCAGGGTGTTGTGCCGTGTCGCGGCATAAAACTGCGCATGCAGGCTGGTCCAGCCGCGCGGGTCATGGCTGTCGGTCACGCTGCCCGGCCCGGTCGCGATGCGCAATGTGCCACCGCGCCGCGCCATCGCCGCCACCGCCGCCGCGCCAAAGGGCAGCATCAGCGACGATGCGCCCACGGCGGACGCACCCCGCAAGAGGCTCCGTCTGGTGATGGCCTTGGGTGACAGGACGCGGGTCAAGGTGGATCTCTCGGGTGGTGATGGCAGGATAACGCGCGGGCGGCGCGATCATTCCCGCAGGATAGTGCAACCGCGCGGCAAAGGGAAATGGCCCGCGCCGCGCCGGCCGATTTTCCCCCTGTGGCACTTGCGCCACGCCCAGGCCTTTCCCAAATAACCAGCAAGGCCCGCAAGGGTCTGTGCCGCCGATGCGGGCAGACCGGGAGACGGGCGCTTTTGCAAAGGAGAGAGACCATGAACTTGGAGAAGTTCACGGAACGGTCGCGCGGCTTCATCCAGGCGGCCCAGACCATCGCGACCCGCGAAAACCATCAGCGGCTCGCCCCCGAACATCTGCTCAAGGCCCTGCTCGACGACAGTGAGGGGCTGGCCGCCAACCTGATCGCCGCCGCCGGAGGCAATGCGGCCGCCGTGCGCGAGGCGGTTGACCTTGCCGTGGCCAAACAGCCCAGGGTGACGGGCGACGCAGGGCAGGTTTACCTCGACACTGCCACGGCCAAGGTGCTCGACGAGGCGGAAAAGGTCGCGACCAAGGCCGGCGACAGTTTCGTGCCGGTCGAACGCATCCTGATGGCGCTCTGCATGGTGAAATCCAGGGCCAAGGACGCACTGGACGCCGGCCGCGTGACCGCGCAGGCGCTCAATGCCGCGATCAACGAGGTGCGCAAGGGGCGCACCGCCGACAGTGCGACGGCCGAACAGGGCTATGACGCGCTGAAGAAATATGCGCGCGACCTGACCGAGGCGGCCGAGCAAGGCAAGATCGACCCGATCATCGGGCGCGACGAGGAAATCCGCCGCGCGATGCAGGTGCTCTCGCGCCGGACCAAGAACAACCCCGTGCTGATCGGCGAGCCCGGTGTCGGCAAGACCGCCATCGCCGAAGGCCTCGCGCTGCGCATCGTGAGCGGCGACGTGCCCGAAAGCCTGCGCAACAAACGGCTGATGGCGCTCGACATGGGCGCGCTGATCGCGGGGGCCAAGTATCGCGGCGAGTTCGAAGAGCGGCTCAAGGCCGTGCTGTCCGAGATCACCGCCGCCGCGGGCGAGATCATCCTCTTCATCGACGAGATGCACACGCTGGTGGGCGCGGGCAAGGCCGACGGCGCGATGGATGCCGCGAACCTGATCAAACCGGCGCTGGCGCGGGGCGAATTGCACTGCGTGGGCGCCACCACGCTGGATGAATACCGCAAATATGTGGAGAAAGACGCGGCGCTCGCCCGCCGGTTCCAGCCGATCATGGTCAACGAGCCGACGGTCGAGGACACGATCAGCATCCTGCGCGGGATCAAGGAAAAGTATGAGCTGCACCATGGCGTGCGGATCAGCGACAGTGCGCTGGTCGCGGCCGCGACGCTGAGCCATCGCTACATCACCGACCGGTTTCTGCCGGACAAGGCGATCGACCTGATGGACGAGGCCGCGAGCCGCCTGCGCATGGAAGTGGACAGCAAGCCCGAAGAGCTCGACGCGCTCGACCGGCAGGTGTTGCAGATGCAGATCGAGGCTGAGGCGCTCAAGAAAGAAGACGACGCTGCGAGCCGCGACCGGCTGGGCAAGATCGAGAAAGAGCTGGCCGACCTGATGGAACGCTCGGCCGAAATGACCGCCAAATGGCAGGCCGAGCGCGACACGCTGGAAAGCGGGCGCACGCTCAAGGAACAGCTCGACCGTGCGCGCGCGGATCTGGAGATCGCCAAGCGCGAGGGCAACCTCGCCAAGGCGGGGGAGCTGTCCTATGGCGTGATCCCCGCGCTGGAGCGGCAACTGGCCGAGGCCGAGACCGCCGGCGACGCGCTGATGGTCGAAGAGGCGGTGCGCCCCGAGCAGATCGCCGAGGTGGTGGAGCGCTGGACCGGCATCCCCACCAGCCGGATGCTCGAGGGCGAGCGTGACAAGCTCTTGCGGATGGAAGAGGAGCTTGGCCATCGCGTGATCGGCCAGCGCGCCGCCGTGCGCGCGGTGTCCAATGCCGTGCGCCGCGCCCGCGCGGGGCTGAATGACGAGGGGCGGCCCTTGGGCAGTTTCCTCTTTCTCGGGCCGACCGGCGTGGGCAAGACCGAGCTGACCAAGGCGGTGGCGTCCTTCCTCTTTGACGACGACAGCGCGATGGTGCGCATCGACATGTCCGAGTTCATGGAGAAACACGCCGTCGCCCGCCTGATCGGTGCCCCGCCGGGCTATGTCGGCTACGAGGAAGGCGGCGTGCTGACCGAGGCCGTGCGGCGCCGGCCCTATCAGGTCGTGCTGTTCGACGAGGTGGAAAAGGCGCATCCGGACGTGTTCAACGTGCTGTTGCAGGTGCTTGACGACGGTATCCTGACGGACGGGCACGGGCGCACCGTGGACTTCAAGCAGACGCTGATCGTGCTGACCTCGAACCTCGGCGCGCAGGCACTCAGCCAGTTGCCCGACGGGTCCGACGCATCAGAGGCGAAACGCGAGGTGATGGAGGCGGTGCGCGGGCATTTCCGGCCCGAGTTCCTGAACCGGCTGGACGAGACGATCATCTTTGACCGGCTGGGCCGGGCGGACATGACCGGCATCGTCGAGTTGCAGTTGGGGCTGCTCGAAAAGCGGCTCGCGGGGCGCAAGATCGCGCTGTCGCTCGACGAGGGGGCAAAGGTCTGGCTGGCCGACGAAGGCTATGACCCGGTGTTCGGCGCGCGCCCGCTCAAGCGGGTGATCCAGCGGGCGTTGCAGGACCAGCTCGCGCAGATGATCCTCGCGGGGGACATCAAGGATGGCGACACGGTGCCGGTGACGGTGGGGGCCGAAGGGCTGATCGTGGGCGACCGGGTGTCCGGGTCGAACCGCACCAAACCGCAGGATGCGGTGTTGCACTGATACGCAGAAGGGCCCGGGCAGATCGCCCGGGCCTTTTGCCATCAGCGCGGAATGAGCACGGTGTCGATCCGGTGGATCACGCCGTTCGACGCGATGATGTCGGCCTGCGTGACATTGGCGTTGTTCACGCGCACGCCATTGGTGCCGTTCACATGCACGGATGCGCCGTTCACCGTCGCCGCGTCCAGCCGCTGACCGGCGAGCTGGTCAGACGTCACGGCGCCCGGCACAACGTGATAGGTCAGGATCGCGGCAAGGGCTGCCGGGTCGGCCAGCAGCGCATCGACGGTGCCGGCGGGCAGCTTGGCAAAGGCGGCGTCGGTCGGTGCAAAGACGGTGAAGGGGCCGTCGCCCTTGAGCGTCTCGACAAGGGTCGCGGCACCGGCCGCGGCGACGAGGGTCGAGAATTGCGGGTTGGCGGCGAGGATATCGACGATGTCGGCGGGCTGGCTGACCATGTCAGGGGCACAGGCGGCCAGACCCAGCGCCATGGCGGATGCCCCGGCGAGGGCGAGCAGATTGCGACGTTTCATGTGTGATCCTTTCGGGATTCTGGGATACCGGCGGATGCAATAAGGGCGGCTGGTTCCCCAACCGCCCCGATTGAAAACCCGATTACATCGGCGGCAGGATCACCGCGTCGATGACATGGATCACGCCGTTCGACGCTTCGATGTCGGCGGCGGTGATGTTGGCACCGTTCACCTTGGCACCACCTTCGAGGGTGATCGTGACGTCGGCTCCGTTGACGGTGGTGGCGGTCAGGCCCTCGGACAGGTCGGTGGACATCACCTTGCCGGCGATGACGTGGTAGGTCAGGATCGCGGCCAGCGCTTCGGGATCGGCCAGCAGCGCTTCGACGGTGCCTTCGGGCAGCGCGGCAAAGGCGTCATCGGTCGGCGCGAACACGGTGAACGGGCCTTCGCCCTTGAGCGTGTCCACGAGGCCGGCGGCGGTCACGGCGGCGACCAGCGTGTTGAAGGTGCCGGCACCGACTGCGGTGTCAACGATATCCATCGAATGACCGGCGGCAAAGGCCGGGCCGGTGGCCAGCGCGGTGACAGCGGTCAGGGCGAGGAAAGTTCTGCGGATCATTATGTCGTCTCCCAAGGTTTTTGTAATGCCGTGGGTGGCATCGGGGGGTGAGACGGGCCGCTTGCGACATCGGATCACCGGGGAAATCCGCCTGTCGCGTTTGACTTGACCGCAGCGCGACCTAAGCCGCGCCCGCCTGCCGTTTCAAGTCACAACCCCTTTATCCCGCGTGATCGGGCGTGACCCGCTGGGCGGCTCAAAGCCCGCTTCGCGCCAGAACCTCGCGCAGGATCGGTGCGAGCCTGTCGGCCCAGCCCTCTTGCGCGGTGGCGGTGGCGATCAGGTCGTGACGTAGCTCGATCAGCACATTGGGCCGCCCCGGCCCCAGCGCGTGCCGGTCCACCGCATCGCCGGGCAGATGGCCGCTGTAGGGCTGGTTGTCGCCGACACAAAGGCCGGGCTCGGCGCGCAGCCGGTCGATCAACGGGCGCGAGAGGCGCTCGTCGCGGTGCGAATAGAGCACGCCGATATGCCAGGGCCGCGGCGGGCGGCCGCGCAGCTGCGGGGTAAAGCTGTGGATGGCCACGATCACCGTATCGGCCCGCCGCGCCGCCAGCCCCGCCAGTGCGCCATGATAGGGCCGGTAGAGCGCCGCCAACCGCCGCTCCTGCTCGGCCGCGTCGGCGTGGCGGTTGGCGGGGATGATTGTGCCATCATAGAGCCGCATCAGCAGCGTCGGGTCATCTTCGCCCCGGTTCGGGTCGATCACGAGCCGCGAAAACCGCGACAGGATCGCGGGCGCATCGAGTTGTGCCGCCAAGGCGCGGGTCAGCCCGGCGGCACCAAGGTCATAGGCGATGTGGCGGGCCATGTCGGTGGCAGGCAGGCCCAGATCACCCCCTGCCACCCAGTCGGGCACCGCATTGGATGCGTGGTCGCAGGTGACGAGCCAGCGCGCGGGGCGGTCGGCGCCGATGATTTCATAGGCAGGGTGGGTCATTTGCACAGATTGCAGCCTGTCAACTTTGTCACAACGCCCTTAGGCTAGTTGTGGGATGATGTGAATTGCGCAATAAGCGCCCCAAAGCTTGCGTTAGCGGTAACACGGCCGCGACCGCATCCATGATCAAGCCAAAGGACCCCTGTCCCATGAGACGCCATCGCAATGTCAAGATCGTCGCCACCCTCGGCCCGTCCTCCAGCACCTACGACATGATCCGTGCGCTGGTCGAAGCGGGGGCGGATGTGTTCCGGCTCAACATGAGCCACGGCAGCCACGACGACATCCGCGCCCGCCACGTCATCATCCGGCAGGTAGAGCGTGACCTGAACACCCCCATCGGCATCCTCGCCGACCTTCAGGGGCCGAAACTGCGGGTCGGCGAATTTGCCGACGGGGCGGTCGAGCTTGTGCCCGGCGCGCCGTTCCGGCTCGACCTCGATGTAGCGCCCGGCGACGTCAATCGCGTGCAATTGCCGCACAAGGAAATCTTTGACGCGCTCGAACCCGGCGCATCCCTGCTGGTCAATGACGGCAAGATCCGCCTCAAGGTCAAGGATTGCGGCGCGACCTTCGCCAATTGCGAAGTCGTCGTGGGCGGCACGATTTCCAACCGCAAGGGCGTGAACGTCCCCGATGTGGTGCTGCCGCTGGCCGCCCTGTCGGACAAGGACCGGCGCGACCTCGAGTTTGTCTGCGACCTGGGCGTGGACTGGCTCGCGCTGTCCTTTGTGCAGCGGCCCGCCGACGTGCACGAGGCGCGCGACCTGGCCAAGGGGCGCGCCGCGATCCTGTCCAAGATCGAGAAACCCGCCGCGGTCAAGGCCTTTGACGACATCCTCGCGGTCAGCGACGGCATCATGGTCGCGCGCGGCGATCTGGGGGTCGAACTGCCGGTGCAGAACGTGCCGCCGATCCAGAAGCGGCTGGTGCGCAAGTGTCGGGCTGCGGCCAAGCCGGTGATCGTGGCCACGCAGATGCTCGAATCGATGATCGAAAGCCCGATGCCGACGCGGGCCGAGGTGTCGGATGTGGCGACCGCGATCTACGAGGGCGCGGATGCGATCATGCTCTCGGCGGAATCGGCGGCCGGGCAATACCCGGTCGAGGCGGTGCAGACGATGGACAACGTCGCCGCCGAGGTCGAAAACGACCCGACCTACCGCGAGATCATCGAATCGAGCCGCCGCGCCGTGCGCCACACGGTCGCCGACGGCATCGTGTCGGCGGCGCGCGAAATTGCCGAGACGACCGACATCAAGGCGATCTGCTGCTTCTCGCAATCGGGCACCACGGCGCTGCTGGTCGCGCGCGAACGGCCCCGCGTGCCGATCATCGCGCTGACCTCGGTCGAGCGGACGGCGCGGCGGCTCTGCCTCACCTGGGGCACCATCTGCGTGATCGTGGGCCCGGTGGACCGCTTCAAGGCGGCGGTGATAGAGGCGGTGCGCGCCGCGCTGCGGCTCGAGTTCGCCACGGCCTCCGACATGATCGTGGTGACGGCGGGTGTGCCCTTCAACACCCCGGGGTCCACCAACATCCTGCGCGTGGCGCCTTGCGAGGAACGTTTGATTTACAACGCTGATCCGGAGTAGCTTTTCCCCAGGACACAAGGACCGGGGTGGGGGGTTTAGCGGATGGGCGTCGATTCAGACCTGTTTTTCGTCTTGGGCGTGGTTATCGCCGCACTGTCTCTGCCGTCGATCCTCGGCGCCATTTCCGAAGGACGCGCGCCGCGCGCCGCCGCCATCCTCGTGATGATCGGCGGCGGGCTCATCCTGCTTGCCGTCTATCAGCGGCCGGGCCTCTATTCCCTGCAATCGACGCCCGAGGCCTTTGTGCGGGTGGTGGGGCGCTACCTCAACTGACCCTCTTGCCTTTGGCCGGCGCGCAGCCTAAAAGGCGCGCTCATTCCCGCGTGGCCGGCCGATGTGGCATGCCGAGTCGCGCGTTCATCCCCTTCGTGAGAGGAGACCGAAATGCCCAAGATGAAGACCAAGTCGAGCTGCAAGAAGCGGTTCAGCCTGACGGCCACCGGCCGGATCAAGGCAGGTCAGGCCGGCAAGCGCCATGGCATGATCAAGCGCACCAAGAAGTTCATCCGCGACGCCCGCGGCACCACGATTCTGAGCAAGCAGGATGAAGGCATCCTGAAGCCCATGATGCCCTACGCGCGCTGAGGAGGACCAGACATGTCACGCACCAAAGGTGGTACCGTCACCCATCGTCGTCACAAGAAGGTTCTTGACGCGGCAAAAGGCTATTATGATCACCGCCGCCGCACCTTCAAGGTTGCCAAGCAGGCCGTGGACAAGGCCAACCAGTATGCGACCCGCGACCGTCACGTGCGCAAGCGGAACTTCCGCGCGCTGTGGATCCAGCGGATCAATGCGGCCGTGCGCGAGTTTGACCCGGCGCTGACCTATTCGCGCTTCATCAACGGTCTGGCGCTCGCCGGGATCGAGGTGGACCGCAAGGTGCTCGCCGATCTGGCCGTGCACGAGCCGGACGCCTTTGCCGCCATCGCCGGCAAGGCACGCGACGCGCTGCCCGCCTGATCGCGGCAAAGCGACGACAATAGTCAGGCCGCTCCTTTCGGGGCGGCCTGTTTCGTTTCGGTCTTGCGTGCCGATCAGATGCGGCCGGTGATGACCAGCACCAGAACGATGACGACGAGAACGCCGATCACGCTGATGCCGCCTCGGCCAAAGCCATAGCCCAGCCCGCCAAAGCGGCCGCTAAAGCCGCCGAGCAGAAAGATGATGAGCAGGATCAGAAGAATGGTTCCGATGCTCATGAGTTCGCACTCCGTGCCGCGTGGTCCGGCTGGCGCTCATTTCCCACGCAGCGTGTCCTTGATCCCGCCGACGGCATTCTGAACCTTGCCTTCGACCTGGTCGGCACTGCCGTCAGATTGCAGCTTGGTATCCCCGACGAGTTTGCCGACGCCTTCCTTGATCTTGCCTTTGACGACTTTCGCCGATCCTTCGATACGGTCCTTGTCCATGTCAGCGTCTCCCGTTGCATGGGCCCCCTTGGGTCAAAGGGGCCAGGAGGGGTATCCTAGGGACAAGGTGTCGCACATGCACGGGCCACCCGGCCTGGGGCCGGCATCGGCGGGAACCGGCCGATACTGCGTCTGGGCCCGGTTTGCGCCGGGTCGCGGATGACCACCTTCGTGCCGTCGCGACGGCGATCCCGCGCCTCTGCTTGTGCCGCAGGGCAAGGCGCTGTAATCCCCCGGCATCGTGTTATGCAGAGGCCCGCAATGGACGACATCAAAGCCCGCTACCTGGCGCTCATCGCTGCCGCCGCCGACGAGGCCGCGATCGAAGAGGTGCGCATCGCCGCGATGGGCAAGCAAGGCGAGGTCGCGCTGCGGATGCGCGAGCTGGGCCGCATGTCGCCCGAGGAACGCCAGACCGCCGGGCCCGCGCTCAACGCGCTCAAGGACGAGATCACTTCGGCGCTGGCCGCGCGCAAGGCGGCGCTGGGGGATGCGGCGCTCGAGGAACGGCTGCGCGCCGAATGGCTCGACGTGACGCTGCCGGGCCGGCCCCGGCGGCAGGGCACGATCCACCCGATCAGCCAGGTGACCGAAGAGGTCACGGCGATCTTTGCCGATATGGGGTTCCGTGTGGCCGAAGGCCCGCAGGTCGAAAGCGACTGGTTCAATTTCGACGCGCTCAACATCCCCGGCCATCACCCTGCGCGCGCCGAGATGGATACGTTCTACACCCACCGCGCCCCCGGCGATAACCGCCCGCCCCATGTGTTGCGCACGCATACCAGCCCCGTGCAGATCCGTGCGTTGCAGGCGCAGGGCGCGCCCATTCGCGTGATCGCGCCGGGCCGTGTCTATCGCGCGGATTATGACCAGACCCATACGCCGATGTTCCATCAGGTCGAAGGGCTGGCGATCGACCGCGATATCTCCATGGCGAACCTGAAATGGTGCCTGGAGGAATTCGTGAAGGCCTATTTCGAGGTCGATCATGTCGATCTGCGCTTCCGCGCCTCGCATTTCCCTTTCACCGAGCCTTCGGCCGAGGTGGATATCCGCTGTAGCTGGGAGGGGGGCACGCTCAAGGTCGGCGAAGGCGATGACTGGCTCGAGGTGCTGGGGTCGGGCATGGTGCATCCCAAGGTGCTGCAGGCGGCGGGCGTTGACCCGGCGCAGTGGCAGGGCTTTGCCTTTGGCCTCGGTATCGACCGGATCGCGATGCTGAAATATGGCATCCCCGACCTGCGCGCGTTTTTCGATTCGGACCTGCGCTGGCTGCGTCATTACGGCTTTGCCAGCCTTGACGTGCCGACGCTGCACGGCGGGCTGAGCCGGTGAGCGACGATGACGTCGAGGAATTGCAGGACATCTATCCGGGTGCCGGGACCTTTACCTTTGGCGACAATGCAGAGCTTTGCGCCGCGCTGATCGCGCTGGTGCGCAGCGGGACCAAGACCGCGACCTGCGGCGCGATGCGGGATTTTGCCGATGATCCGGCGTCGATGCCAAAGGTCGGGCGCTGCGATATCGCGGCAAACTGGGATGGAAGCCCGGCGCTTGTCATCCGCACCATACGGCTGGAGCAGGTCCGGTTTTGCGACGTGACCTGGGAAATGGCCCGGCTTGAGGGCGAGAATGACACGCTCGCGGGCTGGCAGGCCGATCATCGCGCCTATTTCGCGCGCAATGGTGGCTTTGACCCCACGATGCTGCTGCTGTTCGAGGTTTTCGAACTGGTCGAGGATTTCGAGGATCGCGGGCTGGTCAACTAGGCCGGCCGCGTTACCCTTTGCAACATGCGCCGCACCCTCATCGCCATGTCGGTTCTCGTGACCCTGATCGTCGCCGCCCATGTGGCGCTGTGGCTGTCCGATGCGCCCCATGAGGCCAAGCTGCGGCTGACCCTGCTCAACGCCGCCGTCTGGGCCGTGATCCTGCTGCCGGCGCTGGGGGTGGGGCTGTGGCTGCGGGCACACAAGGCGCAGGGCCTTCGCGGCAGCGCGCAGAAATAGCGCAGGCGCGTTCTTCCTTCGCGGTGCGACCTGGGCTATCACCCGGTGGATTGTCCGACAATTCCCCAACAGCCCGTCCCCGAGGTTCCCGATGCCCCTTGCCCTGCGCCTGAACCCTGCCCGCCGGGTCTTTGCGAGCTTTGCCATCTATGCCTTTGCCATGGGCAACATCTTTCCCCGGCTGGGCGATGTGCAGCGCCAGATGGGCGTGGGCGAGGGCGCGCTGGGGCTTGGGCTGATCGGCGCGCCGGTGGGCACGCTTTTCGCGCTCACCTTTGCCGCGCCGCTGCTCGAAAGGCTCGGCCACCGGCGCGTGCTGATCTGGGGCATCCCGCTGCTGGCGTTTCTCTATGCCGTGGCCGTGCAGGCGCCCAGCCCGGTCTGGCTCTTTGCGATGCTGCTGCCGGTGGGGCTGACGATCGGCTGTGTCGAGATCATCGTCAATCTCGAGGCTGACCGGGTCGAGCATCAGATGGGCTACCGGATCATGAACCGGGCCCATGCGTTCTGGAGCATCGGGTTCTTCAGCGCGGGCCTGTTCGGCGCCGCGATGGCAGGGCTGGGGCTGTCGCCGCAGGTGCATCTGGGGCTGGTGCTGCCGCTGGCGGGCCTTGGCGTCTGGCTGCTGCTGGGCGAATTCCAGCCCGCAGCGCCGCGCCCGACGACCAGCGTCGAAGGGCCCGCCCCCCGCTTTGCCGCACCGACGGCGGCGATCATGCTGCTGGTCGCGGTGACGGTCAGCGCGATGCTGATGGAGGGGGCGAGCATGGACTGGTCGGCCATCTACATGCGCGACGTGTTCGGCGCCGGGCCGTTCATTGCCGGGGTCGCGGTCGCGGCCTTTGCCTTCAGCCAGGCGCTGATGCGGTTCTATGCCGATGGCGTGGTCGAACGGTTTTCGCCCGCGCATGTCGCGCGTGTTCTGCTGGCGATCATGCTGGCGGGTTGCTTTGTCGTGACCCTTTCGCCGTTGCCCTGGCTGTCCCTCATCGGCTTTGCGATGATGGGGCTGGGCACCAGCGCGATCTTTCCGCTGGCGATGTCGGCGGCCGCGCAACGCCAGGACCGCCCTGCCGCGCTCAACATCGCGGCGCTGGCGCAGATTTCCTTCATGGTGTTCCTGCTCGCCCCGCCGCTTTTGGGCTTTGTGGCTGAACACTACGGCATCCGCACCGCATTCGGCATCGGGCTGCCGCTGATCCTGCTGAGCCTGTTGACCGCCGGGTCACTGGGCCGGCGGACAACGGCCTTTGCCTGATTGCTTTGCCTGATTGCTTTGCCTGATCGGATCAACTGCCCGCCGCGATGGCGGCGGCGAGGTCGGCCTGTTCCTCGCATGACCCGCAGAGCATGGTGAGCCGGTCGAGGTTGGCCTGCGCCGCGGCAGGGTCGCCCAGCATCAGGAACAGCTCTCCCTGATATTCCAGCGCGCCCAGATGCGCGGGGTCGGCCGTCAGCGCGGCCTCGTACCAGGTGCGCGCGACGTCAAGCTGCCCGAGCTTGCGATAGGAAAAGCCCAGCAGGTTGAGCGCATCGGCATTGCGCGGCTCGCGCGAGATGATGTCGAGCAGCGCCGGGACCGCGGCATCATAGCGCGCGGCCGCGATCTCGGCCCGGGCCGTGGCGAGGGCATCCTGCGGGGCAGGCGCCGTATCGACAGCAAGCGCGGGCCCGGCACACAGCAAAAGGCACAGGACAAGGGTGGCAGGGCGCGACATGGCAGGATCCTCCGAAGGGGTGTGACGCGCGAGAGGGTAGCGTCAGCGACCCCGTTTGCCACCATCGCCGTCCCCAGGTGGCCGCAGCGCCGGCCAGAAACCGCCGAAAACATGCCTCTGGCGCAGGGGGCAGGACAGTTTCCAGCCTCGCCGCACCAAGATGCGGAGGTTATTAGCTAGCAAATTCAACATCTTGCGAAAAAGTCGAAAATATGTCGAAAAATGTCTGGATCGGGTGAAACTCAAGGCCGGGTTCTGTCGTGGTTAATGGCGAGTGGGGGCGATCATCAGACGACACAGGATCAGCCAAATGACAAGGTTTCTCAACATCAGCCGTACCCGTCCTTCGGTCCATGTGATGGGTCAGGCGCATCTGTCCGCTGCGGCCATGCCGGCGCGCTCCGCCCGGGTGCGCGTCTCCCGCGAGGAAATCTCGGCCATCTTCAGCGCCGAACTCGGCTACGACCGGTCGTCTGTCTGACCCCTGAAACCCCCTATCACACAAGGAAATCAACCATGTCCCTCATCCTCAAAGCCCGCGAAAACCGTGCCCGCGCCGTCAAGGCGATCAGCGCCCGCCATGCGAATGTCTTTGCCGACGATTTCGGCCAGATGCGCCGCGCCCGGCCCGGCCGTCCTGCGTGACGCTCAGATCTGCGTGAAGCCGGCCCCGGGGATATAGGCCTCGAGGCCGCCTTCCGCGATGTCGTTCCACAGCCCGTGCAGCGTCAGGCGGTCATCCTCGACCGCCGCGCGCACAAAGGGGAATGTCATCAGGTTTTCCAGCGACACCAGCACCGCCTCTTTCTCAAGCGCACGCAGACGTTCGGCGGGTTCGCCCTCGGCAAGGCGATCGAAGCTTGGGCGCAGGATGTCCATCCAGCGGCCGACAAAGCTGGTGCTCTGTTCCAGTTGCGGCGCATGGCCCGAACACATGTCATAGCATCCCTGCACGCCGCCGCAGCCGGAATGGCCCAGCACGATCAGATGTGCGACGCGCAGGCTGGTGACGGCATATTCCACCGCGGCCGAGGTGCCGTGGTATTCGCCGTCCGCGCTGTAGGGCGGCACCAGATTGGCGATGTTGCGGTGGATGAAGAATTCGCCCTGATCCGCGCCAAAGATCGACGTGACATGCACGCGGCTGTCGCAGCATGACACGACCATCGCGCGCGGATGCTGCCCATCCTCGGCGAGGTGGCGATACCAGCTTCGATTGTCGGCATAGGAGGTCGCCCTCCAGCCGAGGTAGCGACGGACGAGGTATTCGGGCAGGGCGCGGGCGTGGTCCATGTCGTGTCTCCTGTCGCGGGGCAAACCCTCCGCTGGATAGGGTGTTTTCAATTTGAATTCGAGCCATTTCTTGCACTGGCGGAAATGGTTTGGGAACCACGCCGCGCTATCGATGAGGCGGGCAAGGGGTAGCGTGAGGTGGTGATGAGACAGGACAGGAACGGCGCGCCGCGCCGTATGGGAAATGTGGTGCAGATTGTGCCGCGCGAGACGGTGCGGATAGATCATGAGCCGCTTGCGCGGCTTTATGCGGCGCTGGGCACGCAGGGGGCCGAGGATGTCATCGCGCGGGCGGTCGAGGATATCGCGCACAGGCTGGCGCGGATCGAGACCGATCACCGCGACCTCGCGTTTGACCGGCTGGAACGGGGCGCGCGGATGGTGGCGGCCGTGGCGGCGCCGATCGGGTTGGGCGACCTGTCGCGCGTGTCGGCCCATGTCGCCGCCTGCGCGCTGCGCAACGACGCGGCCGCACTGGGCGCGACCGTTGCGCGGCTGGCGCGGCTGGGCCGGCGTGCGATGACCGATTTTGGCCGCATGCGGCAAAGCGGCGGCTAGGGGCGCCCCCCTTGCGGCGCGGCCGTGGCGGGATAGTGTTGGCGGGCACAGCCTGACAGGATGACCATGACCCTCGCCTTTGCCCCGGACGCCGATGCCGTCCCGCTTACCTTTGTCGCGCCGGCGGATTGCGCGGCGCTGACCGATGCCTTGCCCGATGCCGCGCGCGGCTGGGCCCGGATTCAGGGCTTTGCCGCGGCGGCGGGCGAGGTGCTGGTGCTGCCCGATGCGCAGGGCGGTATCGCGCAGGTCTGGGTCGGCACCGGCCACGCCCGCGCGCAGGAACGGACGCGCTTTGGCGTTGCAGCGGCCGCGCGGCGGCTTCCGGCGGGCAATTACCGGGTGGTGGCCGGGCTTTCGGGCGCGGCGCTGGAAGAGGCTGCGCTGGGCTGGCTTCTCGAAGGGTATCGCTTTGGTCGGTACAAGGCGCAGGAGACCGCGCGTGCCAAGCTGGTGGCGCCACCGGGTGTCGATGCCCATCGCATCGAAATCATCGCCAATGCCGAGGCCCTGACGCGCGACCTGATCAACACGCCGCCCAACGACATGGGCCCGGGCGAGCTTGCCGCAGCGGCGCAGGCGCTGGCCGCGCAACACGGCGCGCAGGTCGGAGTGACGCTCGGTGACGCCCTGCTGGCGGAAAATCTGCCGCTGATCCACGCCGTCGGCCGCGCCGCCACCACGGCCCGCGCGCCGCGCCTGATCACGCTCGACTGGGGTGGGGCCGGCCCGCTCTTGACGCTGGTGGGCAAGGGGGTCTGTTTCGACACGGGCGGGCTCGACATCAAGCCCGCATCCTCGATGGGCCTGATGAAAAAGGACATGGGCGGCGCCGCGACCGTGCTGGGGCTGGCCGACATGATCATGTCGCTCGCGCTGCCGCTGCGGCTGCGGGTGCTGATCCCGGCGGTCGAGAACGCGATTTCGGCTGCGGCGTTCCGCCCGCAGGACATCCTGACCGCACGCAACGGGCTGACGGTCGAGATCAACAACACCGACGCCGAGGGGCGGCTGGTCCTCGCCGATGCGCTGGCGCTCGGGGCCGAGGGCGCGCCGGACCTGATGATCTCGATGGCGACGCTGACCGGCGCGGCGCGGGTGGCGGTCGGCCCCGACATCGCGCCGTTCTTTACCGATGACGAGGCTGTTGCGACGGCGATCGGCGCAGGCGCGGCGGCGGTGCGCGACCCGGTCTGGCGCCTGCCGTTCCACGCGCCCTATGAGGCGATGATCGAGCCCGGCATCGCCGACCTCGACAATGCGCCCGGCGGCGGCATGGCCGGCGCGATCACCGCCGCGCTGTTCCTGCGCCGCTTTGCCGGGGCAGGGCGCTATGTGCATTTCGACATCTATGGCTGGCAGCCGGTCGCCGCGCCCGCGCGGCCCAAGGGCGGCGTGGGGCAGGGTGCGCGGGCGCTTCTGGCGGCGCTGCCGGCGCTGCTGGGGCTGTGATGGACCGCCGGCTGACCCCCGCCAATGGCCGCGTCGCGGCCGAGACGTTGCGCGGGCATGTCGTGGCCGACGCCTTTGTCACCGGTGAGCCTGCGCAGGTCCTGCCCCCGGTCACCGACCTGTGCCGCGCGCCCGCCGGCCCGCGCGAGCGGCAGCTTTTGCTGGGCGCCGGGGTGACCGTCTATGAGCGGCGATCGGGTTGGGCCTTTGTGCAGGCGCAGGCCGATGGCTATGTGGGCTATGTGGCCGAGGCCGCGCTCGGCCCCGCCCGGGAGCCGACGCATATGGTTGCGACAGCGGCCACGCATCTTTACGACGCCGAGGACATGAAGTCGCGCGACCTGATGGGCCTCTCCTTCGGGTCGCGAGTGACAGTGCTGGCCGAGGGGCGCAGGTTCTGGGAGACCGCGGAAGGCTTTATCCCCAAGCCGCATCTGCGCCCGCTCGACCGGCCGTTTTCCGACCCGGTGACGGTGGCGCAACTGCATTTCGGTGTGCCCTATCTGTGGGGTGGCAATTCGATCCGGGGGATCGACTGTTCCGGCCTCGTGCAGGCGGCGCTGCGGGCCTGCGCCATTGCCTGCCCGGGCGACAGCGACATGCAGCGCGCCGCGGTGGGGGTGGATCTGCCCGAGGGTGCTGCGCCCGCCCGGGGTGACCTGTGGTTCTGGACGGGACACGTCGGGATGGTGGTGGATGCCGATACGCTCCTGCACGCCAATGCGCATCACATGGCCGTCGCCTATGAACCGCTGGTCAAGGCGGCCGCCCGGATCGCTGCGCAGGGTGACGGGCCGGTGATCGCACGCAAACGTCTGCGCTGAGCACGGGATGGCGGGTGGGGGAGCCTCCGGCGGGGATATTTAGGGCCAAAAGATGCCGGGGGCGGTGCGTCAGTCCACGACGCGGAGGCTGCGGCGGTCGATCACGCGCAGCACCTGCGTGAGGTCATTGCCGCGGCGCAAGACCTGGCCTTCGGCACCGATCACCGCATATTGGCCCTGCCTCAGGCGCAGGCGGGGGCGTTTCTCGATCCGGTAGAGCGGGGTTTCGGCGGTTCGCCGGAATATGGAGAACACCGCGACCTCGCGCAGGCAGGAGATGGCATAGTCGCGCCATTCGCCGGCGGCGACCATCCGCCCGTAAAGGCCGAGGATCGGCGCCAGTTCGGTGCGGTGGAACGCCACCTGTTCAGGGGCCTGACCGGGAAACGGGATGGGCGGCAACAGCGACATGACCCCAGAGTTGCGGCAAAGGCCGCATAAATCAAGCGATCTGCGCGGCACGGGCGCGGGCATTTGGCGGATCTGTCATGAAACGGTCACGCAAAGGCGCCGGTTGCGTCCTAAAGCAGGCGCAATCGCCTGTCATCCCGTTGCTACTGCAAGAGCGCCCGGTGCCTTGTCATCAAGCCCCCACCCAGTGCGGGCGCCGGGTTCTCTCGCAGAGCTTCAGCCACAATAGATCCGGGCGATGCGATCGGCGCGGTCGATCTCGAAGTTGAGGCGGTTCGCCCGCAGGTCGGCCGTGACCGGCATCCCCGGGCGGATCACCCGCAATTCCCGCATGATGAGCACACGTTCCAGGGCTGTCGCCTCGGCGCCGACCAGCGCGGCATAGGGGCCGGCACCGCAGGTGTCAGCGGCGCCTGCGGGACTGGGCGGTTGCGCGGGCGTCGCGCGCGGCGCGGGGGCATCGGCGCAGCCGGCGAGCAGCAGCGCCGCGAGCAAGAGCAGGCTGGCCCGGCCCCGCATCATCCGCAAGAGATGCGCTGCACGATGCCGTCGGCGGCATGAACAACGTTCAGGCGGTTTTCGCTGTAGTCCATCGAGACCGCATCGCCTTCGCCGTAGATCCGGCTGTTTGCGGGCAGGGAGGGCGCCGATTGCGCGATCTGATAGGGCTTGCCGATCAGGTAGGCGAGGGCGGTCGCGCCGCAGGTATCCGCGCCGGCGGCGGGCAGGCTGGCGACCAATGTGTCACCACGGCGCAGGCTGCTGTCGTCGCAGGCGGCCAGCAGGGCCAGGGCGCAGGCGATGGCGAGACCCCGGGTCATGGTCGCATCTCCCTCTGGTCAGCCGCAGAACATGCGATTGGCCAGGTTGCCCGGCCCGATCACGATATTGAGCCGGCCGGCACGAAAATCGCGCGTCATCGGCGCACCCTCGGCCACCACGCGCGCGCCTTCCGGCAGGGCCGCGCCGCGCAGCGACGTTTCGGACCGGCCGATCAGCGTGACGTTGCGCGCCGCACCGCAGGTATCGTCGGCGGGGGGCGGCAGGACCGGGAACAGCGGTTGCAGCGAAGGGTCGGCACTGATCGTGCCACTGCTGCCGGGGCCGGCCGCGTCACCGCCGCAGGCTGCCAGCAAAAGGATGAGGGGAAGGGCGAGGTGTTTCATGCCCGGGAGTCTGCGACCAAAGCGGGCGGGTTTCAAGATGGTTGTCGCAGGTGGTTGTCTTCTTGGCGGAATTCCCCGAACGTGATCTTCGACAACATCGTGAGGGATTTCACCATGCGCACCCGTGCCGCCGTCGCTGTCGCCGCAGGCCAGCCGCTGGAAGTCATGGAGGTCAACCTCGACGGCCCGCGTGCAGGCGAGGTTCTGGTCGAGATCATGGCAACCGGCATCTGCCATACCGACGAATTCACCCTGTCGGGCGCCGATCCGGAGGGGCTCTTTCCCGCGATCCTGGGCCATGAGGGGGCGGGGATCGTGCGCGAGGTCGGTCCGGGGGTGAAAAGCCTCAAGCCCGGCGACCATGTCATCCCGCTCTACACGCCCGAATGCCGCGAATGCGACTATTGCCTCAACCCCAAGACCAACCTCTGCCAGGCGATCCGCACGACCCAGGGGCAGGGGCTGATGCCGGATGGCACCTCGCGGTTCTCGATGCTCGATGGCACGCCGATCCTGCATTACATGGGCTGTTCGACCTTTGCCAACCACACCGTCCTGCCCGAAATCGCACTGGCCAAGGTGCGGCCCGACGCGCCCTTTGACAAGATCTGCTATATCGGCTGCGGCGTGACCACCGGCATCGGCGCCGTCATCAACACCGCCAAGGTCGAGATCGGGTCGCGCGCGATCGTCTTTGGTCTGGGCGGGATCGGACTCAACGTGATCCAGGGGCTGCGGCTCGCGGGGGCGGACCAGATCGTGGGCGTTGACCTGAACCCCGCCAAGGTGCCGATGGCGACGCGCTTTGGCATGACCGATTTCGTCAACCCGACCGAGGTCGAAGGCGACCTCGTCGCGCATCTGGTGGCACTGACCAAAGGTGGCGCCGACTATACCTTTGACGCGACCGGCAACGTCAAGGTGATGCGCACCGCGCTCGAGGCCGCCCACAAGGGCTGGGGCGAAAGCATCATCATTGGCGTGGCCCCCGCGGGGGCCGAGATCAGCACCCGGCCCTTCCAGCTCGTCACCGGGCGGTCATGGCGCGGCACCGCCTTTGGCGGCGCGCGCGGGCGCACCGATGTGCCGAAGATCGTGGACTGGTATATGGATGGCAAGATCGAGATCGACCCGATGATCACGCATATCCTGCCGCTCGAAGAGATCAACAAGGGCTTCGACCTGATGCATGCAGGCGAGAGCATCCGCGCGGTGGTGCGGTTCTGATGGGTGGCGCGCGGGCCATCGGGCGCCTTGCGGTCGCGACGGCCCTGTGGCTGCTGCCCGCAGTCCTGATGGCCGACATGGACACAAAGCCGATCCTCGTGATCCGGGCGCCCGATACCACCATCGCCTTTGCCCACACCGACATCGCCCGCGCCAATCTGGACGATGACGGTGAGGGCGCGCAGACCCTCACGCTGATGCTGCAGCCTCATGCCGTATCCGCCTTTTCCAGCTTTACCGAGGCGATGACAGAGCAGGTCGTGGTCGTTTCGCTCTGTGGGTCCGTCCTGTGGAAGCCTCGGGTCATGACGCCGATATACGGCGGAATGATCCCGCTGCCGCATTTGTCGCCCCTGCGCGGCGCCGCGGTCATGGCCGTGCTGGCCGAAGGCGCGCCCTGCCCGGCGGTTGGCCTGCCCGAATGACCGGCCCCGTGGCCGACCCGGCGGCGCTGATCCGCAGCCTCGTGCCGCCCTTCGCCTTTGCCGGGCTGGCTTTCGCGCGGCCGGGTGCGGCGGCCTGCTTTCATATCGCCACCGCGCCGGGGCTGACGGCTACCCCCGACACGCTCTGGCGTGCGGCCAGCATCTCCAAGATCGTGACAGGGCGCACCCTGCGCGCGGCCTGCCCTGCGGCAGAGACACCGGCCGAAGAGCTGCTCGGCCTGCCGTTTCGCAACCCCGCCACCGGCCAGCCGGTGACCCTTGCCCAGATCGCCACCCATACGTCCGGGCTCAGCGATGCGGCGGGCTATCTCGTGCCGCAGGGCATGTCGCTGGCCGACTGGCTGGCGGGGCAGGGCGCCGCCATCTGGGCCGGGACCCCGCCGGGCGCAGGCTGGGACTATTGCAACCTCGGCTACCTGATTCTTGCCGCCTGTGCCGAAGTGGCGTCCGGCCGCCCCTTTGACGCGCTGGCACAAGAGGCCGTGATCGGCCCTGCCGGCATCACCGCCGGGTTCAACTGGGCAGGCGTCGCCGCCCGCCACAACCATATCGCGACCTTCCGCCGGGACGGGACGAGACTGCTGCCGCAGATCGACGCCGTTGTCGCGCCCCAGGGGATCAGCGGGCCCGATGGCCGCGAGGTGCCGCGCCCGCCCTTCACAGCCGGCGTCCATGTTGCGCAGTTTTCGCCCCAAGGCGGCTTGCGCCTTTCGCTCCATGGCGCGCTCACCCTCGCGCAGGGCCTGACGCTGCTGCCAGACGAGCCTCTGTGGCACAATCCCGCGCCGGCGACGCAGGACAACCCCTTTGCCGCACAAGGCTGGGGATTGCAGGTCCTCGCGCCGGGCGATCATTACCCGCGCCAACTGGTCGGGCATTTCGCCAATGCCTATGGCATGTGCGGCGGCGTCTGGCATGACCGGCTCACTGGCGGCGCCTTTGCCTATGTCCTCAACGGGCTGCCCCGCGCCGACGAGAGTGACGCCCTGCGCCCTGAAGAGCTTGCCATCCTCGCCACAATGGCCCAAGCCTTGGGTTGAATGCCGGCCCAGGCTTCTCTGTGCCCCAAATACTCCCGCCGGAGGCGCCTCGCCGCTGCCCCGCTCGAAAGTTTCGCCATGACCGACACCCGCCGCCCGCTCCTCGCTGTGCTCATCGATGCCGACAACACCTCGCCCCGCCATGCCGGCGCGATCTTCGAGGAAATCGCCAGCCTCGGCGAGGCGTCCGTCCGCCGTTGCTATGGCGATTTTTCCAGCCAGCAGATGTCGGGCTGGAACAAGGTGCAGGCCGAACATGGCATGGTCCCGCACCACTCTCCCGCGAATACCGTCGGAAAGAACTCCAGCGACATCAGCCTCGTGATCGATGCGATGGATATCCTGCACACCGGCCGGTTTGACGGTTTCGTGCTGGTTTCCTCGGACAGTGACTTTACCCGCCTGGCCAGTCGCGTCCGCGAACAGGGCCTCGACGTCTATGGCATCGGTCAGCAGAAAACGCCCGAAGCGTTCCGAAAGGCCTGCAAACGGTTCATCTTTCTGGAAAATCTCGGGGGGGCGGGCGTGTCCGAGACCAAGGCGCCATCGTCCGGCGCGCGTGTCGAAGAGCGGGCAACAGTCAAACCCACCCACGCGCCTCTCAGCGAGGCGCGCGATCTGATCTACCGGGCGATGGACGCTATCGATCAGGATGACGAATGGTTCGCACTTGGTCCGCTGGGGCAGTTCATCACGGCGGCCAACCCCGATTTCGACACGCGGACATTTGGGCGCAAGAAGCTCTCTGATCTCGTCCAGGACCTCAAGGTGTTCGAGACCAAACGCGGTGACGGCAACCAGCTTCTCGTGCGCCGCATCGACTGATCCGCGCTGCGGGCAGCCTGATCACGATGCGCTGCGGCGCTGGGCCGTCCGGCAAGCCGCCGGCGCGTCGGGCATCCCTGTCCCTGGTGTCGCAGGATCATCACTGATTTCGCGGAATTGTCGTGGTGACTGGGAGGCGCCCGTCCAGCCAGCGCCGCAAACGCGACCCGCGATCACGGCGCCGCGACACGATCCAGATGCCGGGCCGGGAGACGCAATCTTTCAATTGATCGGTTGGACCGTCCCCACTTCATCCAGCGCAAACCGGTTCAACAGGCTCTCGGCCAATGCGCGCGTCGCCTCGGCTTCCGCCAGCAACGTCCTGCTCGTAGCGAGGCTGGCCGCGTCGCCCGATAGCGCAGGTGCCGTGCGCATGGCCTCTGACGCAGCCTGGAGCAGCGGGTCATCGGTCTGCGCCAGCCGGTCCCAGTCGCCCGCGAGCCAGGCATCGGCCACGGGGATCGAACCATCGGGTGGCGCATCCGTTGCAAGACCGGGCAGAGCAGCCTCGCCGGCAGACAAGGTCTTGACGACATCTGCTCCGTCCACCGCATCCGCGACATCCACCGCGGGAGTGGCGAGAGCGGGTTCCAGCGGATTGGCCTGCGGAATCGCGATGGATCCGCGCGGCAAATCTGCCTCGTTTGCTGCCACGCCACCGCTTGCGGCAGCCGGGTCTGCGGTGATGACACGCTGCGCTTCGTCAGGGAAGCCGAGTTCGGTCAGCCTTGTCGCGATCGCGTCACGGGCGGCCTGATCGATCCCGGCGGGACGCTCGCCGAATGCAAAGTTCAGAAACTCGGCCACTGGAAGCATCGCCGCCGCAGCGATCGTGGCTTCTGACCTCAGGGCAAAGATCGCGTCCTGGGAAAGTGGCGCCAGATCGCCTTCCAGAAAATCGAGTGTCCGGGCAATCTGGCCCTTCGATATCAATGCCCTTGCGTAGCTCGGCGCGAGGGCGGCATAGCCGGATCTGCCGCGGTTTTCAAAAAGCAGAGCCTCGGCGAGCAGGACATCCGGGTCGTCGATATCCTGGCCGGCCGCGAGACGCATATCAATGAGTTGCCCGAGAGTTTCGGCTGTGGTGCGATCATCCGAGCGGGCCAATGTGCTGAGCATGGTCATGGCCCGATCCGACCCCTCCAGCCCCGCCGTCAACCCCACCTGTGCGACCTCCCGTTCAAAGACATCGGCCGTCAGGCCATTCCGGGCGATCGCAAGGATGGTATCGGCCGCAAGAAAATCACCATCCTGCAGGAAGAGCTGTGCCAGACTTGCGCCCAGATGTCCCCGCAGCGTGTCGGGAAGCGCACGAAAGGTCGAGGTCAGTGTCGCCTTCTGACTTTCGCTCAGTCCAGCCACGCTGCCTCGCGCCAAGGCCAGCCAAAATACGACACCGTTGGCACAACCTTCCTGTTGCTCAAGAGCGGCCGGGTCGCTGGGCTCGGCATCGACAAGATGTGCGAGACTTGCGAGCAGCTCGGTCTGAGGGTCGGACGTGTCGCTGATCTGCAGGGCACGAAGCGCTTCGCGGCCAAAGCCGAAATGGATATAGAGCCGGGCAAGATCGGTCGCGGTGCTGGCGGAGTAGCTGTCAAACTCTCCCGTGAGGCGCGCCTGAAGGCGCCCGATCTGGCTGCCGAAATCACTTTCATCTGCCCATGCAGCCACGTCGAGTGACCCTTCCGCGAGACAGGGCTGCCCCGTGCGCGAAAGGCTCTGGTCGGGGTCGAGGCTGCGTGGCGAGATGTCGATTGCGGAATGAGTGGTGAGTCCGGGATGCAAGGCGGGCACGTCGGCCGACACCGCGGCATCCTCGGCGCTTGTCACCATAGGCATCTCCGCTGGCCCTGGCGGCGATTGACTCGGTTGCAACACTGCTGTGGGATCAAGCGTGAGCAGGCCCTGACTGGCCGCGCGTGCCAGGCTTTCTGCGATTGCGCGTTCGGTTGCGCTCAAGAGGGTTTCGCTTGCGTCTGGCTGAATGAATGGATCAGGCAAAGCTGCCAAACTTTCGGTGTTTTGTGGGCCTGGTCCCGTCAGGATGGGCAAGGTCGGCTGGTCCACGCGCACCAACCCCTGAGCCGTGCCATCGATAGGTGTTTCAAAGACAGACCCGGCTGGCGGCCCGCCGTCTGCGACATCCAAGACCAGTTTGTCGGCGCGCCAAAGAAAAGCCGTCGCATGACAATCGCATGCGAGTGCGATGCCCAGCCGGCCGGGGCCGGCTTCAGGGTCCAGCGCTGCGATCCGGTTTCTGGAAATGCGGTCAAACGCGGAAGAAATGTCGAACCGGTCGGCGGGGTTGCCGAGCTGCAGGGCGTAGCCGTCGCCATCACGCCCGAGCCGCCAGTCGGTTCCGCGCGGTATGGTCAGGACGAGCCGGCTGAAATCGGCGTGTTCGCCGCTTCGAAAGGTAATGACCTCGGCCCGCGCCGCCGTCGCCGATGCCACCAGCAGACAGAGGATCAGGATCCGGATCATGCCGCACCTTTGGTCGCCTTCAAGGCTTCTTCGAGTTCGGTAAAGCTTGGACGGTTGTGCCCGGGTGTATTCTGGCGCCCGACTTCGATGCAGATGTTGGGGGCATGCTGATGCAGGTTCGCCACCAGGACCTCACGGATGAGCTGATAGAAATGGGCGTCTTCTTCGACAACGGACTTGAGCCGCACAGCAAACGGTCCGACGAGACCATATGCGAGAAACACCCCGAGGAAGGTCCCGACCAGGGCGCCGCCGATCATCTTGCCCAGGACTTCGGGCGGCTGGTCGATCGCCCCCATCGTCTTGATGACGCCCAGCACGGCGGCCACGATCCCGAGGGCCGGAAGGCCGTCGGCAATGGTTTGCAAGGCGTGGGTCGAATGCATGGAATCGTGGAGGTTCGCCTCGATCCGTTTTTCCAGGACTTCCTCGACCTGATGCGGATCGTCATAGTTCATCGAGGCGGACCGCAGCGTGTCGCAGATCAGAGCGACGGCTTCCTTGTCTGCACCGATCCGTGGGTATTTGCTGAAGATCGAGGAGTCCTTTGGGTTTTCGATATGCTCTTCGAGGGCCACGGGATTGGACCGCGCGATGCGGATCAGTTCGAAAAGCAGGCACAGGAGATCGCTGTAGTCCTTGGGCTTCCACTTCGGGCCCTTGAACACCTTGCCCATGTCCTTGAGCGTATGCTTGATCCCGGCCACGTCGCTGCCAAGCACAAAGGCACCGAGGGCGGCGCCGCCGATCATGATCATCTCGAACGGCAATGATTTCAGGATGATGCCAAGCTTGCCCCCGGCGAGCGTATAGCCGCCGAAGACCATGACGAAGATGATCACGATGCCGATCAGACCGATCATTCAGTTTCTTCCCCGTCCATTCGGTTGCGTTCTGTCCCGTGGTGACGGTCGCAGAATCGGGTTAAGGAATCGTCTGCGGCCGCCGCGTTTTGCGGTCATTCGGTCGGAACGAGCGCGTTGCGACCGGCGATGATGACACTGATCGAATAGGCTTGCGTGGGGTCGAGGTTCGTCATGATTGCAGCCGCGGCATCGGGCCGCATCCTGCCCATGAAACCGGCCGCGAATTCGGGCGCCATCTGGCTGAAAAGGGCGGCCGCGTCTTGCGGTTTCATGTTTTCGTAGACGGCCGTCAATTGCGACAGGTCTGTCTCGGCGGCCGAATCAGCGAGGGCGAGTGTGGCCGACAAGGACGCCTCGGCCGCGGCGAGGGCCGCCAGCTTTTCCGACACCTCCGCCTCGGCGACCTGCAGCGCCTGCATCCGGTCCGCCATCTGCCCCTCGCGCCGTTCGATCCGCGCCTCGCGCTCTTGCAGGGCGGTGAGCAGGGCTTCGGCATCTGCCGGGGGCTCACAATATGCGGCCTCAGGCAGCGCTGGCGGCTCTCCCGCAGGTTCGGTCGCAAAGGCCAGGCTCGCGTCGCTGCCCAGCCGCAGCAGGCCCGAGGAGACCAGAAGGCAGATCACGACCGTCAGGACGCCGCGCCCCTTCGGTTTGCGCCCTTTGCGGGCTCTGATGGTGGCCGACATGTTCAGCGTCCCGCGGTGTCGGGGTGGCGGAAGAATACCGGCGAGGCCGGGGGCCGCGATGGCCCCGCGTCGGGGATGTCGTGCAGCGAGGCGAGCAGCAGTTCGAGCCTGACGGCCGCGGCCTCGGCCCGCGCATTGACTTCGGAGACCTTGCCGACCGAGCCGGCCGCCGCCGCCTGAGCCCGGTTGAGCGTCCGGGTCAGGTCATCCACCTGCGCCGAGAGCACGGCGACCGCGCCGCCAACTCCCTGCTCGAGATCGGTAAAGCGCCGCAGACGCCGTGACAGGACATAGCAATAGAGAGCAGCGCCGAGCGCGCCGGCCATCAGGAGGGTATCAGAGATCGCGGAAATCATGGGTTTGCTCCAGTCAGGACGAATTCGATGATCAGAAGGTTGCGCACCCGATCGCGGCCGGTGACCACCTGGATGCGCCGCAAGAGTTGTGCGCGGATACGGATCAGGGCTGCGGGATCTTCGATGTCGCGCAGTTCGAGCGCGCGCAGGTAGCCGTTGATGAGATCGACGATGCGCGGACGTATCGCCTCTACCTCGTGCTGGTATTCCGGTGCGACCTCGAGCTGGGCGGCAAAGCGCAAGAGCAGACGACCGGACTGATTCGACAGGTTGATGATGACCGGGTCGAGCGCAACGAAGGCCGCCGGTGCGAGCATCGGTGCATCTGGCGCGGGCAGATCGGCGGCCGCATCGCCTTCGGCGTGACCACCCAGAAACCCAAGTTTCACTGACATGAACCCGCCGGCGCCGCCCAGAATCGCCAGCACGAGGCCGATGACCAGAGGCAGTTTCGAGGACTTCTTTTTCGGTGGCGCGTCGGTCGGGTCGGCAACAGCGGTCATGAACGGCATCCCTTGTCGTGATGCCATCAGATAAACCGGGAGGGACTAACCAATTCTTAAGCCTGATCCGGCATTGATGCAGCAACCGGGCAGAATGTCCGTCTTTGCTGGAGGAATGGTTTGGACAACCTCTTGTCCGTCTGGTCGAAACTGGACGCGCGCCGCAAATTCATCGTGATCGCCGCGACCGCGGCCGTTTTTGCGGCCGTCATAGGCCTCTCGCGGGGGGCGGGTTCGCCCACGATGTCGCTGCTCTATTCGGGGCTCGAATCGAATGCGGCTGGTGATGTGATCGCGGCGCTCGACCAGCGCGGCATTGTCTATGAGGTGCGTGGCAGTGCAATTTTCGTGCCGGCCACCCTGCGCGACCAGCTGCGCATGACCCTCGCGTCCGACGGGCTGCCGGCCAACTCTGGCCAGGGGTATGAATTGCTCGACGGGCTGTCGGGTTTCGGCACGACGTCGCAGATGTTCGATGCGGCCTATTGGCGCGCCAAGGAAGGTGAGCTTGCCCGCACCATCCTTGCGAGCCCGCATATCCGCAGCGCGCGGGTGCATATCTCGACGCTTGCGAATCGTCCCTTCCAGCGCGGCGAACGCACGACGGCCGCCGTAACCGTGACCACCAATGGCGGCCCGCTCTCCGCCCCTCACGCCAAGGCGTTGCGCTACCTCGTGGCCTCGGCGGTATCGGGTCTGTCGCCCGAGGATGTCGCCGTCATCGACGGCGAAGGCGGGCTTGTCGTCGGCGCTGACGAGGGTGACATGACCGCGAGTGGTCAGACCCGCGCAGAGGAGTTGCGCAGCCGCGCGGAACGGCTGCTCGAGGCGCGGGTCGGATATGGCAATGTCGTGGTCGAGCTGTCGCTGGATACCGTGACCGAAACCGAGACGATCGTGGAACGCCGCCTTGACCCCGAGGGCCGCATCGCGATTTCGACCGAAGTCGAAGAGCGATCGAGCAACGCGCAGGGCAGCCAAACGGGTGATGTGACGGTCGCGTCGAACCTGCCGGGCGGCGATGCTGCCGGTGGCGCCGGCAGTTCGACCAACGAGACAAGCGAAACCCGTGCGCTCACCAACTACGAAGTTTCCGAAATCCAGCGCGAAGTCCTGCGTGTGCCCGGGGCCGTGCGGCGGCTGACGGTCGCGGTGCTGGTCAATGATGTCGTGACGGTTGATGCCTCCGGCACCGCAACAATCGCGCCGCGCAGTGAAGAAGAGCTCGCCTCGATGCGCGACCTCGTCGCGTCTGCGGTCGGGCTGGATGAAACCCGTGGCGATGTGATCACGATCCGCTCGATGGGGTTCGAACCGATCGCACCTTTGGGGTCGGACGCGGTGGAAGCTGCAGGCGTGCCGCTGGACATGATGTCATTGGCGCAACTGGGGATCATGGCGCTGGTGGCCCTGGTGCTCGGCCTCTTTGTGGTGCGACCGATCCTGATGTCATCGCGCCCGCCGCAGGCCGAACCGTTGGGCCTGCCGGGGCCACAGTCGATCGCCCTTCCGGGAGGTTCCCCGCCGCTGGCCGCCTTGTCGCTGGGCGGACCGGGGACGTCTGTGCAGCAGGACGGCGGCGAAGAGGACCCGGTGACCCGACTGCGGCGCATGATCGAGGATCGTCAGGATGAGACCATCCAGATCCTGCAAAGCTGGATCGAAGACCCCGAAGAACAGGAGCGTGCCTGACATGCTCAAGCTCAAGCTTGATCGCTTTGACCTCCCGCCCGATACCGGCGCCGTGACCGATGGCCCGGGGCCGGAATGGTCGGCCGGATTCCTGGCCGGCGAACTGGCCGGCCGCGAAGCGGCCATGGCCGAGCAGACGGTGATCCGCTCCGAACTGGTGCAGACTCTGGGCGATATGGCCTTCGGATATGCCGAAGCGCATGGTCAGATCCTTGCCGCGCTCCGGCCGCTCTTCGCTGCGCTTGTCGAGAAGGTCCTGCCCGCCATTCTGCACGAGAGCTTTGGCGCGCATCTGCTGGATGTCCTGCTGGAGCAGGCTGAAAAGGATATGTCGCGCCCCGTCAGGATCCTCCTCAACCCCGCGCATCTCCCCGGTTTTTCGCCTCTGATCTCGCAATTTCCGGCATTTCCGGTCGAATTGGCGGGTGACCCGGCACTGTCGCTGTCCGAAGCGCTCATCGCGTGTGGCCAGGCAGAGACCGCCATCGACCCTGACAGGCTGCTCGCCGACCTGCGCGAGTGCCTGACGGGCCTTTTCACCATTCCGCAACGGAGCCAGCACAATGGATGACCCCCATCTGACCCGACCCGCCGATCCTGCCGATCACCACCCGCTGCGATCGGTTCCGATCGAGATCACGATCTCGGTCGGCCATGCGCGACCGCTGTTGCGTGATCTGCTGAGCTTCGGTGAGAATGCCGTGATCCCGCTGGACCGTCGCATCGACGATCCGGTCGAGCTCTACATCGGCGACCGGCTGATCGCGCGGGGCGAGTTGCAGGAGATGGACGGGCCCGAGCCCGGGCAACTCGCCGTGCGGCTGACCGAGGTGGTTTCCATCAACGCCACGCTGGGCTCATGACCTTGCGGCGGATGACATGGTTGCTGCTGCTTGCCGGGCTCGTCCTTGGAACGCCAGCCGCGGCGCAGGATATCGCCGTCACATTCGGCGACGGAGGGTCGCTCGCCACCCGGTCGATCCAGTTGCTTGTCCTGATCACGCTGCTCAGCATCGTGCCCGGCCTGCTGATCATGATCACCTGCTTTCCCTTCATTGTCACGGTGCTGGCAATCCTGCGTCAGGCGATCGGGCTGCAACAATCACCGCCCAACATGCTGATGGTCAGCCTCGCGCTATTTCTCACCTATTTCGTGATGGAACCGGTCGGGCAGGCCGCCTGGACCGCGGGAATCAGCCCGCTGCTCGAAGGGCAGCTGACGGTTGAAGAAGCCTTTCCCCTGACCCTCGCACCTTTCCGCACATTCATGGCCGGTCGTATCGCCGCGGATACATTCGAAGCGCTGGCCAGTCTGCGGCCGGAACTGCCCGTCGACCTCGCGATCAGCGACGCACCCCTTTCGGTGCTCGTGCCGTCATTCCTTCTCAGTGAGATCGAGCGCGCCTTTCAGGTCGGCTTTCTCATCTTTCTTCCCTTTCTGATCATCGACCTCGTTGTCGCTGCGGTGCTGATGTCGATGGGCATGATGATGGTCCCTCCCGCAATCGTATCCTTGCCGTTCAAGCTCGCCTTCTTTGTCGTGGCAGACGGCTGGAGCCTCATTGCCGGCAGTCTCGTCCGCAGTTACTTCTAGCTTTCCGCCGCCACCTCGCTGCTGCTCGCCGAAGGCGAAAAGCAAGATCTACGGATGCGATACGGAAGTTGTGGCCGGGCTTCCGCAGACTTGTCATGCCCAATCGTCCCATGGGAACAATCTGCCCAAGGGATCCGGCTCGAGGTGGCAGGATGACCGGGCTGGCGGTCAACAGACCGGATGCGACTGGAACGCCTCAACCCGATCTTTGGATGTCGCTTGTTCCGGTCCAATCCGGACTGTGACACTTCGAGGTGTTCTCTGCCTGTCCACCTGGTGTCATCGACAGGGTCGATCTGCACGGTCGGCGCGTATGATCGGCGACGAACGGAGGGAGACCCCGGCTCCATCCTGGAACCCGGCGGCTTGACTGGGGCGACTGCAATGTGCGGCCGCTCCCCTCACCTCACGATGAACTCCGCATGTAGTGCGCCGGCCGCCTTGATGCTCTTGAGGATATCGATCATGTCGTGGGGTGCGACTCCCAAAGCGTTGAGCCCTGCAATAACCTCTGACAGCGAGGTGCCACCCCGGATCTCTGCCAGTCCGGTGCCTTGGCCTTGTTGGATCGCAACATTGGTGCGCGGAACGACCACCGTTTCACCGGGCGAAAATGGATTGGGTTGGGCCACAAGAGGCGCCTCTTCGATTCTCAGTGTGAGGTTACCCTGGCTGACCGCGACCCGGCTGATGCGAACATCCTCTCCCATCACGATCGTGCCCGACCGCTGGTCAACGACCACGCGCGCGCGCAGTTCGGGTTCGACCAGAATATTCTCGATCCGTCCCAACGCATGTGCGGGGGAGGCCATTCGAGTTGCCGGGATATCGAGCTGGACCGTGCCGGAATCGAGCATCACGGCAACCTGTCGCCCGAAGTCATTGTTGATCGCGGCCTCGATCCGGGCAGCGGTCGTGAAATCCGGGCTGCGCAATGCCAGTCTGATGGTCGACAGACCGCTGAAGTCGAAATCCACCTCACGCTCAACCGTGGCCCCTGAGGGAATGACGCCAGCGGTCGGCACGCCCTGGGTCACGCGGGCCGCTTCACCCTGTGCCGAAACGCCACCTGCGATTACAGTCCCTTGCGAGACGGCGTAGATCTCGCCATCAGCGGCATTAAGCGGTGTCATGATCAGCGTGCCACCCAACAGGCTCGAGGCGTCACCGATGGCTGACACGGTCACGTCGATCGGGCTTCCCGCTCTGGCAAAGGGTGGCAGGCTTGCCGTCACGAGCACGGCCGCGACGTTGCGGGGCCGGAATTGCTCACCCGAAACGTTCACGCCGAGCCGCTCCAGGATGTTCGCCATGATTTCTTCGGTGAAGGGCGAATTGCGCAGCCCGTCGCCGGTGCCGTTGAGCCCGACGACAAGCCCGTAGCCGACCAGATCATTTGATCGAACACCGTCGAATTCAACGAGATCCTTCAGACGGATGGGCCCTGCCCAGGATGGCTGGGCAAAGGCCAGAAAAAGGGCCGCGATGCAGGTCAGTTTTTTCATCGCAGGTAATTCACAAGCGAAAGACCGGAGAGGCGTGCCGTCAATGTATAATGTGTCTCGAGCTGTTGCTGGACGGCTTGCAACTGGCTTGCGGTGGCAAAGGGGTCAGCCGAAACGAGGTCAATGTGCATGATCCCGAGCGCCGCCTGCTGTGCCGTCTGGAGAGCGGTGGTGCGATCAACCCTCTCTTCCAGATGGCCGAGACCGGCCTGAAGGGCGATCAGGTTGTCACCTGCGGCAAGCAAGGACGACCGCGCCTCCTGCATCAGCAATGCCTGATCGCCCGTCGAGAAGCCAAGTCCGGGGTCACCTGCCACAGCAGCCATCGCCGTCGCTTTCATCACGGCGCGCAGGGCGGGATCGTCAGCGCGCGCGTCGATGGTGATTGCGGTCTCGCTGTTGATCCGACGGACTGGCAGCGCACCGCTGTCGCCAAGATAGCCGGTCGTCGCAAAGCCGCCGGCCGGTGCATCGAACCAGTCGTCGAGCACGGTCTTGACGTCATTGACGCTTGTCGCACCGACGAGGGCGGCCCGGATCGACGCGAGCATCGCCTCAGGTGCGGCCAGTGGTGCCCGGTCGGCGGCGGTGCCGGAAAAGAGGCTGGCATCGCCAAACCGCGCGTTGAGAGACCGCACAACACTGCCGAAGGCGCCTTCGGCAGCGCCCTGGGTCGCCTTCAACTCCTGTTGGGAGGATTGCGAGGAGACGGTCATCAGGGTGCTGGAGAGGCTGACCCGTTCGGCTTCGACTGTGCCAAGGGCAACCTGCATGGTGGACAGGGTCTGCCCAAGTGTCCGGTTTGCAGAGGCAAAACCGGAGGCGATGTCGATACTGCCCTTGATGGACAATAGGCGCGCGCTGTCCCCGCCAAGATGGGTAGCGAGATCGGCGACCCTGCCCGAAGCCATTTCGCGGGTCAGGATATCCATCCGGGTCTTGATCGCCGTATTCTGGCGCAATGATGAAAAATGGCGGGCCATATCGCCGATACTGGTCAGGGTCATGGTCAGATCTCCATCAACGTCTGGATCATGGATTGGACCGTCTGCATGACCCTTGCATTTGCCGCATAGGCCTGCTCGATCCGCAAAAGCATCTGCATTTCGTGGTCACTGTCTACGCCATCGGCCAATTCGGCTTCGCGCAGAACGCCGTAGCGTGCGCTGGCAAAACTCATTTCGGCATCGGCGGCGACTCGACCCGCGCCGATCGCAGTCGTGAAGGCCGCGACATGGCCGGCTGCACCGGTCTGCTGGCCACCGGGGGTCAGGCTGCGCCTTTCGGTAAGTGCATCATGCCAGTTGTTCAGTTGCACCGCATTGCCGACCGGACCCGGTGCCGCGGCATTGATCCCGTCGCGCAGGCGAAAGAGCGCGCCCCCCCGGGCCGGATCGACGGCAGCGTTCACGGCGATCCGGCCTGAAAGGCCGACTGTGTCCAGCGGGTCGAAGGCCATGCCGGCGTCGGTCAGCAGGCCCGGGTCGCCGGCCAGCAATGTGGGATCGGTCGCTGGGTCCTGAAAGCGTTCGACAAGGTCACGGGCGATCGCGTCGAGCCCTGACTGGGCGTCGGTGAGCGTCTGGTCGCGCAATTTGAATTGGGCTGCAAGCGAACCACCGGCCAGTTTGCCGTAACCGTTCGACAGGTCGAGTGGGGCGCCGTCGAGAGTGACGCCGGCGAGACCTCCGGACGCGAGGGTCATGTCAGGTGTCACATAGGTGGCCGCGGTGAAACCGAACTGCGCAGGAGGGCCGTCCAGCAGGGTCAGGCCGGATGTCGTCATCAGGGCCACCTGACCGCCTGCGCGGTCCATTTCCCGGAGCGGCACGATGGTGGCAATGCGGTCGATGACCCGTTGCCGCTGGTCCATCAGCGCCGAAGGATCGCCGCCGGTATTGCGCGAGCGTGTGATGTCCGCGTTGAGCGTCGCAACCTGGCGCAACGACTGGTTCAGGTCATCGACCTGCGTGGCGATGCTCTGGTCGCTTTCCTGGCGCAGTGTCCGGATCCCTTCGGCGCTGTTGCGCAGGCCGGCCGTCAGGCTGCCGAGTTGCGAGACAAGGCTGGAGAGGCGTTGATCGGATTGCGGATCTGATGCGGCTGCGATCATTGCCCGCTCGACTGCAGCCATCTGGTCGGAAAGTCCAGTATCGTCACCGATGGCGCCGATGACCGTCTCAAGGCGTGTCCAGGCTTTGACGAGTGTCTTTTGACCCGACATTCCCGAGTCCGCCAGGCGCCTGTCGCTCAGAATGCTACGGTCAACCATGCGCAGGACCCCGTCAATCTGCACGCCGGCGCCGCGCCCGCCGACATTCATCGACGAGAGGTCGAGCCGCCGGCGCCCATAGCCGTCGGTCAGCGCATTGGACAGGTTCGACGAGACGACCTCGGCCATTCGCGAGGCTGCGGTCAGGCCGCTGAGGGCGTTGGACAGGGAATGCGAGATGCTCATCGCGACGGTTCCTTATGGTCAGTCGGTCCGGGGTCAGCGTTTGATGTTGGTGGTTTCCTGCAACATCTCGTCCACGGTCTGGATCACCTTGGCATTGGAGGAATAGGCCCGCTGGGTCTGGATCAGCGCGGTCAGTTCGCCTGCGATGTCGGTCGCCGATTCCTCGCGTGCGTAGCTCACGACATCGCCGGTCGGACCGTCGCCGGCGTCCCACAGGAAGAACGAGCCGCTTTGCGGTGTGACAAGGTAGGTTTCGCGGTCACGCACTTCGAGCCCGTTGGGATTGGGCACATCGACCAGCGGCACCTGGAAGATGCGCCGCGTGATGCCGACGTCGTAATAGGCGTGGACATAGCCGTTCGCATCGACCTCGATCGACGTCAGGTTGCCCGCCTGCGCGCCGTTCTTGGCGATCGTCACCGGGGCGAAGGTATCAGAGAGTTGCGTCATGCCGTCTGGTGCGCCCGGCATCCCGATGTTGACGCTCAGAGGCCCGCCCGCAACGTTGACATCGAAGGTTCCGGTCAGCGGGTCATAGGCGCCGCCTGTCACGGCGGTGACGGTGGCCAGCGTGCCGCCCGCGCCACGCGTGTCGTCGAAGGTGAGGACATATTCGCCCACAACCGCGCCTCCGGATGCGCTGTCCGACAGGGTGATGGTCCATTCGTTCGAGGCGCCGGCGGCCGGAACCGTGGGGGTGAATGTGACGGTCAGGCGTTCGGATTTGCCCATGTTGTCGAAATATTCGATCGACAGTTCTTCGGGCGTGCCGGACCCGGTCGATTCGGTCGCGGTGGCCGGCAGGTTGAGTGCGAGCGTCATTTCGGTCGTCGGCTCGCCGGTGAACTGGTTCATGTTGATGCGGATCGGCTCGAGCCCGACGCGCGTGTCGCGGGGAAAGGTGGGGATCGTGCCATCGTTCGCGGCGGGCCAGCCCATCAGGATCAGGCCGCTGGCCGAGCGCAGATAGCCATTTGCATCGGGGCGGAACGACCCGGTGGTGGTGAGCATCAGCGGCGTCGCGCCATTGGCCACATTGACCGCAACCTCTGACGTGACAGGCAGAAAACCACGCCCGCGCACGGCAAGGTCGGTGGGGTTGGACGTGGACAGGAGCGGCCCGCGTTCGTCGATCAGCCGCTGGGTCGAGATGCGCACGCCGCCCGCGGAATAGGTGCCGCGCCCGCTCTGGATTACCATCGAGTGGAAATCCGTCACCGCCCGCTTGTAGCCATAGGTCGAGGCATTCGCGATATTGTCGGAAATCGTGGACAACCGGCTGGCGTTGGCCGACAGGCCTGCCACGCTGGCATTGAGTGAGGACGAGATCGTCATGGGCGCGCCTTTCCGTATCAACTGGCTGTTGCGTTACGCCCTGACTACGCGCTCAGCCTTAACAGTCGCCTAACGGATCAAATCGCGCCCATTATTGTCCGTTTGCGCCCGCCTTGCGCAGCAGGATGATCTCGATCCGGTCATTGCGCACGGCCATCGGATTGGGATCGACAAGCGCGCGGTCGGCATTTCCGGTCACGCGCTGCATCCGGGCGGGGGCAACGCCGGCCTCTTCGAGCATCAGGCGGACCTGCATCGCGCGCTCGCTCGACAGGGTCCAGACGGGGTTGTTGGCCACCACGACCGGCCGCGCCGGGGTGTGGCCGGTTACCGCCACCTGATTGGTGACGAGGCCCGCCGTCCGCGCGATCATCCTGAGAAGCTCGGTTGTCACCGGCATGGGCTGCGCCGTATCCGGCGCAAAGAGCGGCGCGTCGGGCAGCGAGAAAAGCTCGATCACCAGCCCCTCGTCGGTGAGGCGTGTCACGACATGGCGCAAGGCCTGCTCTGCGACCGCGCTCTCTCCGCCGATGCCTTGCAGCACTTCCTCGACCTCGCGCAGGGCTGCGACTTCGGCTGGGGGGTTGGCGCCATCCTCGTTCTGTTCGCCGGGCGCAAAGGCTTCGGGCCCGGGCTCACCGGCGGTAGCACCCGTCCCGTCTCGCAGCAATGTTTCCTGCGAAAACATGCTGTTGCCGCCAAAGAGCCCATCACCGCCGCCGGAATCGCGGCTGATCGGGATCGTCGGCGCGAAATAGTCGGATATCCCCTTGCGCTGATCCTCGGTCGTGGCGTTGAGCAGCCACATCAGCATGAAGAAGGCCATCATGGCGGTCACGAAATCCGCATAGGCCACCTTCCACGCGCCGCCATGGTGGCCGCCACCGGCGATCACCTTCTTGCGCTTGATGATTATCGGAGCATTCGCATGCGCGACCATTGCCACCACCCTTTTCGTTCACCCATGACGGGCGTAGCGCGGCGGCTGTAAAGGGGGGCTTAACGTTTCAAATCGGGGCTAAAGGCCACGGAGTCGCCATATTTCGTCAGGGCCCGCAAACTCTACCAGATCATAGCCGGCGGCCTGCATGATGCGGGCAATCTCGGGCCCGCCGGTGTTGTTCTCGATGGCCCAGAGGCCCACGCGATGCGCGGCAAAGGGAAAGGCCGCCAGCGCATCCGCCTCGCCGCCCTCGATGTCGAGCGAGACGAAATCGGGGTGCGGCAGCAGCGCATCGGTGAGGATGCGCGAGAGGCTGCGTGTTTCGACGCGCAGGATGCGTTCGCGGTGGCGGGGGTCCTGCCGCACGCGGGTGAGCATCGCGGGATCATAGCTGCCCGCAAGCCCGCTCATCTGGGTAAAGCCTTCGGTGATCTCGACAAAATCCGCCTCGCCCTGGGTTGCGGCCACCGCCAGACCCAGACAGGGGCAGCGCCGGATGTCGCGCGCGCGGGCGAGGTTGGAGGGCACGGGTTCGACCAGAACCCCGCTCCACCCGCGCCATTGCTCGAAAAACAGCGTGTTGGACCCGGTGACGCCGTCATAGCCGCCGATATCGACGAATGTGCCGCCGCGCTTGGCCCCCAGCAGGCGGTCCACGATCAGGTCCTGCCCGGCCTGCGACACATAGTGATAGCCGGGGTCGAGCATCCGGCGCACCTCGTGCAGGCGGCGGATCAGGCCGCCGCGCGCGCGGCTGCGGTCCTGCTCGAGCGCGCGGCCAAGGTCGGCCTGCGCCTGCACCAGCCCGGCGCGGGCGGCGGCGATGCGGTCATCCGGCGTCATGATAGGATTTCTCCTCGACAATGGCCGAACCGAGCGCGAGGTTGATCGCCTTCTTGACGGCCGCGCGCCGGTCGTTGGTCTGATAGACCGCGCGGGCCAGCGCGATGAAACCGGGCCCGAAATCGCTGCGCGCGTCGCAGGCGCGGATGTCGTCCTCGATCACCCAGAGGGCGGCATTGATGGCATAAAGCTCCTCCCAGAGCGCCGCAAGGCTGTCATCGGCGGGCAGCGCGGCATCGGCCAGCGCCTGCAGCGCGGCCTGTTCGTGGCGCACATTGGCGAGCTTGGCGGGGTCGGTCATCCGTTCGGATTTCAGGCGCAGGATGGTCAGTTTGTCGATCAGTTCGCCCGGCGATGTCGGCACCAGAATATCCCGCATCATTTGGCTCCCTTCTTGCGCCAGCCCGCGATTTCGGCCTCGATCTTGCGGCGGACCTTGATGAAAACGCCGTCCCAGTCGCGCGGATTGGCCTGCCGGATCAGGTGCATCGTGGGATACCAGGGCGTCCTGGCGCCGCTGTGCTGCCAGAGCCAGAAGGCATCCCAATGCAGCAGCGTCCAGACCGGCACACCCAGTGACCCCGCGATATGCGCGGTCGCGGTGTCGGAGGTCACGATCAGGTCCATCTGCTGCATCATCGCGGCGCAATCGGCGAAATCGCGGTCGCTGCTCGCGGTATCCACGACAAAGGCAGCCATCCCGTCGGCGTGAAAGGCGGCAAGCTCGGGCCCCTTGTAGAGCGAGAAGAGTTGCAGGTCGGGGATGTCGAGCAGCGGCAGGTATTGGGTGTGGCTGAACGACCGGAAGGCATTGCCGCGATAGGTCACGGACCCGCACCAGACGACGCCGACCTTGAAGCGGCCCGCGTGCGGCGCGGTCAGGGCCCGGGCGCGCGCGGTGCTGTCGGCGGGCACGCTCAGCCTCGTGGGGGGCGGCACGGCGGGGTCCGCGTCGAAATGCGGCGGGCAGAGGTCCATGATGTTGGTCCAGACATCATAGTCCCCGGGCAGGGTCGCGCCGACCCAGTCTGCCCCCTCGACCGACTGGAACAGCCGCAACAGCGGCTTTTCGGCGATCACCAGCACCTGTGCGGGGTCAAAGCGGCGCAGCACCGGCAGAAACCGCGCGAATGTCACGGCATCGCCAAAGCCCTGTTCGGGCAGCACCAGGATACGCTTACCGGTGAGCGACCCGCCGTCCCATTTGGGCCGGTCCATCCTGCGCGGGGTCAACTCGCCCGCCTGCCAGCGGATGTCATAGCTGCGAAAGCCCTCGGCATAGCGGCGGTCGGCCAGTTGCGACATGGCCAACTGGATGCGCAGTTCGGCATCCTCGGGGTGCGCGGCGATGGATTTCTCGAGCCAGGCGATGGCCTCGGCGTATTTGCCCTGCGCGCGCAGGGCCTTGCCGATCAGCGCCTTCTGGTCGCGGTCGCCGGGGTTGCGCGCGAGGATCCTGTGGCGCAGCGGCAGCGCGCGGGCATAATCGCCCACATCGGCCAGCACATTGGCCGCATTGCCCATGATGACGACACTCTCAGGCGCCAGCGCCAGCGCCCGCACATGGGCCTGCAGCGCAAGGTCGTGGCGCCCTTCGCTGCGCAACAATGCGCCAAGGTTCGACCAGACGCCGGCATCCTGCGGCACCAGCGACAGGTAGGCGGCATAGAGCGGGCGCGCCTCGGCGGGCTTTCCCGCGCGGTGCAGGTCGCTCGCGCGCTGCTTGAGCGCGGCAGGGCTGAGGGTTTCGGCGGGCCCGTTCATTGCCGGTTCAGTCGGTGCCCGGGCGGCGCTTGACCGGCGAGATGAGCGTCTGCGGGCGGCGCTGCTCGGCCGCCTCGAACAGCGAAAAGGTCTGGTTGACGTAATTCACCGCGCCCGAGATCAGCTCCATGTAGTGCTTGAGGTCCTCTGTCACCTCGGCCTCGACCATCGCCACGCTGCGGTCCTGCGGCGTCGTCTCGAACCCCGCGTAGAACAGCGGATCGCCCCGGTTCACCTTGAGCGGGCGAGACGTGTCGTGCCATTCGAATGCCCACATCAGCGGGCGCGGCCAGACGTTGATCGGAAACCGCCCGCCAAAGATCGTGCCGGGAAAGGGCTCGCGCTGGTAATGCATGAAGGGGGCGACCTGGCTCATGTACACGGGTTCGTCCGCGACAAAGACGTAAGGCAGCACAAGCTGGATCGTGGGCACATCGGCATGGCGCCATTCGACCTCGGAGGTGATCTGGAGCTTTTCGCCCAGCTTTGACGCCCGGATCGCACTCGTCTCGCCTGACAGGTTGCGCAGCACCGGCTTGCCCTTGTCATCGCGGGCAAAGCCGATGTTGATGTCAAAGGGGCAGCGGATCAGGAAATAGCGGCTCTCCATGTTGATCACCGCCGGGCAGCGCGAGGCGGATTTCGCGTGCTTTCGGTTGAGATCGACCGAGCGCACCCGTTCGGGCGGGTAGTAGATGATCCCGGCTTTCTGCTCGTTGAGAAACCAGCCGACTGTGACAGGGCCACCCGTGGGCGCGCTGTCGCGGGTATTTTCGAAACTCACCGAAAGCTGCATCGCCACCTCCTCTTGTCCTGTTGTTGTTGTGCCGACTGAACCCTAATGCCGCCCGCTTGTCAAAACTCGGACACCGCGCGGGTCGATCTGTGGCAATTCCACATAGCCCGACTTGGCGAGGATGAGCACGGCGGCCTCGGCCACATGCAGCGGCGCCCGCATCGCGGCGGCAAGCTCGGCCAGCGTGGGCGCGCCCGCCACGGCGATGGCGGCGGCAAAGCGCTGCACCACCTCTTGCGGCATCGGCATCCTGCGGTAGAGCTGGCGGCCGCTCACGATGTCGCGCTGCACCATGCTCTGTGCGGTTGCCGGCTCGCGCAGGCGCAGCGGCGTGTCGGGGGACAGCGTGGCGGTGGGGTAGTCGGCATAAAGGTCGAAGGGGTCGATCGCGGTCGGATTCGGCGCGCCTTGCGCCAGCGGCGGAGTGCTGGCCACAGTCCCCCTGCGCGCCTCTGCCAGGGTGGCGGCGAGGTCGGCATAGCGCGGGATCACCGCACGCCAGTCGAGCCTGTCGCGCACATGGCGCGCGCCCGCCGCCCCCATCCGCGCGCGCAGGTCCGGGTCGTCGATCAGCCGGCCCAGTGCCGCCGCATAGGCCGGCACGTCGATGGCGACCAGCGCCTGCACCATGGTGAGGTACTGCAGATAGCCATCGGTCTGGTCGGCAAAGCGGCGCGCCATCTCGACCCCGCCCCCCGGCGCGGCCATCCGCGTGGGCACCAGAAACCCGGTCTCGCCATGCAGGACCGTATCGCGAAAGCCGTCCCAGTCGGGCATGACCACCGGCAGACCCGCCGCCATCGCCTCGACAGGGACAAGGCCGAATGTCTCCTGGATGCTGTCGGCGGGCAGGGTGAATATGTCCGCCCCCGCCCAGACATTGCGCCGCACGTCCGGGTCGCGCCCGTCGATCATCCGCAGCGTGACCGAGGGGCAGAGCGTCGCCGCCCCCTGCCGGTGCAGCGCCTCTTCTTCCGGCCGGCTGGCCCAACCGACGAGCCAGAGGTGAAGCGGCTTGCCACAGGTCCGGGCCAGATGCTCCATCGCCAGGAACAGCGGCACCGGGTTGGCCTTTTCCACAACCGAGAGGCGGCCCATGGTCATGATGACCACCGCATCCTGCGGCGTGCCCACAGACGCGCGCGCGCCGGCGCGGGCGCCGGGCAGGGGGGTGAAATCCTCCGCCGCGATGCCCAGCGGGATCACCGGCAATTGCGGCAGCGGCATCCGTGTCGCGCCGAACCGCTGGCGGAAATAGGCGGTCTCGGCCTCGAACTGGCGTTCCACCACCGCGCGCACGGCGCGCGAGGTGCAGATGATCGCATCCCAGGGCTCGACCGGTTCGGACATCAGGTGATGCAGGCCCATGATGATGCGCGCCGTGGACATCGTATGCGTGATGCCGACCAGCGAACAGCGGTCGGGGCCCAGCTGCTGCCGGCGCCAGGGCGCGTTGGAATAGCCCGGCGTGGGGAAAAAGACGCAGCCCGCGCTGGTAAAATCGCCCCCGCCGCGCAGCACATGGGTCGTGATCGGGCGGGTTTCGCCCAGCGACCGCGCGATCTTGTCAAAAGCCTGGCCGCCGGCCTGCGTCTCGACCAGGCATTGCACGCTGTCGCCCGGCATGTGCCGCAGAAATCCCGCCAGAAAGGACTGCCCGGCCGAGCGGCGCCCGACCAGATCGCGGCCTTCGCCTTCGATCTGGTCGGGGTGGAAGTAGAGCGCCGGTGTGGCTGTGCTGTTCATGAGGGCCTGCGCAGGGTGTCAACGCTTGCAGTCTGACATCACCGGGGCAGGGCGCAAGCCCTTGTTCTACACCGCGAGATCCGCACAGCCCTGCGCATCGGAGGCCACTGCGAGGTCGAGCACCTTTTGCAGCGCCGCGCCGCGGGCAAAGTCGGGCTGCACCTGCGTGCCCGCCCGGATCGCCGCGATGAAGCGCACATAGTTCGTCTCGACCGCCGGCGGCTCGACATCGCGCCAGACGGCGGTCTGCATGTCCTCGCCAATGCAGGCGCGCAGGCTGCTCACGTTGTTCTCGTAACGCACGTCGAGCCCGCCTTTGGTGCCGAAGATCCGCAGGTTGAGGTCATTGAGGTGCCCCGTCGCCATGCGCGAGGCATGCACCACGCCCACGGCGCCATTGGCGAGCCGCAGATGCATCACAAAGCTGTCGTTGGCGTCGAGCACATACTCCCCGATCCGCCCGTCCGGCGCCTTGTCAAAGGTCACGAGTCGGCAGGACACATTGGTCGGAGCCGCCCCCGCGACGATGGTCGCAAAGTCGAGGATATGCACGCCGATATCGCCCAGCACCCCCATCGACCCATGCGCCGTGGACAACCGCCAGAGCCATTGCGGCATCGTGCTCCACTCGCCCCAGGCCGACTGGGTGAGCCAGCTTTGCAGATAGGCGGCCTCGAAATGGCGCACCTCGCCGATAGCCCCTGCGGCCACCATTTCGGCCGCCTTCATCAGCGCGGGGCCGTTGCGGTAGCTGAGGTTGACCATATGCACCACGCCTGCGGCCGCGGCCGCGGCGGCCATTTCGGCGGCATCGGCGTAGTTCGCGGCGAGCGGTTTTTCACAGAGCACATGCTTGCCGGCGGCGAGCAGGGGCAGGGTCGTGGGGTGATGCACCGGGTCGGGGGTGACGTTCGACACCGCGTCGAACTGCCCCCAGGCCAGCGCATCATCCACCGAGGCAAAGCCATGGGCGATGCCGTGCTTGGCGGTAAATGCGGCGAGGCGGTCGGGGTTGTTGTCCACCCCCGCCACCAGCTTCACGCCGGGGATCGCGGCATAGGCTTCGGCATGGGCGTTGGCCATGCCGCCGGTCCCCAGGATCAGGACGCGGATATCGCTCACCGGAAACCCTCCTCGCCGGCATGATGCAGACGCGGGCCGCGCTCGGTGATCGGTTCGAGCGCGGTCTCGACCGGGACATTGGGCGCGGCGGTCACATCGCCGATGCGCGCGGCGGGGTTGTAGGCCCATTTCACCGCATTGCGCAGCACGGTCTGCACATTGGCGTCGTGATAGGTCGGATAGGTCTCGTGACCCGGGCGGAAGTAGAACACATTGCCCGCGCCGCGCTTGTAGGTCAGGCCCGAGCGGAACACCTCGCCACCCTGGAACCAGCTCACGAACACGGTCTCGAGCGGTTCCGGCACGCCAAAGGGCTCGCCATACATCTCTTCCTGTTCCAGCTCGAAATGGTTGGGCAGGCCGGCGGCGATGGGATGGTTGGGCGAGGTCAGCCAGAGCCGTTCACGCTCGCCCGCCTCGCGCCAGGTCAGGTTGCAGGGCGTGCCCATCAGCCGCTTGAAGATCTTGGAGAAATGCGCCGAATGCAGCAGGATCAGCCCCATGCCGGACCACACCGCCTCGGCCACCCGTTCGACGACCGCATCCTCGACCTTGCCATGCGCGGCATGGCCCCACCACACGAGCACGTCGGTCTCGGCCAGCCGCGCGGCGGGCAGGCCGTGTTCGGCCTCCTGCAGGGTCGCGGTGGTGGCGGAAATGCCGGCGTCGCCGTTGAGCGCGGCGGCAATGCATGTGTGCATGCCGCCGGGATACAGGTCTGCGACGACCTTGTTGGTCTGCTCGTGGACGTTTTCGCCCCAGACGACGGTGCGGATGGCCATGGCGTTCTCCTCAGGATGGTTTTGTCAGACAATGCCCCGGCCCGGCCGGGCATTCAACGCGAATGTTTGCGCTATCGGCGCCTAGAGCATGGCCGCAAGCCCGTCCCAGACCAGCTTGATCCCGACCATCATCGTCAGGGCATAGGTGATGGGATAGAACACCTCGGTCCGCATCCGGCGGATCAGCGCGGCACCCAGCAGCGTAAAGACCGCGACAAGCGGCATCAGCACGGCCGAGGTGACAAGGTTGGCCGCGTCGAACTGGCCCAGCGCAAAATAGGGCAAGAGCTTGACCACATTCACCACGGCAAAGAACACCACGCTGGTGCCCGTCAGGATGCGCGGGTCCATGTTGAGCGGCATGGTATAGACCTGAAAGGGCGGACCACCCGCATGGGCGACAAAGCTCGTGTAGCCCGCGAGCGCCCCCCAGAAGCTACCGGCCCGCGCGTCATGCGGGCGCACGGCGGCGCGGCGGGCCTTGCTCGCCAGGAACCAGCGCAGCACAAAGGCCACGGCGATCACCCCGATGATGAGCCGCACCATCGCGTCCGACACCAGTGCCGCGGTCAGCCAGCCGATGCCGATGCCGACCATCGCGCCCGGCAGCATCAGCCACAGCGTGCGCCGGTCCCATGACCCCCACCAGGCCCAGAGGCTGAAGGCGTCGCTCACCAGCAGGATCGGCAGCAGGATGCCCGCCGCCTGCACCGGCGAGATGATGAGCGCCATCAGCGGCACCGACAGGACACCGACGCCCGCCAGCCCGCCCTTGCCCAGCCCCACAAGTGCCACGGCGAGCACCGCCAGCGCCAGCGACCACGGGTCGGAAAAGACGAAATCTGCCACGTGATCTTCTCCGCCTGCTGCCGGTTTGCGGGCCTGACCCTTTCCGCCCTTGTCAGGCATCCACGGCTGGCCACCGGCTTGCGCGTGGTATAGCGCCCGCTGCCGGCCTTGCATAGAACCTGCCCTTCCCCCGGCGGGCGCTATCCGGTGCGGCAAAGGTGGTTGACAGTCCAAGCCCCACTCAATAGCCAACTGCGGACCCTTGCCGCGCCCGCCCCCATGCGGCTGACGGACCGTTTTGCTGTCGGATTGGAGAGAACGCACCGATGAGGAAACTCTATCTCGACATGAAACATACCACCGGCATTGCCGGTGCCTACCGGATGGACGCGACTGCGCTGTCGAATGCGGCGGGCGTCAACCTCGGCAATCTCGTGTTCCGCCATGCGCTGCGCTTCATCATCTCCGATCTGGATGCGTTCGAGCCGGTGACGGGCCCCGAATACAGGGACATCGTGCAATCCGAAAAGCCGGACCATGTGCTGGTGTCCTGTGCCAACTGGCTGGGTCAGACCCAGCGCGACGAGCAGTTCAATCTGGGCCGGGCCGAGATGGTCGAAGCGGCCGATTGCACCGTGACCGCCTTTGGTCTGGGGGTGCAGGCCCCTGCGATGGACGCCGAGCGGCCGATCCGGCTGGGTCCGAATTCGATCCGGCTGGCGCGCGCCCTGTCCGAGCGCGCGCCGCAACTCAGCGTGCGGGACGAGCTGACGCGCCGGACGCTCGAGGCGTCTGGCATCACCAATGCGGTGGTCACCGGCTGCCCGTCGAACTTCATCAATTGTGACCCCGATCTGGGCCGGAGGGTCGCTGCCCGCGCGGCGCATCTGGCGGGGCGACTGACCAGATGGGACGAGGTGCGCAGTGCCATCTCCGAAGTGACGGGTGGCCATGTCGCCTCTGGCGCCGTCCTGAAACGGCAGATGGCCATGCTCGACGAGACGCCGGCCTTCTACATCCTGCAGACGCCGGGACTCTTGCCCTTTGTGCTTGGCGAACGGACCAACATTACGGACTTATACCGCGAGAACAATCCGTTCATGGGGCAGAGCGGAAGGCTGTCAAAGGCGCTTTTGTCGAAGGTTCTGCATTTCGGGAATGTCGAGGCCTGGCTCGATTTCTCGCGGACCTGCGACTTGAGCTTTGGCATGCGTATCCACGGGACGATGGTGCCGTTGCAGGCGGGCGTGCCGTCCGTGCTGGTTGCCCATGACTCGCGCACCGTGGGCCTGGCCGCAGCGATGGGCGTGCCATGGATTTCGCCGGAACAGTTCCTGACGATCCACGATGCGGGTCCGCAGGCGATGCTGGATGCATTCGCAGGGCAGATCGAGGGCTATGACGCAAAGCGCAAGGTGCTGGCGGGTGTGATGAAAAACCTTGTCGAGGCGAGCGGCCTGCGCCCTCATGCAGAGTTGTTACGGCTGGTGTGATACGATCGTGCCAGAGGCCCTCGCCGACCCGTCGGCGGTGCGCAAGGATGCGGCATATTGCCTTTGGTTTTCGTCCGGCGGGCCTGGTCTGCGGCAGCAGACCTATCGCGCGGGACTTTGGGCTGGACAATAAACGGACAGAGCGGATAGTGCGAACCATAGTCAAATGCCGATTTGAGCGCTTTGAAACTTTCCGGTTCAGGACCGTCAGTATCCGTATTGAGGTGGGGCGTGGCCTTTTTGCAAAGAGTATCCAATGATGATTGATGTGCTTTTCATCGTCCCGTCCTTTTCGGGCGCCTCGCTTTGTTGCCAGACGCTCAGGTCGATCCGGGCCATGGCGGATCCTGCGACGTCCTGCATTCTGCTCACCGATGCCCTGACGCCTGACATCTCGACCTGCCTTGCAGAACCCGGACGGCCCGTTGACCTCCGGGTCGTGTCGGGTGACCCGGACGATGCGCTGCGCGACGCGTTGCGCGGGGCGGGGGCGGCGCTGGCCGTCGTGGCGGCGGATGGTGCGGCCTATGCGCCGGAAACCGTCGTCGCCCTGCGCCGCGCGCTTGCGACCGGGCCGGCGGACCTTGTCCTTTGCGATGTGCGGGTCGCGCAGGCCGATGGGACAAGCAGCGCGTTTGACCGCGCGGACCTCGATCCTGCGGCGCTGCTCGATCCCGCAGCGCTGCTCGGGCGCGCCGCGCTCGTTCCCGCAGCGACCTTTGCCGCGCCCGAGACATTGTTGCGGCTGGGGGTGGTCAACCGGACACCGCAGGCCATCGCCGGATGCGCGATGACAGCGCGCGCGATCGACGCGGGCCTGACCTGCGTTCTGGCAGAGGGGGCCGTGGCAACTTTGCCGTCGGCGGCCATGGGGGAGGCAGATGGTCCGTCCGGCATTTCTGCGGCATTTCCCGAACTGGATCTCTCTGCCGAGGACTGCGCCTTGCTCGCCAGCCTCGCGCGCGGGCAGGGCGAAAGTGACGCGGACGGGCAGGCGCTGGCCGCCCTGTTGCGCCGCCATCGCTCGGCACGGCTGAATGTCGCGGTCGCCCGCGGGATGCTGCTTGCCGGGGCCGATGAAGAGCGCCGTCGTGCCGTCACCGGCCCCGTGGACTGGGCCGCGTTGCCCGCGCGGTTCGTACGGGTCGCCTCGAACCATGCGCCGCGCCCGCTGTTCACCATCCTCATCGCCACTTTCAACGCCGCCGCCGACCTGCCCGAAACGCTCCGCTCGATCGCAGAGCAGCATCGCGACGATGTCGAATGCATCGTGATCGACGGCGGGTCGCGCGACCACACGCTCGAGGTCGCGCGCGCCTGGCCGCATGTGGTGACGCAATGCTTCAGCCAGCCCGACCGCGGGCTTTATGATGCGCTGAACAAGGGCCTCGCCATGGCGCGCGGCGTGCTGATCGGGATCGTGGGGGCGGGTGACTGCTATCTGCCCGGCGCGCTCGACTGTGTGGCGGCCGCACATTCCGCCAACCGGACCGATGTCTATGGCGGCCAGACCATCGAGGTCACGCCCGAGGGCCACACCCGCCGCCGCAAGGACGAGCCCTGGGGGCTCAACGCTTTTGTCAGCGGCGGCCCGGTCGGACATAACGGCATGTTCGCCACCCGCGACGCCTATGACGAGATCGGCCCCTTTGGTCAGGTCTATCCGATGGCCGAGGATACCCGCTGGATGCACCGCGCGATCCGCGCCGGCAAGACGTTCACCTATCTGCCGCAGGCGGTGGTGCTGTTTCCGCTGACCGGCATGTCGAACAAGAACCCCGATCTGGTCTGGCAAGAGGCGCATGGCCTGATCAAGCAGAACTTTCCGCTGATCGACCTGAACCGCGAGGATGCGCTCAAGCTGTTGTTCGGGGCGCGCGGCTGGTGCGCGCCCGAAGAGATCAAGCCGGTGATCGCGCGGCATGCGCATGTGCCGCTCAACATCAGCGCCGCGCTGGCGCTGCGGGCCGAGAATGTGGACACCGCGCGGATGCTCGACATCTTTGACGGTGTGCTGTGGCACGAGGCGGCGCCGCTCTATGCGCGCAACGGGCTGCGGTTTGTCGGCAAGACGCCCGAGGCCCGGCCGCTCCTGTCGATCGTGGTGCCGAGCTACAATGTCGGCGATTACCTCGGCAAGGCGCTGCGCAGTATCCTGATGCAGGACGAAGAAGACTTCGAGGTCATTGTCGTCAATGACGGCGCCACCGATCACACCCTTGCCGTGGCGCAGGCCTTTGCGGCGGTGGACGGGCGGGTGCGTGTCCTGACGCAGCACAATCAGGGGTTGGGCCAGGCGCGGCTGTCGGGTCTGCCACTGTGCCGGGGCGACTATGTGTGGTTCGTCGATTCCGACGATTTTCTGCGCGATGACAGTCTGGGGCGTATCCTCGCGGTGCTCCGAGAGGCGCGCCCCGATGCCTATATGGTCAACTTTGCCTATATCGACGAGGCCGGAAAGACCGAGTATGTGCCGATTGCCGATCCGTCCCTTGGCGGGCTGATTGTCCGGCCCGTCGCGCGCGAAAAGTCGTATAGCTCTCTCGCTGGCTGGAATGCGCAGACCTGGCGCTTCATCGTGCGGCGCGACGTGATCCGTGCGCATGACCTGACCTTTCCGGTGGGTTTTTACTACGAGGACCACCATTTCGCGCTCAAGCTGATGGCGCGGGTCGAGACGATCTTTGTCGATCCGGCGGTGAGCTACATGTACCTGCGCCGGCAAGGGTCGATTTCCACCGACCGCGGCCGCAAGGCGTTCGATTTCCTGCATATCCGCCGCCTTTGCCTCGACTTTCTCAAGGCGGAGGGTCTGTTGGACAGGATGAGCGGGCTCGCGCTGACCTATGTCCTGCCCACCGGTTTCGTGCGCCACCACCTCGCACCGGAGTTCCACGGCGAATTCGTGCAGGCCGTGGTGGATGACATGGATGCGCAGGAGCGCCGGCTGTTGCTGCGCTGCGGCAGCGGCGCCGATTTCGCCTTGCTGGCCGAAGCGGCCCCCGGCTGGACCGCGCGCCTGTCGTCAGACCCGGCCGAAGCGCAGTTTCTGCCAATGATCGCCGCGGCGGCAATGCGTGGCTTTGCCGGGGCCACGCCGCGTGACACCCTACATCCGCTGTCGCGAACGCTGTTGCGCCATCAGGTTCTCGGGCTCTATGGGGTCGAGACATGGTCGGGTAATCCTGCGATGCCGGGGTCCTATGCCTGGAGCGAGGGACGCGAGATGTACTTGCGCCTGCGCCCGGCCGGCTACAGCCGCCCGACCCTGCATGTGCGGTTCCGCAACATGACCGAAGGCCAGATCCTGCTGATCGAAGGGCCGGGCCTGGTGCAGGCCTGTCCGGCCGTGTCCCATGACATCGCGCAGCCACAGTCCTTCTTTGTGGCGCTCGACCCGTCGCAAGAGGACCTGGTGGTGCGCCTGTCCACCAGCCATCTGCGCAAGTTCGACAATCGGGAAGGCGGGGTGATCATCGAAGCGATCGAGCTGATCAACGGCGACACCGGAGCCTGGCTGCCCGCGCCGGCCGCACAACAACAGCCCACCGTCAACGCGCCCGGCGATTCGCGTGTGCAGGGGATGCATGTCGATGTCCGGGTGCGGCGCGAGAACCGCACCTATGTCCACGTGGGCCATCACTGCGACGTCACCGCGACCATCGTGTTCGAACGCGGCGTCGGGTCGGTCACGGTGGGCGATGGCACGTCGATCGGCAACGGGACGCTGATCATCTGCACACAACCCGAGGGGATCCGCATCGGGCGCAATGTGATGCTGTCCTGGGATGTCACGGTTCTGGACAACAATTCGCATTCGCGGGACCGCAACTTGCGCGAGAATGACGCGACAGACTGGCTGGCGGGGATCCGCAAGGGCAGGCTGGGTGTGTTCAAGAACTGGCACGGCGTGGCCAGCGCCCCGGTCGTGATCGGTGACGGGGCCTGGATCGGGTTCGGGTCCGTCATCATGAAAGGCGTGACTGTCGGTGAGGGCGCGGTCGTGGCCTCCCGCTCAGTCGTGACCCGTGACGTGCCGCCATACAGCGTGGTTGGGGGCAATCCGGCGCGGGTGCTGTCGCAGGACGATGCGCCGATGGCGCAACGGGCGATGCGAGATGCTGCGCGCTTTCCCGATGTGCCGCTGCCGCCGGTGACCTTCGGCCCGGCGCCCGAGTGATGGCGGGGATTGCGGACATGACAGAAGAAACACAGCCGACAATGACCTGGGAAGAGGCCGTGCGCTGGCTGGTCGAACACCCGGACCCTGCCAACCGCGCCTTGGCCCATGCCTGCTATTTCGACGGTGAGGCGCTCGAGGCTGCCATCCGCTTTGCCGACAGTCCGGAATGGGGCGGTGTGCGCGCGCTGCTGCCCGCGCCGCCGGGCCGGGCGCTCGACCTTGGTGCGGGGCGGGGCATTTCGAGCTTTGCTCTGGCGCGCGATGGCTGGGACGTTGTTGCGGTCGAACCCGATGCCAGCGGACTGGTCGGTGCTGCGGCGATCGAGGAAATCGCCCGTATCGCCGACCTGCCGATCGAGGTGCAGGGCGGCAAGGCCGAGGCGCTGCCTTTCGAGGACGGGCATTTCGACGTGGTGCATTGCCGTCAGGCGCTGCACCACGCCGCCGATCTGAAACAGATGTGCGCCGAGGCACTGCGTGTCTTGCGTCCGGGCGGCACGTTCATCGCCACCCGCGAGCATGTGCTGACCCGGCGCTCCGACCTTCAGGCGTTTCTGGACAGTCATCCGCTGCACGCGCTTTACGGCGGCGAGAACGCCTATACGCTCGAAGAATACCGGGCCGCGCTCTCGGCGCCCGGGCCGGCCTCGGTCACGCTGCTGTCGCCCTATGCCTCTGTCATCAATGTCTTTCCCGCGTCGCACGAGGAAGAACGCACCCGGCTCGCCCGCATCGCCGGAGTGCGGCCCGAAGAGGTGCCCGACTTTGCGTTCCGCATCCGCGACCATTTCGACAGCGCGCCGGGGCGGCTCTACAGCTTTGTGGTGGTGAAGTGACCCGGCGGGTTGTCGTGACCGGCGCTGCCGGCTTTATCGGCCGGCATGTGGTGCGCGAGCTGGTGGCGCAGGGGGTCGAGGTGGCGGGGCTGCTGCGCACGCCGCTGGCCGCCGCCGAGCGCGATGCGCTGGGCCTGGCCGCCTGGAGCGATGGCGGCATCACCCCGGCGACGCTGGGCGATGTCGCGGGTGACGCCGATACGATCATCCATTGCGCGGGCAGCGGGTCGGTCGCGCTGTCGCTCGAACAGCCGCGCCGCGATTTCGACAGCAATGTGCTCACCACCCAGACGGTGCTGGAATTCGCGCGGCTGCGCGGGTCCACCCGCGTGGTGCTCGCGTCGAGCGCGGGTGTCTATGGCTGCGCAACCGATCTGCCGATCCGCACCGATGCGCCCTGCAACCCGATTTCGCCCTATGGCGTGAACAAGAAGATCAGCGAATTGCTGGCCGGCCAATACGCCCGGCATTTTGGCGTCAAGGTCGCCATCGTGCGCCTGTTTTCGGTCTATGGCGCCGGGTTGCGCAAGCAGTTGCTGTGGGATGCCTGCCGCAAGATCGACCGCGGCGAGAGCCTGTTCTTTGGCACCGGGTCCGAGACCCGCGACTGGATCCATGTCGCCGATGCCGCCCGGCTGATGATCCGCGCCGGGACGATTGCGCAGGCAGATACGCCA
>Ga0210036_1000340_pt1 | contig 57338 bp, 49 predicted proteins | sample CryGeymeta201515_FD_185469 | JGI IMG/M metagenome (GOLD analysis project Ga0210036, IMG submission 185469) | Groundwater microbial communities from Crystal Geyser aquifers in Utah, USA - Crystal Geyser metaG 2015-15 (SPAdes) (version 2) | ecosystem: Environmental > Aquatic > Deep subsurface >... | reverse complement strand
AGTCCGTACTGAGTAACTACTGGTAGATAGTAGAGTAGTACGTATGTCACATTGACATCGAAATTTTTGTTGTTGGCTGCAAGTAGACTACTGTAGTTCTAATCGTCTCCCCTTCCTCCTCGTGTCCAGCAAACCACTTGCACCTCCTTTTGATCTGCTGGCTCCAACAACGCAATTACACTGCATATTTCTATCAAGTAGTAATTCCACGATGAGAATCTCCCTTTCGGTTGCCTCCCTATCCTTTTTTGCGTCTCAGGTTGCCGCCTTCAGTCCTGCCGCCTGTAGTCCCCGTACGACCGTCAAGGTTCAGGGCCAAGCTGAAGAACTCGGCATTCCTTGTGAAGATGAGTGTGCTCTGGAATCGTTCCCAAACCTTCCCCCCAGTATCCACCCAGGTGTTCTGAGTGGACAAGCTCAGATGGATTTGTTGGAACATGCCAAGAAGAACGGTACGTTCAGCACTTTCTCTCGTTCTTTGTTATGATTTGCGTGACGGAAGGGTTCAACCAGGTTGAAAAAAGTTCAATTCAAGATGAGGAAATGCGGATGCTTTAATCTCAGCGTAGTTCAGCCTTGCGGAAACGGGTACCCGGCTACTGCTGCGCTTGATCTCTTCGGACTACAGTCATTTTTCGAGTGATAAATTCAGGTCCCTCTGTGTCCAAAATCATTGCAATTTTTTTTTAAAATGGCCAAATTGCGGGTCGTTTTTGGGGGGCTATTTGGGATTACCCCTTTAATTTGGGGGCTAAGGTTGATCGAACTCTAAACAAGGCTTCGTGAATGTTTTCAACACTCAATTTTGCCCCCAAATAGCCTTCGAGAAAATTATTTTTGGAGAAAAAGCTTTCTTTCCTATTGGCTTGAATCGTCTTTTCTCCCTACCACTGTTCACTCACCCACCTACCATTGCTACTTTATTCAATCATACAGGTTATGCCATTCCAGCTGTAAACTGTGTTTCCAATTCCGGAATCAACGCCTGTTTGGAGGCTGCCCGAAAAAACGATGCTCCAATCATCATTCAATTCTCCTCGGGTGGTTCTCAGGTAAGCCTCTCGTGACCAGGATCACGTACAGATCTCATCGAAAAAAAGAGCAAATTTTCATTGCTCAAAAAGTCTCACCCTGTCTCATTGATTGTATTTCCTGATACATCGAAACTCTTTCATCTTTCATATCCTTGGATGAAAATCACAAAACCTACACAAACAATAAATAATAAATAAATGTAGTTTTACGCCGGAAAGGGACTCGACAACACTGATTTCAAGGCTGCCATTGCTGGAGCCGTCTCGGGAGCTTTCCACGTTCGAACCATGGCAGAACAGTATGGTGTCCCCGTTATCCTTCACACTGATCACTGCGCAAAGGGACTCCTACCTTGGATCGACGGTCTTATCGCCGCCTCTGAACGATACTACGAAAAGCACGGCGAACCTCTCTTTTCTTCCCACATGATTGATCTGTCGGAGGAACCCATTGAAGAGAACATTGAGATCTGCAAGGAATACATGAAGAGGATGTCTAAGATTGGCCTTCTTTTGGAGATGGAACTTGGAATTACAGGAGGAGAGGAAGATGGTGTTGATAACAGTGACCGACCTGTCGAGGACCTGTACTCCAAACCTGAGGAGATCTACCAAGTTTACGATGAGTTCAAAGACGTGACAAACATGTACTCTGGTAAGTGATTACAAGGTCGCTTGCTTCGTCATTTGGTTGCAAAAGTCTATTTCTGATTTCATCTTGTGGTGATTTTTTCTTCTTTTCCATTTGTCCTTTTCACCAATGCACTGGTGAACAACAGTTGCTGCCGCGTTCGGTAATGTGCATGGTGTCTACAGTCCTGGAAACGTCAAACTCGACCCCAAAATTTTGAATAAGGCACAAGAATACATCAGTGAAAAGCTCGGAGACAAAGCCCCCGAGGATGGAAAACCTGTATACTTTGTCTTCCACGGAGGCAGTGGATCTGATGTCTCTGATATCCAGGAAGCTATTAGCTACGGTGTGATTAAAATGAATATTGACACTGATACCCAGTGGAGCTACTGGGAAGGAATCAAGAACTTTGAAGAAAAATACCACGACTACTTGCAAGGCCAAATTGGAAACCCTGAAGGACCAGACAAGCCGAACAAGAAATATTACGATGTAAGAAACTATTCTGCTTGTGTATTATTTGTATGCCGCAACTATTTTGTGTGTGGTGCCTATTTACGGTTTTGTATACTCATCCTTTTTAATCTCGTTTCTTTTCAATCGCAGCCTCGTGAATGCATGCGCGCCGCCGAAGTCAATACTGTCAACCGTCTGGAAAAAGCGTTTGCCGATCTGAAGTGTCAAAACATCTGCGGTCTTCCAAAAGTGGGAGAGCCCGTCAACACACTTGGCCCCCGCCGAGGAGGACTTCCAGTTTAAAAATCAAAATTATGCCTGAACATGTTTATAATCGGTTGCGTAGTGTTGAGCTGTGAATGACTATTAGTAGGAATCTTGTTTCCCTCAACTTTTTTATTGTGACATACTCCGCTTGCTTTTGGTGGTGTCTGAGACCTTGCTAGTTCTACTTTTCTCGTAGTGCCAGTAAAAGATCGTCGTGCACGTTTTGTTATGCTGCCCCACAAGTTAACTATGATTATCTAATACTTCTTGATTTGGCTCTCTACTTGAATACAGTACTAATCTAAAAAATGTTGATAGCGTCAATCCATTGCTTTCCTCGTCCTTACATTTTCGCCATTGCCTTCGAAATGAGAGGACTCATTTCGGGATCCCCAAGATACTTCATAACGTTCATTGGATTTTCCAAACAATCTTCGACGGCTACCTTGAAGCGAGGATTGCTTTCCACAAGACTCTTAATTTCAGGGTCCTTTAGAATTTTCTTTGCTTTATCAACAATGCCACCGTTCGCAGAGGCTGAGATGCCGTTCGCAGGAGCTGCTCCACCATTGGCAAGTGGGCTGTTGGGCTTGCTCTTTTTGTCACTATGACGAATGAAAACGATATTCTTGGATTGCAGAGCGAGCGTCTTGGTCTTGCCTTTATACTGAATACTGACTCCATACCGCCCCGTTTCGGCGTTTTGATGAGACGTGACTGCTCCTTCCAAACCATTGAAATGGGGAGACTTTTCTAAACCGACGACTTGAACGATGTCGCCGGGTGAGAAAGTTGCGTCGCCACCGTCGTCCGACTCGTAAGTGGCGTTCTTTTTGGCAATCAAATCGTCGTAAAGCTTGGTACCGCTGCCAGTTTTCCCGTTTTCAGAGATGGTACTAGAGACGTCAGGATTTTTAATAAGCAATTTGGAAAATCGCTGGATCGCCTCAGTGCCGGTAACTTCTTCAGCAAGTAGAGGCACTTCGCAAATGCCTTCCAGAATGGATTGGGTTTCCGGGAATCCTTTGAGATCCGACAGGTAGCGCTGTTGGATCATTTTGCGCGCCGTGGTAAGGCGACATGCATGAACCGTTTTTTGCAACAACGCTTGTGGTAGCTGCAAATTACCAAGTTCTGCGAGTGATTCCAATTCAGCCAGTTCCTTCGTAGCAAGGGCATCTTGCACAACAAGCTGATTGACGACAATGTGAGAAGCAATCACTTTGTTCTTGCGTAATTCCTGTAAGAGGCGCTGCGTCTCTGAAACTGACAAAAACTCGGCAATGCACACCACCACAAATCGTGTCCGAGTTTGATCCTGTAACATCATGGCGACCTTTTGAATGTCGTGCTTATACTTTGTCAATTTGTCTCGGACATGATTCTTCAATTGTGCTCGTCGTTGAGCCTTGCTCAAGGCACCACCCGACGCTGCCTTGAAAGCTTCCCAATAAGAGAAGAATGTTGTCTGCCAGGATTGTAACTTGTCGATACCTTGCTCGAGAATTTCTGGCAAAGCCAATAGTTTCAATGTGTGACCCGTTGGCGCTGTGTCAAAGACGATCAAATCATACTTGCCAGATTCAATGTGCGTAATAGCCGTGCTAAGAGCAGTGGCCTCGTCGATTCCAGGAATCCCAGAGAGCCATTCTTGAAACTGGCCAATTTTCGAGGACCATTCGTTACCCCCTTCCGGACTCTTGTCGCCGTCGTCCACGAGTTCCTGGGAAACCTCGGCCCATTGTTTCAACTCACCCGCCATACTTTCTTGAGGATCAACCTCCATAATATCGAGAGATCCGCCAGATCCTATGCCCTCGACACTGGTTGGAGCATTTGAAAATGAGCTGCGCCAGGCATCGCCCAGGGAGTGAGCTGGATCTGTACTCACCAAAAGAACTCGTTTTTGACACAACGTTGCTAATAGTGTCGCGATCGCTGAAGAAGATGTTGTCTTGCCAACACCACCTTTGCCACCGACAAATACAAATTTAAGTTCGTTGCCAGCGGCAGCGCTCACCAAAGAGTCGAGAGACATGTTCTAATTCGAGAAATATAAAAAAATATTCTAATGCCGAGATGACATCGATTTTTGCTTTTGTTTTTGTGAGATTGTAAAAGCTCTGAAATCAGACGTGCACTCCATAACGATGACGTGGAAAAGACAGTAGCGATAGGGTTTAATTATCTTTGAACCAAAAAATCGGCTAGCTACTCTACTGGTGCTTAATTTTTGAATCAAATCTGAGCAAGGTACGATGGTAGATGGTAGATACTGGATACTTCAATTATTTCTAAATAATTCATTCTGTAACTGCCGTAGCTGATAACGAAACTCATACGAACAGTATACAAAACGTGGTTCCGTTGCTTGCAGAATACAGTCTTCTTTACAACCTGAAATGCTGAGGAATGTTTCGTTTGGTCCTTTGTCTACTCCAGTTTTTATCCGTCAGCGGTTTTCAGGTTTTGTTCCTTCCAATACCATCGTCAACCACAATTCCATCATCATCATTCTTTCGAGGTAGGCCCACAACGTCCATATTCACTAGTACTAGACTACAAGGATCATCCGGAGATTTGTCTTCTGCCACAAAAAATATCTATTCTGCTAATGTAAAAGGTGGTTGTGTGACAAACAAATCCGATCATATTCGACTTTTAGAACAATCGTAAGTTTCCACAATTCATCGCGTTTCATTTTTCGAAAGAAAAGAATAATGCACCAGGACGGTTATAAAAGCGCCGCAAGTATACTGACAAATCAACTATTTTGAACTCTTTTTTCACTTTCATCTTCACGTGCTAATATTCTACCTTTAGTCTTGCAATCTCGAGTGGTTTCGGAATTTTTCGACGTATCAATGATGTACTCTGGGAAGAAGAGGAAGAAGCAGAAGCAGCAAGCGAACGTCCCCAAAAGATATCAGCTCTGAAAAATAATATTACAACGCCACAACAACTGGATGAAAACGATCGGTTTGGAATCCTATCGCACGGAATTCAACAAGATCCAATCTACAATTACGGCAATGTTGCTTCCTTGAAGCTTTTTGGCTACACCTTGGAGGAATTGTGTCATACGCCGTCTCGTTTTAGCACTGTACCGTCTCTCATGGATGATCGACGACAGTTACTACAGGAGATTGAACGAGTGGGTTATGGAACCATTCGTAATGGCATACGAACATCGAAGCAAGGTACCATGTTTGTCATGGAAACCATTTGGGTATGGAACGTGTACAGTGATGATGGAAAACGGATAGGATTGGCAGCCATGTATGATCGAGAGCGAGTGAAACCTTATACAGGTAATCAGCCATAATAATAAGCCTATGCACGTACACTTTCAGGAAGCGACTAGAGTGGAGAAAAGCGATTTCGAATGGGAAGACGAGGAGAAAACTCCCCTCCCTGACACTGGCGACCAAAGTAGAATGCTCCGCAGCCATCTGCTGCGATTACTATTATGAGTTGGCAAACACTGTGTACCCTCTTCTTCCCACTATGTATCACGGATTGTCGACCCAAATGACATTCTTTGCAACAATGCAGTGGCCACTGATGTAAGGTCCATGTCAATGTAGATTAAATTATTTATTTGAGATATTCCTCGCAAGAAGAATAGTATATTTAATCCTTCTTCTTTCTGTTTTCTACAGCGGTACGGTATCCTGCAACCTTGGATTCTTGTCGGGCTAGACGCATGGTGGTAAAGGCCTTGAAATCCTTCATCTCGTCGGTAACAGTCTCCATAATAACTTCGTGAGCAGGCTTGACAATAGGCTGAATGGGTCCTGCAGTGACAATGCCCTCGGGAGCAGTATCGGCCTTCTTCAGGACGACCAAGTTCTTCTTATATTCCGTCAACCGGGCCACGTTGCGGTCCAAGGATTCCTGGCACCGGTTGGTACGGCGGTGGTCCACGGCAATTCCGACCGATCGGGCGTAGCTGGGGTTCAAACCGGCAGCCTTTACTTCCTCCAGAGTAAATCCGCGTCCCAATCGCTGTTTGGAAGAGTAACGCTGTGTTTGGCACTGCACCACGGGTCGCAAGAGCTCGGTGGGTCGAGGCGCTATGGCGGCCGCTTTCTTGGCACGAGCCAAACGACGGGCCTTCTTGCGCGTGGCTTGGTTCAAATTGAGCCTGACCTTGAGGGGTCCACGAGAAGACTGCAAGTACTTCTTGTGGAAATGCAGATTCGGGATAATGTTATTGTGCTTGACCATTTTGGAAAAATTCTACAAACTACGGCTTTCGTAATTGAAATTGGATGGGGGAAGGATTTCAACTGTTGGGAACCGATCGCATGAACAGGAGCGGGGAAGAACGAGAGAAACGATCTGAGTGAGACAAATAAAACACACAACTGGCACAGTACAGGTCTAAGGATATACTGAGAAAAATGGTAGGATGGATTGGATCAGAAAGGTAAGATAACAAATCATCATGGTCGTACCTCCTTGCTCGGGTTAGAAATAGAGAAAGGCTCTTGACAACAGCAGCGACAAGCTTTGCTATTATTATTTGCTTTGTTGATTGTTGAAAGCCAAGGAAAAGGGTTTTGAGTAGAGAGAGAAGAGGTAAAAATGGTGGAAGGACGGACGGACGATTCTCGTTCACGAATGCATCAGTCGCGTTTTCAAACTCACAAATTATTTTTTGTTTTGCTCATTGATCAAAATTTCAGGTTTGTTTTCTACAGTGCCTACTTTTAGTACTTAGTAGTACATCAATGTAGCTTCTTTGTTCCCCATTAGTTAGACATTTTAGCGAGTTGTATCCAAGGATGCAGTGAAAAGCTGAATTTCCATGTACGAATAGTAGTTATCAAACATCAATTCAGCAAAGACGATGTGTAATGTACTCGTTAGCACTTAAATCTGTCAAAAATATTCGTATTAGCCACTTCTTTTTTCGACAGCACCATGAGCATCACCAATACGACCGTCCCTTTTCTTCCCCTTGCCACTATCAATACGACCATCAATATTCCTAGCATTCCTCCCGCATTTGTTTGGCCGACTGTCAAGGCCATGGATCGTTGGCATCGATTTCAAGATATCTTCAAGGTCGAACTGGTTCATCGTAGTTTTGACGAGCCAGAACCCATCGTCGAAGTGGGACAAGAAATTCACATTACAACCGATTTTCCGTTGACGGAACAAGAAACGCTGGAAGAATACAACGAAATTATTACCGACAGAAAAATTTGTTGGACGTTGAAAGGCTTTATCGTTTTTTATATCTTGACCGTGCCCAGTCCTCCCGACATATTGCGAACCGCTCGCTGTATCGAGTTATTTGACAACGGCAGCGGTGGAACAGAACTGCACAATTGGATTTCCTATGCCGGAATTATGTGGCCTGTGGTGATTACCGCGACGGGAAGCACTACGGAACATTTGTTTAACGATTTCAATGAGGCTTTGCTTCAGTTTTTAACGAGTCCATGAGGATGACCTGCTGTGGGTGGAATTCTAACAAAAGTCGAAATGATGTATTTTGCTTCGCAGCACACAGCAACAGCATTCTTCTACTACCCAGCAACTATCAGGGAGCTGAAAGGAAGGGACTACAGCTGACAGCACAGCAAGGAAGAAAACGGGGGAACCTATATTTTACTCGTGTGTGAACCAGAATTGTTTTTGACGTACAGACTATCAAGGAACAGCGTAGGTGGTGGTGCTTTAGGAAGAATCACTGCACAGCGAGGTGCATTCCTGTTGCTACGAAACTATCTCTACTGGACACAAGTACAGAGATACATTTGAAAACAAATGCGTCATATTACAGTAGCAACGCCGTAGACAAATCATATGATGCCTAAGCTTTCGCGATCACTGTCGTGATTCTGGGTCAGACCAATTTTTTTAGTCGACTGCTTCAGTCCTGGCATTTGTTTCTCGTTTGCTCCTACTAACAGTAGTTATGGTGCTGGATGTGCCTTGTTGGAAAATGTTGCAAGTCTTTTCTTGTTTCTGCAGTTGTTGATCCAAGTACGCTGCCAAGAGATTGGCGGCCTCAGGCTTGTGTTCCAGCCAAATATTTGCTGTCCCCGCGGCCAGTTCCATCAGGACCAAATTTCCGTCATTGTCATCGATGACATCCACTCGTAAATACGCTGGCTCAGATTCCGTGAGTTCCTTTACTTTTTGAAACACGGTCTGCGCAAATTGAAGTTCTTTCTGCGTTGGATCATAGAGGCTCCACGTGCCCCCAAAATCGGTATTGACCAAGTAGTCATCTTCCGCAGGCATTTTTAAAATACCATGGGTAACCTGGCCTGCAACGACTACAATGCCCCGTTCTCCTCTCGTCTCTATGTGATGTTGGTAGCATTGAAAAATGACAGTCTCTTGTCCCAGCCAAAGCACATTGTACAATTCTTCAAAAAAGTCATGGTCGCCAGGGTACAATCGGACTCCTACCCCACCATTTCCACCTGTTGGCTTCATCACAACATTCTTACAGCCCAACTTTTGTTGAATGGCGTGCATGTCTTTTGGGGTGGGTTCATCATCCCAATCAAATAAATAACTCTCGTCATCGTTGCTATCGTCTCTATAGTTGACAAAAAGGGTGGGAGGCACAGGAACACCTGCGGCTTGCAATTGCTGCAAGTACGCCGCCTTGTCGGCTTGCCATTGAATGACGGACAAGGGATTCATAAGAATCGCAGATTGATCCATGGTTTCCAAAAATCGCAAGTATTCGTCCGGATACTCGTACCTGCTCCAGGCACTGCGAATAATTACCATTTTGGTCCTCGTCGAAAAGTCAAAATCGTCATCTTGGATGGAAATGCGTGTAGCGCGACGTCCTAATCGTCGCATGGCGTGTACTAACGCCATGTCTTCTCCTCGACCTTCTCCATAATTGACATCGTCCGTAATCGCCACCATATCGTACCAAGGAAAGGCTCCATCATCTGGTCGATTTTCAAGGTTGGTAGATAACCATAAGTCACACCAGTGGTGTTGTAACTGGGGAGGATTTGCTTGCGATGACAAGGGCGGAACAGATCGATTTTTTTCAGATTGACCGATGCTGATGTTTCGACAGTCGCTGTTGGGAAAGGTGTTCGATGTTGACATTTCCTGATGTTCTGAGTCCAAGAAGGCACCGTCATTATTGGCAACCGCTGCTGCTGCTGCTGCCCAGGCGAGGGGAAGCAGCAGCAGTACAACAACTAGCTTGAGCTCGGAGCAACACAGACTCATTGGTCTCTCGATATATTTTCAAACTTTTGTTTAAGAGTTGTCAGTAACTCATCATTGTGAGCAGTCTAGTATCATCAGACAGGGATAAAACGGGTAGAATGCCTTCTGAAAGTTTATTTTCTTTTAGGTTTAAGGAGCACTGAAAACGATTTCAACTCATGAAGAGCACGTGTTCATTAGCGTTGATAAAAATAATAATGCAATAACGCTGAGGTTTCTTATGTAAACGTCGCACAATAGCTCGTCCAGGTGCACTCTGGTTTTTCCAATAAAAATAATAGTACTGGGCCATTCCTGCTGAGGGAGCGAAATTGTAGTACTACTAGAGAGCTAGACCTACTACAGCTAGTAGATACCTGGTACTCTACTAGTCTACCAAAAGTAAAATAAATAAAAAATACTACCAGGTACCATACTCCCCTGGTACTACCTCAAGGAACTAATAATCAAATAATGGTCATGTTGTTTTCGGCTGCTATCATCTCGGGCTGATTGTTACCGTACCACTCTGTAATGGTACCAGTTCTCGCTCGATTGCCGATTTTCCAGTTTTTCGTTAAGTAGGTCTACTACCAGGTACTAGTATGAGCTGTACTAGTAGCTACGTACCAGAATCTGGTGGCGGTACCCTACCTGGTACCTCGCGGCAAACTATAGTACTAGTCTAGTACATTATTCGCGACATTAAAGGAAGAAGAAGATCTGCTGTAATTGTCGAGCATTTCTGATTTCTGAGCAATTTTTTTCATACGACTACTCTAGTAATAAGTAGTAGTCTACCCTGGTAGTAGCTGGTACCGGTACCAGGTACTTGGTACGGTAGTACTAATACTGTACCACCAGCATACTAGTACCAGTACAAGACAATGAAAGTACCTGGTAGGCTCATGGATCGCACAGGAATCGTTCGAGAAAAGAAGCAAAACATGACTTCATAGATTCTTCAAACGTAAAACCTTCGAAATGCACCAAACTCCCTTCTTCCGTTCAGTTGCCATCGTAAATGCCACGCTTTCGTCTGCTACTAGTACCACCTGGTACCCGTATTAGTCGACCAGCACGACTACTAGACTACTGTTACCAGGTACCTGGTACCAGGTAGAGTACTACAGTAGTAGGAGGAGGAGAAAATTAATACTGCCGCAGCAATAATAATAGCCTTTCATGTTGTACCAGTAGTACCGGTAATAAGTTGTACAGTAAAACGTAAAAAAACCTAGCCCACCAAGCAAACAACAATACCGTAGTTTCATCCTCTCAACATTATAAGAATGGCATCCGATACGGCAGCTACCGATACGGAATCCTCACACGAAGGAGATCATCATCTCACCGTCGGCAGCGGCTGCAGCAGCAACAACAACAACAACAGCAACTCCAACAACAACCGAGCCAATAGCGCCCTTCCCGAAACCTATCGACTCGAAGTGGATGAAATAGTTCAAGCACCGCGTCCCTTTGATATTCCGATACAACCTTATTATCGGCATCATTGGACCGGTCGTGTAACCTGCGTTGCTCGACGCGAAGGTGGAGAAGGCGAAGCCATTACCTCTTATGAAGGATCATGTCCCAATGAACGGGTCGTCTTTTATGTTCAAGGCATGCCAGGAATTTACCGAACCCGAGCTCTCTTTGTTGCTCAACAAAGGCTAGGAGTTAGAGGCAGCAAAGGTCCACGGTACGAAATTTATAATATCTACAATGACAATGCGGAGAAGGGCAAGCAGTTTACTGCCGGTTGTCAGGATCCACGATACGCGGGACATTTGGAGACCCGTAAACAGTCGTACCGAGGATATGTGCACTGCTCACTGTTCCGAGCCGACGGAAAGGAAGTATCGAGTACCATTTACGAGCGCAAGTCGTTAGGATATCATGTCACAAATGGATCGGCGGATCGTGTAGCGTACTCGGTAATTCGATTGAAGAAGCCGATCTGTGACTCCCGCAACAGTACGGGCAGCAGCAGCAGCAGCAGCAGCAGCAGTCTCCACCAGGTCATTCAAGAGAACATACATCAAGACATTCACAACCTTCGAACCCAATACAATGACGTGCAGGTATTTCAGAGCAAACGCAGATTTACAGATCACAGGGGTAAAGCCGCTCACGACGATGCGCATCCATTTTATCAACGCTTTGGACGACGAGCCCAATTGCCATCCAAGAAGAACATTCAATTAATGGATGTCGACACGGGTAGAATTATGATTCAGGTGGGACGATGGGATGCAAACGAATTTACGTGCGACTTTTTACCGCCCTACACACCCTATGATGCCTTTGGATTTGCTCTCGCCCAGATGGAATGCAATCGTTAATAGCGCACGAGGACTTGTCTACGTGTACAGTAAGGCGGGGGGAGTGAATAAAATATCTACTCTTTAGAATATTTCCACGGTAAAGTCACCTCGATTACTTTGCCTGCGAGACATGTGAAGACTATCCTGATCGCCATTCTTAGAATTCGTAGTCAGCTTGGCGGTAGACATTCGAAAGACTTCGGACATGTTGTCGCCCTTTTTAGATTCTACGGATATTGACGACGTGCGTGTGTCGTTTTCCACGTCCACGGCCGCAAACCAAACCAGGTAGGTGGAGAGTTTATGTTCGACGTCGGAATCCAAGAAAGAACAGTCTTTGGATCTACAAAAGGCCAACAGAGCATCGACTGCTTCTGTGTGGGCTTCCGGTAGGGTGTACTCGTCTTCGACGAGCATACGGATGGCAACTTTAGCACCTGTCTTGAGATCTGCTTTCAATAGCATGTACTTGATCAACTCGCACTCGACTTGCTGCATACGACCAACGGAACTCAGCTCGTCAAATAAGACCAAATTCTCATTTTTCAGTTCCTGCTTGACAATTTCGAAGAGATCTTCCAACAGTTCATCCACGTCCCAGTCGTCAGGATATCCCATCTCGAGGAGCTGTAAGTGGCCCTTGACACGGCTCAACTTCACATCAAACAGCTGCTCTACTGTTCGAACGTTCCAGCCGACTTGGGTACCTTCATCTGCGATTTCAACATCCATGTCGCGAACAATTTGAAGATCTCGACATCCTAGCTCTTCCAATTCGGAAGGAGCGGAGTAGCAATCTTTCACGGTCAACAGGAACATAGCTCGATTAAAATACCGATTCGATAGATGCTGCATGAATTCCAAGCAACTAGGCGACCAACCCTCAGCATTGTAGAATTCGTCGTAGGCAGACTCTCCCAGCTTGATAGCTCTGTGGAAATAACCAACACCTTTCTGGACGATTTCAATCTTGGTAAATCCACAGATTTTATTGTCACCAGTAGCCTCCAAGGTCCGATACATTGTCAGCATCATGTTGCCGAGGTTATTGTGGCTTACTCCAATTGCCTTATCATTCCCCAGGCGTTCGAACAGCCTAGCGCTATCAATTAAGACAGCGAACGCTGTTTCAATGTTACCTGCAAAGAATGCAATATTGGCGTCGCGAACAACCTTGTAGAGCACTTCCATTGTGGTAGAAATTTGCCGCACTTCTCGGCAACCAAATTCTCGGTCTATCTCTGGAGCCGTTGATGTCACCTCGCTCTCTACAAGTCCCCTGTTGATGTGGCGAATCAAGCCCAACAGATGCAACATTGGCATAGTAATGGATGCTGCAAACGTGTTGGACAAATAGACTACCGCAAGCGTCGATAGGGCAATAGCCAAACAGAGAACAATGATTGCAATGCTAGTTTGGCGGGACACATCATCTTCAATTGCCTGAAATGGCGCAAGAATTCCAGCCTCAGATTTTGCAAATGCCAGCGAGTAAATCATACGATCAGTCGAATTCACACCTCTGAAAAAGTCGGATGAATCAAATCCGCTCACAGCTTTGACCTTCACTGGAGCAAACACAGCGTGAATTCGTACAGGGTTGTCCTCGTGGTCGGAAAGTAGAAAACTGCAAGTTTCTGCTCCGCCTTGTTTCATCTTTGAAATCGTCTTTTCAACATCCTCCTTGCCAGGACAAAGTGTTTCGGTGCAAGTGAGGCTATTGAGCGAAAAGATGACATCGACAACAGTTTGAGGGCCCATGTCAAGAGAATACCCGGGTGCAATGACGGTATCTCCACCAAGAACATCCTGCTGTGGTGTGATCAACAAAATAAAGCCATCTTTGCCAAGTGGTGTATTGTGTACGTTCAACGCTTCAAAGACATCTGTGGAGCGAAAGTCAATCAATGCCTGCCCCACGTGCCTCTGGTTTTGAGGGTCAATCAAAGGTGATGACACTGATTGTGCACGAATGCCATAATTATAGAGATATGGCGCTGTCAAATGAAATGAAGGATCGCCCTTTTCCGTGTAGCTCTTCCGAGAGTCATCGTACCACCCTCTGCAGCGTGGATCGAAGCCGAATTTTCCTTCCGGTCAAAGCTCCGGACGCAATGAAGGTGCCCCGTTCTCTGCTGATGCCTGCCATTGAGCAACTGCGGCCATTGATTCACAGCCAGCGTAGCCAATGGTAAGCCCATCATCTTCCATGGCAATGTAAAGTCCTTCAGTGTATTCCCGTTTGTGGTCGTGATTGTAAAGAGGCTGAAGAATCGGTACAGATGAAAGAACTCTCAGTCTGTCATATGTCGTTTCGTAACCACTGCAGTTGCTGCCCTTTTCCCATCCAGGAACATTTTTCGCATTGTCCCACCACTGAGTTGCTTCGGGGGAATAGGATACGCTTGGGAATGAGGTTTTGTGGCGGGCTCCATCCAGCATGTTATCCCCTGATTCGGCAAAATAAAATGTCTTTTGAATCTGTCGAATATCTTCATCGTAATCTACGCACGAAGCTTGAATTGATCAATAAGCCAAGTGCAATCACAAGTAAACTCTCGGACAAAACCACATTGTGAGGAATCTAAAAGCCCCTTGCACATTTCTGCTCCGGTTGTAATTTCTGTGAACGAATTGCTGCGGTTGATGCCACCAAACAACGCCCAGCTTGCATAGCGAGTCACAAGATGCAAGTCCCGTGTCGGCCGAGCCGTAACTGCAGAAACATATTGTGGTCTAAGATCTATGGAGACTTGCAGAGCAAACAGATCGATATGAATGAAATCGGACTTGACATTTTCAACAAAAGCGGGAAAGTCTGAAGAAATGCTATGCATCACAACCACTGAGAGCGTAACAGTTGCCAGTAAAAGTGGTCCTGCGAAAAGGGAAACAATCCAAAAGAAAAGCGGGGAAGCAATTGTCCGTTGTTTTTTAGCAACCTCGAGTTTCAGCGAGCCATTAGAGTGACTCCTCACCAGCGCGGGCGTCGATGATGCACAATATTTTTGATGGAGCAGTGTTCCTTGATGTCTGTGTTTCAATAATGTGTATTGCGCCGTTGAGTCTACGCGGGCAAAAAAATCGCGCGAGTGGCTTTCTTTCATTTTGTAGGAAAAGTCGCTGTCTTGTCTAGTTTCGTATACCTGGGCAAATTCATCAAACATGTCGAATCGGTTCTTCACTTCGTCGTACTGCCTTTTCATTGCCTTGGCATTTGAAGTGCCACTAAATCGAGTCACCATGTTTCCAAATTCAGTAACCACTTCGCTGACTTCCGTTTTGGGGGTGCAACAAGTGGTATAGTTCGCAGGCTGAGAGGTAAATTCAATACCCTCCTCGTCATTATTGACTTAGTTGTTCACTATCTCGTTGGCAACATCATTCATGAAATTCAGAGGAGATGTAAGGCGGTTGGAAACCATGGCAACAATAAATATAACAGCGGCGATTCCAACCACTCCCACCGTAAGTGATAGGCGGACAAGCTCTTTCAGGTTGTCATCCACTGTTTCCAGAGACGTGTATACGTCGCGGAAAATGTCATCTTTCCAGATGGACGTTATCACCAAGAAATCAGGTCTATAGTATGGGTCGTGAGACGTTGGTGGAGGGGGAATCGGGTATGCACCTACCACAAAGCCATCCTTTTCTATGAAAAAAAATTCGTACGCTTCTCGCAGTGAAGCTCCATCCCAGGAATCATCGTAGTCGACGAGATTTTTTAAGAGAGTCCAGTCATGCGTTGAAACGCCAACATTAAGCTCATTCACACTAATAGATTCAGGTTCCAGTGTCATATTTCTCGCCGATGACGCAATGACTGTACCTCTACTATCCCATCTCACCACTGTAACTTCTGAGTGTTCTGTCACACGAGTGTCAACCAGCACCTGTTCCAAGAAATCCAAGACAAGTGCTATTTCGATGCAACCAATAAAGGCGTTCGTTACTCTGTCATATATTGCTTTTCCAACTGTCAATGACCAAAGGAATTCATCCCTGTCGTGCCAATTTGGATGTAAGTGAGGGCCATCGATATGGATCTTGTCGGGTTCTAGAGCTTGCTCCTGGCACCAGGATTGCTCCATAGGGTTGTACTCTCGAAACAAAACCTGTTTTCCGGCAGGATGACAATTATTTATCATGTCTGCGCTTCAGATTTTCCGTTCCGGTGCATACGGGTTTGCTGCCTCCATCCAATCACATCCCTGTGATTCATACGCTTCATCTGCGTGCATTTGTGTATGCGGAAATGAAATAGTGCTCCCAGCGCCGTTGTTCGCAAAGCCGATACCCAAGAAAATGACGTCTTGATGATACTCGTACAGAGCTTTAAGTATTGGGCTTAGGTCCGAACTCTTTTGGTGAAGCAAGAAATTCGTATCCGTTGGCGCAATCACCCCACCTGTTCGAAGATTATTATTCGCATCTGTACAGTTTTCATAAAAGGATTGCTTTGAGGTCGGATCTTAACTTAGCAGCTGGGTTGCAAGTGCCTTGCATGTGGTAGGAAGCACTCTGTGTGCTAAGTCCAAGATCTCCTCTATCAGAGGTATGCCATATCCATCGGTTCTGTGTATGCTCAAATTGATTGGATTCGTTCACGTTTCTGTAGCGCCTGAGCTGCCAATCTAATGGCAAGGGTTGAGAAATTATTGGATAGCGATTTTTCCCGGAATCAACGTCGAAAAATGGAACATAAGCATCTTCGGCAAAGCCAGGTGCATCTGGATATCCCACTATCCGATCGCGAGTGGTCTCTCTAATTATCTCTACCAAATCTTTTGGTATCAACTTGTGGGTTAGAAATTCGGCCATATATCTCCCGGTCGTTCCTTTCACTCGCAGGGCCAACTCATCAAAGGTGTCGAATGTTGAATTTTTTACACTTTGCCCTGAAAGAATCGCCACGGCCACACAAACGACCGTAACAAAAGAAAGCATGGCAACACTGACAAATCCAAAAGAAAGCATCAATTGCACCTGCAGCGAAAATTTCGGATGAAGGCAGGTAGAGCGCAAAAAGCTGCACCTTCTGCCACAAGCAAGGCTGGGACGACTGCTCCTGCTGCTTTGCCGACTGGCATGACTTACATGCATGCGTGGCTCTTCGGATTTGCTGCAAATCACCATAGCTTCATCTTCTAGTTTAGTCAAATAAGATGAATCCAATGCTGATTCCGCACTTCCCAAAGTAAAACTGAGTGGATTTTGCTTTCGAAGAGCCAACGAGTGTCGTCGCTTGGCCTTGCTCTCGGTGATACTGACAGATGTGACCGGGTCTTTATGAGTATCTCTTTCGCCACTACGACTATCAGCATCACCTTTGTTTTTGATATCGGATATGAAAATCTCGGAATGTATTTTCTGACCCGTTTCGTTCGTGTGATGATGGTCACTGCCAGCGGCACAATCTGGTTGGGTAGTTGCTTCAGTTTGCGAATTCGCGGGATCAACATGAAAAGATGAACCTACCGGCGATTGGTGTTCACTCTTTACGCCCTTTCTGGAGTTGTTGACAGATGATTGCGACATTTCGCTTTGTCTTTACCGCCCTCGTTGTGTGAGCAGCAGGTGCTTTTCCACCTTTAGTAGAGGAATTTTGCATTGTCAAGCTTCTGAGATCGGTCTTCTCTTTCTCGGTGGAGACGGATAAGCTAGTCTCTGTAATATGGTGGCGTTGTGGATAATGTATCCGTCCAAACAAGCATATAATTCCTTCCCCCCCCCCTGGTTTCTTGTCTAGTACGTTTCAATTCGGTCAAGACGTCAAGACGGTTGCCTGCCGTAAGCTTGGGGAGCAAACCAATGGAAGGCAGATCGTGTGTAAATGAGTAGCTTTCCACCAAACACACCAATCCGTCTGGTACAGCTCCTCCACGAGGCTGCTCCATGAAGTCAATTTATACCTTGTTTCCTTTCCTTTGATGTTATTTGAAAGCGGTGAGTGGTTACCTCTACTCTACTCTCCTCCTGGATGGCCTCGAGTCTTACAGCTTGACACACGGTAAAGAATTTTCATTGGCAAGCGGCTACTGGTGGACTACTAGTAGTAGTAGCAGTAGTAGGGAGGCAGTAGATAGACGAGTCTTCATTATTGTGTGAAAAAATAATGCTGAAAAGTACTTCAATCTTACTTGTCTACTACTACTAGGTATTACCTTAGTTCGACAATCACTTTCCGAATGAGATGACTGTACAGACCAGAAAGTTTCTGTGGTCCAGTCATACCAAAAGAAGGGGACGCTCAGTGCTTCTTTTGCATTGACCGCAACTCCATTGCAGTAGTCTAGTCTAGTGTATTTTTTTTTATTCGACATCGTAGTAGACTACTACTCGTAGCGTAGTACCAGGTACCTGGTAGTATTCTACCATCTTCTGCCAAGCTCTCGAAAAGATGTTTATATCTTATCATTTTTTAATCTTCTATCACATTCTTTGACACAACAGTTTTACAATCCAACCAATTCGATAGTAATGCAGCCGAAAAATTTAAGTCGAGATCAACAGAAAATCCAATAGAAGCATTCCCTGCTAACGATGAGGGCCCAACACTGCAGTATGTGACGCCAACGTTGAAGCGTGAAACACACTAGGGAGGATTCAATCCAGATGAACAAAGGACAAAGTCAGAGGACTAATAGTCACCGGTTCTCCTTTGCAGGGATCACCCCAACGATCAATACTTAAAATTAGCGAATTCGATCTTAAACTCATATTACACACTCCTTCATTACACAATCGGTTTCAAACGCTCGCTTGGATCTACAAGAATACACACGACACACAAGCATCCAAGACCTTGTCGTCATCCTCGCCAATACTGACGACCGACAACGACGATCGACTGGTAGTAGGAAGACAGGTTGCTAAAGTGAGCTACTCGTTAATAAATGCTGGAAGAAAATGGATAGGAGAAGGAAGAAGACGGTGAGCATGCTCCATGGAACTAGGTCTAGGGAGGGGCTCAAATTTTTAATTTTAGTTGACAGTTGCTAAAGTGAGTAACTATTTAATTTTTTGCGCGTATTACACGATAGGCTCGACCACTGCACAGAGTAGGCGGATGACTGGTTCTACACCTCAAAACGATGTTAGTCCTTTTTGCTTAGGGCGCCTTGGAGGCACGATATACCGAATCCACTGTTGCTGCCAGAGCTTTGTCAAAGTCTTTCTGATTCTGTTCGAAATTCAGGTCTTCGACTAATGCACGAGAGAAGGAAGCAATCATTCCTTTTTGCTTGGACAAAATCGCATTGGCTTCCTCCCGGGGAAAGCCACCTGAAAGGGCCACAAGGCGGACGCAGCGGGGGTGATCAATCACGTCTTGGTACAGATTGTCCTTGGAAGGCAAACTGAGTTTAATCATGACACTTTCACTCTCTTGTAGAGCATCCAGTCCCTTCAGAAGCTCAGTCTTAAGGATAGTTTCAATTGCTTCCTTTTCGGGACTGGCAATATCTACCTCCGGTTCAAGAATCGGACAAAGTCCCGCCTGTAAGATTTGCTTGCCAATAGCAAATTGCTGCTGGACAATTGCCTGAATACCTTCGATGTTAGCCTTCTTAATGACCGACCTCATCTTGGTACCAAACATATTCTTGGAGGCCGATTTAATCATGAGGTCATCCAATCCAGGAATGGGTTTCATGAGTTGTACACCATTGGTCTCGGCCTCAAGGCCCTTGTCGCACTTGATGAAGGGAACAATCCCCTTCTTCTCCCAGAGAAACTGGCCTGTTGGTAGGCCCTCAATGTAGCGATCCATGGTGTTTTCAAACAGAATCGCTCCAATGATCTTATCCCCCGAAAAGGAGGGACTGGTAATTATGCGGGTGCGCATTTGATGGACCATATCATACATACTTTCTTCGCCTGCGGTGTATTTCTTCGCATAGATCAGAGGATGAGGGATTGAGGCGGCGAGAACACAATCAATATAGATTAAAGGATGAGGTTTGAGGCGACAAGAACACAACGAAAATAATGTTATTCGTTTCAAGCACGATGAAGGCAGTGAGTGCTCCTTTGTACAAAATAGAGTGAATCATTGTTTTTGAGATAACGTGAAGCTTACATCATCAGGAACGCCGTATGCCTTGAGTGCCTTGGGGGTACTCCCTCCACTCTGATCCAGAGCTGCAATAAACCCGTCTTCCTTTGCAACTTTCTCCATCATGTTTTGTTTTTTGGTCATGGTGCGATACTACACTTGAAGTACTTCGGAAATGTATTTCCAGTATTTTTTTATGATCCCAAGCAAATTTTAGCAATGACTTCGAGGTTCGTCATTCGAGGTCTCAACGTCAGAAGTTCGTACGTCATTTTTTATAACGCAATTTTTACTTTGTACGAGGTCTACATACCAATATCTTTCCGTTCCCACAGTGGCGCCGACTTGGCCTGCGCTGATCTGTTCTCATCGGAAAAAAGAATTCCGAGTAGAGTAAATTGCGCCATACTCGACTACCGCATAACGAAGTGGGTATTTGCTTCACAATGTTTCCCTCGGTAGTTGCTCCTCCACTTGCTCCGCCTTCCTCGCTGGTGGATATTGTCCCTCCTGGTGTTGTGAATCCGGATGCTGTCCGGAAGCTCTTGTCCCGAGCCCGTGAGGTTGGCTATGTCATTCGAGTCTACCGTTGCAACAGGTACATTCCTTACGAGGTTGTCGCCTTTTTTAGTCATCTTGTTTGGCTTCTTTCACAAAACAACCTTTTTAATCGATCTAACTATAATACATGCACTGTGACACACACTTCCTTTCAGTTCCGCGGAGTGCAATGCTGTCCTGGAGGCAGCCCGCCAGTCCCAGTCCGCCCCAATCATCCTTCGAACCACGTACGCCACCAGCGTCAACTATGCGGGAAAATCAATTGCCTTCAAGGATCCGAAGAATCCTGGTAACAACGCTATGGCTGCGGTTTCAGGAGCAATATCCATGGCCTTGCACGTCCGCGCCATGGCACCCCACTATGGTGTCCCAGTCATCCTTCAATCGGAGACACAGTGTCAGTATCAGCTTACCTCGTGGTACGAGAGATTGTATGCGGCCAACGAAGCATTCTTTTCCCATCACCAGGAGCCACTCTTTTCGAGCCATCGTCTAGATTTGACAATGGACAATGCGAACATTGCTTCCGAGGACGAGATTCTCGCCATTGCGTGCAAGTACTTGGAACAGCTTGATCGTCTCAAGATTTGGCTCGACCTTCCACTTTCTTCTTCTTCTTGGCCTAAAAAAGAAAAGGGACAAGAAGAGGATCAAATCTTTTTTGGTTGTGACAAACAAGACGGCGTAATTATACCTTTAAGATTTTCGACTGCGTACAAGGCCCTCTCACTGGTCGGTAACCGATTCTCTGTTTTCCAAGTCAGCACAGACAACACTGGCCTTATCAGCAGGTCGCCGGTACCATCCACACATGTCAGCAACGAGCAGCAGGCGTTGTCAAGTGCACAGTGACTGTAACTAACGAATAAGTCGGTTGCCATAAGGGATACTTCGTATCAAAAGTGAAATTCTAATGAATAAAAAGAGAACATAATTACAACAAGACGACGGTTTTGTGTGTATAAATAAGTTCAAGTAAGTTGTCTGAAAACGTCAAGTAGAAAGCTTTTAGCGTGATTAGACTCGCGATTGCTTTTGGGGGCTTGCCATTTCTGTTATGGTTTCCGCACTGCGCTTCAATCTGCCCTTTTCCATAATTACATGCTCAAAGTACGCTTCGCAGCTCTGTACAACTGCTTCGCTTCTGTCCAGAGTCACATCCAGAATTTGGTTTAATTCGACCGCCAGCGCTAACAAACGACTATAACTGTCGTGACCAGAATTCTGTTCATCTGCGTCGCGATAGCCAGTGCCTTTTTCTTCCCAAACCAAGCGAGACAGAAAATTGCAGCAATCGTCCAGATCCAAGCGATCGACCGTAGATCGAAGCCGCACGATCAATGGCATCAATCGTCCAAATATGTTCGTTTTACTACTTCCATTGCCATCAACGTTCTGGGCTGCAGCCATTGGCGGCGTGATCGACGGAGCGGACATACGAGCAGAGACTTCGTCCGGTGTGACGTTCAGATACTTGGCCAACACAAGAATGCTATCGGAAACCAACTTTCCAATGTTGGTGCCTGGTCGAAACGACTCTTCAAAGCCATCTCCTGTATGCTGTCCTTGAGCTACGTATGCAGTCGTCCCAGCTGCGGTCAAAACACCGCGTCCATCCGCCAATACACCCTGGAAGGCAGCAGCTGCCGGTGAACGCTCGTCAGTGTAGGTGGTGGAATTTGCTCCTATCTCGCCTTCGGGAAGTTCATATTGCTCAGGCAGTTGTTTATCCGGTAAGTGAAAGTTAAGTTTGCGCAAGAGAATCTCTCGTCCTGGTTCCATCTTGCCAGTACGGTAGGCTTCGCGCTGCCGTTGAATCCACCGAGACAGACTGGGTGCATCGTCTCCCACCATCGATACCGTAAATACGCCATCCTCGGTCTGGCACATTTTCAACAGTTCGTACATGCGATTCCAATTCTGTTGCTTCTTTTGGGCTTGGAATCCAAAGACAAACCCAATATCTTGCAATTTCTTGAGTCGATCCTTGGGCATTAAGTTGCGATTGAAAATGACGCGCTGTCCCTTGACCCACTTGCTCAAAGTTTTATCTCCCTCCCAATCATCGGGTACATTGGGATGGCCGTATTCTTCGGTAAACTTGACCAGTTTTTTGTAGTGACTGTTCCAGCGTTCATCTATCTTGGCCGTATTGCGCTTGATTGGGTCGCACTTCTTTTTGAGCTGCCAAACAAAGCCCAGTTCGTCGAGCTTTTTCTTGCGTTCCGGTTGAAGAACACCATCGTTGTTGTCTTCTCGCTGTCGCGCTACCCACTTTCCAAGGGGCTTGTCATTTTTGTAAAAGGTGGGGACCTTGCAGTCTCCGTGTCTGTGCAAAATATCATATAGTGTAGGATGATAAAAAGTATAGGAATGAGATTCAAAATCTTATAATTCAAGCCGAAGAACGTATAGGGATTCATACCAAAACATCATGGCACACACGCACAAACACACCAAAGTACGGTACGTACTTTTGTTTGTATTCTACCAGTCGATGGTACGAATCGAGCCATCGTCGTTCGTGAGGATTCCATACAAATCCCACCGCTTCCAGGGCCGCAACTCGTTCATCGCTTAATTGATTATTGGCGTAGTACTCTCTTAAATGGCTGACCCATTTTCCGAGAATTTTATCGGCCTTGTACCGATTGGGTACCATGACATCTGGTGTGTGTGTGTGTGTGTGTGGTGTGCATTATTTCGTGTAGAGGAATGAATAGGAAGCACAAGGATGTGAATGAGAGTGTTTCTACGAACGACACTTGGTAGCGACACAATTAAAAAAGAATCGATTGTCACACGACGTATCTAGCTAGGATTCAGTACTAGTACGTACCACCGTGCTTGGCCTTGTACACAAGCAGTTCTGCGTAATTCTCTTCAAACTATCCATGCCGAGGGAAAAAACAAAGAGGCGAATGGAAGCAACGGTCAGCAAAGGTTCAACTCTATTGGATAGAGTCATTGTCAGAGAAAGTGTCATTGTACGTACAGTACGATTGCGCGCCTTTGATGGTTGAGTAAGCTGATGATGATGTTGTTGTTGATGATGATGAAGAAGATGTTGTTGCTCTTGATGTTGTTGGTGATGACCAAGGGGGGGAAGCATCGGCTGAAGTTGGTGGTGATGTTGCTGTTGCTGCTGATGATGTTCCGCAGCTGCAACAGCGGCGGCATGTTGTTGTTGTTGTTGCTGCTGTTGCTGCTGGTGAAGCAACTGTTGTTGGTGCAAATGATGGGCTTGCTCCGCCTGGAGGATTTGCTGCTGTAGAGGAATCCCAGTGTTCATCGTACTGGATGTAGTATTGATTTCTTGATTTGTTTGATTATATATGCTAAATAGTGTGTGAGATATGATGTTAGGTGGATGGATGTTCCGCAGTTAAAAGATGAATGACACCAGGGATTTGCAGGAGATACTCCTGTACTACTAGTCTACTGCTTGCTGCTTATTTTTTATTAGCGGATTATGGATGATGCAGGATAGTGCGGGTCGTGAAGAATTTTGCTCCGGTTGTGTTGTTTTCCTGCTCTTCAACTTTTCGGTCATCTCCACTAAACATTACTCTATTTATTACCGGTAAGTATTTATTTAGACTGTTCTTCTGTACGAGGTAGAATGTCTGGTACTTTGCAGGACGCACACAAGTCTTTTGAAACTCCGAGACCACATCTGCCTCACCTCTACTACTCTCTAGCTAGCTACGTAGTAGAGTAGCTACAACTACGGTTCTACTAGTAGCTACGTAGTCTACTACTACTACTAGTACTACTACTACTACTACTACTACTACTACAACTACTAATTGTAGATTACTACTACTAGATAGTAGTAGCAGCTGTAGTAGTCTAGCTAGTCTAGTAGTTGGACCAGCAACTTTTAAATATTTTAACCAAATTCCTCGGGCCGTTTCAACTTCTACCTACCAGGTAATGCGCACCGTTTGGTTCCGTAACGCACTCGCTTGATTAAACACCATACGCGCTGTATAAGAATGTATAGTAATTAGCGACAGCCATCATGCCAATGAAGTATCACAGCGAGAGATGAGAATACCGTAAAGAACAGTCTGAAGTAGTAGTCTAGTGATTCATAATTATTGTTAATCTCGAAGGGCAGCAAAAGGCAATCTCATATCTAGTTGCATTGGTTTGTGTACAAACATAAATTAGCTAGTAAAGAATATAATAATAAATAGAGTAATAAATAATAATGAACCAGTACATCATCAACGACAGTAACGGAAGTGAGTGCATGGAAGATTTTGAGGCTGTTCTCAACACCTCCAAAGACCCAATGACAACCACCGAGGAAACACAATTAGTAGGAGCGGAATCAACCGACCAAGCTGCGAATGCAAATTCAGCTGCAGACAATTTTTCCGAAGATTTCGAAGCCGTTCTAAATGGTACTCTACCTACCAATAGCAACATTGAAGAACAGGTAGAGGTAGACGAAGAGTCACCGGAGCAGGAGGTACCAAAAACAGCTACTACAGACCAACAAAGTAGTGTAGCCGTGGCTCCCGATGACGATGATTACCATACTGCCGTGACTACGGAAGAGGAATCGAATAATATGAATCATCCTGCTGCTCCAGAACAGCGAAAATTGGACGAAGAAGAGGGAGGAGATGACGATAATAATAGTTCATTGTGGAAGGAAGATTTCGAAGCCGTCTTGAATCAACCATTAAGGTCGATGAACGATGATGGACAGCACACTGTCGTAGCACGGGTGGTAAATGATGGTACCGATGATGACAGCATTGAAGGCAAAGGAAAAACCAGTTGTCCGCGAGTTCCCTGGTGGGCAATTCTCTGTTTCGCCTTGCTTGTGATTCTCCTGATTATTCTGTTGGGAGTTATGCTTAAGGAATCGTCTGACAGCACCAGCACCAGTAGCTACAGTAGCGAGGCCACTGGTCGTGATACACCTGCTCCAGAGGTATTGACCCCTGTAGCACCTACTACTACGGAAGGAACTTTGGCACTTTTGGAGTTGCCAGAGTCGACGTTGCAAACCATCGAGGAATTTCCTAACGGACCTCAAGCACGGGCATACGAATGGGCTCTGAACGATGCGGAGCAACACGAAAACCCTCTCTCGACGACACGAATGATGCAACGATTTTCGATGGCAACCTTATTTTACGCTACGAACGGAGAAAGTTGGATTCACAATGACAATTGGATGACCACGGAGCATGAGTGCAATTGGTTTTCCAGTACCAATCTCCCCGATTTTGAAGCTGAAGTGACACCCTGTGGCGACAACACGGACGGTATTCTCACGCAACTTTTATTGAGCAATAATAACTTGACATCGACACCTGCATCTTGGACAACCGAAAAAGATGGAAGCAGTAGCACTCCTCTGGGTGGCATTCCCGTTGAATTGTTCTTGATGACAAACTTGCGCAACCTGGATATCAATACTAACAAAATCACTGGTACTGTACCCACGGAAGTAGCACAACTTACCAAATTGGAACGTTTACGACTGGGACGCAATCAAATGACTGGAACCTTGCCAGATTCCCTTGGAGACCTGTCAACTTTGAAAATCTTTGATATCAATACAAATGCAATGACGGGACCTGTGCCTGCCGGTCTGTTTCGCGCTGAGAATCTAGCGCAGGTTTGGTTAAGTTCCAACAAGTTCACGGGTAGTCTACCAACAGAAATGGGCACCTTGTCTAATCTTCAAATTATTTGGTTAGACCAGAATGATCTTACGGGAAAGATTCCCAGTGAATTCGGAGGTCTCTCAATGTTGCAAGATATAATGCTCCACGACAACAAGTTGACTGGCTCACTTCCCTCAGAGTTGGGGTTATGGGCAGGCGCCATTGGCAACATGGATGTTCGTTCCAATGACATTACAGGCAGATTGCCTTCTGAGATTGGGCTATGGACCAACTTGAAGACCTTGGTCCTCCACCAAAATAGGGTGTCGGGACAGGTACCAAGTGAGCTCGGGCGTTTGGTACAGGTGGAAAACCTTTACCTCAGTTCCAACAGGTTCAATGGTTCTATTCCCACCACGCTCGGAAACTTGTCATCGTTGAAGATTTTATGGTTCAATAGTGGATTGACAGGCACGATTCCCTCTGAACTCGGAAGACTGACCAGTCTTGTTGATCTGCTCCTTTCGCTGAATAGTCTTGAAGGCAGCATCCCCACTGAATTCGGTAACATGTCGTCCTTGCAATCTCTGGCATTGCAGCAGAATCCACTCCTGACGGGTAATATTCCCACCGAATTGGCGCAGCTTACAGGACTTACAAGGATGAGTGTCATTGGCACAGGCATGGCTGGAGAAATCCCAGAGGATGTCTGCACCGTTCTTGATGACGATGATGCGCTTAAATATGACTGCGATGCCAATGGCTTGTGTGGTTGTACCCAGTGCTCTTGCTAAGTCGCAGTTTCGTTGAAAGAGCAAACCAAAAAGCAACTCTAGTAGGCGCGATCACACACGCGCTGCTCTGTTTTTTTCCATTTTATGTGCCTACTAGAGTAGAAGGTAACTTCAAAGCATACATAAAAATGAATACGGAGTAGACTAGACTAGACTACTCCGCACAGTACAAAAAATAATAAATTGTTGCAGAAAAATACAATTGTGGGAATACTAAGAACAGACGTGTCACAAACACGACTGCGTCAAATATTCAAACACGAGCGTGACTTTCCAAGTTGAAGCAATTAACGATGATGAAACTTTTACGTCGTTTTATTAGTAGACTAGACTACTACCGTACTAGGGTCTGGTACGAGTACGGGTACGTACATACGGCATGCTCGGAAGTAAAAAAATGAATAAACGAATACAGAATACAGTGTATTGAGCAAGGAATTAAACCTTCCAAGCTAGTCTACAGTAATATCTTACCCAACCCAGCCTAACGCATCCAAAATTATTTCAGACCAGTAGCAACTGAGCTAACCGGCTTGTATCCTTATCCAGACAGAGCTTCAAGAAGTCAGTTACAAATAAATAATCATGACTTCAAATCTTTCAGTGGATGTCGCCTCGATGAGTGCAGCTCGATCTCCCTCGAAGACGGCTCCTCCCACCAAGGCTCGTGATGGCTTCGAGTTGATATCCCGAGAACCACTTGTTTGGGATGCCAAGACAAGCCGGGAGTTCCAGGATATTACGTATGAGATTTCCACACGAGATCATTGTGCTCGTATCGCTTTTAATCGGCCCCACGTATTACACGCCTTCCGTCCACAGACGATTCGAGAAATTCAGCAGGCTCTGGAATTGGCCATCGACAATGTAAACATCGGGTGCATATTGATAGATTCCAATAACGATCCCTCGCAATATACTCCTGCATTTTGTGCTGGTGGTGATCAATCCGTGCGAGATGACGATGGTGGATACCAGGACGGGACGGAAGCTTTTCCCAAATTGCGCGTTCTGGACCTCCAAATTCAAATGAGACGATGCCCCAAACCCATCATTGCAGTAGTCGATGGATACGCCATTGGAGGAGGGCATATTTTGCACATGGTGGCAGATTTGACCTTGGCTTCCGATAGGGCTGTGTTTGGTCAGACGGGCCCTAGAATGGGAAGTGTGGATGCTGGGTACGGAAGTACCCACATGGCGCGATTGATTGGACAAAAAAGAGCGAGAGAAATGTGGTTCTTGTGTCGCTATTACAATGCCCAAGAAGCCTATGATATGGGATTGATCAATGCCTACTATCCCATCGTTGAATTACCAGGCCGAGTGGCCCAATGGGTCCGACGAATTATCATGAATTCTCCTACAGCTTTGGCGTGTGCCAAGGCGGCCTTGAATGCCGATCAAGATGGAGCAGCTGGAATTTCACAAATGGGTGGTGAAATTACGCGACTGTTTTACTTGTCCAAGGAGTCACAGGAGGGACGCGATGCCTTTTTGCAGCGACGGGCTCCTCAATTTCGTAGCAAACTATGATGCAGCGTTATATAAGCCAATATATATGCGTTTTACGTTGGCTGGATTAGTTGCAGGGCACAATGCGACGATCTTCGAACAATCTTCCTGCAACGAAAAGAAGTATTAAGCTTGCAGGGTGCAAATTCGAGCATCTGTCATGACTGGCTGGCAGGACGCTATCGCTAAAAAAACTCCTAGCGGAATTTTGCGTACTCTGTGGTTTAAAACTGTTCTTAGAAGTAATTATTCGGAGCAGCTGGTATATTCTTCTCTGCGCCTTCGTGGAACTATCATGCGAGTTCTAACTAGAGTGATCGAAAGCCAAATGAACGCTTTCGCCTTACTGCAGTCGAAAACACGAGAGGAAGCAGCTCCAGTGTTCGGGGACCACCTAATGCTCATGCCAACAGAGCTCCTTTATTATTAGTCGAAAGGCGAGCTAGCTCTAGAGACCTTGTTCAGGTTGTTTTGATATACCTGCTGGCTAAGTAAAGCACCTTGACAATTGGAGAACTTGACGTCCGCTCGGCCTCCCAGTACATCGGAACAGGCAATTCCCATGCGCAGCTGTAATTATGCATCAAATCCCATTTATTTACGAGTATTATTATTTAATTTAATTTAATTAAGCCATGGCAAACGCACTTGATAGGTAAGCTCGTCAATAGCGGTCAGGGCTACGATGACGTAGATGAACTTATAGGAAAGGACCACGTATTAGCGCGAAAGTGCGCGCCCAGGGCTAAGAAAATCGACAACTCATTTTTCACTGCGACCAAGCGAGATAAAAGATCTCTCAAAAGCATACGTCATTCTAAAGTTAGTTCCATTACGCATCTATCTCCTCTAATATTACTGGTATGTTGTGTGAGGATTCTTCTGCAGAAGTCTATCATATAATTTTTGATTCTTGTTGCAACACAAGTAATATAATACATTCAACATGAAGCTTTCCACCTCTCTCGTCCTTTTGTCCGCCGTCGCCGTCCAGGGTTTTACCCCTGCCGCCAAGTTTGGAGCTACTTCCAGCCCCACTGCTCTCAACATGGCCACCGGCACTGATACCAAGGTATGTTTCTTTTTTTTGTATTATTATTATATTTTCGACTGAGTTCCCAATTTTGGGGGATGCATTATTTATTGAATATTCAAGAGGACTAACATTTTATTTCTTTCTTTTTTCATCAGACCTTTACCAAGCTCCCCGCTTCCGTCAAGCCTGGTGTCGTCTCTGGAAAGGCCCTCGTTGATCTTCTTCAACACGCCAAGAAGGAGGGGTTCGCCATCCCAGGAGTCAACATTGTTGGAACTAACTCCATCAACGCCTGTATGGAGGCCGCCGCCAAATACGGAGGTCCCATCATGGTCACTTTTTCCAAGGGAGGAGGCCAATTTATTGCTGGAAAGTCTCTTTCCAACGATAACGATGAGGCCTCCATCGCTGGATGCGTTGCCGGAGCCAAGCACGTTCACGAGGTTGCCAAGCTTTACGGAGTCCCTGTTATTCTGCATACTGACCACTGCCAAAAAGCCTGGTTGCCATGGATGGATGGTCTCCTTGCGGCCAACGAGGAATATTACAAGGAAAAGGGATATCCTCTTTTCTCATCTCACATGCTTGACCTTTCCGAGGAGCCTCTTGAGGAGAACATTGGAATCTGCAAACAGTACATGGAAAAATTCGCTAAGCTTGATATTCTTCTTGAATTCGAGCTCGGTGTAACCGGAGGAGAGGAAGACGGTGTTGATAATAGCGACGTTGATTCCAGTCGTCTTTACACTCAGCCCGAGGAAGTTTTCTACGCTTACGAACAGCTTTCCTCTGTTCCCAACGCCGCATTTACTTGCGCTGCTTCTTTCGGAAACGTCCACGGAGTGTACGCACCAGGAAATGTTGAGCTTCGACCTGAAATCCTTCACAACACTCAGAAATATATTTCTGAGAAGCTTGATAATGGTGACGACAAGCCCATGCTTTTCGTCTTCCACGGAGGTTCCGGTTCTGATGTCAAGGATATTAAATATGCCATTGAAGCGGGTGTCGTCAAGATGAACATTGACACTGACACTCAGTGGGCATACTGGGATGGAGTTCGCGCTTATGAAGCCAAGCACCACGACTACCTCCAGGGACAAATTGGAAACCCCGATGGTCCGGAGATTCCCAACAAGAAGTACTACGATCCTCGTATGATGCTTCGGGCCGGAGAGGAAGCCATGGCCGCACGCTTGTGCCAATGCGCTGAAGACTTGAACTGCGTCAATGTATTGAACTAAATTTGTTGATTTTCACGAGAATATTATTTAATAACATTATTCGATTCCTTTTCCTTGCATTATGTGCATCATCAATTTGTCTGCGTTCTATGCCACAGAAATAAAGATTTGAACTGTGAAAACGTTTTGGAACTGCATTTTTTAGTTCAAACTGGAATTAGGAAAGTCGAATATTTTTACATTTCCCAGCAACCTGTGTAGTATGCATTTGGTTAAGCAGCTAAAGAGGTTCGCTCTCCGTTGCCCTGTAAGACTGGCGCAGCCCGTGATTACTCCTGTCCAGTTGTTCTTCTCGCTGTCAGTATAAAGGATGATTTGATGGAAGAAGGAAAGGTGGGCAGTAGATGCACTTTGGATGGAGAAATCGCGTATATCAGTCAGAGCTTCTGCACATCTTAGTTGTGCTTTGTATTACACAAGCAGCCTCGTTTGCAAGCTTGGTCCAGTTGGTTGTCTACCTGCAGCAGCTGCTGCTGCTACTTATGACGCGTAAACAGCTTCTGTAGCCTTTCGTGCTACGTGCAGCTATTGCACCTAGTATCCCTGGAAGGTCCGCCAAATCACTCTACTACTAAGTAATTCAGTACCTGCTGGTAGTACCTGTTAACTACACATTATTTCAATACATTTCAATACACATCAACACATTTAAACACATTTAAACACATTTCAATATCAACATGACTTAATTTCAACACAAGACTGAATTTCAACACAAGACTGAATTTCAACACAATGGACTAGCTAAAATCATGCGAAGCAGACAAGAGGGACTCAATTTCAACATGACTCAATTTCAACATCATTTCAACATCATTTCAACACATTTCAACACATTTCAACACACGTCAACACATATCAACACATTTCAACACATTTCAACATGATTCAATTGGTAGGACTAAATTTAAGGATATGAGCCTTATTTGGTGGACCTTCCTGGTGTGTTCGCTAATACGCCTGACAGGAGACTGTATTGCGTTGTTCTGAATCGCAGTCACAGGAAGAGCCGGTGCTATGATCTACGACTTTAGAGTAGTGTGTGAGGCTTACTCCAGTTTTCAATTAGGAGAGTTTAGAAAAATATTTAGGAGATTTTTAGGAGAGTTTAATTAGGAGAGTTTATGAGACATTAGGAGAGCTTTTTTTTCAATTAGGAGAGTTTTTTTTCTCAATTAGTTTTTGTTAAGCTAGATATTAGTACCTAGAGGAATCAGGAGATTTAATTTTTCATTTAGGAGATTTTTTTCTAATTAGTAGGAGAGTTTAGTCAACAGTACTAGGAGCCTTTCCCCATATTTAGGAGATTTTTAGGAGATTTATGAAAAAGAAATGGGAGACTTTTAAAAGTCTCCTAATTAGGAGATTTTCAATTAAAGCTTCTTACTACCTGGTACCTGTTCTTCCAGGTGGAGCCTCTCAACTGTGTTGACCCTACTTCAACAGCTGATATGATATGTTTATTAGGGCGCACAACAGTACAGCCCTCCATTGGATACTAAAAAATAAATTTCTTCAGCTGGACGCAAAGATCCCCAAAGGAGAGGAAGGTTCCCTCGCTTAGATTACCTGGTACTCGTAGGCCAGGAAAAGGCCCAAAAACATATGATTCTGTTGCCCTACCAGGTAGCTACTACTACTAGCTAGCTAGTAGTAGAAGCCTTTATGAGAAGCCTTGTCACATCATTACTAGTACCTGGTACCAGGGTAACAGGAATGGAGTCAGCGATAAAGTTTCAGCTTGCGTGTTGACGAGCAAAGCCTGTACCTGGTACCAGTACCAGGTACTACTAGTATTCTTAGTTAGTACAGTACTCTAGTAGTAGTACCATTTATCAAGTACTAGCTCTTGGTTCAGTCGGTTGCCACTACCACTCCGAGTGGTACCTGGTAGTAGTAGTACGTAGAAGTACAGTGGTTGTGTAGGGTTTTCTCTGGCCTTTTCAACCCGAACGCAATGCCTCAATATGACTCAATAGACAACTAGATTACAGGACACGGATGTCATAGTCAGCTTTCAAAGATTTATTTGCCATAGAACTCTTCGGCATTCTCGTCTTCGAGGGCCTTTCGCCGACAGCCTTGAACGCCGACTTTTGACGGTAGTTCGCATTAATTATTTGAAGAAAATATTTGTAGAATTTGTCCGTAGAGTGCTCATCAGCTACAGTAGTAGTGGTACCAGTAACTGCACGCACAAATAAAATAATTAATGAAGTCAGCCACTCAAACCTCAAACAAACTAGTGTTGTAGCAACTAACTTGCAATCCAAATCCAAAAAACCATCCATATTGTGCTTTTACACACATTATGATTGAAACGTTGAACACGATGAGCGCTATCAGCATCAACGATTGTAAGCAACCAGCGCTTTCCAGTATCGAAAGCAAGATGACCGAGCTAATCAGCCAACGCCTGGAACAACAAAACCTGCATTTTTCTTCCGCAAACAAAATTTCTGCTTCAGGCAATGATTCTGCTGCTTTTCTTGCCGAGAGATTAAGCAGATTGTTGGCCAAGGCCTCGCATCCGTCTACCGGCAGCGAGTCGGACTCCAAGGCCTTTGAACAAAGCGTTCGAAGACTTCAGTGCACCCTGCAGAAGAGACGAGCCGCCAAGGTAGCCTCGGCGCAGAGGCTTGGACAGAATTCTCAGGATTCGAGACGGCAAGTCTTGATTGCCACGCTGGGAGCAGATCAAGCTCAAAAGGTGATTTCTCTGATTCGGGAAATTCGAGTCCTTCGCCTCCGACGCCGCGACTTGTTAGGGCCTGCTGCCCTCGAAAGCCATCAGCCCATGGTATGTGAACGAGGTGGATGCAGCGCCAACGTCTACTCAGTACAGCATGGCTCAGACGGGAAGCTACCTCAAGAAGTCCGCGATTTCTTTTTTCGCACAGCCATTGTAGATGCTCTTGAAAAGTCCAGCTTGGAAAGGCTTGCCGAACTTCCATGGGACCAGCTATACGCTCAAGGTCGAAAGCATGTTCAAGCCTACCGATCTTGGCTGGCACGCCAGACGTCCTCTGAATAAAGAAAACGAAGGACTATTCTTACTCATACACATTACGATCTATTCATGATTCAATTTTGCCTACCCTATGACCAGCTTTAAGGGAACTATTCCTGATAGTCATATATTTATTCATTTTCATGAGGATGCATATCACGTGCTACTAGTAGTACGTGCAAACATTATTATTTTTTCTTATTTACAAAGCTCCTCGGTAGCTATTAGCTACCAGGTACGGTAGTAAGTTACTACCGTACTCGAGTACAGCTCGAGTAGGTTAGTATGGTAGTTATGGGACGGATAACCATCAAAGCCTGACATCATCACAACCTGAAAGTTTCTCCGTCTAAACGGTGTGCGACTTTCAATCAATTGGGTCCCGCAAAGTGCAAGCCGTGACTAGTTTTCAACACCGGAGGTGTGGTAATAACATCATCATCTTTCTGTGTTGTGTCATCGTCTACTAGCCTACCGGTAGCTACTAGTACTAGTAGTAGCTAGTAGGCTACCCTCTGCTCTCTGCTCTAACGATAACCTCAATTTTCCTGCCAAGGTAATTGACTACGCAGATTTCTCACTTCGACCCTAAACAGATCTGCAATGACATCCCTAACGACCAGTTTTCTATTTGGGGCTGCCCTATCTTCCTTTTTTTCTCGGACGGCTCATGCTCTGGGGAACAAAAAATGGACGTCGGCACGACGTCCAACACAATCTTCGGTTCAGTGGAATTTGATCAACCTCAACTTTAAACAACATCGAATCCTGCTAGTGGCGGCTATTGTCCTGCTATCTTTCCGTCCGGGATCTATTGCCTTTTTGTCGCAACCACAGCGGCACCAATACAACAAAGTACATTTCCATTTTACGCCATGGTTCTCTAAAAACAACGACAATGTAGAAGAAGAAGAAAAGAAAGAAAAGACAGGACTATCCACAGCCCGTGTTCGATTTTCTGGGTTAGAACTGGACAAAGGTGCCGCTGTAAGCAACGGTACCATCAGTCGTACCGGTAGTACCCAACTAGCAACGACTACGAATCCTTTGGATCAGGCTCTCACGCTGTTAACGAGTGACGTTGCTTCCGTGGGTTTAGGTTTGGTGGGACTGTGTTTGCTGCTCATAGAACGTCTCATGTTGCCGGATGCTGCATCGCAGGGACAAAGTCCTGGCGAGTATGCCGAGCAGTTGGGAGAAGAAACTCGATCCAATTTGATTGCAGTCTTTGCGTGTGGCTCCGTGCTGTTGAATGGTATTTCCAAATTAGATGTTACGTCGGCATTGGCTGAAGCAGTCGAATTAGACGGCACGTTGATATCTGAACCACGTTTATGGTACGACCCGTTGGAAAGGCTACACCAATATAGTAGCACCTTACAGTGGGGCATGAAATCTTTGTTACAAGCAACACCGGCCAGGACTGTCGTCATTCTGCGAAGCAACAACATGGAAAGTCCGTGGAATATTGTTGGCGTGTCTGGAATGTTACCCGCGACCCTCGCATCAACAGCAGTAGCAAGCCAACCGCCACCAGAATTGGCATCCGCCACGCCGATATTGGATCGGCTTCGAAAACGACAAGCAGCCAGCAGCAGCGATAACAACAACCAAGAAACCTACTTGCCAACGTTACAAGCGCTTCCCGGGAAAACAGAATTTACGTACCTTCCCACGAATACACAAGGGGTTTTGATTTTATCCGTTCCTCCGTCTTCTGGTCGAAGCAAAACAACGACGACAGCAGTTGTTTTGGGAACCAATCGTGCCAAGAGCTTTACCCCGCGAGATGTGGCGTGGTGTCAGACACTGGTAGCTCGATTGTTCAAATAGAAATGAAGTGGAAACTAACACAATCCACTAAATAAACTATTCAAGAGTATATTTCCAACATGAACAGCTCGAATAGAAGAAATTTTAAGATAACTATTCTACAGTCCAGTGATGCATGGTGGAAGTCGCTTGCCAAAGGGCATATTTCCCTCCAGACGCAGAGAGAAGAGTTGGTGCTTTATCTTATTAACAAAGCAAGTTACCCTGGCGGCGAACTTACAAAGATACTACACTGACTGTCTTCTGTGGACGATCGTGCCGATCCCGGGCAATTCCCTAGAGGAGGAGAGAACGGCTTGACAAGTGTCGCTCGCATTGCTGAAGTTGCGTTCGCTTGCTTCGTAGTTGTTCCAATAAGTGGTGTGGTGGGAGTGTTCCTTGTAAGAAATGCATCAACCGGGCGGTAAAAAAAAAAGGTGAAATCGACGAAGAGCAGTGATATCAAACGCCAATAGCATGCAGTTATGTCGAATAATAGTATTACATCTATAGCGTTAATAGCGATGCTTTATATGTGTGCACCTTTGTCCGGTCGGACGAGATTTATCAAAATCATACAACTTTCAAGACCCAGTGAATTCCAATAGGGCTCAACAAAAAAATGGCCAAAGACGGCTCCGAGCGTCACCGTTGATAATGTTGCAAGGACATCCGGAACTTTCTTCCAAATAGCCAACTGACCAATGCGTGAATATTCAATACCGACAAGGAATGCTTGATGCATGAAGAATATTGTCGTAGTAAAGAGGCGTGGTTTGTAGCATTCGACTTTGGTAGCAGTGGCAACCGGATCCGAAAAGCATCTATGTGCATCGTCCAATGGATACAAAAAGATCCACAGCAAGGCCTCGTGAAACAGACCACTCGCAACAAATGTTCCAAGCATGGCTAATGGTTTCGACACTTGCTTTCGCAATGGCAAATAAACCCCAATCTTTAAGACATCATGAATGACCAAATTCCATTTCGAGCCCCAGAATTGAGATGGACTTCTTGCAGAGAGTATGGGATTGTCCATTAAAATGTTGGTCTTGTACCCCGTTACCAAAGATTGAGCCAGTCTCATGCCCTCTCCAAACACGGTAAGCAGACATTGAAAGAAAATACCAAAGAGTAGATTGCGAAGCCACCACTTTCTTGGATCTAAGAGGGGTTTCCAATCGTACCAGTCGGAATCGGGTGGTAGAGGTCCGGTCGCCAACGGTGGAATTATTTCTGGGATGAATTGGAAAAATGTAATCAAGATTCCAGTGTGTAAAAGTCCAACGAGAAAGACTTTCAGATTACTCAACAGGTCTGATATGGTAGCAGGAACAAACTTGTCGAGTTTATGATCTCGTTCCATCAGCATGGGACAGGCATAAAAATAAGCAAATGCCTTTTTGGACGTCTTGGCATAATCCGGACAAAAGCCATGGGTAACAGCCGTTGTTTTGAATAAACAAGTGATGGGGAGGAGTATTCCAAGACAAAACCGAAAGATGTGATTCCGAATGTTCAGTATTTGAAATGTAGGATATGGACTGAGCAATAGCACTGGAATGACAACCACATAGCACACCACGTAAGACACTACCGAGCCTTGTTGCTTGACAATATACTTGTACAATAGGGGGGACAGGAGAGCTGCTAAGCATGCCGTCACTGAAATGAGCAGGAGCAGTTCAATCCATCCTACCACGCTCATAAGAAAAAAGTGATAGAGTTGGCCTTGAAATACAAAAGAGTACACCGGCACTCTTGTGTCGTGATCCCATGAATGAGGCAAGGAATGCCATAATGAAACTATTTGGGATGCCATGGTTATGGCTTTGATTACTGATGATCAGTTAACAGCAGTGCGAGTTTGGGAGCAAAGGTAGTAAATAATATTAAAAAGTTAGTGAAGTGTGTTTGTCTTCGTTAATATTTTTTGCTATTTTTTGGACATGTCCGAAAAAAAAACTACTTTGAACAATAAACTAGACACTTCTTTGACCGATTTTGACCAACCCACAGACGTAATTATTGAAAATAAAATTTTCGCCCTAGTACGAATAACACGCGTCGTATTATTAGGAGGCGTAGTGCAATACGGTAGCTCACTACTACCAACCATCATGATGATAATATGTAAAGTAGTACAGAGAAAATCTTCAAATTTGCTTGTGCAGTATTGTTGGTCGCGCATGCAAATATTTAAATGTGCGGCCAAATGCTTTCAATTCCACAAACTTTACACGCCCAGCTGAAAATCAAAATTAATTTATGGACATGCGTACCGGTAATCGACATCTCTCACAACTCACAACTCAACTCAAAATTACCTATTCTTGGCTGGAGTACAGAGTACAGTACTCCTGGAGAACAGCCCAACTACTAGAATAGTAGCATCAAGAAGTAAAGTGCAATATAATGGTCAGAATCGTTCGCCTGCGACAACCATTACCAACTGTTTGTCATCGGATACAAGGCTTTGGTTGTTGCGCTCCACTTCGAGTTCCTTCTCGATCATCCTGTCGATTTTTTGCCTCTGCTGGCGTCAACAATAACAAACCACGAGTCAGCCTTCAAAAGCTTGGAGACTTTCCATATGGATCTCGTGAATATCGTTTGGTTGTTAACAGATTACCATCCACCGGTGACGATAGTAGTAGTAGTATGAGTAACAGCAACTCTACTACCGAACACGACCCCAACAAAACGGCCATTGCGTCGTTGCGTGCTCATCGCAATATTTTGTTTGGAGCACAATTGCTAACCAAATCAACCGATAATAAGAGTTTGTCGCAACTATGTGCCCCACTTTTGGATGTAGCTGTTGCAGATGCTGGTATGGAAGGAGAACAACCACAAGCCATGGCAACGTTGCACGGACTTTGTGATTGGGTAATGGAATGTTTGGACAACGATGACGATGGCAATGAACATGACAACAAAAGCAAAGCGCTCCAAAAAATAAAAAATGAGTATCAAGATGATTTGCTCGCGTATCATGCTATCAAAGCCATGGCAACAGGAATTCCTCGCGAGGGACATTCGGTCGTAGGACAAGGCACGTTTCGAGATGGCGAACAGGGTTGGGATGCTTTGGCAAGAGAGTTTATTGAATTAAAAAAAGCTGAAGAAGTTGAACTGTATGTCAATCACGGAGCTACGTTGGTAACTATTGAGCATTTAGCCGATACGAAACCCGATTATTTGCGCAGCGCTGGTGGTGCCATGGCACGGTTGTTCTTCTTATAAATAATAATAGTGTGACAGAAAAATAGAGCATGACTATAATCGAGTTGCTACACAGTACTTGAAACATTTTCTTATTGTGTGATTCATTGTTATTTTTTGCTATCTTGTTGTTGTAGAATTCCCATCCAACCCAATTTCATCATTTTTTGTGCATTCTTTCGCTTGACGCGTGATACGTCTCGAACGCACAAGGTAGACAGATCCGAATTTTGGATCAAGTGAATGGTTGGGAACGGAGCTTGATGCATGGCATTATCTGGTAAAGGAGGTCCCAAACCATTTGTAAAGGTATTAGTAGTAGTAGTAGTAGTAGTAGTAGTAGTATTGCTAGCATCATCATTGTTGACATGGCTATTACTACTAGTTGAATTGTGTGTACAAAATTGTTGCTGTGGAAATACTAACCAATCGATGGGAACATATTGTTCCTTTTGGTCGTTATGGAATCGTATTTTGACTTTTCGTCGACCAAACATACGGGTAGTCGTTTCCAAAATAGTCCCATCTGTCGCAGTACATGTTTTGTAAATGCCCGGCATACCCCGGTACGATTGAACCACGGTACCAATGCCAACCGATGATGGAAGGTCCCGCCAACGCAAAAATTTTGGATGAAAAGCTACCATTGTAATATGTTGCAATGCATCCTCATCATCAGCATTTTCTTGTTGTTGTTGCTGCTGCTGCTTCTGCTTGCTATTTTCTATTCCAGTTACAAAGTTATCAAACTTGCTAAAATTATCATTCCACTCAGTAACAAAGGGACATACCACCAAGGTACTGCAAAGTGGTGTGACCTCGTTTTCTATTTGGCAAAGGACAGAAGCCTCATATCGAATCGTGTCCATTACATCTGATGGTTGAGATGCCGAACATGTCTTGTAGAAAAGTCGATGGTACCGTTGTGATTTCATAGCCCAAGGACAAAGTCCTAAACCAATAGGAATACGTTCTGTCCAAAGACGTACTTGTCTTGCGTATATATCTTCATCTGTAGTAGTAGTGGTACAATTAGTAATAGTGTTTTGTTGTGGTTGTAACTTTTCGTCTTCCTCCTTTTCGTCGTTGTTGTTGTCGTTTTCATCCGTACCACTACTACTTGTGCTTGTGCTTGTCCTCCTTCTACTGCTACTACTACTACCACAACTACTACTACCACAACTACTGTTATCACTACCAGTATCGCTTACTTCATCATTGCACGTTCTCTCCATCGTTTCATCTGTGGGGAGAGTTTACTAAGTAGTATAGAGAATAGAGATAGGTGGGCGCTCAGCGCTCAGGTAAAAAATTAATGAGTGATAATTACTCTTGTACAGCAGACAGTACGAGTACGAGTAGTTTTTAATTCATAATAGGGTGAAGGTTTGGGTTTTCGTCCTTCGCAACTTTCGCATGACTTACTTTTTTGTTTGTTTGATCACTAGTCTAGTAGTAGCTACCTGGTACCTGGTACTACGCTACTATCAGTACTAGCTGGGTAGTAGTAGACTAGTAGCTGCCTGCCTGTATAAACCATTACTTAGAGACGAAACAAAGGTCCACACCATCGATCAATCTTTATAGGCAAAATATAGTCTAGTTCTTTCTAAAACAGGGCTCCAATTTGATGCTTGACAATGAAATTTTGGACAGCAGGTGATGATGTATCCAGTCCAGATAGTATGCTCCTGGTCGAAATGATCCAGTGTGAACAGTGTCATCGATGGATACCACCCGACAATATGGAATTGCATCATGCATACAATCACAAGACGTCACAACAACAGAATCAGGACAATGGTAACGAAAAAACAAGCACTACTACTAGTAGTAGTAGTAGAACAAGTAGTAGTAGTCCAAAAAATTATGTGGACGATCATGCTGATGAGAGTCTTCCGGCGTTTGTCATGGAAACAATACCGTGTGAAGATTGTCAGGTATTAGTTCCCAAGAGCAATTGGATGATTCATCAAGCCCATGGTTGTCGAGGAAGAAGAAGAAGAAGAAAACATACGGATTCGTTTCAACGGCAACAAGACGAATTCGACGCGACGACAGTGTGGGAAAATGACAGAAAGAATCTCTTAATATCTACCACTACTACTATTACTACTACTGATGTCGCAACAATCAAATTACCAGAACCTGTGGAGTGTGAAGCTTGTGGTTGTTTGATACCCTTGCACAACTTAGAATTACATTTGGCTCGTGCTTGTACTGCATTGTACGGGCCATATCCGCCTCCATCACCGCCAGAACCAGATCCAACACAAGCACCAGCTATTGAAAAAGTGAGACATAACAATGATTATGATACTGATCATGCGTCTAGCAAATATTATTTCGATACGATGGACGAGTGGGGATGCCCCCGGTGTACCTTTACGAACCATGAACGATTCCGAGATGATGATTGGAAATGCACCATGTGTAATTTTGCTTTGGTGACGATGAAGATGACCAGCAAGGAACAACAGGATAGTTCTACCAAAACACCTTCAAGATTATCAACATCATCATTATCAGAACAACAACAGCATCAGCAACAACCAACATGGTCGACAAAATGGCAACATTTTGTAACCTCTTGGGTACCACGAGAATATCATACCTTGATGTTGGACAAGGACGTCGTTTGTCGTAATGAAACAGAGCGAAGGAAGCAACGAAAACAGATGCGCAAACATCACAAAAACCAGCAAGAACAACAACAAGAACAACAACAACAACAACAACAACAAACGAAAAAGAAAGCACCACAACCACCACCTGTACTAGTCCCAACACCCCAAGAGGTACGACATCACCGAAACCACCATTTGAGTATGCTCGAGCGTGAGCGACAACAATATTGGCAATTATTGCAAACGACACGTCGTGAAAAGCAAACCTTACAACAACAACAAAGATCTACTATCACAGCGGCTTTGGTCTCTGTAGACAAACAAAATGAATTTCAGCAGCATCAGCATCAGCATCAGACGTCCCAACGACAGGAGCAACATCAGCATCAACAAGAAGAACTTATTTCTCGCCTTCCAAATCAGCAGTTCGAGCTATTGCTCGCTACAGAGCAGCTTTGTTTACAGCATTTAGAACAATTACGACGTACCAGCCTAATCGAGACGCTGTCGTTACACATCAACTTGTTGGGACTGGAACGATGGCGTCGTCACTTGCATCATTTGTGTGACTTGTACCAATCCGCTAACGAATTGTACGTCGACGGCATCATTTGGGAAGTTCGGATGCATTTTCAATATTATGCAACAATGGAAATGATGGCATTGTTAGAACTGGCCATTTGGAAATACCAGATGAACGAGGCAAGGACACAACAAGAAGAACAGGGAGTTACTACTTGTAGCAAAAATGATAGCAGTAGCATGACCAAAAATAAGTGGAGCATTCGGAATGATCGAGACATTCGAATCATTTGCCAGTCGGTGCTCCCCTACATGGGTCGGCCACAAACATGGGCTCTTCGTGCCATGTAGATTGATTAGCTTGATAAAATGAATACTTTATAGAGTTTAGAATATATACTGGGGTAAAATTTGGGGTTTCGTGTACTTTATGATTGTTGTTGGCCAGGAGAGGCAACGGTGCGGTGGAGTAGCTTCGTGCGACTTGATTGACGTTGCCTCTGGCAAAAGCTCCACCTCGGTAGTAAGATTCTCAAACAGATATTACTAAAAATCCCCTGAAACACAAATAATATTGAAATCACGACAATGACAAACCAGCAAGATCCACACGCCCCTTTCAAAAATACACCGGCAACTCATCTCCTCAACGAACGTCAACGTAAATAATAATAATGTCACAACTACCCAAACCCATTCAAGATGTGTACATTAAATTGGCATCCTCTCCACTATGGGACAATCTCGTCATTGGAGGTTTGTTGGTGGCAGAGCTGTTCTTAGGAATTATTATCATTACCAAAGTCCCTTACACAGAAATTGATTGGGAAGCCTACATGCAGGAAGTGAGCATGTGGTGGGACGATGGTCAGTACGATTATCGACAAATATACGGTGGCACTGGACCACTCGTGTATCCGGCTGGATTCCTTTACTTGTTTCTGGCTTTGAGATGGATCACGAACAACGGCAACAACATTCGCTTCGCTCAGTACCTATTTTTGGGCATGTATCTCTTGCTACAAACGTTGGTCCTCTTAGTTTATACGCGAGCAGCTCGTTTTTTATCGGAAACAATGACAACTTCCAATCGACAACAACAGAAGACAACTACTCCTGCTACTACCAGCACCAATAACACCACCAACAACACCACCACCACCAACAACAACAACAACAACAGCCTATCATTACCACAAGCTCACACGATCTGGAGCTGGCGCATCGCCATGGGATTATGCTGTTGTTCCAAACGTCTTCACTCCATCTTTATGCTCCGATTGTTCAATGAAGGACCGACCATGGTGTTGCTGTGGTTGTGCCTGTACTTTTTACTCAACAATCATTGGAACAGCGCATGCTGTGCATTCTCGTACGCTGTTTCTATCAAAATGAATGTCTTGCTGTTCGCTCCTGGACTGTTGCTGCTGCTGATACAACGAGAACGAGGCAATCTGACAGTCGTAATAAAGAGGCTGTTGACTTGCTGTGCCTTGCCTCAATTGGTTTTAGGCGCACCCTTTTTATTGACGTATCCAGAATCGTATCTGCGGAAAGCGTTTGAATTGGATCGCGTTTTCTTTTTCAAATGGACGGTCAATTGGAAGGTACGTGAATGATGATGATGATGATAAAAAGTAAGGGGTTGTTTGTTGTTCCGCATACACGCAAAAATCTCATTCATTCAACTCGCTACAACACACTACACGCATAGTTCCTTCCGGAGGAAATCTTTGTTTCCAAGCCACTGGCAGTGTCGCTACTGGCATGTCATTTGGGATTCCTTGCTTATTATTGCATCCAATGGATACGATTGGCGCAACAGCAACGTCCAAAAAATGACAACACCCGATTATCACCCGTCTACATTTGTTACACCATGTTCGTTGCCAATTTCTTGGGAATTGCGTTTGCACGCACCCTTCATTACCAGTTTTATGCATGGTATATCAGCAGCATTCCCTTTCTACTGTGGTCTTCCGCAAGACCGGTACCTCTGATCCTTCGGATTGTTTTGTTGGTTGCATTGGAATATGCCTTCTTGACCTTTCCAGCAACGCCTACAAGCTCTCTAGTGCTTCAACTGGTGCATGTAGTTATTTTGTGGCAAATACGACCTCCCGACATGGTGTGGGAAAACGTCGAATGGGTTAGGGCCGGCAATGACGGCAGCAGCAGCAGCAACAACAACAATAAAAAGCAGCAATAAGAGCTACTAGCACGAGTAGTATATAGTACTGGGGGTAGCGATGAGATTGGCGTATGCAAGGTGGCCAATGCTTTTGTACGTGTATCATGCTGAAAAAAGCCTACCATCGATCCTGCACGTATACTGGTAGGAAATGAGAGCTATCAAAAGCATCCAACAGGGAGAAACAGAAGGGGTTGCACGCACTGTCAACTGCAGTACAAAGCCGTACGAGATACTCGAGCATGTAGGAAGTTCCTTATGACGTGGTAGGAGCAACCATGATGTAGTATGAATAGACTGCTTTGCGACAAGACGCTACCTATAATTTTATGTTTTCAATTGCGTAAAGAAGCTTGGTGTTACCTATCTAGTTTCGTGAGTAGGTTCTACTCTATTAGTAGCTAGCTTGCAGCTTTGGTGATCCAACAAAATAAAAATAATAACGTGGCATCCAGAAAGGGATCAGGTTTTCGGGAATAATAATAACGACCGAGGAGAAAAGGCGACGTACTACCGTACTGGACCAAAGTGCGTGTTTTATTTAAGGACGTATCCAGCCCATGAGAAAAATGATTCGCATCTAATTGGTTCTCAATTCATCAGAATCTTTAACAAAGATACCAAGCACTTTCGCTTCTTAACCAGTAAAACAAGAGAAGACGTCTCTCTGATCAAAAGATACGCAGTATTTTAAAAAGACATTTTTTAATTACCGTTCTTAATTTTTCACCATGTTGTCCAACACCGTCCGTCGCACTGTGGCTACTGCCACTTCTTCCTCCCAAAAGCGCTTTATGAGCGCCATCACTGGCGTCAAGGGTCGCGAAATCATCGATTCTCGTGGTAACCCCACCGTGGAAGTCGACATTACCACTGACAAGGGTACTTTTACTGCCAGTGTCCCCTCTGGTGCATCTACCGGAATCTACGAAGCTTGTGAACTACGTGATGGAGGATCTCGCTACATGGGAAAGGGTGTCATGAAAGCCGTTGAGAATGTTAACACTGTCTTGAAGGATGTTGTCATGGGCATGGATGCTGCTGATCAAAGAGCCATCGACGATGCCATGATCAAGGCTGATGGAACCCCAAACAAGGAGAGTCTTGGCGCCAACGCCATTCTCGGAAGTAAGTTAGTGATTGATAGGCTGCCCGAATGATGAAATCTTTTTGGTTCATACTTGGGCGATTTTACAACATTGTGGTTCGAAAAAAAAAAAAAACCTCCTCTTTGCAATCTTTTGGTTTAACTCACACTTTTTCCTTCAAACTTCAATTTTCCAGTCTCTCTTGCTGCCTCCAAGGCTGGCGCCGCATCTCAGGGAATTCCCCTCTGGAAACACTACGCCAACCTTGCTGGCAACCCTAACCCCGATACTCTTCCCGTCCCATGCTTCAATGTGATTAATGGAGGAGAGCACGCTGGAAACAAATTGGCGTTTCAAGAATTCTTCATTATTCCCACTGGAGCTGAGACTTTTAGGTGAGTTTCATTGTTGTTGTCTTGAGAACTCTTTTTTACTAATGGCGCCATTACGAATTATTCAAATAATCACTGACCCGACCTCTTTGAATAAATTCGACAAAATTATCATCTAATCATTTCAAAATTAATTTTTTACACAAAATCACAGCGAGTCCATGGCCATTGGATGCGAAGTCTTCCATAACTTGAAGAAGGTAATCAAATCCAAGTTCGGAGGTGATGCCACTTTGATCGGAGATGAGGGTGGATTTGCCCCTCCTTGTGACGTTGAATCTGGTTTGGATATGTTGATGGAAGCCAGTGAGGCTGCCGGACATTTGAACAAAATCAGTGTCGGTTTGGATGTTGCCAGTTCTGAATTCAAAATTTCTGGAAAGGATGCTTACGATCTCGATTTCAAAACCACCGGTCCTGACCATGATGATTCCATGACTCTCAGCGGAGACGAAATGATTGCTTTCTACTCCAAGATCATTGACAAGTACCCGATTGTTACCATCGAGGATCCCTTTGATCAGGATGACTGGGCCAACTGGTCTAAGATTGTTGCCGCTGTTGGAGAAAAGATCCAAATTGTTGGGGATGACTTGACTGTCACCAACCCCATCAAGATCCAAGAAGCCATTAATACGAAGGCTGCCAACTGTTTGTTGCTCAAGGTTAACCAAATTGGAACCATTAGTGAATCTATTGATGCCGTCAAACTCTCCAAGCAAAATGGATGGGGTGTCATGACTTCTCACCGATCGGGAGAGACTGAAGATTTCTACATCGCGGATTTGGCTGTAGGTCTTTGCACTGGACAAATCAAGACTGGTGCTCCATGCCGTGGAGAGCGTACTGCCAAATACAACCAGTTGTTGCGCATCGAGGCCGAGCTCGGAGCAGCTGCCAAGTTCCCAGGAATGGGCTTCCGCAAGCCTACTTGGATGGGTTAAGCAGCATAGTGTCGACAATACTACTTGAGTGTTACTTGTGTATCTCATTAGTTTAATACTAAGGCGTTGAATTGTTTTTCTTGCTTGTTGTTCATGTCTGCTCTAAGAACGCACAATGGAAATGAGATGCACCGACGCCAGTGGATTAAATTTGCTCGCTTTTCTAGCTATCTTTCTTCGATTCTGGTGCATACAGTTCAGCAACTTCTTTCGCAACCACCGGCGGAATAAGTTTTTCAAGGGCTTTTTCTATGGATTCTCCCTGTTTTCTTTCATTATTTTCTTGAGAGATATTGCGAATCAAAGTGGACGAAATATGATTGTACTCGGGTTTTCCCTCTAAATAGATTGTTGGTAGAGGCCAATACAGCGGGCCCAAGAGGAGAGGACCCCAAGTGTTGAGTATTTGTAAACTCCGTTCTTCTTTCCCATCTCGTTGCCAACTACGAATGCCCCGAAAGAAAATTGTAGCTCCTTGCTGTTTGGCGTATCGCCAAATATATCCAGCGTAAACTGAAATAATACAGAATTTCCGGTGCGATTGTCAGATGCAGAGCTCATTTATTATTTATTTCACCCCCAACAAATTAGACGCTAGATATTTTACCTTCGACACGAACGTTCCGTGACAAATTCTTCGAGTGCAGCATCTTTCGCAAAAGTTCCACTCGTTGAACAGGGGATACTGCGTACTTTTTGGAGGGATTGATACCAATCACCACAATGACCTGTCCATATCTATTAGTAATACAATCCGGATGTGCAGTGTGAGCAATATTTGAATGCGTGCAAGCACGAATAGAAGAGCTCGTTTCTCAGTTCTGTAGTTCTGTAGACCACACACGCCTTTCCTTACCTCCTCGACAAATATTCCAGCATGGCGAGATGGCCCAGATGCGGCGGATTGAAACTTCCTGCCATCACTACCGTTCGTTTCTTATCACGTTCACGCTGAGATTTTGATTCTGGAAGTTGCCATGGATACGCAATCACGGATGGCACAAAAATGGGCAGAATCAACAGCCAACTAACAGTGAGGAAGGACCCCAAGACGAGCAGAAAGGCCCACTCTACTGCAGTCCACTTCATGAAATGGTTGTGCTGCCAGGACTCATCGGCGCTGTGTTGTAATTCGTCCATTCTTACTCCAAATAGTGTGAGTGCTGAAAATGCGGGTTCGAAAAGAAATAAATGAGAGCTTGATTTTGATGCGAAATGACCATCATCAAGGACCATCATCAAGGACCAGTAGTCAAGTGTATCTGGGTACGACTCGTTACTCGTATGATCTTTGAGAACTGCAAAGAATGACAAATGTGCGCCCTAGCTAGAGTGAAACAAAAGGTATCTTATCCTCGATTGCAACTCGTGATTCCAATTTACAGCCACGAAAAAGCACGACGTTGTACGTCGCGAATATTATGCCGTGGCAACCAACTACTGGAGGCATCGTGCGTACTCCTGGTAGTTTACAAAGATTCCCCCCTTACTGCGCTACTACTACGAGCTAACTAGCACTCCTAACTGTTACCGTGTGGTAGTCTAGTTTACCTCCGTATTCGGTAGAAGCAGTAGAACTCCACTATTCTTAGCTACTGTTCGTAGTAGTAGAAGTAGTCAGTAGCTACTAGTAGTAATAAATGGGCCTGACGAGCAATATCTATCATTTCATTTGCCATCTTTTCGTTCGCAATCTTTCTTAAATACATGAATTGGTTGTTATTATTTTTTGTTATCTAACAATTTACTACTAACCAATACATCACCATCATCATCATGTCTGCTCCAGGAGGACCTGAGCTTCGCGGCTCCCACATCACCCTTGCCAATGTCTTGTCCAAGACGGATCTTGACAGCCGTCAAACGAAAATTATCTGTACCATGGGTCCTTCGTGCTGGGATGTCCCAAAGCTCGAGGAGCTTATCGACGCCGGAATGACCGTAGCTCGATTCAATTTCAGCCACGGTGATCACGAGGGTCACCAGGCCTGCTTGGAACGCGTCCGTACTGCTGCCAAAAATAAGAACAAGCATGTTGGTACGTAAAAAAAAACACTGATATCTTTTTGATTTGTTACGTTTTATTTGTTAGCTTTGAATGGAAGTTTCCGGAATTATTGAATTCTCCCGCCAGTGAATCTTCTCAATCGATTATTACCTCCCCAAATATTATTACACGCTATCAATCTCCATTAGCCATCTTGTTGGATACCAAGGGACCCGAGATTCGCTCTGGTTTCTTTGCCAACGATGCCAAGAAAATTGAATTGGTCAAAGGAGAGACTCTTACTCTTACCACTGATTATGCATTCAAAGGTGACAAGACCAAGCTTGCTTGCAGTTACAAGGCTCTTCCCACATCTGTCACTGTTGGACAACAAATCCTTGTAGCCGATGGATCCCTCGTCTTGACTGTCTTGTCTTGTGACAAGGCTGCTGGCGAGGTTCAATGCCGCATTGAGAACAATGCCAGTATTGGAGAGCGCAAGAACATGAACTTGCCTGGTGTCATTGTGGATCTTCCTACTTTGACCGAAAAGGATGTCCATGATATCAAGGACTGGGGTGTCAAGAATAATGTTGATTTTATTGCTGCATCCTTTGTCCGCAAGGCTTCTGATGTTATCCAGATCCGTGAAGTCCTTGGAGATGCAGGCAAGGGAATCCATATTATCTGCAAGATTGAAAATTTGGAAGGATTGGAAAATTATGATTCCATTTTGGATGTTACAGATGGTATCATGGTAGCCCGTGGTGATCTTGGTATGGAAATCCCTCCGGAAAAGGTCTTCTTGGCTCAAAAGATGATGATTCGCAAAGCCAACATTGCTGGAAAGCCTGTTGTAACTGCCACACAGATGCTCGAGTCCATGACCACCAACCCCCGCCCAACTCGTGCTGAATGTTCGGATGTTGCAAATGCTGTTTTGGATGGTACTGATTGTGTCATGCTCTCTGGCGAGACTGCTGGAGGAGAGCACCCTACTGCTGCCGTTCAGATCATGGCGGAGACATGCTGCGAAGCTGAGTCTGCTGTCAACTTTAACAGTCTTTATCAGGCTGTCCGAAATTCTACTTTGGCTCATTACGGTCACTTGAGTACCTCCGAGTCTATTGCCTCGTCTGCCGTCAAGACAGCCATTGACGTCAATGCGAAGGCCATTATTGTGTGCTCTGAATCTGGAGCCACTGCCGCCCAGATCGCCAAGTTCCGCCCTGGACGTCCCATTACCGTCTTGACTACTCAGGAACGAACGGCCCGCCAAGCAATTGGTGTCTTGAAGGGATGCCGTGCTCAGGTGTTACCTTCGCTTGACGCCACCGATGAAGTTGTCACTCGCGTTATTGCTGGATTGGTCAAGGAAGGCATTACTTTTCCTGGCGAGCCCGTTGTGGTCGTTCACGGAACATCTGCTCGTGTGGGTGCCACCAACATTATGCGTATCGAATACGCTTAAATGAACCAAAATCACAGTAATTCTTAATTAATATTGAATGTTTGTTATACCGACATGCAGCAACGAATGAGATGATTTTTACAGTTGCTGTACCTCTTAAACAATTATTAGGAGTGAGGAGGAGTCTAGTCTATTGCTCGTCCTGTAGTAGTCTATTTTTTGTCTTGGTTGCTTGCTCGAAAGAATTAAAAAGCACATGTGCGACTTACTTAAAGACGATGAACAGGGATAAGGATACATTTGATGGCCAGAAACAACTCTTTTAGTTTTTCTTCTTTCTCTTTTTTTGGATGACAAAAAAGCGAAGGTCATAAAAAGAAATACTCGAGTAACCAGTAGCACCTCCAGCAACCCAACAACATTGCCTTCGAAAAACATGGAGCAAGAGATATTGGGGGGAATAACAGATACAAATTGAATAGCACCCCGTCGATAGAAAGCATAGCGGCAAAAATTACAGAGATATTATGGTATCGATCCAAGCCTCCTTCATTGGAAGCAACAAGGCCTGCAGCAACCAGTCCATTGAGAAGCACCGACAGCACATTATTATCTTGGGATTGAGCCTCCTTTGCATTGTAGGCCATTATGCGTATAGCCGCCATCTGGCAGGATGGCAAACAGAAATGCCACTTTTATTGACTGCTGCGATGCAGCAACAACATTTGAAACAAGAAGAACAGCAGCAAGGATCGGACATAATACCCCCATCGGCAACACCAACGCCAAATTCAGATGCAGCGTCAAAGCCAAAGTTTATATCACCTTCGACTTTTGCGCCAGCCTCCGGCAGGATTCAACAAGCCCCACTTCAAATGTTAGATATAGCTAGGCTTCCGATTCACCGTTCGTCGCACAAACTACCTGAATGGATGGTAGATTATTTTGCCTGGCATGAAGATGTACGAGCTCATCTTACTGCTGAAACCTGGCAAGATCATAAATATCTTGTCATGAGGTGTCTCCGTCAAGACACGATTTGTGGAGGTACTTCTGACCGACTCCAGCCTCTTCCGTTCATGTTATTAATGGCGCATCTTACACAACGCATTCTATTGATTTATTGGGAACAACCATTTCCTCTGGAAACGTTTTTATTGCCGCCAAAGGGAGGCCTTGATTGGAGAGTCCCTTCTTTTCTGGACGACAAAATGCCACCGCATACGAGTGTTCCCCTGACTTTTGCTCCACGAGCAATCAAACAGTTGACTTCATCACTTCAAAACACAACCATTGTTTATACTCGAGATCAAACCCACAATCACGGCAAGAGCGTTTACGATGAATATCATCAAATCCATAATTGGACCAGTCGATTCGATAGCGTCTTTTCCGATGCCTGGCGCATGGTCTTTACACCCAGTCCTGCCGTCACGGATCGGATGGTGACTTGGATGTACCAACAATCCCACTCACAACATAGTATGACAAGACGAAGTAATCTGTTGGTACCTGGACAGTATGTAGGTGCTCATTGTCGGGCTCTGTATGGTGTCCAAAACCGATCCATGTCCGACATTGCTAAATGGGCAGAAAATGCTATTCGCTGTGCCACCACTTTGCAACCGTCGCTTCCAATTTTTTTTGCTTCGGACAGTACCGATGCCCAAAATGTGGCCTTGAAGTACGGTCGGGTTCATAACGTGACTGTCATATCACGATTTCACGACCAAGAACCTCTGCACCTAGAAAAGGCCAATAGTACGGGGAAAACAGAACGTGATTATTACGATATTTTTGTGGACTTGTATTTGCTCGGGAACAGCCGGGGGATGGCGTACAATGTCGGTGGCTATGGTCGCTTGGGATTGATCATGGGATTTGACGCAGACAAGGGATTGCAATATCAAAAGGGTGGCGTGCCATGGAAAGGAGGTATGACATCCGTCAAGCTTCATCAGTGTGACCTTAAACGACCGTACACAACTACAGCTTCGCCACCGCCACCAAGTGACTCCTCTGTCTTGACGATGGAGCAAATGAACGCTTATTATTTCGCGCCACCAATGGCTACCTAAAGCTGATGCTAGAAAGGACGGAGAAAGTTTACGCTGTTGCTACTCGTATCTTCGAATCCGGATTGCAGTAGGTGCAACTGATAAATTCTCTTTGTTTCAAAATAGCATGCACAGTCCATTAGGGAATCGCCGATAGCGTGTTTTTGAGTCACCCATAGCTTGTTAGGCGTCTTGAAAACGTACACGCCGTATTCTGTTTCCAGCATCCACAGTGCCGTCCCGTGGAGATGTCAAAAGTAAATGGTCAACGGTGTTGAGCGGTCTTTGAAGAAGCAGGGAGTCCCCTTCTGCTTCGCTTTGCTGGTAGTTGTGGTCGAATGCTGCATGTAAATAATCCTGTTCATTATTATCAGCCGACAATGATGGCGGAAAGAAACCTCGCATCAAACACTGCATATAATAGGAATAATTCAGCAAAATAACAATCGGGACAACCTCGCAAATAAAAAAGACAACAAACAACAACGCGAACGACCGTGTTGGTGTGTCCGTATCCTGGAGGAGTTCCACATTGTGCACATACACCAGCAGTGTAGCAATGCCCCATATCACTCGCGTAAAGGACCATCTGTAATTTTTAATGCCAATCATGTAAAGAGTAAGCGAACGTGAGCACATGATATTATGGTGATCTGACAGGAAAAAATACAACCATTAAAAAAAAAGACAACAAACGTACAGTGTCATAACGGTAGACATTCGTGTCAAGGAGGCTTGCAGTTCTTGCGATCGATAAGGAAAACCCGAGAATCGAAAGTTCAAGTACACGTAAAAGATGAGGACCAGCAAAACGGCCGTGAAATTGATTCCTGTAATTGCGGCGTACAGTATCATACGAACCAAGGTGTTGGAACCCGAAAAGAATATACAAGCGTACAGGATCAATTGTGTCTGTAGGGGTTAAATGCATGTTTGTAAATGAAATGGAGAGGATTAGTTTTGGTATTCTTTTGACAAGCAAACTTGCATCACAGATTGGCACAGGTTGTCGCAACAGACATAGTGTACAACAACTTACGGCATAAAGGAGCGCGTTGAAAACCATAAAACCAATCAGTAGCCGCCGTTTCCAGTACATTGCATTTTCTGTATGAAAGCGAGCTTCGAGAAAGCATTCGGCCCATACCAGTGTCAATAGGACGTAGGTCGATACCACGATACTATTGGGCAAATCGAACAAGACGGTCATGGCCTCGTCGTAAAAATCCTGTGTCTTACCTCCTCGGTGTTGACTCGGTTGTAGCGAATAATGCGCCCGAATATTGGCAACATTCATAGCTGCTACACCGAGAATGGTCATAATTCGGAGAACAGATACCAACAGGACACTCAGTATGAGCAACTTTTTTGTCGTCATTTGCGGTTCCAAGTCGTTCAGTACGTTGTATTTGATGTGCGCTAATCGACAGCAGACACAATACAGAGCAGCTGAAAATACCAAAGTAACCGTCATGGTATCAATGGTGACTGTAAATTGTGGATTATCTGAGGCTTCCATTACTTTTTCATCGTTGTGGTTATAGTAGAAGTAGTCATGGAAGTAGTTCATGATAGGAAAGCACGTCTGTATTTTTTGTTACTGTGTACATACATACATGCAACAGTAATTCGTCACTTCAAGCGAAATCCTATCTACGAACAATTCACATAAGAGTCGTGTTGGATGTTCCGTGGAAGCTTTTAGGCCGCTCTCCGCGGTACGTGTTGTGCAGAGAGAAACACCTACGTACAATTTTAATAGTTTCGTTGTGTTTGTTGTGGTTTGTGGTCGTGAGATGAATCACGATGATGATGATTTTATTTTTTGGTGTTTTTTGTTTTGATTGGTACATCTAACCCTAAGATTAAATGACACGACTTAATAAAAGGGACTCAGACAGTATTATATTTTTTTACAAATCTTAAAATCCCTATTCCTATATTGAGCCGTCGAGAACTCCATACAAGTGGTACTGGCACCAGTAAAAGCAGCCCGTGGGATCGAAATAAATAATGAAATATGAAAAAATACGAAGCCAATCACAGCAGAATCCCTTCTCCTATCCCGACCATCGGAGTCAAGAGTTAAGAATCAACTTTCGTTCATATTCCATAGCTGCTTTTGACATCGCGCGCGGTATTGATCCAATACTTTGTATGACATTAGTATAGTAAAAATTGTATAATAATGTTAGGGACAACACACCAGCATTGAGTGATTAATAGTAAAACAGTACATAAGAATTGGCAGCTAAGTGATGCAATTTAATTAACAAATCTCACGACCATCCGATTTTGATCACCTTCCTTAATTTTTTGTATGGTTTGCGGAAGCGACTCCAAGAACTCAATTGTTTTAGCTACCATACAGTACCGTACTAGTACCGTACTTCTTTTACTTTTATTTCTTCTGCTAGTTAGCTCTGCTACGACAAATTTACTTCTACAAAAAACAGTTTTATTGTTTCACCAGAGCTAACCCACCATGATCTCTAGCCGTAGTCTCATCACAATTTTGGCTCTATCAGCCACAGCCACAGTCACAAACGCACAAGTGTGCCCTGTGGATGGTTATCCAGTGAATTTGCCCGATTTGTCCGCACAAGACGTTCTGTATGGTGATGCTCCTAACTGTGTTGGTTTCGGCACGTCTCCTGGTGGATGCGAGTACGGGAAGAATGCACCAGTACAAACTGACAAGAACCCGCAATGCGATGACTTTGGATATAGTGTCGGTTACAAGTTCAACACCCAATGTCCTGATACAAACGGTGAGTTTGTATCACTAAGAAACTATTACAACGTTGGCAGTTGCCCCGACTACGACGATTGCAAGGTTAAAATCGAATGTATGGATGGAGGCACAAGAGCTAAAATTGAGTTTGAACAAAACTGTCCTTTGGTTGTAAAGATTAAGGCCGGGCCAGGAGGTTTTATCTACAATCCAACCAGCACATCTGGTGAATTTTATCACATGGGTGATGAAAAAGGTATCAGTCACATTGAATTCTGCGGACAGTGCAATTGCGGTAAGTTCTGGTTTCTCTGTGAAACTTGAATACATCCATTCAAGTATACTTCCCTAATACCCTTCTCACATCTAATGCTGTCTTTTCGACTTCAAACTCCGGTTATTTTTTCAGATGATGATGATTCTTCTTCTACCACTACCACTACCACTAGTAGTACATCGCAAGGTGACCCCCACATGAAAACTTGGAACGGCACCTGGTTTGACTACATGGGAATGTGTGATCTGAAGTTTGCCCATGTAACCAAATTCGACGGAGCAAACGATTTGGATATTGATATCCGAACCACTATCCAGGATGACTGGAGCTACATTGAGTCTGCTGCCGTCCGCATTGGGGAGGACATCTTTGAAGTATCCTCCTACGGAGAATACTCTATCAACGGTGTTGGCTCTGGTTTGGTTGATTCCACCTCCCAGCCTTCTCTCCGCGGCAGCGTCCCCGTAGCTCACATTGGTGGATACCCCATCCACCACCGCTGGGAAGACAAGCAGCATTTTAAGCACACCTTCGATATCATTTTGGACGAGAACGAGAATATCACTATCGCCAACGTGAAGCAGCTTGTCGGTGTTACTGTTAATCACGCTGATGAAAAGCACTTCAAGAATGTGGTAGGCGTCTTGGGAAACATCAAGGGAGAGTTGTTGGCCCGTGACGGTGTCACCCACATGGAACGTGATACCAATGCGTTTGTCCAGGAATGGCAAATCCGTGACACTGATCCCATGCTCTTCAGCACTGTCCGCGAACCCCAGTACCCTAACTTGTGTGTGCTTCCTGATGCCAGTGCTCGAGAATCTCGTCGGCTTTCGGAGGGTATCTCGGAAGATGAAGCCGAGGTTGCCTGTGCCCACTTGAAGAGTGATGAGCACGCCTTTGCCAACTGTGTCTACGATGTCACAGCCACCAACGATCTTGACATGGCTGGCGCTTTTTAAGTAAAGTTGAAGCAATCAAGTAATCGGTGCAATAATGCCATGGTTCCGGTCGATGAGGTGGTTGAGTTTCTTCCAATATCGTTAAAGTTGGTTTGTCAACATGCATATTATATAAAGTAAAGTAACATAATCCTGGACGATTGAAGTGTTTTTCGTTTTCGTCATATCAACTTCCAATACTTTTCCTTTCGTGCATGCTTGGTGCTCATAACATTTGGAAGAGAGCTGACTTATCATTTGCTAGGCATTCTTCCGAAATAGGTATGGACTTCCTCCTGTAACCTCTTCGTGCCTGTACAGTAGTACAGTGCAGTATTTGTTTCCTTTCGTCGAACGCCTTGACGTGCAGTAAGGAGGATGCTGGCAGATCTTCTTTGAACGGGAAAGCACAGCACATCACGTACGAGTGACAGCAGCCCCTCTCCAGAGTGAAAATTGACCGCAAGACTGTTGCAGCAGATGCTGGTGGTAGCTATAGCCTAAAACTCTAAAAAAGTAGGCATTAATCACGCAAATTATGTGTATTACGCCTACTAGATTAGTCAATGCTTACTGTGCCCAATAGTAAAATTCAAGTAATGGCAGTAGCAACAGGCTCGCTGGATCTACAAAGGTAGGAGGCTCAAGCCAGAGGTTTAGCGGATAATAGTCTAGCACTCTTCTTCGAGTAGTTGGTACAGTAGTCTACTAGACCTTGAGTATCTAGTAGAGTAAGGATGACATCACCGTATTGAGCTCAGGACATAAAATATACTGGAAGCATTAAAGTCTCAAATCACTTTTTAAGTAGTTAAATGGAGAGCTCTTGATGAGACCTTTCCATTCATTATCTATTTATTGGAATTGGACGGTCACTTAGTGAGCTAGCTAGAGGACACAATCCACTTTCATGAATCTTGAGACTAGAAAGCCTTCAGCTGACTTAACGTTTATGCAGTCATACAACTAGTAAACACTAAAAAATGACAAATATGCTGAAATGTCACATAGTGTTTAACAGGGTAAAAAAATGTTTAGGTGGCACTGCATGTCTACTAGTTAAATGTCAAGAATCCCTTAAACGTTAACAGTCAGCCAACGTTAACATTCAGCTGTACTCTAGCTAGTAGTAGTATTTGCGTAATGATCTCTCTGAAATTTTAACCCTAATGTGAAATCAGTTATTCGACCTGAATTTAAAAAACAAAAGGCAGAGGAGTGGTAGTCTATTATCGTAGTAGACCACTACTAGACTAGTACTTAAAAGCTACTACTCTAGTATTAGTCGTAAAATGAGACCCAAGTCTCATACTCCATGGTAGATACCCTGTACAGTCTACAGGATTTCAGTAGTAAGAAA
>Ga0210036_1000337_pt1 | contig 57365 bp, 29 predicted proteins | sample CryGeymeta201515_FD_185469 | JGI IMG/M metagenome (GOLD analysis project Ga0210036, IMG submission 185469) | Groundwater microbial communities from Crystal Geyser aquifers in Utah, USA - Crystal Geyser metaG 2015-15 (SPAdes) (version 2) | ecosystem: Environmental > Aquatic > Deep subsurface >... | reverse complement strand
TACTACTACTACTACTACTACTACTACTACTACTACTACTACTACTACTACTACTACTACTACTACTACTACTACTACTACTAGTAGATAATACTAGCTAGCTTATTTGTAGTTGTAAATATTTAAGTCATGTTGAAATTGAGTCTTGTGTTGAAATTTGTTGAAACGTGTTGATACGTGTTGAAATATATTGACAGGTGTTGAAATGTGTTGAAATACAGATTTATTTTAACATATTTCAACACGACTCAAGCTGTTTGCCAGTATTTAAAGTTTTATGGACCTCTTGGTTTAATAGTCTGTTAGGGATAAAAGTAGGGGTTTGGGGGTTTGGCGGACCTTCCTGAGCTATATTTTTAGAAGGTTCCAGCGAACAAAGGAAGAGCTCGCCCATGTTGCCGAAGAGCTATGAATAGAAGATTCAAAAGAACAAAAGAGCTCGCACACGTAGAGAAAAAGTGATGACGTACGAGGTACACGTCGTCAATAAAACTGAAGAAGAGCTCGCAGTTCCGCATTTGAAATCAATAATATTAAACGAAAACACATTTCGCAAAAATAATAGTAACAATTAATACTGTACACTAAGTGAGAATGGCGAACGCTACTGCTAGCATTCCTTTAAGCAAGCGAGAACCCGTGGGCGACTTTTCTGTTTACTTGGTACGTAGGTCTGTAGTAGATAGCAATTTGGCGTCCAGCACCATGCTCCTTCGGCAGGTTGGAAAGCCGACTGTAATGCATTTCTACGATGGTGGGTGAGGCGGGTGCCGCCCTTGTGCGGCACAAATGGAAGCCTGGGCTAGACTTTATGGTGAAGCAGTGCAATTTTTGTGTGTCTGCGTCGAATCCATGGAGGTTGCTTTGGCATTTTCACAAATGTTTGATTTCAAGGCAGCTGTGAACAGCTACATTCCCGAACGGTCCTACATGCCTGTAGGATTTGGACAGCTCGGCTGTTCTGGCTTTATCATTTCGGATTCATCCGGATGCTTTGTCAGCCGGAAGACTGCTGCGTATCTGTCCTACGGAGTGGGAGCGTTTGAGAATTTGGAGAAGATTCTAGCTGATGAACTGAATGTTGTCAAGCCATCGCCTCAAGAACCAAGCACAGTATTGAAAGCTGAAATTGATACTATCCAAAGACTGGAACTGCCTTCATCTCTGGGGATAGAGTCTATGGACAACGAACACTATGCGTGCACTGTAGTTCTCAATGATCTGCTTCAAGACCCTATCCTCAAGAACCTGAGGGTCGCTCTTGAGGTATTGGAGTCGCATTTTTCGGACGAAGAAGAACTAATGAAGAAGCATGGATTCGGAGGCGATCCCAAGTCTTCCTTTTCCCCTCTTGCATCACACTGCAAGGATCACGAACGAATCTTGAATATGGGTCGACAACTTGTCGACGAAAAATCGTCCTGTTCTGCGACCACTGGCTGACATTTGGGGACACCATCGCTCGCGGAGGTGTCCCGAAAAATGGCCATTGCATTCAAGGATCACGCAGAAGCTTTTGATGTTCTCTACGAAGAACATATAGTATCTGCAATGAAACAGGTCTTCAAAAAAAAGCCGTAGAATCTGAGCTGACACTTTCTTTGTAAAACAAACTTTCGACAGGACATGAATGATGGTCAAGGAAGGAAGCTTTTTGCTCTGCTAAACCTTGTTGCACTTGATATATGTTCGATTGACAAAGTTGTGTAGGTCAGCTTGGAGTAGGCAGTGACGGCGCACTCATTGTTGGAGGGCACTTGACCATGAATGATAGTGGCGATGACAACACTACCTGTCGCGTCACTTGAGAATTGGCATCCTATCCGGCAATGACCCCGTTTATTGGTGTACAGATATAGCCTTCATATCTTTAAATATGGATGTTTCTTTTTTGCCAACAGCGACACTTAGATAGATAGTTTCAGAAACAGCTTCTTGAGAATGCTTGAGTTATGACTAGCTGTAGTAGAGATCTGTCATCTATCAGCTTTTCCGTTCCAAGAGAATTAGCTTGTCGAACATGGCTTTGATTATTACTATTTACTGCGCTGTCGTTCTATCGCTGCTGTTTCACACATCATTGTTCTGTTGTTGCCCCCGCGCTCTAAAACATGTCAAGTTCGAATCAATGAGAGCAGGTGTGCAACTGTATGAAACCAGACGTGGCTACTATTGTTGGCCCTGAAATGCGAGACACGATCAAATATGCGTCGTTGCCAAAATTCAAATAAAGTTTACTTAAAAGAAACGAGAGCGAGCCCCTCTCATTTTAAAGATTCATCCAGGCTTTGAAAGAAAAAATAAAGTCGTTTGGTTTGACGTTTGACGATGGCACATAAAACATCGCAGCAAGATCACCGCATCACAAGCGCAACACCGAACCAGGAAGAAGATATAGAGAGACATGGAGCTCGATAGATTAACCATGGAACCCATCGAAGAGACTTCCATCGCCATCATGGAGGAATCCACCAGTACAACAGTAGAACTCTTGGAATTGATGATGAATGAAACCGGTGGTGGAAGCGACGATGACAGTGGAATACTGGACCGTGGTATTTGTATGAGCATGCATAACAACGAGAACCAGGCTGCTGCTGCTGACGATGACGATGATGAAATGTTAGCTCCCGGAAATCGCTACCACAAAATCACTGTGAAAGGAATTGCTAACAAGAAGACAAAGCCAACGGTTCAGTCCCATCACAACGTTCCTTCCTGCCTTTCTACTATGAAGAAACGGCACCTGCAGCCTCCTTGTCATCTTGCAACAACAGCAACACGACCAGCCATGACACCGCAAACAAGTCGTTACAATACCCATGACAATTTCTCGGCCAACGTAGTGTCTCCTCTTACCATGGCCGATGAAGATGAAAATAATAGTCGTGACAACGCCCGTCGTCAACACAACAGCCGAGACACTTCTTCTTTTCATGCTTCCTTCTGTACATCACCTACTATTGATACGACACCCGCGGGTATGGCTTCCATGCTGTCGGATATGAGTTCCATCCAAGGGGAAGGAACGACAGTCCACGGTGCTGTTGCTGGTGATGAACTTATTATGGACGTCAGTCCAACCTCTACGCATGTTACTCAAGATCGTAATTTTCCAATGGAACACGTTCCTTGCAGTAGACATTCAAGCAAACAGGACTCACGGAATCAAGAGACAAACAACAAGTTGCCAACGACTGGCAACCAAGCCATCTCACAAGAGCAGCAACGACAACACAATGATCAAGAAGATGAGATGACCCCAGAGGACTTACTCGGACGACTGCAAAATGATCATCACGAGCAACTTATGCTGATATCACCCGCCAGTCAATATGACAACAAATACAACGCGAAGGACGAACAAGCCGAGGGACTTATTTCCAGGCGACTCCAGGAACTTGAAGTCAAAAAGGTGGCCTTACACCAGAAACGTATTTCGTTGGAACACAGGCTCTACGACTTTGTTGACAGCGAAAAGCGAATGCGACTCATGATCGGACAAAGCAGCAGTGGCAACAGTCCTATATCAGCCTCATCCTCAGCTTCTCTTGCAAGTCAGCAGAGCTTGCTAATGAATCAATCCCTTCAGTCCACACCATCATCTCTCCTACGACCTCCAACTCCCAATTCTCACAAGACGATGCAACGAAAACTTCAACGACAGAACCCTACCTTTCATGTTCACCAAAATGGAGACGAAATGGTGCAAGACTATCCATGGAGAGATCCACGGGCTGCTAAAATCAATAATGGCGGTAAATATGACAATGTAGAAGAACCCATTGCGTATTACTTTTCGGGAACCCTCAACAAGCTCAAACAACCGCACGGAGTTGGTGTTATGAAATTTTCTGATGGACAAGTCTACGAAGGACAATGTTATGCAGGATATCGCTGGGGTCTAGGAACCAATCGATGGCCCGATGGACAAGTCTACGTGGGAGAATGGGACGATCATTCGCGAAATGGACGTGGTACACACACGTGGAAGGATGGTCGCAAGGTCACGGGTCAATGGTCGGGGGGACATTTGAATGGACGCGTTATATTTTCGTGGCCCAATGGAGCGTCCTTTGATGGTGAATGTCGCATGGGCAAGAAGCATGGACGAGGCACCCATACCTGGGCGAACGGACGATTGTACTCGGGTCACTTTGTGAATGGAAAAGAACACGGGTTCGGAAGTCTGACACAGAGTGATTGGAAATATCGTGGTAACTTTGAATATGGAAAACGTTCCGGTGTTGGAATGCAAATTTGGCGCAACAAGACGTACGACGGAGAGTGGAAGGATAACAAAGCACATGGTAAAGGCCGCATCGTTTGGCAAAATGGAGCTACGTATACCGGAGAATTCAACTGCGGAAGGTACCATGGATTGGGAGGTAAGACGAAATAATTGGCATTAGTCTTTCGAATGCAGGTATACACTCGTGAAATTTCTCACAATTCCTTGTTCATTCTTTCTCCATAAGTCTACGTTTGGCCCAGCGGAAAGAAATATGTCGGAAGCTGGGAGAAAGGAAGCAAGCATGGCCAAGGAGTCTATACATTTCCTAGCGGCAAGAAATACGACGGAGCGTATGAGAATGGCTTGAAGCATGGATACGGCCGTTTAACATGGCCTGATGGTCGCCAGTATGTCGGTCATTTTTCCAAAGGTAAGCGAGACGGACGAGGTATTCAGACAAGGGCCGATGGTTCAATAGAACACTGCGGGACTTGGAAGCGAGACAAGCCGTACATCAAGGGCGAAACACTGTCTCCATCACTTTCCATTTGCTCGAATTCATTGGCGAGCGTTCGAAGAGGCCAAAATACCAGCGACGAGGATGTGGTCTTTATGGAGGCACACAGCGTTGCTGTTGCTGACGAGTCCTTCCTTTCTAGGCAGTCTGCGAGAGCTGCCGCCAAAACCGCCAAGGATCCTGTAGACTCGCCTACACATTTCAAGTCACTGGCGCCATCGATGGAATTGGAAATGAAAATGATTCCTGCAACGCCGTCGAAAATGGATGATATGTCTTCCATTGGAAGTTGTGATCAGGGAAGGATTTTAGAATCACATGAGCGTATCGAACTATAATAAAGACGACTCCGAGTACAGTAAACGATTCAAACGCAGCTACACAGATGAAAGAAGAAAAATGATATGGGGAAGGGATTAAAACGTTCTATGAAATAAGAGCATAATTGTGTATTCGTGCCGTTCACTGCCGCTAGCGCTAGTCTATAAACCCATAGACTCAACGATCAACGCCATTAACTACAATTGCCCAAGACCTCTAGTAATGCATGTACTCCAAGTTATCGCTTGGCAACTCCAATCTTCCTTCTTCGAAGCCTCGCCGTCATCCATACACCCGTCTCCTACAATGGTGGTGATTGCAACGCGCTTGGCCGCCCCCATTGAGAAACGACGAGCGAGTTGCACAAAACATTGTTGGAATAATGAAGAAAGACACACATCACACATAAACAACACGCAAACGCATCATATTATCAGTAGTACCGTGTCGAGAAAAAGCCGTAGATAATATACCGCAAATTAAGTACCACCACTGTATCGAAAAAAAGGATAGCAACTTCTTTAATATAAAATGCTTTGTCCCTGTCGTCGAATTGCGCTCCGTCATTTTTTGCCTCTCTCTCTCTCTCTCTCTCACACACACACACACCAAACATCGAATTGTTTGTTCTTATGCCTTTCGAATCACTTGATCTATATCACCAGGTGCAAATATGTCACTCCCATTATCCAATTTGATTTTGTAGGGCGCAAAGGATCCAGCTGGCCATTGGGGTTCCCGGTACCACAATTGAACTACCTGGCCGGGAGCCCAATCTTCGGGTCCGACACGACACAAAACTTTCGTTCCCACCTCGAATCGCAATTGCGGAAAGTCCTCTGGAAGAAAGTCCTCGTCGACCATGGGTGGCCATTCCGCATGTTCTCCCCTGTGCCATTTCTCCAGTACGTCTGGCGTAGGGAAAAAGTGTTTTAATTCTTCCTCTGTTACATCCTTTGCTTCTGCTGGAACTCCAAACATGCCCTGGCCTCCACTGAGTTTGGATTGCGTTCAATAAATGTCAATTAAATGATCATGACCATCCGTAGTAAACAAAGAAAGTAAATATGAGTATTAGTAATTTTAAAAACAAAGCAGAACGAAACGAATGCCATCACAACTACACCCGCATACAACGACCAGATGGATGCCAAACAACAACAACAACAACAACAACAACAAAAACAAACAACAACTCGGAGAGATGATGATAAATTCGCAGCCACCACAGCGTACCTGGCAAACAGTACTCCAATGGCCGTATCGATGGGGGAACACGTAGGATCACCACACTGTACTTCTTGGATGGAAATTGTTACGTCATTCCGCAAGGATTCTGGAATTAATTCAAGACATTGTGCTTCAATGAACTTGAAGGCAGCCTTGCGATCTGCATCTGCCTTGTTGGCAGCGGAGGCAGTTTCTGGAAGAAACATGGTGGTTACGTTTTCGGTTTTAGAAAAAGTCCGATTCACCAAAACAGGGTCTCAAGAAGAAGGAAAGGAGGAGTAGCTCAAATTATAAAAACTCAACAATTACTGCCATCGAGTATTTAATTATTATCTTTACTGCACCACTCCTATTAGAGTAGAGTTGTTGTTGTTTACTGCAATAGTCTCTAGTGTACTCCAATAAACAACAAGCAAAGAAGAAATAATAATAAGTAATAATAATTAAAACATTCTTACAACACGGGTTATTTTTCAATTCGTTATTTTTTTTATTATTGGTGGATGTGTTGATCGAACATCGTACGTACTGTTACACAAACAGAGTACCCTGGTACAAGAAGGAGTGCTGACTTCTCCACCCGGGCACTTTTAATAGTCCGATGTCCTAATACTACAACTCTACTAGTCTAGTAGGGTCTAGTATTTGCTAATAAACTACTAGTAGACTACTCTACTAGCTAGCTGGAGTAGTATACAGTACTTGAGTAATGAATTCCAGAATAGTAATAATAATTAATTTCACTAGACTACGTCAGAGTTCCACTCTCTGTGGGCAAGTGACTGGAGTGCCCGTAGCGCACGGGATTAGCACGGTTGTTGCTGTTGTTACGACCTTGATCCGCCGCAATTGCCTTTTGCATGCCACCTCCGAAAAAGATGGCACCCAACGATGTAAAGCATGTAGCTTCACCACCACTACCACCACCACCAGATATCAATTGCGTCATCTGTTCAATGCCAGAAGTCAATGCCATGATACTCTGACTGATATGCTGCGTTTCAACTTCCAGCTTGGCCAGCAAACGAGTGATTTCCAAAAGAATGCGCTTTTGCTCTTTGGATGCTCCATTCTTGGTGGGAGAACTCAGGTCGTCGTGTTCGCTCGCTCCTTCCGACTCTTCGACGGCTTCCATAACGAGAGATGGCAGCGTTTGCGAGGATTGTCGACTGTCACTCAAGGGAATCGGTTTGCCTAAACGCCGAGCCAGAGCCCCCAGTTGCGTCTGAAATTCAGTGAGATTTTCTTGCAGCAGCTGGTGCTGACTTTGTGCCTTGGCAGTAAACGTAAAACGGATGCTGTCGCGCAATTTGTTGGTAATTTCGCGCTCCATTTCCAACTGACCCAGAACCGACATGAGCTCCTGTTTGGCAGCAAGTCGCTTGTTCTTGTGCTGCTCTGTTTCCTTTGCAGAGCTGGACAGCTTGGTGTTTAACGAGTCTCCAACTCTGTGAAAGTTCTCCATGTCCTTTTTCATTTTGTTCAAGTCGCGTTGCAACTCACGGTTTCTCGTTTGCGATTGCACCCACTGCGCATGAAGCGTTTTCCAGCGATTGTTCAAGTCGACCATGCCCTGATTTCCTGAATTAAGTTCATTTTGGTAATGCTCTGCTTCTGCTTTAGCCTCCTTCAATTCTTCGGCTTTGGCTTCAATGAATGACTTCATTTTCTTCTTACGCTCATCGTTTAGGTGTTTCTCCTCTCGAACAGCCTTCTCCAATTGTTCGATTCGGGTCCCAGAAATTTCTTTCTCTTGTGCGAGTTCCTTTTCCAAGGACGCCTTTGCTGCCTCCAATGCTTCAATCTTCTCCGTCTTGACAGCTACATCCTCTTTGAGCATGCGCAAGTCATCTGCAAAAACTTCCTCGACATCGGTTGTCTGGGTTTGTAGTTTCTTGAGATTGTTTAGCTTGTTGGCCAACACACGTTCTCGTCGCTCATGTTCCTTTCGATCCTCTAATTCCTGCCTTGCCTTGTCTATCAAAGCTTCATTTTCCTTTTCTAGACCACGCAATTGTTGCTCCCACTCCGTGGTTTGGTTGTTCCACTTCGCCTCCTTTTCTTCCAACATGACTTTTAGAGTTTTGATTTCTGCCCTGGCACGCTTGACATCATGCTCGGCTTCTGCGCGCTCATTGCATTCGTTCTGCAACTTGACCTGCAATTCTTGAATAACAGAGGCCGTTTCTCCTTGGCTATCCTGAGCCTGTTTTTCGTACAAGTCTTTTTGCTTTTGCAAGTCTTCAATATCTTGCTGCGCTCTCACTAGAAGTTGTTCCAATTCCTCAATCTTTTTGGCCTGTGCTTTGTTCAGGCTTTGATCGCCGTTTGGCTCAGCTGAAGTTTCCTCTGCTAGCTCCACTTCTTCAAATACGGCAGAATCTTCTTCGATTACTTCCTTTGGCTGGGATTGTGCAACTAACTCTAATTTTGCATCAGCTTGGTTGGTCGCAAAATTTTCAATCTTGCCACTGTCTTTCATTGGGATAGTTGGTGTAGATGTGGTTTGAATAGAATCTTGATTCTCACGCGCAGCGTCTTTCAGAGCAAGTCCGACAGGAAGACTTTCGACAGGAGTAGCAGCAGCTGGCATTGAAGAAGCGTCGTCAACAAATGCTGGTTCTTTCACTGGATTTGTTTGTTCGCCGTGACCATTCGATTGGTCTGACACACTTGCCTGTGGTTCTCCTTGAGATTTGGCCTCTGTTTGTGTGTTTAAATCTTCGGCAGCTTTTATTTCCTTTTTGATGTCCACGTTTTTTAGATTAGCTTTTGACACTGACGACGCTTCTTCTGGCGACGCATCGATCGATCGATTAGGTTTTGAATTACCCCGGTGTTGACTCTCTAGCATTTCTGATGATTTATTAGAGGCACTACCAGATTCTTGCACCACCGGCTTTTCTTCTCGCTTTTCGGTAGGAACAGTAGACGCAGCTGCAAATAGGTCATTGTCGGCAAAGGGGTCCACACTTTCAATGGCTGGAGTTATAGGCATGCTTTGAAAGGAATCTCCCAAAAAGTCATTTGCTGGGGTTTCATTTGCCATTCCAAGCAAATCGCCCGATTCTGCCGTCATTAGTTTTGGATTAGTACCGTTATTATTGTCGCTACTGCCCGCAGCAGTGCTTTCTTGCGATTTGCTATCAATGGCAGGTGTCTCAAAGCCACCAAACAAATCTTGTGCCGAAACTGGAGCGGACGATGGCACAGGTTTCGGCGAAGAGAGCAGGTCAAAATCTTCAACAACAGGCGCTTCATTCTGGGATGGATGCTGTTTGGTGGCGGGTGTTTCTGTAGTATTTGGTGCCGACGTCATGGATAACAAGTCAAAGGGATCGGAAGATGCCGAAATCAAATCCGGAGGTTGCGCTGCACTACTACTACTCTCTTCGTTACCATCGTTCGCGTGCGATATTCCAGCTTGATTTGCACTTGGACGCATGGCAAATTCAGGCGGAGCACTACTATCGTCAATGAAATCCTCGTCGGATCCAGCAGCAGCACCATCATCTTCTTCCATCATCATGGTTGCAAAGCGTTGCAGATCCCTTTTATCCCTGATCGTGACGAAATAAATCAAAGTATCCGATGACTTTTTCAAGTTCTTCCTCGGTAAGTTAGTTATCCCTTCTTTGCCACGATTCTTCTGGTTAAGCTTGCGGTAGCTATATTAAAATTGAGCGAAAGTAAGGTGGCGATATGATAATATTATGTAACATACGATATGTTCACTACTTAATTTCGAATTGAAGACGAATTACTATCAAGGATAGCAGTCATCTCATCACCTGCCATCATCCATCCACGTATCCACGTGATGAGTGCATTATTTTATTGTTGTTGTCGTGTGAAAACAACAGAAATAGTGTGCGGTCTTCGATTCGCTCTACGCGACTAGTAGTATACTCTAGCTAGTAGAGGCTGCTAGTAGGAGAGCGGTACTACGCTACGTAGTCTACTACTGCCTTCCCGTACTACTGGCTACCAGGTAGTACAGTAGACTACCACCACTCTTTTTCCGAGGAGCAATAGTCTACTCCAGTAGATAGCTTCTACTCCTCTGTAGGTAGGGCGAGCGTAAATATAGTCTATTAGCTAGAATACATACTTACGCTTACAACATTTTCCTCGCTTTCTGTCGCATTGCTACTCCAACTCGCGCTCGAGAATGGAACAAAACGAATATTGCCATTATTTCTTCTTAAATTACTTCCTCTGCGATGACGGAACACCTACTATTCTTTGTTGATTGTGCAACATCCCCCATGCTGCCTTGAATACTCTTGCGACTTATGTAGGTGCTGAAAACTTGCTTTTCATGGTGCCAGCATACAAAATCCCGCAACTACACGTGCGTTTCAAGAAGACCGAGATGGCACCGGCCAAGTCCATACACTGGAAACAAGGACTGGAAAGGAACATCTCAAGATTCGTTTAAAAGCGAATGAGGTGTAACCATCTGGTCATCAATTTTGGTTCGACAACAATTTGCTTGAAAACACACAGCCGATACTTTCCCCTTTTGCTACTGCAACTAAAGAACGCTTTACAGTCGGCTATTTTGAAGACTTCCTCTCTCGTCACCTTACTGTTTTTTCTTGTACTACTACCAGTACAACAACTACCAGGTACTCTATTCAATAGTATTACTAGTAGCTAGTAGGTCTGCTGTAACCTACTAGTACTCGACTGCTTATAGCTAGTACTCTAGTAGCTACCAGGTAGACTACTGTTATCTTGTATGAATAGATACAAGCAGACACGACCGCTCTTGAATGATAGGGCTACATATTTTCAACTTTACTGTCCCAGTAGTCTATCGTACTACTAGCTATCATTGTTACTACTACTACTACTAGCTAGACTATTAGTAGACTACTAGCAGTAGTAGACCCTAGTAGTAGTAGTATTGAAGGAAGAGCGAGTACCTGGTAGTCAAGCACCGTGATTTTTAAAACAATTTCTGGCAAATCATCAAGATCCATTTATTTGAGTGTCCTGCTGTATTCAAGATGCCGCCACGTAGACTATCCTCCCACATCTCCACGCAACCTTTATATCTAACCCTAACTATTGTACACATCTTTCACAGTGAAGAGTCCTGCGATAACACGCAATAGATCGAGAAGTTGTTGTCATCACTTTTTGTTGAAAAAGTGACGACTTCATGTACCATACGTGATGAGATTTTTGTTGGTGGGCACGACACCACTCTCTCATCACATCTTTTTTGCTTTACTTCCTACTCTAGCCACTAGTAGTATCAACAAGGTTACAAGAACAGTGCTAGCCAGTGCGATCACAATTAATTTATTTATTTCATTCGAGAAAATCAAATAATAATCATAATAAAACAATAAGAAATCAACCAGCGCTCCGAATAAATAATACAGTAATCGAAAGCAAAAAAAGAACACGAGAAATGCCGCCACAAAAACGAAACGAGACTATCATCGATGGTGTCCCTCCCGCCATGAACGAGCGAGGAAATAATAATAATATGCGAAGATCCGGATCCGAGTCTGATTTCAGTCAAATGGGAGACACTACGTGTCCATACCGCGTGCGAAAGTCCAGTCTGATCGGGTGAGTAGTGCCATGTGCCATGCATTTGGTTTGTTTGCATGAATGTTCGCCTGTCGATTCGTTTTTGTTCTTGGAATTTCTTTTATATCTGACCTCTTCTTTTGTGCTTCTCGTTTTCCCTTTTTTCCCTTTCGACTCTTGTAGAATGATCAACTGGGGTCATGTTATTGGAAGTCATGCTCCTCAAATTCTCTTAATGGGGGTGTTTGTTTTGCTGGCTCAAGTGGTCCATCAAGTGGTCCAGCAACAGGTACACACTGTCGGTTTAACGCAAGAATTTTCACTCGAAACCATCTCCCAGATCCTACACGCCGTCAAAGACCTCTTTCTCAACTTTTATGAATCGTTGGTCCAGAACCATACCGTTTTTGAGTTGTTCTCCCCCGCTGTCAAGACGACTGCCATCATCTTGTTCCTGGGAGCCTGGATCGTTCGCATGGACAGTCCAGTGTACCTGCTCTCGTTCGCCACATTTAAAGCCCCCGATTCTTGGAAGCTGACACAAGACGAGATCGTGGAGGTCATGCGCCGACAAGGATGCTTCACCGAAGAGTCTCTCAACTTTTTGCGTCGAATCTTGGAGCGCTCTGGAACTGGTCAGGCCACTGCCTGGCCTCCAGGTATCGTTCGCTGTCTGGAAGACGACGAAAATGGCAACCCGCTCAAGGCTGACAGGTCCATGGAAACCAGCCGCAAAGAAGCCGAAGCAATCATCTTCGACGTTGTTGAAAATGCTCTTCGCAAGGCCAACGTCAAGCCCAAAGAAATTGATATTTTGGTCATCAATTGCTCCTTGTTTTCTCCTACTCCATCCCTGTGTGCCATGGTGACTTCTCATTTCGGAATGCGCCCTGACGTTGCGACTTACAATCTTTCGGGAATGGGATGCAGTGCCTCCCTCATTAGTATTGAGTTGGCCAAAAAAATGTTGAGCAGCCACAACTCCGCCAAGGCTTTGGTCGTATCGACGGAAATTTTGACTCCCAACTTTTACCACGGTAACGACCGCGGCTTTTTGATCCAAAATACACTCTTCCGATGCGGAGGAGCGGCCATGGTCCTGTCCAACAACTGGTGGGATGGTCGTCGTGCCTGGTACAAGCTTTTGCACACTGTTCGCGTGCAAGGATCTGGTCCCGAGGCTTTTAACTGCGTGTACGAGACAGAAGATGAGAACGGCGAGCATGGAGTCCGCCTTTCGAAAGATATTGTCAAGGTAGCTGGAAAAACCATGGAAAAGAATATGACGACACTCGGACCGCTGGTGTTACCACTTACCGAACAGGCAATGGTCGTCATCTCGTTGGCTGCCCGATTCTTTCTTAAAAAATTGTCCCAGATATTAGAAGTTAGCGGTGGTGAAAATTTGGTCATGAAGCTCCCCCGTGTCAAGCCTTATGTACCTGACTTTAAGCGTGGAATCGATCATTTTTGCATCCATGCGGGTGGAAGAGCTGTTATCGACGGAATTGAAAAGAACATGAGATTGGAACACTACCACAGTGAAGGCTCGCGGATGGCGCTGTTGAACTACGGAAACACCAGCTCCTCTTCCATTTGGTACGAGCTGGAATACATCCAGGAACACCAGAAGAGCAACCCCATGAAGAAGGGTGACCGCGTCATGCAGGTCGCTTTTGGATCTGGTTTCAAGTGCACATCGGGAGTGTGGTTGAAACTGTAAACTCAAAGGAGACAACCAGATGCTCTTTCTTTTCCATTTAATGAATATATACCTTGTACCACACTTTCATATACAAAAATACAAGTATTCTCCCACCAATGCTAAACTGGAGGAGAGAGATAACTAGATAGGACGAATGTTTGAACTACTACACCATCGGTCTTTGCAAGGTACTAACTACGACCATCAATTTGTTGCTATTGAACAATTATTTGCCTTCAAAAGACGTTGTCCCTGGTCCAACAACAAGCATTATATAGCTCCATAGTATTTACACAGGTAGTAGCAAGTCATAACCTACTTTGAAGAAGGGTACCGTACTACAGTAGAGCAAAATCACTTGCTACTCGCTAATGCATATTTTTCGACTCCCACTGATACGTAACTGAAATGAACACGGTAATCTTGTTGCTTCGATTCGCGCTGACTCAACTCCAGACAGGTTTTCTTGGCATTTCCAGGAATTTCGTGAGATGACTTCACGCGGAACATCTTAACAGCAGCGGATCAATAAATCACCGTCACCAGATTTTGCCATAAAGCACTTGCTGTACAAGTAATTTAGGCTAAGTCGTTAAATTATAATTTAGTAATCTCGCTCATCATTTTGTTCTTACAATACTACCTCCGCTGATCTCAGGCTTTGCTCTTCATTCTAGTAGAGCTTTTTCTCAACTTTCCCGACTCGGCATGTCACCAATCACCAACAAACCTGTGCACCACGTAGCAGATGATCTTCTGCCTAATGGTTTCAAGAAAGAAAGGACTCGCGTCCTTACAGGAAATGATCTGAAGATAGAGTCTGATGAAAGGAAGTCAGTATTTTACTGGATGCAGCGCGATGTCCGAACGGTAGACAATTGGGCTCTAGCTTTGGCGTCTTACCTTGCTTCTAGTCGAGGGCAAACTCTACGCGTTATCTACGCATTGCCTCCCCCTCCAATGAAAAAAGAGGAGATTCCTGCGCTAGTGAATCTTCCCGTTAATGCACGGCATGCAGACTTTCTGATGGGTGGAGTTGAACTCGTTTACAAGGAACTGAAAGACTTGAATATTCCGCTACACTTAATTCAAGCGAAGTCGCACGACAAGATCGGCGAGACCGTTTGTAAGGAAGTACTAGAAAATGATGTCAGTGTTCTTGTGAGTGACTTTTCCCCCATTCGCGAGTACCGTCAATGGATGGAAATCCAGGCACTGCCATTGTTGGAAGAAAAGCAAGTGCCATTTTACCAGGTGGATACACACAACGTTGTCCCGGTTTGGGCTGCAAGTGATAAACGTGAGTATGCAGCCCGTACAATTAGACCGAAAATTCATAAGGTCATGGATGATTATTTACAAGATTTTCCCGCGATTTCTGCCAACAAGAACAGTGTCAAACTTCCCTCCTTTAATCGCGAGGAGTATGAGAATCATATGAATATTAACAACTCTGTCAAGCCAGTCGACTGGGCAAAGCCAGGCACAGACGCCGCCATGAAACAATTTGAAGGCTTTTGTCGTAACAAACTGGATGATTTTGGGGACCTGCGCAACGACCCTAATGCAGAAGCCTGCTCAAATTTGTCTCCTTGGATCAACCATGGGCACATTTCTGCTCAGAGGCTCACAATGAAGATCGATGAGTTAGGAAAGGATTCCGAAGGATGCGAAACATATGTAGAAGAAAGTGTTATTCGGCGAGAATTGGCAGACAACTTTGTCTATTATACACTCGACAAGTACGACAGTCTCGAGGCCGCTTATGATTGGGCCAAGGACACCCTCGACGATCACAAAACTGACGACCGTGAATATATATATTCTTTGGAAGAGTTGGAGAACGGCAAGACGCATGAGGACGTCTGGAATGCTGCACAGCTCCAGCTTGTGCAGGAGGGACATATGCATGGATTCATGCGCATGTACTGGTCCAAAAAGGTAAGTTGTAGGCTGTGGTTTTGGGAAGTAACGGTGATTGATAGCTTACATAACTAGTGGCATTTACTTTATAGATCTTGAAGTGGAGCAAAACTCCCGAAGTGGCCCTCAAAACAGCACAATATCTTAATGACAAATATTCCCTTGATGGTAGAGATTGTAATAGTTTCACTGGTGTCGGATGGAGCATCATGGGAATTCACGATCATGGATGGCAAGAGCATGACGTCTTTGGGAAAGTTCGATACATGAACTATAACGGGTGCCGGCGCAAGTTTGATATCGAGGAGTTTGTTCAAAAGTACAAGGGCGCAGCTAAGAACGCGGAGGAGGCAGGGGAGAGCTCATCTGGGACTAAAAAGCGATCCAATTTTTCTTCTCATTCCTCAAGGAAATCCAAGGCTACAAAGACTTGAGGCTCTAGTTGGAAAGGGACTATTGCGGATTCTTCTGTTGCAGCCTGTTGAGGTTGAATGATTTAGATATATTTTGAACGTAGTAGATTAAAAATATTCCCATCATTTAAAGCGATTTGTAATTCACAATAGTGCGCTAGCTTGACTGTTCTAATCGGCCATGGCTTGTACCCAATCTTCGCGAAGGACGGGCATAATGAAGGTTGGCCCGTTACACCAATTAAGTTCTCCTAAGTCTTTAGCGACCTTTTCAACGCTCTCAAGTGACACCTTTTCCGTAATAAGAACAAACGCATTGTCATCCTGTTTTGTGACAGGGTTCTGAAGGATAGAATGGATCGACACACCGTGCTTTTCACAGATTTCTCCACATTGGCGAGTGATTCCTAAGCCGTCATTATACTTAATACGGATGTAGAAGACAGACTCGTAGTTGTTGACAAATTTCTTTGACGTTTCAGCTGGATTGAATGGCATCGGAGATTTGTCGCCCTTTGCCAAGGCAACGATATCATTGACACAGCTGTTTGCGGTTGGATATCGTCCAGCACCCTGGCCAATATAGGTAGATGCCATTAAATTGGAGGAAATGACTTCAACAGCATTGGTAGCTCCATTGACAGATGCCAATGAGTCATCACTCGTAATGTAGCAAGGTGATACAAAGGCAGCAACACTGTCACCGCCGACTTTCTTCGCGACACCGACGAGTTTGATTGTTCCTCCCATCATCTTGGCGTACTGAAAGTCCAATTTACTCAGATCAGTGATACCTTTGCAAGCAATCTGCTCCTCGTCAACATCAATACCATACGCAAGTCTCATCAAAATACGAAGTTTCGAACGCGCATCGAAACCGCCAACATCCAAGGTAGGGTCAGCTTCAGCATATCCCAAATCGGAAGCGTCACTGAGAGCTTCATCATATGACTTTCCTCCTTTATCCATCGAAGTCAACATATAGTTGGTGCAGCCATTGATAATTCCACTAATCATCTCGATATCATCTCCCGGAAAGTCGCTTTGCATAGATCGAATAATGGGAATTCCCCCGCAAACAGCGGCCTCGTAACGAAATTCCACACCCGGACAGTCCTTTAGCTTTGCCTCAATTTGTGGCAAATCTCTGGCAATCAAGGCTTTGTTGGCTGTTACGACGTCTTTACCTTTGGACAGTGCCTTCATGACAACGTCCTTGGCATCTGTTGTTCCACCCATTACTTCTACAATCAGGTCAATTGAATCGTCATCCAAGATATCATCATAGTCGGTTGTTACAACGCAGCCAGCTGGAATATTAAAGTCGCGCTTCTTATTGGCATCTCGTACACAAATCTTGACAACTTCAATGCCGTGTCCTGTCAACTCTTTAAAGTAGTCCTGTTTCTTTCCGATAATTTCAACAATTCCTCCTCCAACAGTACCCCCACCAAAAATGGCAATCTTTCTCGTAGGAAGGGACATGAAAAGCGAGGACTGCAGCGAATAATTCGATGAGAAGTGGAAAAAAGTTACCTACCAAAACGACAATGCTAAGAAAAAAATGAATGGTATTTATTCACAAATAATTGGACTCGCGTACCTGAGACGTTAGAGCCGGTTTTTGTGGCAACTCTGCAAAGGCATCGCAGCGAAGCAAGGTGAATGCCAAGGCACAAACGGAGAGCACGATTTTTCGAATGATCATCATGATTGCCAATGGATATGTTTCTTTTTGTAATATCAATTGGCCTACACTTCACGTTGCTTGATTCACAAAAGGGGGTGAAGCAGTTTTTGACTGAGGTGAGACCAAAAGTTCAGGAGGTAACGTTGATTTCGCATATGTACACGCATATTCTGCAACAAGTTTATTCTTCATTCCCCCATTGTCGAGAAAAACTTACTCCGAATACAAGACAACGTATCAAGTTCGGCTGCGACGTAACTTGGTGGCCTAGGAGTATTAGGATAATAATATACTTTTATGAAGCGATGTGTAACATATGTCCTCACTTCTACTAGTCTACTCACTCAATTTTTAAGTAAATCCAAAATCATCACACCAACCTTTCATCTTTCGCTCTCTGCCTGGCGAAGGGCAGGATGATGACGTCAGTCATGGATATTCGTGATCCATCGTAACAAAACAAAAAAATACTCGACGAGTAATACCAGGTAGTGTAATACTAAAAAGCAATAATGTTTGTTTTTCTTTTCTGGAGGGATGACTTTCTGCCAGATTTTGATTGTAGATGTTGACTCGTCGTCAATTTCAGGTTCCATTCAATACATTTGGGTTCTTCGGCGGTTCCAACTCAAAAGAACAAATAAATGTCCTCTCCTCTTCTGAAGCAATTGTGCTCTACACTTCCTCTCGCCTGTGTACTTCCATTTCTTCGTCAATTCATATCAATTTGCCGCAGTAGGGGAAGGTGAAGATTAGCACAGGCAGAACGGCTTGGCTCTTTAGTACGGTATCTCTTAATCCTCCATGACTCATCAAACTTTTGCAACACCAATTTCCTCGTCAGTGTGCTCGGCACTGATCATTTGCTGTTGTTCTTTGGAACACTGATCTTGCGTTTTTATTTTCAAAATCTCTTTTGCTGCTGCTGCTTCTGCTTCTGCTTCTGCACTAGCCGACACTGTAGTCGACGCTGCTAAAGCCGCTGTTGGTACCGATTCAATTCGCGGAAAAATGCAGCACAGTGTCATCTGAATGAATCCCAGAATAGCTCCTAAACCATTGGGCACGAAGACAAACCCGTCCATAACAGCCAATCCATAGGCCGTCCAAAACACGCCATTGGCAGTGTTGGTCATCATGGTAGGAATATGGATACTGGCCGCATTACGAGCTGTCATGACGGTATAAATGGTACTCAGGGGTGCACCATAGAAAAAGACCAAGTTTAAATTGACAAAAATGCCCACAATCATTTGTTTGGTGTCGTGCGATAAATTCTGTCCAAAACCAATAGTGGATATTATCACCAACCAAAATGTTGTCATGCAAAGAGCCCAAAAATCGATCCGTGGTGGCTTGTAGTCAATTGTGGATTCAAAAGGCTGCATTCGTGTTGGTGTCGCTGGTTCCGGCATATCATTGCTCAGGCCTGCTGTGGAGATGGCGGGTTTTTCTTCCGTTATAGCTCTGTTAGGCATTTCTAGTTCTTTGGGAGATTTCGAAGTATTTGTGGAAATTCTATTACCGATAACGACAGGAGATGTGGCTACTAGAGGAACCATGGCCGCTGTCACATCTGTACTTCCTTCCTGTGCTTCTTCTCGTAATATGACACTGGCACCGGCAGCAACATCTGCATTACTTGCCCGCAGCAACAACAACTGTTCCAGAAATCGTAGTTTCGAGGCCGCCAAGTTAAACCAAAGAGCTAATAAGAATCCAGGGGCATTGGCAAAGAATATAAAAAAATTGCGAGTCAATAATCCGTAAGAGATCCAACCACAACAATTTCCCAACATGAATACCCAAGGCAGGGGATTCAAGTCTCCCAAATGGCCAGCATGAATGGCTGATTGCACGTCTTGAAAGGGAGCATAGAACATTAGATTAGAACATATCATTCCCAATGCTGGGCAAACATATTCCAAAATAATTTTTTTGAGTTCCATTTTTATTGATCAATTGCTCGTTGTTCGGATAGATAGATGGATGAGATGACGAGTGTGGAGTGTGGAGTGTAAAAGGTGGAAATGGATGCAATTCATTAATGCTACATGGAGAATGAAGAGAAGAGCTTCCTATTCTTCAAAAAAAGTCGTCTTTATATTTTGGAAAATATGAATTCTGTAGTTGTTCTAAAGGTGATGAACAACAAACAGAGATGATGCTTTAACTCAGTATTAAACTAGACCTAATAAATTGTATGGTCTAGTCGGCTACGCGTTGTGTTCAGTGTTCATCATGCGTCTCAGTCGTGCATGGCCTCATCATTATGGTAGCGGCCGCTCATCGTTACTGCTCGTAGTAAGTAGTCTAGTACACAGCTCCTTTTATGATTGTTTACACCCTCATGTGCAAAAAGCAATGCACTTCAAGTGGCAAGTGTTGCGGACGCGAAGGATTGTGCCTGGTACCCAGCAACAACTTCCCCCGGTATACCTAGTACCCACCCCACCCCTCCAGGTGTTGTGTGCAGTGCCGAACCGGCTAGTAATCTTGCTCCTATAGAGCGACCTTATTACTCCAAATAGCTACTAGACCTAGATGGGGTAAAGGCGTGCAGGACTCGCTCTACTAGACTAGACTAGTCTACTAAAACTCGAGCGACCCTACTAGTCTAGTAGTAACTAGTGGCTACTATTGTTACGTGGTCCCGGTACTACTTACCAGGTAGCTATTGAGTACAGTACTAGTACCAGGTAGTAGAGAACAACTCTCCACCTCCAGCTAGTAAATACAGTAGTAGTAGAGACTACTATAGAGAGACTCTAGTAGTACCAGGTACTACTAGTCTACTAGTAGGTGCCTGGCTTGTGCTCACTACTACTACTAGTATTACGTACCAGTACTACTACTACAAGCTAGTCGAGTCTAGCTAGAATGGGTAGTAGTAACAGGTACCTGGTATGATACCTGGTACCAACAATTTCACCGGATTAGACGACTCTTGCCTCAAAGTTGTTTGGCAATTGAGCAGGCACATATAATTAGATATTCATTTTTTTGATACAAGAGCTTTTTGCCTCCATACGTGTGTTTGCCAAAACCAGTATAATTATTTTTTAATATTACTGCTATTATTACCAGGTATTATCATTATGGTCGATTTTCTAGTACCATACCAGGTACCAGGTACTATAGTAGGAGCACGCTACCGTACCATACTACAGTAGCTGGTACCAGGTTGTTACTACTACCAGGTAACAGGTACCAGTACGGTCGCAGAAGTTCCATGACACCAGTTGCCATAAATTAGGTAAGTTCTTCAGGCACTCTGCTAAAAATAGCTTTCTTTACTTAAGGTATTGATATAGGTTCATTTAATAGTACCAGGTAGACTACCTGGGTAGATGTGAGCAGTGCTTCAAAACTACGGTATTTCCCCAAGTTAGATTTTTTCTCATCTGAGTGCACCTAAGAATAAATAATTGTACCAGGTATTGAATATTTATGGGTCGACCTGACGTCGCCGAAAACTTCGCCGCCTGTCAATTTGTTTTGGCAACTGAAAAAGCGAATTCGTTCTTGCCGAGGTTCTACAGTGTATCTGCCAATGACTACCAGTACCTGTTACATGTATTACCGCCGGCCGGTAGTCTACTGGTCCTGATGATGATGAAACGATGAAACATCAAAAATAAGTAATAACCAGCTGTGAAGTAGACTAGTAGTAGTAGTACCAGGGGAGTGCTGGTAACCAGCTGCTACTTATTAACCTGTCGAATCGCATAATAATAAGTAGTAGTCTACCCTAGTAAAGTAGCTATCCATCAAAAACAAAGCCACCGGTTAAATTGCTGAGAGACGACCTTAACGAGCGAGTTTGATAAGACTCTTCTGGAAGCCCTCATAAAAATCTCATCGAGCCCTTTCTGCCCTTGTCCGTCCATCTGTTTACACTGATATTCTATATTCTATACTATGATCCAAGCTACTACCCTAACCAACAACATCATGCATATTGAGAAAGTCACCGGCTGCGATTGTGATTGCGATTTCGACTTGAATCTTCTTGAGCCTGTGTCGCTGGATGACATGCATGCCAGTTTAAACACCTCTTCTGTAGATCTACTGAGCGGATTCATGATGGACGCGTATTCGCTTTCGGCACCCGAAGAACAGCCCAAACAACCACAGCATCGCCAAGTCTCCTTTGAAGACGAACCGGCCCATGTTATTCTGGTGCCGTCCTTTGCTAACGACGAAGAACAATGGTGCAACTTATGGTACCATCCACACGAAATCGAAGCCATGAGAAGTTGTGTACGGGAGGCTTGTCGTCTGCTGAGAAAGGATCCTCTAGCCTTTCCTCCGGATATTACGCGAGGTTTGGAACTCCGAACATCCTTGGATCGGCAGTGGCGCAAACACATTACTCTGGCCTGTATTGTTCAGGCACAAACGCGATACCCCGACATTAGTGCTTGCCATTTGGCCGAGATTGCTCACGAATGTACACAGCAATCCTGCCGAGAAGCTACCCAACAAGGAATCCGAGACTTTAGTGATGCCTACGCCCTGATGGAATCAACGAATGTTGCCCTCGTGCCGACTTTCAAATTGTCCACCACTCTCAAGAACCCTGTTGCAGATGAGACATATGTGAAGCATCAGGGATTTCCAAGGGCTGTTTCTCCCATGGACGAGGATGCACCTGCGCCACGTCCTGCCAAGCGACACTGTTCCATGATTACAACACGTAACAGGTCAACACTTTAAGACTTTCCCAAGTACAGTAGGAACAGATTCATTCTTAAAGCTACGTACGACGAGAAACGACTTGGCGCGGTCGCAGCGTCTGAATGTGAATACAGCACACTGCATAGCTGCATGGCTTCTGTACAAACCTCTGCCTGCATCATTGTAACATTAAAATAATAGAACTCTTTTTACCTATTGCTCTACATAGTAACAACAAACTACTCAACTAGAACTATTCTGATAGCTATATTACTATACTAGTTTAGAAGGCGCTACGTACCAATACCCTAGACACAACTTCATTGCTACTCCTCACTTTCGGATTTCCGAAAAGCAACAGCTACCAACATTTGTACTTGACACGATTGACGTCGCCAAAAATCAAAATAATATGTTCACAAAAAAAACCTCTCTTTTGGTTCACACACTTTCCATCTTTGGGAAAGCTTTTGGTATTGCCAGCTGCGAAGGGTAATTCATTAATATTTTTTAAGGCGTAAAGTAGCTGACAATAGACAAGATGAAGTGACACGATTGATACAGTATCATTTCAGGGAACCTACGGGCATCGGAAGGAAGGATTGCAGAAGTAATCGTTTATGCTAGAGTAGATCCTTAAGCAAGGATGCAGCTACGTTAATAAAGGCAAGCAGAACTCGTTCATGCACGTGTTAGCATAACTTCTTTACCTAGCTTTCGTCCATGACATCTTCACCGAAACCATCATCGCTTTCTACCAACTTTAATTGAAATCCCCGGCGCGTCCCTTTAGCATGTTCCATGACCTGGTCCCAATAGTGCTCCACTCCTTTTGCCTTGAGGACTTTTCTGGCTTCTGCTGATGTTTCACAAGATTGAAAGACAAAATTGGGAAACACGCGTTTAACAGTCAGGCCCTCCCAAACCAGCTCGCACCGATTGTTCTTGTTGAATTTGTGCGTCTTGGTGGCGTCTTCGCCTTCACCCTCGAATTCGTCATCATTATCGTCATCCTCGTCATCTTCATCTGTCCCGGTCCATTTCATGCGAACCAACATGAGTCGTTTGTACTTTTGAATGGCCTTGGGACCACCTTCCACAATTACACAGGCCATGGATGGACTTTCGCATTCCAATACTCCACCAGTAATCATGAGTTGCTGTGCATTCAAATCCACTTTAGCGCGATGATAGGGATGCGACATGTCCTGAACGAAAAACAGTGCAACCTTGGTAACACCCTGGGCAGCATCTTTTTCGAGATTTTTCATTTTTTTGGCAGCTCGTTGTTCCTTGGTTAACTTATTGGCCGCATTGCGCTCCAAATGCGCCCGCTGACGAGCCTGAATCTGCTCCATCACTTTTTGTTCCATTTGACTGGGATCCAGGTACGCTTGATCACCCAATACCTGAATAAAATTCTTGAGCGTCAATCGAGGTTCTGGTGGTGCTATCAGACCGGCTGCTTGCCGATCTTGAAGTTCTCTTTGTTTATCTTGTCGACGGAGTTTGCGTTGTCGCTTCATTTCCTTTTTGGTCAAGTGTATAACTGGCCTTACTGGTTTTTCGTTTTCGGCCACATACGGTGGCTTCATGGGTACAATATGCTGAATGAGTGCCGCAGTCTTTGAATACGACAAAGATGCCTGCTCGAAACAGGTAGTGCGCAATGCCTCCAGCTCTGTCTCCGTTGCCTTTGCTGGCATTTTCTTGCCGCCATCCGCGTCTTCGCCCTCAACATTACTAGAAGTAGCTACTGTTCCCAACTGATGTAATTGTGCTTGTGCCTGTTGCGACAGAGCTTGTCCTTCGTGGCGAGCAACTACCTTTTTCAATTTTGGTGGTAACAGTTCGGTATCCCACCACTCCATTACTAGTGGCATGTGAGCGTATCGGTGTTCGGCACGTTCTGGTAGTCTCGTTGGATCCGTGTAACTGGTTTCTTCCGCGGCAGCACCTCCTGTTCCTCCCGCTCCGTACACTTGAGCCATGTTCGATTGAACCTTGTACTGACCTGTTTTGCGACCAGAGGTAAAGCCGGATTCGGCAGCATTGACAGCCTTTTGACGCTTACGTTCTGCAATCTGCACAAAAGTTCCCGGTTCCACAAATGTAATAGCCCTGTGACGAGATCTGTGCTTACTGGCACGAACCAATCGTTCGTCGATCTCTGCATCTTCCTTGTCATCTTCTATTGCATCCGCGATCAAATACGGATTCACCTTTTTCTTGGGCTTTAGCGTAGCTGCAAGCTCATCTTTCTCTTTTTGAAAGGTCGGGCCTGTTACAGTAAAGTCAATGTCAAAATGCTTTGCCTTCTTGGAACCCTTGGTTGGATCCACTGTGGTTTCGGCTGGTCGCTTGAGAGAAGCTTTTGTGGTTGTTGTTGTTGTCGTAGTCGACGTCGTCGTCGTTTTTGTTGTCTTTGCTGCTCCTGGTGGTACTGCAACCTTCTTATTGGCTTTCAATGCTGCCAATTTGGCACGAATGCTATCTTGCAAGGCCAATGCCTTTTCTTTGGCATCCACTGCGCCAGTGGTAGATGCTGTTGACGGAGGAGGCGGTGCAGTAACATTATCACCAGCACTAGAACCAGCAGCAGCAGCACCATCACCAGCAGCAGCAGCATCAACAGGAGGGGCTTCCGAAGCAGCTCCCCAACGTCGTTTCCTTCGCTTTTTACGCTCCTCTTTCGCCGCGGCTGAAGACAACGACTGTTGCTCTTGATCTAATGCCATGGTGCGTTTCACGCGTAAAATTTTAGAGTATGGGAAAAGCCTAGTATCCAGTGCGGGTCTAAAGTTCAGTTGGCAGTTGGTGTCTTTCTGCTAATCTGTCGTCCTCCTTGTCGTCTTAATCATCGGGTTGTGGATGTTTGGAATTGGTGAATGTACCGACCGTACTGGAAGCCCATGACCTGTGTTTGCAGTATAGGGATCGAGCTACATCAAATTTTCTTGCTTCAAAATGCGGCAGAATCCACTGACAAACCATACGCTACTGCTACTACTACTAGCTAGCTAGAGCTAGCTACTGTAGCTACGAACGGCTGAAAAAACAGCTACTACCAGACTAATGCTATCATCTATCATTATTATTACTATTGGAATAGAATTGTTACTATTGTAGTGATTGGGCGATGACAATTTTGCAGCCGAAGAGACTTTCCGCTAGTAGCGACGGACTCTTTCTACGACGTGCCTTTTGTTGTGTGTCGCCGTCGGTCGGGAGAACTGACACCCGATAAACAGACAAAGACAAAGGAGTTCTAAAAAATAATAAGATCATTGTAAGCAGGTAAGGATCAAACATCAAACAATACCATCGACAGACGTTGTTCTTCATCTCCTCACAGCATGATGATTGCCCTTCACAGCGTTGGGGCGAGAGAATTTTGCTTTCAACAAGAGAGTCCATGCCTTGTTCGTTGGTCTAAAGTCTGAACGTGAGAAGGTACGTTTTGGGGGAACGAAAACAATTTGGTGCGCACTGCTTCAGTTGGCTATTGACGAAGAAATAGATTCAACTTCTTAACAAGAAAAGAACTTCACTATGCAATTTTGGTTGCCCTGCTCTCCTTTGTCTGAGACCAAGAGGAAGTAGGAATCATGCCGTCTGCTGGACTATTGTTCTTTAAGACCAAACAGGTCGGCTATGCAGAATCACGTAATTACCATTACGTTTCGCCTGCAGCCAGTTCAATGCAGGAACAAAGGATCAGGCTGGTTGTTCTGTATCGTACCATTTGCAGAGCTATCTCAGTAATTCAACCTCACGAGTAGACAGAATTGCGTTTGCTTGCGTATAGTTGCCATTATTTTGAGCCAATGGTGCTTTCTGCTCCTCAATGCGGTGCTGTCAATTTCTTTGACTATTGTGGTACTGCTATACAAAAAACTATCACGAGCGTTGCATCTATTCTTTGCAAGCCAACACACAGTGTGAATCGTTCATATATTCTTGTTGCAGTTGGGCACCAAGATTCCACCATAATTATGAAAGTCGTTGAGCTCCTCCTCCTCATTGTACTCGTCGATGGCAGATAATATTGTAGGGTCGTAAGTTGCAGTGCCGTCATAGCTTCCTATGATCACGTTATCAAAAAATGCAATGACCGTGGAGAAATAATAGGCATACTGTGACCCTACAGCTAGCAGCACTTCAGGTCCACAATCTTGATAGACCACTCAATAGTAAATTGGAACCTTCCTTTCAATATCCTTCCTTGCATCTTCCTGCAATCCAGGATCATTTCGCACTAAATGGTAGAAGACTGCATACTGAGTAGTCTATTTTTAACTGCTAGCTAGTACTGTAGATTCTAAATTGAATGCCTCATTCCTTCTGGTAAGTTAAGTACAGACTAAGCTGGAATTTGAATGTACTAGACCTACTAGTACCTGGTAGCCTGGATTTTTAATATTTAGCATGTCAGTTTCAACAAGGAAGAGCCTTGCCTGCAGTGTCTACTAGTAGTAGTACTACTAGCTACTAGTAGCCTGTAGTAGAAGCATAAAATTAAAGGTACTGGAACAGCCGGTACTATCTACTTCAGAGTAGTGTGTGAGGCATGCTCCAGTTTTCAATTAGGAGAGTTTAGAAAAATATTTAGGAGATTTTTAAGAGAGTTTAATTAGGAGATTTTATGAGACATTAGGAGAGTTTTTTTAATTAGGAGAGTTTTTTTCTGAATTAGGAGAGTTTTTTTTTGTTAAGCTAGATATTAACTAGAGGAATTAGGAGCTTTTATTTTTCATTTAGGAGATTTTTTTCTAATTAGGAGAGTTTAGTCAACAGTACTAGGAGCGTTTCCCATATTTAGGAGAGTTTTAGGAGATTTATGAAAAAGAAATAGGAGACTTTTAAAAGTCTCCTAATTAAGAGATTTTCAATTAAAACTTCTTACTACCTGTTCTTCCTGGATACTAGTACTGGTACCACTGGTAGCCTCAAAGGTTGCCAATTGCAGGATTTAATGATAAAGAGCACTCCTTTCCTTTTCAGATAATAATATTATTACTGTTAACTCTACTAGAGGCAGTACTAGCTAGTCTACTGCTACTTTAGAATACTAAAGTAAATTTTACCTACTCCTAAAATTTGGAACAGTAGATGTCAGGTACTCCGAGTACCTGGTAGATTTCTCAAAATTTTAGAATATAATTTTTCACGTAGGCTCCAAGAGCTCCCATTAAAACCAAATCGGCGGGTCAGCACTGTTCTAGATAACTTCATCCTTGCTATTCACTATCTTTTGCTGCTGTTGTACGGTGGTTCTAGCTTGCTGATAGTAATAATCTTAACTAGAAGCGGAGCAGAGAAGACAGAGGTACTGACTGTATCATGCCTACCTTCTCGTTCTGCCGCGCTTGCGGCATGCTGAATCCTAAGTTTCGGTGTGCTTCCTGTCATGAGACGGCGTATTGCTGTAGAGAACACCAGATATCGCACTGGAAAGCTCAAGGATCAGGAAGTCACAAACGATTTTGCCGATTTGTCAGCGACAATCCGCTTAGTATTTGGTTGGAGGTGCACCACGGCGAGGGAAATGGTGTCCATAATCCCAAGATCCAGCACATTTTTGCCAACAAGCAGGACGGGTTGGCTTATGTTCAGTCGCAGTCAGAATTTGCTAATGATCATATGAGCCGTCCCTTGAGATCGCCGTTTTGCGAACTCCTCGGGTGGAATGTAGAAATGTTCTGCAGCACCTTGTACAACAAGATTCATCCTCCCTATGAAGGTCTTGTAGACGCAATGGGCAATAGTGAATTGAAAGCTTTGAATGGAGCTGGAATTTACCTTGGATGTGATGTTCAGATCGGAATTACCCGTTATATGGATATTGAAGGTCGTATTTTTCTGACTGGCCGCAACCAGTCGGGCCGGAATATGACTGTTGACATTCTCTGGGGAATCCTGAACTTTATATGGGACTCCATGAGTCTTTACGGCAAGGAAGATGGAAGTGCCGACACGGCAACGCTACTTAAGTGGGTTGCGGAATACGAAAATAAAACCTGGCAGCCAAAAGGAGGAACAGACGAAGATATTGATGTTTATTGCATCATTCCGGAAGAATGCCGTGCTGCGGAATCCGTCATTGACCATACGTTGTTGTAGCCTGCAAATTCAGGCATCATAAAAATCAACGATTGCATTGTGAAGTGAGTGGGTGGTAGGCAGCTTTGAGGGCCGTGCTGGGGTGTGCCCAGAGCGCGCATCTCGTCTACTGCATCTATCTGACTTCACGATGCAGTCGTCGTTGCATCTACGAGGAGTGTTACCTCGACGGTAGCCTCTTTCGTTCCTTTCTTTCAACAGGAGCTATCAAGGGTTGAACCTTTGGCAGTTTTCTCTATTTATGTTTTATCCTCGTATTCCGTGTGGCTGCAGAAGAGGAGCTGCAGGAGAGGAGATTTTGAAGGGTTGGACCCGCGAAATCATTCTCATTCAAAGTCACGTTTGTTTTTAATAGTCAAGTAGCTTCCCAGCTGGACTTGTTATTGCGATTGAATTATTAAAATACACGTTGCTAGTAATTATATTAATTTATATTACTTTCACCTGAAATTTGCTTGTCCACGAAGTTTGAGTCAGCATATTGCCTACAGAGAGATTTCAAATTATGGTTTGGAAAGAGTTTGCGCTCTATGGATCCATTCGTTGAGGGTGATCTAGGCATACTAGAACGAGGAAAACGCCGAAACCATTCCTCAATTGCTTCTCTTTCGTAGCTGTAGCCGTCGGAAGCAACAACAGGATCCACCATCACATCGCCTGTTATCGGGCATTGGAGCTCGTCAGGGGGTCCTTCTTCGCCGTTCAAAGTTTGCCTTTTTGTACCAGAATTCATGGTTGAATTTCCATCTTCCGGTGTTTCTTCTTCTGAAGTAAAGTTGTCACCGTGATCCGTGGTCAATTGAGTGACAGTAGTCTCTGTGTGAGATGGTACCGTAAAGACTTCTACCGAATCCATCGGATTCCGTCCATCAAAACCTCCAATAACAAAAATGTTTCTCCCCAAGGAAGCAATTGCGCTTCCAAATCGTTTCAACTTCATTGACGGAATCGGACACCAGCTTTGTGTTACAGTATTATAACGCTCGCACGAAGTCAGCACTTGATATCCATCGTGTCCCCCGAAGACATAGATTTCCTCTCCTACTCCTGCAGCGACACAACCTTTGCGCTTGGAGAACATGGGTGGCAGTGTGGTCCATGTTCTACTTTCTGTATCGTACCTTTCCATCGTGCGCAATGCTCCGGAATCATTTTCTCCACCTATCACATAAATGTATTTTCCCAGAACAGCAGCACCTAAATGGAAACGATTCTCTTGCATGGCTGGGGCAGCGGTCCAGGTGCAAAAATTTGCGTCGAAGACGTGCATTTCATTGGTTGAATTTCTTCCAGTGTGTCCTCCAATTACATAGAGACGGTCCTTGATCGCAACAGCTGCCGCGTTGAAGATTCCGTGGGAAGGAAAGCGCTGAGATTCTGTCCACATATCAAGGCGCGGGTGATATCGCTCGGCACTATCCAGGACTCGACCGTTGTGTCCACCTACTACGACAATGCATTCGCTGCTAGCAGCTGCTTCGTCGCTTTTCAAAGTAGCTGCGACACTGCCTAGCCGTCTCGTTTTCATTGGAGTTCCAACCTGCACTGTCCAAGTACCGTTTTCGTATGTGTACACGTCCACGGATTCCATCTCGGTATTGCCATTGTGTCCACCCATTACCACAATCGTGTTATCTCTGATAGCCGTAGCCGCACAGCCATGCCTCTTGGATCTCAGCGGTGGCAAGAGATCCCATGTTCCCTCATTTTCATGAATTGTTCCAATTGGAAGCAGACCATGGAGAAAGTTGATTATGGACATTGCATCAAACAATGAAGTTTATTCAAAATACATGTAGAATTCAGTAGTAGTAAACTACTTGAATGATTTTACCGGTAACTCGTACTGTACCAGGTAATAAGCTCTCATTGCAAGTAGGTTGTAATAAAAGGCTCATCGCGTGCAAAGAGAATCTAGTCTTTGAATCGTGCCTACCGTTTGATCTGAACGCACATTTATTCAATCTGCTTGAAGAAAAATCTACCACTCGTACAGAAGAGCGAAAAGCAAGCAGATCTGTTGTGACCTTTAGATGTTTTTCTTACAGGCTCAAAAGAGCAAAATACGGCATCAAATAAAGCAGAAACGCGTTGTTTATGCATATGATGCCGCTGAAAGCATAGTGGTAATCTTTCCTGCCCCTGATCGTAACATTTTTTTGTGATTCCAAAACAAATTCTTCGTGTTTTTGGTTATTGTTTCCTTAACTCTAACCTTACAGACTGACAATTTTACGATTCACGACCAAAAAAATCAAACCACGACAAAGGTTATATCCAGCACTCTGCAGTGTGCACGACCAGAAGCCATAAACAAACACCAGCATCATTGAATTGTTGCATTGCTTCTCGTACCGATTCCATTCAACTCCTTCTACCAGTAGCCGACGCCTCCTATAATATATATTTTACCAGAGATATAGTATAATAGTAAACACCCCAAACACAAAATGGGGCTGCACAGCGACGACGATCCCAATTCGAATATTCCGGTCGTTCCTGCACAGTTTCTTCCCAACGACGACAATGCCAACCATAAGAAAGACCATAATAATATGGTTACGATTGGAGCAGATTCGATGACACCCATTGCCTATGGAGGAGGGAATCAAGAAGATACTCCAACAGCAACCGTTCATCAACAGCAGCAGCAACACCAAACACCAACTCGTCCACCACCACCACCAGCGGCCGTTCAACAATCAACACAACAACGGCAACGAAATGACAGTGTTCATCCATGGTGTCTTATTATTGGTGGATCCGTTGCTTGTACTGTGGTATTTTGTTGCTTTGTGTTCTGTGTTCTTCCTGTGATCATTATCGTACTGGTATGGAGATATGCGTTTGACGAGGATTGGGAAGAATTTAACGATGACTTTTACAATTAATGATTATTTTGTTTATTACTGCACGCCGCCACCAAAAAATAAATAGCGAGCATGAAAAACCGGCATGGATTTGTTTTCCAGCAACACGAATGCTCGGTAAAAAGAATAAAGGACAACAAATAATAATAATCATCACTACAATACTAGCACCACAGCAACAGCAACAAAAAAAATTATAGCAAGCAGAAGAGTGGTCGCAGGAGAAGTTCTCCTCGACAGACAACTTCGACAAAGTTCGTATTCCTGATGAATCACAAGATTATATTGCAATAATTACTAAGTCTTGATGCCAGTGGCCCATCGTGCAAGGTAGTGCATCTGTCGTCCTTGTGCGTCACAGACCAGCTTCGCTGGACTATTTTTTGCTCTTGTAGGAAGAACGACTTGATGGTAATGAAAAGCAATAATATTATAACCTACTACTAGAAATAAAGTACAAAAAACAAAAATTACCTTTATTTCCGATTTATTTATTTATTATTACACATTGTTCTTGTCGGATTCATCAAACATATTACTGAAAGACATATGTGCTGCCGAATCTTCCACTTCACCGGCACCTACAGTGGAGCTGAGACCACCAACGGTCGACATGTCGTTTCCAATCGTAGCTACACTCATGTCCAAAAGTTTGGCATCGTCCTGGCTCTTTCGACGGAAACCTTCGGTACCACTGTTGGTTCTTTCCATAATATTGCCAACACCGCCTCCAGCGCTGGTAGCATTGGCAGGAACGACCGAGGCCGTTCGTTTGTTGTCTGAAATCTGCATCGAGCTGTCAAACATGGCGCTCAGGTCTCCCGGCTGTCCGTTCGTTTCGCTTTCGTTTTCGTCTAATTCGCTGACTGTGAGACTCATCAGGGACATGTGATTGGCAGAACCACCCAGATTCTTTTTGCTCTTGGCAGTACCCGCCAAAGGTCCTTCTTCCACGCTGTCATCAAAGACATTGTCCAGACTGTTTTCGCTGTTGCCACGTCCGTACAAGGGACGTGTTTTTGAATCACTTTCTCGTTTCAGGGGACCCAGTGAGTCGAGAGACTCCAGAGAGCTCCTGTTGTTACTGGTGCTACTCGATGTGATATTGGTGGGACTTCTTGCACCCGATGACGACGATTGTTGAAAATTTGTTGGGTGTCCTGGATGGTGACTATTTATGTGCGATTGTCGCTGTCGTTGTGATTGTTGCTGCTGCTGCTGCTGAAGTTGCCGGAGCTGTTGTTGTTGCACCTGTAGCTGAGCTTGTGCTTGGAGCTGAGCTTGCAACTGAGCTTGTGATGACAGTTGGTTTTCGAAAGAATTATTTGATCCGGGTGCCATGCCTCCCATATTGCCTATTTGATTAGAAGTACCTCCAGTGTTCAAGGGTTCCAACTGGCGGTCACCACCATACTGGCGGTCACCATAATCTCTATTATTACTGTTGTTTTGAAAACCAGCGTAAGAACCAACGCCCATGCTTCCCATCACACCTGGCATGCCTCCCATACCTCCGCCCATGCCTCCCATACCCATCTGTTGCATACGCTGTTGTTGTTGTTGTCTCTGTTGCTGTATCTGTTGCTGTTGCAATCGTTGGAGGTATAATTGCTGTTGTTGTTGTTGTTGTTGCTGCTGCTGCTGTTGGGGCATCTGTTGGTTATTCATCATTTGACTCTGAAGTTGCTGCTGCTGAGATTGTGTCGGCTGCATTCTGTGCTGCTGCTGCTGCTGTTGCATCATACTAGATAAGGCAGCCTGCTGGGCTTGAAGAGGGCCATCAATATCTCCTCCTTCTAAATCTCCTGCTTTGTATCCTCCCATGCCATCGCTTAACCCATAGATGCCCGCATTTGCCTACATTAGCAGTAGCGTCATAAATTTAAGGAATAGATAGTCCCGTTAATAATTGTATTTTGAAAGATATAAAGAAGTGAAATAATAATAACAATAATAATAATTAGTGGGCGTGTCTAAGCGAAGATCAAGTGAGACGCGTGCGTGACTTACCTGAAGTACTGAATTCTGCATAGTGCCAACACTTCCAACTCCACCGAGACCCATCAGAGGTAACTCGTCTGTTTCTCCGGTTAACTCCTTCGAGATTTCAGGAGCTCCTTCTCGCAATGCTTGTCGCGTCTTGTCCAGTGCCTTCTTCTCTCCAATGTCTTCCCACAGCTTGGTAATAGGATCCTGTTTCAGGAAGCGTCCCGGTGGATTCCGAGCCTTGATTTCATCCACGATTATTCGAGAGAACTTGCCCTTTTGGGGCTTGGGACATGCCACATAAGCTACCTTATGCTTTCGTACCAAGGCACGAAAATGTTCGTTACCAGCATGATAATTAACGAAATTGCCTCTGCCAGATAATACATCATGGTCGTGCGGTGTTACTATGTCGCGAAGCTTGCCTGTGTCGTCGTTGTTCGACATGATGGGTTTTTGTGTTCAGATGATAATTAAATTGCTGATCATGCCACTACCTGGTACAAAAAAAGGAGTAAAATATTATTCAAAAAAAGGGGGCAAATCGAATAAAGCAGTCGAGTCCCAAAATGACTGGCATCGCCGACATTAATAAGAGTCATTCGGTCATCATTCGATAGTAGACACGTTTGTGATCATTGGATTTGAGGGCTCTGAATACTCTCAAACTAGAACATAGTATTTTTATACAGGTACTAGCTAGTACTCTCTACGAAGTAGCTATCAGTTCTAGGGAGTAGTATTTACGAATTAGTAAGCTCCATCTAAGCTGCAATTATTGCAGCTGCAGGGACGGATTCCAGCTTGATAGATAGACAAGACTCTTGTATTTTCCGGTAAAACTCAAGAGGAAGTTGTGTACCATACTACGCGAAAATCTCCAGATTTTTAGGAACTTGGTGTGAAAGTTGATGCTGCAGGCATGAGTTGCCTGGTCCTAATGGTAGTACTAGTAGCTAGTAGAAAACAGTCTTACACCTTACGCTACAATAGTAGCTAGAACTATGTTTGTAAAAGCGTATCGTTTTAGAACGCCTGCTGTATGATTTGCCTTGTCACAATTAGGTGTTTTTGGTTTGGACCAACCGCTGAATCAGGTCTCAATTGCTCCAAGTTGTCAAACGTAATAAGTACTCTATTGAAAAGAAGGTCGAAAAGTAGAGTCGAAAGAACACTAGACGACCTACTCGGAGTACTAGCTAGCTAGCTACCAGGATAGTAGTACTCGGAGTAGTCTACTACTAGTAGTACTAGTCTAGTAGAGGACAAGTACGCTACTACTAGACTACTAGCTAGCTACTAGAGTACAGGTCTACAACTAGTAGTCTACTACTTCATCGATCTTCTGTAGAATTTCGTTGTTCCGAGCAACTGTGCGCTTCATAGCTCAAGTATTCATCATTCTTTTGGTGCCGCTGGGGCAGCAAAAACTCATTCCATAAAATACTACGTACTCTAATCTAGTAGTCTAGTCTAGTCTACTCGCTCTATTACATTAGATACAAACACTCTACTTATTTTTTATTTTTACAACAACATCATCAATCACTCATTACATTTTTTGTTGGCAACTAACAGCAGTAGTAGCTGTGAGAGGGTACTGTACTTTGCAACTAAAGTATGGCACCGTCGTCGGAAAGTTCATCAGCGATTTCGTTATTAGTCTCGGCTGGATTATTTTTGACCACAGCTTTGCTTTCACAAATCCTTCAACATCATTACTTACAGCAAAGCAGGAACTGCGGCAACAGCAACGACAAGGATGATGACTTCAGTGACCTGGATGACAGCAGTTATGATCGTCGTCAAGAAAGGGAGCATCAGATAAAAATACAGCGACAACGTCTGAGACGTCACCGTGAGCAACAACAATTGCAGCTATATTCATCGCATCGATCCAGTCAACAGCAACAGCAACAACCACAGCAACAACCAAAGCTGCTCGGTGGCGACAACCACAACAATAAAATTCATAAGAAATTCCATCGAACTCACAACAATGCGGCTGCTGATGTTTACAGCAACGACACTACAAATGATGATATCGAAAAAATTGCCTGCCAACAAAGCAGTGATACTTCACCAACAGCCCAAGAATTGGCAGAATTTCGTGATTGCTACAGATTTCGGCGCTTGGAAGAGCGACGACTAAGTTTCCAGAATCTGCACACCAATAATAGCATAAACAGTGATGACGAAAACGACAGCTGTAACAACAACGACAATATTGATGATGAAGCCCTTCAGGCGGCTCTTATTCGAAACCAAAAACAACGCTTATCCTTTGATGGGGGCCTCGATCATTCTTGTTTGAATGTAACGACAACACCTGCCAGTCCCAGCAAGACACAGAATATGTCCAATAAATCCAAAAAGAAGCATCATCATATTCATCATAATCATATTCATCATCATCACCGCAAAAATAAATCTAGCAATAGACGACGACTTTCTGTTTTGGATCAAGAAGACGAGAATGATTTTCGTCCCAAAAATTCCAATTGGAACCATTTTGAGCGGTACAATGAAGATGACATTAAAAATGGGTTGATCCAAATCCCTATAAATAATAATGGCACAACAGCAGCAGCAGGTGATGACGACGACATTAATCAAGAATCTGCACAATACCAGCATGATCAGCATCACTCCTTTCAACCATTTTCGAATGGGTACATGCACGAAACGGAATCGTTGTCATTGGAAAATGCTGCTGTACGTTCCTGTTCGGATACTTCCGAAGAACCACAATTTGTCTGGACGGATGCAGTCCACGAGAAGAAACGATTGTCGTCGAACAACGGGAACATGGCAGTATCATTAGCATTACAGGATGTGGATCCACTGGAACAAAAGGAGGGCTGCGATCCGGCAATGACCATGCCCACCACTTTTACTACATTAGAACCATCCGTGGAAGCCGAATTACCGAGTCGAAATCTACCAAAGCGTATCATGACGACTTCCGATAGTGTTCTGACTGTCCCTACGGATAATATGGAAAAGAATTGTCCTATTGTTGACCAGAATCAACGGCAGTTCTTCAGACACAGTAGTACCCTCACTAGTAATGCCAGTCCATTGTCTACAGAACGAATAGAGATACCTCCTCAGCGGTTTCCGTCGCTTGACAACAAGAGCAGTGGTCATCTGGAAGGAGAGATATCAACCAGTGAGGACTACATCAACGGGAACAACAGTGATGTGTCGGGAATCTCGACTTCCAGTCAGAACAAGCAAACTCCAGTGCCCACCGACGATGCCAGCCACCGAAAGCTGAAATATACCAAAGAATCCAGTACAATGACTGACAGTAAGAGCCATCGCTCTGCTCGAGCTCAATATAATGCCAAAATTATGCCTAACAAGGTCGTAATGATTCGGCATGGACAGTCAATGGGAAATATTGACGAAAGCCTGTATTCGACCACACCCGATAATGCCATGCCTTTAACGAAACTCGGGTGGGATCAAGCACGGAAAGCTGGAAAGCACCTAAAAGCAAAGGTCTTGGCAGAGAACGAATCGGTTCATTTTATTGTTTCGCCGTATGCGAGGACAGTGGAAACCTTTCATGGTATTGTGTCGGCTTGGTGCGATCCAGATGGACCCGAATTTGCAACCATTCCAAACCGCGAAATGAGACTGAAAGCCTGGTACGGGAAATTGCTAAAAATGGGTTTAACGTGGCATGAAGATCCTCGGATTCGAGAACAAGACTTTGGAAACTACCAAGATCCGGAGCGCATCAAGGCTGCCAAGAGAGATCGCCATCGATTCGGAATTTTCTACTATCGATTCCCCCATGGCGAATCGGCTAGCGATGTCTTTGATAGGGTGAGTACATTCCTGGACTCTCTCTGGCGCAGTTTTGATATGAATCGCAGTCGCAACTACGTGTTGGTGACACACGGAATTTCTGTTCGAGTATTGTTAGCACGCTATTTTCGCTACACCATTCACCAGTTCAACATGCTGGTAAGTTTTTTGTGTTGGTTGGGTTGATTTTTTTTTTTGGGAATGGTCGTTTTTCTGACCACATGAACGTCAATTTTTGTTCTGAAAAATTATTGTGCGCCTTTCTCTCCTTGTAGGCTAATCCTCGCAATTGTGAAATGGTAATGCTAGGACACGATGGCTATGGCCGTCTGAGGCTGGAAGGCCGGTATCAGTTGATGTTGAAGGAAAAGACAGTATCTTGTGCGGAGAAAGAAAAGAGCGAAAGCGATGCTGATGGTAAGAATGCTTCCAGTGCCGAAAATGTAAAAGAGATGGAGATCGACGAGTACAAATTCTTTAAGCGGCTTCGTATTTTACCGCAAGCAGCAATTCGAAAAGTACATATTCGTATCTCCTACAATGACGGGTTGCCAAAGGAGTTAATTGAAAGTAATGAGAAGTAATCTTTGTTTGCAATTTTGTTGCATGGAAGGTGCATGCCATCTCTATTTTTCCACTGATAGAGAAACGTGGACGCCACCGTACATTTATACTTAACAAGCTACAGTAGAAACGTGTGAAATAGACAGTACACAACACATATTATCACTACTCCGGAATATTAGCTAAATACTCGTTGTACAGTAACCACTGCTTTACAAAGAAGTGGCGACAGAATATGGGACGCAATCATTGTACTGGTGCTAAATTTTGGAAGGAATCAACCGAGCCAATCGAGGTCTTCCTTGTGCTTCTCATATTCTTCCCAAGCGTCGGAAGTAATATCCCATAGCATCTTACATACAAAGGTTTGCTCGTCGCTCAAATCACGGGGTAACTTGTCGGGATGCAGAAAGAAGCGCAATTTCTTCACCGATTTGGACAGCTTGTTTTCATCCAGTCGACCATCGTCACCGGAGATATTTTCCACCGAGACAGCCTTCCACTTTTTGAAATAGTCGTGCCCGGCAACTCCGGATGCTGGTGGGAAAATCGAATGAATAGATATCAGTAATGCATCGATCGATCGCAGCATTTGATAAGCGGGTGCTTGAAGCGCCCACTTGACCAAGATTTCATGCTTAATTTTGGTAATGGCTGCCTGGCCGCTATCAGCTTCTTCGTTGGCAGCCATGTTAGCCCATTTGTTGGGAGCGGCACCACCTTGTGGCGGAGGAGGACCTGAACGTTGACCGTTGTGTGGGGGTTGTTGTCCAGGAGGCGGTGCGCTGTGCGGGTATTGTGGCTGCTGGTGAGAGTGGGGGAAAGCTCCAGTGTGCATTTGCCCCTGCTGAGCGTTCTGCTGATGAGCTTGCTGCTGCTGCTGTTGTTGCCACTGCTTCTGCTGTTGATTCCACTGAGCTTGTTGCTGAGCGTAGTGCTGTTGTTGTTGCTGGTATTGTTGTTGTTGTTGTTGCTGTTGATACCGTCGCCTTTGTTCTTCGGCAGCTTGCTGTGCCTTTCTCTGTTCTTCCTCCCACTTTTGGCGGGCGGCGACTGCCTGCGCCGCTTGCTGTTGACGCATCACCTCTTGCTGTCGTAAATATTCGGCGCGGCGTCTTTCTTCCGCCTCAGATTGAGTTCGAGCGTGATTTGCTTCCTCAGCAGCAAATCGTGCTGCCGTTGCCTCATCTGCTTTCACCTGCCGCAGTCGCTCTGCTCGTTGTAGTTCCTCGCGAGCTAATCGTTGAGCTTCACGCAAAGAATCATCACTCATTGATGATGTCGTGGGCCTAGAACCCGACGATGGAGGAGGAGGAGGTCCAGAGGGGGGATGTGGTGTGGCACGACCACCCTCCTGTTGCTGAATTCTGGCCACACAAGCTTCCAGCTCGCCACGCTCCATTCCGGCAGTACTGATATTGTATCCGTTTGCAATGGCTCTCAATTCCTTTATGGACAATCTCTTGCTCGTGTGTGGATGTTGAGGTACCGACTGCTGTGATTGTTGCGACTGCGAAGTTGCCGACTGCTGCGACTGCGATTGTTGCGGCTTTGGAGGCTGCTGCTGCTGCTGCGGCGGCGGCATTGGAGAAGACTGTTGACGCTGAACGGAAACTTGTGGTGGCGATTCTGCCTTCTTTTCGTCTTCACTGTATCCAGGATAATGTTTGCTTCGCTTGCTGCTGCCGGCCAAGTCTCCCGCCTTGGGTGGTGCCACGCCATTCAAAATTGCTTCGCGTGTCAACCGCAAGGTCGAAACCCAATTCTTGGCAGCATCGGCACTCGTATTGGTCCGAAAGACGAATTCGTCATTCAAGTTGAACACTCGAATAACGAAGCGATGATCCGCCGAAAAGTCGACATAATTAATATCCTGCATTCCCTTGATGGGAATTTGGTGCAACGCTTCCAATCCAGTTGTGCCAGTTACAGGATTGGTGGTCTCTCTCTGAACCCACAAAGTGGTTTCTTCTCCGGGCCGTCGTCCCGCTACCAAACTGACGAGCACTTCCTTCCACACGACTCTCATTTTGGATCGACGCTGCTGTTCCAACCATCCGTTGGCAATCAATGTCGAACTGGGATTGATAGGACGTTGAAAGGGAGGTCGCTTATTTTTGGGTTCGGAAGGAGCGCTTTCCGACCGTTCGCTCCTGGCCGGTAACTTGCAATGACAGCCCATGGTAAAGTGTTCTTCGCACCACACGTCTTTGTTAAATTCGGCTGCAATATCGTGTTTGGCACGCTGTGCGTTTTTGGTCGAGGTAGCAGTTTTGGCCGCTTCGCTGAGCTTGCGCTGTCCGGTGTGGGCAATGTGAGTAAATTCGTGTCCCACGTCCTTGGCGGTATTCTTGAGCTTGCCCAGAAAGTTGTGAGCTTTGTCTTTCGATAGTACTCCTTCATTGTTTTCATTGTCTCGACTTCGCGAGGAAGTGGAAGAGGCGGGAGGAGGAATGTGTGTGGTGGTAGTAGTAGTGGTTTTCACCCTGCGAGCACTTGTGCCGTGAACGTGAGAGCCAGACCTATTAGTATTATTATCATTATTGTTGCTGTTGTTGTTATTATTAGGGACGGCATTGGATGTGCGAGACATGACGGTTGGATCATCGTTGATACTTCCAGTATTGCTGCCAGTTGCACTGCCTCGTTTGGCTGGACCAGGAATGATCCTGGAAGATGATTTTTCATCCTCCGGAGCATCTTCCGAAGAGCCCGACGCAGCCACAGCAACATTGGCCGTTGCTTCTACCTCATTCTCCTCTGCTGCCGCTGCCTTTGCTGCTGCTGCCGCCGCCTTTGCTGCTGTTTCCGCTGCCTTTGCTGCTGTTGCCTCTCTCTGTCTACCCTTGTGAGATTGAACATATGTAGTCAAATCCACAAACATGCTTTGAAAGACGTTTGAGTCCATTTTATTTTCTTCTACCAGTACAGCACAATCACGGAGCAGATCTGCCAGTGCAAAGCGTTTGCTGTTGCTAAAACCATCGACAACATCATGATGATGATGATGATTATTATTAGTATTATGATGATGGCTTGCAGCGGAAGACTCTGTATGATCTTCTTCTGGATCGACCGGCATGGTGGCTATGTTTTTTCTTCTTCTCTGCTGTCTGTCTGTCGTGTTTACAAAGCAAACCAATGAAACAAATGCTTCTCAGAATAAAAATCTCGAAATAATATAATTAATGCCTTCGTCCAAACACGCGCCTGGTGTAAAAAATCTATCTCGCCTTGCCTTGTTGCTCCAATGTTGCTGCTGCTGATAGCTTGCGCGACCTGGTGTTAATTATTTGTGTTTTTGTGTTGCTGTAGGTACTAGTCTACTGTAGTAGTGGTACTACTCAAATAATAGCTATTAGTAGAGTTGTCTTGCGTAATTATTATTATTATTTTCACTCGGCATTTGCTGGGCTTCTAATATGACATACAACACCATCATCCCACCCCTGCTGTTTTTCATTCGTTCTTCTTGAATACAAGACCAACGAAATTTTCTTTTTCAAGCATGCCGTCTTCGAAGAAAAAACAGTAAAATCCGGAGTAGTAGTAGTGCAATAAAATAATGCGTCTGCCCCCCGTACGTAATCCAGGTTTTAGTGTTTTGTAGACGTAGCAGCAGGTCGTGCAGGCTACGTACTCCAAAATACTACTAGTAGAGTACTACTACTACTAGCTACTACTAATACTAGACTACTACTACTACTACTCTACTAGACTACCAACTGTATTTTTTTTAAACTCCATTGTTGGTGCCCTTGTCTACGGAAACTACTCTTGTACCATAGCTCTCTAGCACTATAATTTGCAATAGTGGAGAGGTATAACATACAGTAAATTCGTATTGTACCTTTTTGTTGAGGGCACGAAGCTACTACTGCAGTCGCCATCAGGATATACAGCATGTGCTGTTGGAAATTCCTTTCATTATTATTTTTCCTCTGTTCTTCCCGCATAGACGTGAACCATTGTATAGCTTCTGGCATCGTTGCTTTCTTGAACGAACATGCTGGTCCAATGTCATCACTTGGTTCCTTAGATAGTGCTACACCACAGCAGCACAAAACAAAAAGCATTTACTACAAATCATTCAAACTGAATCACACGGGTAAGACAATATTATAATAGTAGTACAACTTATTGTTTCTATTGTTTTAAATTCATGATTTATGTTTTCCAAATTTTGTGGAGAGAAAAAGACTCAACCTCTTCATCATTCACACTAGCATTCAACCAAATTTCATTCATTCCTCTAGACTCAAAAAGTGAGGTTTTTTTCCTCTTTTTTTTTTTTTAGCTAAAGATATCATCCGTCAAGTCGTCATCTCCTCCCAGTAGATCGTCGAGTGACGATTCCATGTCGATCACTGTATCCTCGTTTTCGCTTTGCAGTCCCTCCGCAGCAGTTACAGTGGAAGTTGTCTCTTCATTCGTTTTCTTGGTGCTCTTTTCTTCGAATGCAGCCTCCTTGTTCTTCTTCTTTTCCTTTTCTTGTTGTCGGCGTCGCTCACTGATGGCCTTCATGACTTCATTCTTGGGAGACAGAATGAGAGACAAGCTTCTACCCTCTCGCTTGGGACGTCCCTCTCGGGTGGCAATGTCCTCCAAATCGACCGACAGTTTGTCCAAGAGTTCGAATCCCAGCTGGTCGTGTTGAACCTCTCGTCCTCGAAACATGACGGTACACTTGACTCGATTGCCCTGGCTCAGAAATTTGAGAGCACTCTTCTTGCGGACGCCGTAATCGTGCACATCGATCTTGTACGACATTTTCACTTCCTTAATTTCGGTCGCCTTGGAATTCTTTTTCAGTTCCTTGGCCTTCTTCTCCTGCATGTACCTGTATTTGCTCCACGAAACAATCTTAGCCACGGGTGGATCGGAACTTTCGTTCATCATGACCAGATCGAGATCTCCCATTTCTTTCGCCTTGGCCTTGGCTTCATCGAGGCTCATAATGCCCAAGAGCACGTCCTTGCCAACACCCTTTTCGTTGGGCATTGTAACGCGAAGTTCCCTGGCCGTAATTTCATCATTCATCGGTGGAGCCTTTTCCTTTACAGGAGGACCACGTCCTCTACCACCACCTCCTCCTCGTCTTGCCATGGACAGAGTCAATGTCGAAGATGATCTCATGCTTTCGAAGGATGATAGGATTGATGATGATGATGATGATGATGATGATGTCGGAACGAGGGAAAACGCCGATGCTTTGTTCGACAAGGTAGCGGCAGATGCCGCCAACAACAAAGCAGCTAGGGAAACTGAAACTTTCATCGTTCTTGTCAAACAATCAAAAAAATGTGGTAGGTTGTTGTGTAAAGCTTGAGGGGAAACTGCCTGCTGCTAGCTGGTAGGGCTTAGTAGTTGCCAAGTTGTAGCGGTTCTCAAAAAGAAAAAAGATTGTGTTTGTGTTCATGTAGGAATGAATCAGTGACACTAGTAATATTATTTTGGTGTTGGCTTCAACTGTTTTCTTCGTGCTCTTTTTTTTTGCATGGTGCCCTGTGATTTCTAATAAAAAATTACGTCAGGTGGGTGGTGCCGGGTGGAGGCCAGACTGAGCATAGTCTTCGACAGAGTTGCAGTACCCCGATCATTCGTTATTCAATTTGTTTTTTGTCCGCTGGCATTATTCGTTCTGTAGCGCGTCTTCTGCGTAGAGTACCTACTAGTACTAGAGACTATTAGCTACTACTACCGTACCAGGTAGCTACTGTAGTAGCTAGGCAGTATAAAGAACAAGACTACATCAGTACTACTAGTAGGTAGTACTACTAAAATAGTACAACAAAAAATTAAAACAACGGTATAAAAACGTGCAATAATCTTAACTAAAACCTGTCTTCAAAAACAAAACAAAACTCTGGAGTTTACTGTTTACTTAATCTGTTGTCAAGCGGTGATTTTATGCATCAAGAATAGTAGACAGAAGGGGTCAAGAAGCAGCAACAAAAGAATTGTTGCAGTACGATACCCGACATTTCCCTTTTGCACAAACATTTGTACATTGTACTAGCTACAGAAAAGCCAATACAATGACTCGGAGGAGAATAATAGCTCCCGTTCTTTGGCCGATCGTGCCAGTGCTACTAGTAGTACTAGTAGCACTAATCTTGCAACCCGTTTCGTCTCAAGATATGGGTGCTTCTTCCGTCGCATACCGATGGTTTTGTGATTTATCCAACGAACCTGTCGTAACGTTGCAATGGGATGCGAATCGTCAATCGTATGTACCGGTCACTACTGGTGGCATCAGCAGCAACAACAATAACAATAGCAGCAGCAGCAGCAGCAGCAGCAGCCCCTATTTTAAACCCGACAACCAACGACGAGAGTTACCATCTTCGAGCGTTGACTATGGATGGATAGAGTGGCTCTGGGATAAGCTGACAATCATGGAAGATATTGATGATGATGATGATGATGATAATAATAATAATGGCCATGATAGCAACAGCTACGAGATGGATGAATATTCCAGAAATAATGAACTATCCCAACATCAGCAGCAGCAACCGAATTACTTACGATCATCGTCATCATTACTACGACTACCTACCGTCATTTACCATGAACCCGCACTTTGGTCTAGCTCCGACGACAGTCATCGTGCCGAGACTGTTCTGCATCATCGCTCGTTACAGCAGGGACAACCACCGGAGAGTTTAACAACTATTCTCGTTGAGGAAAATGGCAGTGGCACCACAACTGGGAATCCCACAGGTGGTAACCTGGAGGATATTGTTTCTCCGATAATGCCTGTAACAATAGAGGCCCGGTCGTGTGACTGCTGGAATTCGGTCATTTGGGGTGGTACTTATTATTGCACCATGCCACGGACGCCTTGTGCCATTCCCAGCAGTCCCACGAGCCCTCCCGGTTGCGTCGATCTTCAAAACCAGCGCCAAGTCGTTCGCAGTATCTGGCCCGTCTTGATCGTTTGGTACGCCTCGGTCCTGTTCTGTTTGAGCTTTACCATGACGGGTCGGTATGCCATGAGCTGTTGTTTATCAGCGGTGATTCCCGGATTTAACCGCCGCTTAGCGGATCGGGTCTTGACCAATGATCCCAATCAAGCCAACCAAATGCTGTTGCGTCATTATCGTGTGATGCGGATGAGACACGAACAGCGCCTGCTCCGGCGCTTGCGCCAAAGAGCACGACAAAGTCGACGAACTCCAAATGATTCCGAGAACGACAGCAATAACGTCAACAACAACAACAACAACAATCAGGGCCATACTGCTGACCCAGACTTTGAGCCTTTTCCCAGTCTGTGGGATTTTGCCATTTTTCCACGTCGGGATGTGACAATGTCTAATAATGAGCCAGTGGCCACAACGTTAACCTTGAAAACTAAAATTTACCGACACGGAGGAATATTGGAGGATGATAAAGACAATGAGGTTGTCGAAGATGCAGGTTATGTGGAGAATGGAGATAAAAAACCAAGCGCAACTCCGAACCTGCCAGCACCAACTTCGCGAGAGCTGGATCAAGGTACTGTGCAGAAAGCAGATCCTGATGACGGTAGAGAAAACAGTGAAGCAAAGGAAGTTGAAATGACAGAAACCGTCAATAAGACTAGCCAAGCTATAAGGACCGAAAGCACACCCATGACCGTCGCCACGACCAATGAAATAACTGTCGAATCTCAACGAACGGCTGGCGTGGATGCCTCGGAATGGGACGACAATACCTGTGCGATTTGTTACGTGCCTATCGAGGACGGGGATCGTGTAGGAGCCCTGCCTTGTGGTCACATTTTTCACGTCGACCCTTGCCTCAAGCATTGGTTAAGTCGTCGAAACGTCTGCCCGTTGTGCTTGCAAGAGAATATTGCAACTCCGCAGTTTGAACATCCTACCCTTAACACTACCACTACTGGAGGTATGGTACAAGACACGAACTCTGCTAACAGTCAAGATCAATCGTCCTCACAGGATGATGACGATTCGTCGGGTGTCAGGATGGATGGGACCATTCCTTACACCGGTCCTGCGTTAGGAGAGGCTTTGCGAGGACGAGGCAACACCAATGAAACGGGAGGGCTAGCTAGTGGATTGACGTCATTTTTTCGGAGACGGAATTGACCAACCGATGGACCATCATCACAACGGGAGAACAACGCCGTCGAGCTGGTGGAGACTCCTGCGACTGAAGCAGCAGCAGCAGCAGGAAGGGAGTAGTTGTGGCATTTAAGTAGATTGTTTATTTTAAAAAAGAAGTATAGTAGAATTATAGAGTTACTTGTAGTGTTCTGTTTACACATTACAGAAGGAGAAGTTTAACGTTGCTCATCTGCTGCGCCCTCCATAGTTCATGATGGAAAAATGAATGCAATCTAAATATATTTTGTTTTCGACGCGTATTAAGGACGGTATCACTGGTCTGTCTGAAGTTTGGGTGCAGATGCTCCACGGTAATTATTGTTGGATCCTGGCTCTCTTTCAGCTTCAGGCTTCAGGGTATTGCTGATCCACTGCTGCAAGTGCTCAACTCATACCAGCGCTTCAAAGAGAGCAAGTAAATGTAGCCAATTTTCGACTATTTTCATTTTCAGTTTAACAGCTCTGTGGCGTATTGAAAGATGGAGTTTGACGAGCACTTCTGCTGCTGTTGCTACTACCTCCAATGGATGCATTGGTAGGAGTAATCATGATCTTTCGGGGAGAACAATTTTCGGACGATTCTCCTTGATGTTGTCGCCTATTAAGTTCCAAACATTCTTGCACGTACAAGTGAATTCCTTCTTTGATCATAGAATTAGTAATGGCGCCGCGCTGTCGCAGTTGACTTTGTAGGGACCGAAATTGTTCCGGATCGTCCATTACTTGTTGCAAGTCATCATGGGTGAAGGAAAGTCTTCGCAACGAATCTTCCAAATTAGGATTTTCGGAATAGCTCGACGAAGAAGGAATGTCGTAGGCATAATCTATCGACGGAACCCTCATGCGATTTTCTGTATTCCTGTTGCGACGAAGTCGACGACCAAAATGAGGTCCATTCCAACTTCTTAGGGGTGCCACGGCAGCTATCGAATCTAACAGATACGTGTGCCCGCCACCTTTGGCAGGACTGATTTCCAAATCTGGGAGCAACATGCTCCTATCTCGACGTCCCATTACTATTGCTATAGCCTCTTGTTATTAGACAGTATTGATAGCTGATGGTAGTTGGTGTGTAAACGATATGTTGGGTGCTGGTAGGTTGTACTAGTAGTAGGTTATTATCTCTGTTGGAAGCTGAGAAATATCGAAATCAAAATGTGAGAGGATTGTTGAACTTAAAAACGGCTCTATTTTCCTTAAGTGTTTTCACAGTAAAATAGCATTGTACTCGAGTAATCAGTACTGGTGGGCCATAGGTAGTAGTACCTGGTAACCCTACTACGGTACTAGTAGTAGGAGGAGTATGAATGCTGTTGTTACAACGAGTAGACTACTACTACTCTACAGTAGTAGCAAAGAAGCCGTAAAATAAATAGTACTATGCATCCACAGCCAGAGTAGTAGTTTTCTAGACGACCACTACTACTACTACTAGTACATGCTACTACTACTACTACTGCTACTACTGGCTGTACTCCTAATATGTACTGTAGCTCTACTCTTTCAGCAACCAATGCGAAAGCATTCTTTCGATGGTTTCTTGTTGTCTTGTACTCTAGTTGTCTTTCAATTCTTTCTATGAATATACTACTGCAGCATCTTCTGTATCATTTTACAACGTCAAGTGTCGATAGATTAACCGAACAGCGGAGCAGGATAACAAACAAACGAGAAGATTTTGAAATAAATTAGCTAAACAATGACGGAATCGGAGGTGGTACCTTCCAACCTACCTCCAACTACTGGTGATGATGACGATGATCAGGTAAACGAAGATCCTGGACTTTCTTCGGCAAGTCTCTGCATTCAATTTCAAATGATGGATCATGTATTCCGTCCCGTCTTTAGTCATCAGATATTTGTAGGCGAAATCATTCGAGGATATCATCCACCTCTCAAGACTTTGTTGGAAATGTCTTCTACTACCACCACAACGGCAACACAAGACAAAGGAACCAATAATCAATGCGAACGGTTGCATTCGACGCACAAATATCATGTCACGGCAACAAAGCAACTGTCCATTATTGTGACACTGGCACCATCGTGTGAATCTTGCACCGTCAACATTACGACACAACCAAAACGTTTGCCACGGCAAAGACGCAGGGCGTCGGGATTGTCAATGGCTTCCAACTCCGGCAGCAGCCGCAGCAAGCGTCCACGACTTGACAAACACAATACTGATACCAGTGATGATGCCGTTGCTGATGCCAGTGATGATACCAGTGATGATGAGAATGAGGTGGTGGATTCGGAATTTGAGATGGACGACACTGATCATGGAAGCGACAGCGATTTCAATAGCAATGTAGACAAGGAGGGATCAACACGACAGAGTCGAATGCCAATCAATGAAATTTTGGATGCCATGAGCAAGGGATTGCCAGAGGTTGTGGACAACAAGAGCAGTAGAAGAAGTAGTAGTATCGAAGGCACGTATTTGCAGCGACCATTGGGTGTCATTCTGGAAGAATATAGCGTCAAGGGTCATGATTTTGTTATGTCGTTGGCAACGGGTGACGAAGCAAATGTGTATCATACCAAAGTGCAACAACTGGCGCTGTGGTTTATTGAGACGGCGGACAATGTCGATGCGGCATCCCGGGACGGGGGGTTCTGGAAGGTCTTATATCTGTTTCAAAAGCACAACTCCACTAAGTATTCGTTAGCCGGTTATGTCACGCTCTTCCATTTTCAAGCCCCCTTCAAAAAACCAAAACCTGGATACGTCGTGCGGGTTTGTCAGGCGCTAGTGTTGCCTCCCTACCAACGCATGGGTCACGGAAAGCGACTTTTGACCTGCGTCATGAACATTGCTCATGAGACCTATAATAATTTGCTGACCACAACAAAAAAGGGCAACGATGAGATTGTGGAGATAAATGTGGAAGATCCAGCTCCTGCCTTTGTCATGTTGCGCAATCGTACCGACTATGATTGCTTCAAGCGATCTTTGAAGGGGAAGAATCCGTGGATTCTATCCTTTGCCGTTGACGACCGTACAGCTGTTGACCAAGACGACTTTTTTACTTCCATTTCCGATACCGACATCATGCAGGCGGCTTCCAAGGCCAAAATTACACCCCGCCAGATCCAGATTGTACAAGAACTCCACAAAATGGCTCAATTGCAAGAGTACCTTCACGTCAATGAATCCAAATTGTCCAAGGACGAGGTAGAAACGTTGGAAAAGCGCTTTCGTCTCATGGTCAAAAAGCGGCTCAATAAGGAACACCGAGAAAACTTGAGTGGATTGAGAACCAAAGCGGAGAAGCAAGCTTTTCTAGAAAAGGAGTTCAATGAATGCCGAGAGAGCTACGGCAAGACTCTATTCAAGCATCATAAGACAAGCTGAGACTTATTTTACATTTCTAGGGTCGAGTCATGGGTGATAATTCAAGTTCTAGCAAGGAAATGATGACGACGACCTAAAAACAAAGTCTGGCAGGTTTAGACCTACAGAAATTTTACAATATGTTAAATTATTTTATTACAGTTTCCGCATGAGAGTGTTTTTAAAGGTCTAGCCTTGCGGACTACTATACAATTGCAATTAATAGTGATTAAATGGACGAAGCAGTGCTTAGTACCACCTCAAAAAACGAGGGAGAACTTGCGAGCAATCACAGGTTGCTTTGCCCTCAGATACTTTAACCAGTGCCCCCAATGCTCTCGTCTGACATAGTCAAAAGGTGTGTGTCCCCGCTTATCCTCCGTTACCCAAAACGCAGGTGGAACGACGGTGAGCAACACATCCATCACATCAAAGTTGGGCTTGGTCGTCCAGGCAGCATCGTGACAGATACTTCTTCCAAAGTCATCGCGGACATCCACGCGTACTTGGGCCTCTTCTATCAAGAATTTGATAATCTTGACGTCCCCCCGACGACAAGCCATGTGAATGATGGACTCACCAAAACGATTGCAAGCGTCAAAGGACATGTCCTGTCGGTGAAGAGCACGCATCTTCTCTAGATCACAGGTTCGAACAGCCTTGGAAACTTCCATGTCGTAGATTTCGTTGGGAGATACGAAATCAGCAGGCTGAGGTCTCTGAGGCAGACTATGATGAGGACAGTGTTTTAGGAAGAGAGCTTTTAGAAAGAGAGACGGGCTGACGGCGAGATCAGCTTTGGTGACGACTGTTTTTGTCACAAGACTCTTCCGTTGTTCCGTGGCTAGACTCGCTAGGAAGCTGAGAGGATCTGCAGACGGTGTTACCATCGGCGTGTTGGGCGTCAGTACGATACTCGTCATGGTCGGATGCGCTTTAATGATTACGTTTGCGGTCGATGAATGAAAGATGTGGAGTGTGGAGAGTCTGAGCTTTACTTTGTGACAGACCTTATTCTCAGAATGCTATTTTAGAATGCTTTCTTTAGCGGAGTGTCAGAGAGTTGATGGATGGGTTGAACGAAGGCGTCATATTTCGGGAAATGATGTGGCAGTGTGCTGTTCGAATTGTTTTTCTGACATGGTTTTCAAAATGTGTGGAAATATACACGACTGGGTGTCATTCGGAGAAAATCAATGAGTGGCAAATAATAAAACAATGTCCCGCGTCATTTCGGCAGGGTATGATGAGTGTTATATATTTTAGAGCATCTGGCAATGGTAGCTTTTACAGCAGTACCAGTAGCCATTTGACAAACAGCGTACCCGTACTATAGTAGTACCAGGAGTAACTACTACTAGTAGTAATAGCCCGTAATACTAGACTAGTACTACTAGCTAGTGTACTAGTACTAGTGCACCAGCGTATTAGTAGTAGTAGTGATGGTAGCTACTGTATTTGGCACCCCCTATCATTCGCGATCGTTAGAGCAACAAAAAAGGAAAGGAGAAGAGACGACAAGACACCGAAGAGCCTCTCAATGAGCCAGCGCTGCAGAAACATGAATGAAAATAGGTTGCTTACAATCAAGAAATACTACGTGGAGAAAAGCTGAAGGATGCTAGTAGTACACAACTAAGAGCGGGAGAGAAGACTGAGATTTGATGCGACGTCCAGCTGTTTCTTCATCTGAATCACTTTTTCGGTTAAAGAGCATGAGCGTCGTTCAATTCTGATGATGACTGCAATCCTTCCATGTTTTCAACCTAGCTAACGCTTGTCATGCACATGATGTGAATAATACGTCAAACAAGTGCATTTATGTTAAGTCTATTACTACTCGTACTCTAGGCACGAGTACCAGCTAGTAGAGCTCTACTGCTTGTCCTCTTTTTGTAAGTGGTAGACTAGTAGTAGAGTAGCTACTAGTAGTCTAGTGTAGTAGAAAGTGCGTCGATGTGTCGGTAGTACTCTAGCTAGCTAGGAGGAGGAGTAGCTATTGTACTAGCTAGTCTACTAGTAGGTGCTGTAGTAGAAGGAAGTAATTAAGTATACTATTGAGAAAAATGATCGGACGCACATTAACCGATTGTCGGCTCGGCCTGCGTTTAATCGTTATTAATAACAATAATATTATTATTTTTTTTGTTATCAAAAAATCTCAACTAAAACAACTACAGTAACACACAACACTGCTTTCCCGTATCTCATTCTTTATTCCCTCTTAACGAACTCTGTTATAAGATTCCGAGTATTGCGCTTAGTTCGATTGGGTCCTAACAAAACCGCCTCGGATACACCATCGTAGTACACACTCTTCGAATACATGAAAATGATATTACGAAAATCAACGTTATTCTTGCTGATGTGTCTGACAGCAGATAGTTGCTCTGGGCCATTCGCTGCCGCCGCCGCTAGTAGTAGTCAACCACAGCAACTGATCCACCAAAGAAGAAGAGTTATTCGACAACCCCAACAGCAACGTCATCACCGTCGCTACTATCGCGATTATCCCGCATCTACCCAACAGCAACGACAACAACAACGACGACGGCATCATTACAGATCAAGCAGAAAAAAGGAAGCGTCGCTGGCCGATGTCTGGTTGTGTTACCTGTTTGCGTTGGGTTGGTCTATGTGGTTCTTGAGCTCCTTCTTAAACACGGATCTCATGAGATTCGCTGAAAAGGAATCCGTCTTGGTGCACGGCAATGTCCGAGAAGTTAGTATTGAAGATGATTCCTTGGGGACGGGCATTCCAACGTACCACGCCTTGATTGATTACATCATTACGGTCCGCAGAGAAGCTGAATTGGCACGCATACAAGTTCGCAAAAATTTCCAAACCCAACACTTGCTGCAGCAAGGATTTGCCAACGTGGAATTGTTGGTCCTACCAGAAGAACCAACCTCGAGTGTCCTAAAGGAAGATTGGCAACGAGAGGTGGCTGCGCAGGATATTCTAGAGGAAGATATTATTAGTGTTGCTGTTGCAGGAAATATGGGAAGTGGCAGCACAGCAACATCAACGATAAAAGGAGCCCCGGGAGCCACCTCGGCACGTCGGGTCGATGTCTGGGCCAAGCGAGCATCATTGATATTGTCGGGGACACTAGTGACAGCGTCGCTGATTGGGGCTGTTGAAGCAGTGCACCGTATCAAATCCGAACGTCTTCAATTCTTTGGGTGGGTTACCGTAGTCGTCGGATCGGTACTGTTGTGGCCCATGGCTATGTTTTCTCTACGCATTGTATCAACGTGCCAAAGACTAGGACAATTGCCCACCGAAAAGTCCGGGATTATTTTAAGGTGCGACACAAATGCTGCAACGGCCATGACTGACACTGAACTCAAAATGTATACCCAACAATTCAAACATAATAATGCACGACACGTAAACATGGTCAGCCACGCAGATACGTTTGATATGTTGAAGACGCCGCAACACAAGAACAGTCATCGTCATGGGGCTGGTGGATCGCAACCACCACCTGCGGACGCCCCTCCCACCGAAGCTACTGCTGCTGCTCCCAATGCCCCTTCTTCCAAATTCGAACGTAATTCGAGTGTTTTGACAACCGAATCGGCTTGCTATTTTGTACAGCTGCCATCGCGAAAGCGTCCAGAGGGCGAAGATGGCGAGGCAGTCTTGGGTGGACCCATGAACAGTGTAATGGGACTGGATGATTCTAGCTTATCAACTATTTCCGCAGACTCACACTTGTCCAAAAAACAATCGACGTTTAGGGATTCCGTCATTACGGCATGAAAATGGCATTGATATATCCACATGGTCTGTTGAAAAGTCTGTTTTCTGTTGTTAAGTTTTTTCCTAAGACGATCCTTTATTTTGCTTGAGATGCTGAAAAGTTGTTAGGACTGAATTTCGCCACAGGCTTGTGCAAACGTGCGTGTTGTGTTGGCATAGGGAATAGGTTCAGGATAGTTCATTTCTGTAGCGCATTGACAGGGCACTGGTCTAGCACCGGAACCGCAAGAATACTGCAGTTCGCAAATTGAACGCAAAACATCGTGACATTTGAAAAACCTGTTGGCAGGAGCACGACATTCTATTCGCTGCACATTCTTAGAAGGATCGTCAATCTTAGCAGTAATGTCTCTGTCGGGAATAACGTTGAACGTATATCGCTCGATATCACCAACATCAATGTCAAAACGCTTGTGCGACAAAATCGCGTTCGGTCCAGAGATTGACACTGCCAGAGCACCAGTTTTGGCACCCGATATTATCCCCAGTCCTCCTCCCAGCGAGTGCCCCGTAATCAGAACAGACGTGTAGTTTCCACTTTCTTGGAGATACTCGACAAAGGCAGTAGTTGCAGTGTAAAACGAAAGCTTTTCGAGTGTCCCAGATTGAATGGCACCCAGGAAAACAATTATTTCGTCAAGAATGGGCGTCCAGATTGTGTAGCCCCAGGGAAGGAAAGAGCGAAGCACTTGGAGAAACAAGGCTGCGCTCCACAGCTGCGTACCAAGATGAGAACACAAAAATGCTAGGTGAACGAGCAACACGCGAGACAAAGTTAGACACAGTGGACAATGATTTTCCGTACCTGTCCGTCAGCAAGGAAATCCCTAAAAGCGAAGTGTATAAATGGAACTGGGTGAGACAGAAAAGAGAACAATCAAGTTCGTTCGATGACAGCACTCGAGAAAACAGAAATAAACATGAACACACCATGCATTATGTGTCCCACGGATGCTAACTACAGCATACTGGCTTTCGTTTACCACCATTGTAAAAAGCCGATAATAAACAGGAATTCTCGGCTCCTCGTCGCTGCGAAAGGCTTCAACAATGTCCGCTCTTTCCTCAACCTTGTCGGGTCCAAACCAGTTCGGGATTTCCTGTTGACTGACTTCAGGTAGTCTGTACGCCTCTAGGCTAAAAAAAGCATAGTCTGCAAGTGACACCGACAAGTTGGTCTGAAGATTGCTCGTGACCTCACACGTCGTGTAGTGCAGACTATGAAGAGGCTTGTAGTAAAAGTCCGGCACTGTATCGAAATTCCCTTCCCATTTGCTTTCCACAGATGTGCTCAAAGCTTGAAGGCCTACCGCCAGCAACATTATTGTAATAAGCGAAAAGATGAAACGCCACGCCTGATAGCTCTTTCCGCGGCTAATCATTCCAGCCAATGTGCTGATTCTATTTTCATGTTCCCATCGTGTCCGCTCATCCATGCCTTGAAAACTGGTTATCCCAGTTTCTTGCAGGAGAATCTCAGAGTTTGAAATGTGCCTGAACATAGAAAACAAGGCAAGAAAGAAGAAAATGGTAGCAAGCTGCCAACTTTCGATGCTGTAGAGCGCCAAAGTAGGCCAAAAAACCAGAAATAACAGCTCCATGAAAAACCAAAATAAAATAAGCGGCTTTGTGGGCTGAGTAATCCTGTACTTCTCGGAGGTAGCGTAGATGCCCATTGATAAATTTTCATTTTCTTTCGAAAAACCTTTCCATTCAATCTGACTCTCCTTCCCATGGGAATGCTCGTGCATGCTCGGCAAATCGTTTGAAGCAACGGTGTGCTCCACTACTGCGATGTTGTCGTTGTTCGATTCTGAAATAGCGGTTGGAATAGTATCAATTTTAAGTTGCAGTCCCCGTCCATTCTCCATTTCAACACTATTATGATTGTAGTTCACACTTTCTGACTTCAATTCATTAGAACCATCCACTTTAGTATCTGGGAGTACAGGATTGTTGCTTTGGCTTTCTTCAAGTTGTATATCAGCTGATAATGCACCCTTCCGGGTGAGACTTTCTGTGGCTTCTTTGGGAAGCAAGCTTTGTGGCACTTCTGATGGGTTTTGAAGCATTGCTGGAAGGTGCAGAGGTGGAAAAAGTACACTCTTTCGTTTCCACTCATCCTTAATCAGCCTGATCTTGCCAAGCTCGGTGTTCAACTTGCACGGGCTCAAGCAAAATGGCAAAGTTAATGCGATCACTAACACGAGACAAACCGCGAACACACTCCAAGGAAGCTCGATGTAAATTAAAAAAGCGGCGATCAAGAAGTAGATTAGAGTCACACCCATGACAGCGCAAACAATGGTGCTCTTGAATTGCGTGCTCGTTATCGCTCCAGGTCCTCGAAGAATTCCAATATATCTTGTTTTACGCGGCTTGCAAAAATATCTCTCAAGGTCCCAAGAATAAGTTGTAATGTACGGCCTTCTTCCGATTAAGTCATCTACCGAGTACATTCGCTTTGGAAATTCCTCCAATTTTTCGTAAAACCTCCCGCCCAGACTGGACCATTCTGTGAATCTCGCATACAGGCTCCTCTGATTCTCGTAAAGTGTTCCTTGAACAATATGACTGCGGCCAGCCTCACCTTGACCAAAGACAGCATCCTCAGGTGAGCCAAATGAAGAATAGGTCGTTCTGGCGTACCCGCTTAAACTGTGCCTCTTTCGCAACATTGCAGAATGCAGTAGTCGATCCAGCAAACTTTCCTGAGTGGCAAAGGCTACACATACACTGTAAAAAAGTTTGGCCTCTGCGAATACTAAGCTGACGCCAAACATAATATAAAAGAAGAAAACGGAAGAAAACCAAAAGAGTTCTGTGTATTCCCACCACTTTTCTGTTTTGGCCATCAAACAGCAACCCATGAGAGTCAGAGGGAGGAGCAGAAAGCCCAGGAGAAAAATCCATTCCACGACTTCGTCACGAACACTTGGAAAGATGAATTTTTTAAAAAGACGATGACCTCGCCAAAGGTCAATGACAAAAAGTCCTGCCAACATGTTCATCAGAGACAATCCGTGGATCAACAGGGGGAAGGCAAAGAGGACTCCAACGGCCAAGCCATAGTGTGGATCCGAAAGATCAGTTGTACCCGCGTTGATGGCCAGATCAAGAATCACAAATAGGATGAGTTGAATCGAGAAGATGAATAGGAAACCAGCAAAAAAGAAACCAACAACTGTATAGGTTGCTCGCAAAATGCTGAGGGTGCCATTGTCTTCCTCTTGCACTTGCTTAATGGACACGTGCCTTTTTCGTGCCACCTCATCGTAGGATTCTTGCAGCACAAGTTGACTTCCTTCGTTATAGATCACTCGGGCAGCCGACTTGGAATTGGCAAATTTGACAGTTGTGGTCGGGGCCTGGAGAGAAAAATGGTCCTGATATCTCGACACTTGGGGGCCGAAATAGGTAGACGCTGCCACTGATTCTTTGAGAAAGGTTCGCGAAAGAAGGGAACGGCGCCTTTGTAGAGCTGAACGGCGTCTCTCTTCCTCTGGTAACATTGTAGAGGGTAAATTATCCTTATTCTGGATTTAATAATCTGAAGGTTTGTTGGAAACGTAGGACCTCTCCTCTGGAAGCATCTATTATTTTTGTGGTCTTTTTGGGTGCTTCTCATGTTTTAATAATAACTTACTGGTACTAACAACAAAAGCTCCTTTTACAAGAGTCAGAAAGCTCTTCGTGTTTTTCTCACGCGATCGTTGTTGAATCAAATTAAGCCCAGGTGGACTGCCATAGGACTCAGGAGTTAGGTCTTACTCTATTAGGTCGTGTGCCAATGCCTGCTTCCTATACACACCACTAGTCTAGTCATAATATCTAATATTACTCTAATATTCATGAGTCTCCACACTAGCTTTATACGTGTTATCAGCACCATGGCGCTCTTAAGCCGGCTCCACAGCCGGCTGCCACTGGTTAAGAAGCTCTAACAGGACTACAGACACACTGTAGCCTCTGTTGATGCTCTCATGCGAGTTCCGGAGACGACACGCAGCCAGTGTCGCAACCGGGAGATCCATTGATTTGGTTCATCATCGATCAACCACAAAGCTTTGGAGACTTTGGCCATGGCTCGCAGCCGACGGCCGTACACCAAGTTAACTTGCCCTTCTCCTACTACTACCACAGGAGCAAGGGGACTACCTCGCTTCCACGCTGGAGACGAGGAGCCACCGTATACATGCGAGACATCCACTTCGTTCACTCGCACACCGGAAAAGCACAAGCTGTGCCTTTCCACACCTACATGTCAACCCGAAAGGAACGACGAGTAGCCTACAGTCTCTCTTCGTACAGACGACAATGGAACCCCTGTCACATGGACTTTGATCTTGTCTTCCAGCAAGTCATTGACCGGCAGGACCGGACTACAGACTGAGGGACGCTTCAGCTCTACTGGAACCACTACATGAGCCACAGCCTGGAATACAGGAATACTCTACCGGACAAGGACTCATCGCACGACGACGATGACATGCCTTGTAGGCACCCACTCCATTGAGGCT
>Ga0210036_1000327_pt1 | contig 57754 bp, 34 predicted proteins | sample CryGeymeta201515_FD_185469 | JGI IMG/M metagenome (GOLD analysis project Ga0210036, IMG submission 185469) | Groundwater microbial communities from Crystal Geyser aquifers in Utah, USA - Crystal Geyser metaG 2015-15 (SPAdes) (version 2) | ecosystem: Environmental > Aquatic > Deep subsurface >... | reverse complement strand
ATATTCATGGCCAGCAAACTTTGGACGATACCACTGTAAGGGAACTGCATGGCTAGTTCCATCAAGTCATTGGCGCTTTCTTTGTTCAGTTTTTCTGGTTCCCTGAGGAAGCTAATGAAAGTGGCTTTATCCATAAGGTTTTATTTACCAGTTTACAACAGATTTGTTGAAAATATCATCAACAAGCATTTCCACTATTTCAGTTATTAGTGTTTGTTTTACTGCATTTAAGTCTTGCTCGCTTGGATACTCTTTGTATTGCGTAAACTTGGTTTCAAAGTTATTACTTTCTTCAAATTTATTTGTAAAACGCACATTTACAGTAATAGTAAGTCGATTAAGTGCTGCAGTTTGGTCACTCTGGATAGCTACAGGAGTGGTGCGGTATTCAGTTATTTCTCCTTCAAACGCAAGATCACCATTTTGGTTTACCATATTTAGTTGTGTCTGATTCATAAAACGATCCCTGAGTCCGTTGGTGAATTCATCACTCAACAGAGGTTCCACCAGCAGGGCGTTATTCTGAAAATACTGTACCGAAATGGTTTTAGCCTCGGCTGGTATGGAGGCTCCCGTAAAGGAATAAACACCACAGCCGTTCATCAAAGGTAAGCTGATCAGAAACAGGATAATGAGCTGTAGTTTGCAGATGATATTAAGCTTAGGCATGATTAAAGATTAATGTTGTATTCTTTAATTTTACGGTAGAGCGTTCGTTCGCTAATGCCCAATTCCTGGGCAGCGCTTTTACGTTTTCCTTTGTGTTTTTCGAGGGCTCTTCTGATCATGTCGATCTCTGTTTTCTCGAGCGAAAGATTTTCATTAATAACTTCTGATGGTTGAAAGCTTGATTTATCATCATCAGCATCTTGAATTTGAATCTCTGGAAGGTGTTCGTTCTCAAAATCATCCAGATCATCAGTATATTGCCGTATCAGCTGATTATTGCTGTGCTCAAAATCATCGTTAACGCCTTTGGCCGAAATAATTTCTGACATGGTTTTACGCAAATCCAAAATATCTTTTTTCATGTCGAAAAGCACCTTATAAAGTATGTCGCGTTCCGAGAGCTTTTCTTTTTCTTCCTGTCCTTTGTAAAGCACAGGCAGCGAGTTGGCGTGATCGGCAGGAAGATATAACTTTAGCATGGGAGCATCGATGAGCTTTTCTTTTTCGATAATCGAAATTTGTTCTGTAACATTTTTAAGCTGTCGGATATTACCGGGCCAACGATAGGATTCGAGCATATGAATGGCTTCATCGGTCAGTTTTAGTGGGGGCATCCGATACTTTTCTGCAAAGTCGTTTGCAAATTTTTTGAATAGCATCAGGATGTCATCTTTTCTTTCCCTCAGCGGAGGAATCATGATCGGAACCGTATTTAGCCTGTAAAACAAATCCTGCCTAAATTCGCCTTTGGCAATGGCTTCGGGTATATTAACGTTGCTGGCTGCAACCACTCGCACATCGGTTTTGATTACCTTGGAGGAACCTACTTTCAGAAACTCACCTGTTTCGAGCACGCGCAAAAGTCTTACCTGCGTCGAGAGTGGCAGCTCGGCCACCTCATCCAGAAAAATTGTACCACCATCAACTACTTCAAAATAACCTTTTCGGGCTTCGTGGGCTCCTGTAAATGATCCTTTTTCATGACCAAACAGTTCGGAGTCGATAGTCCCTTCGGGAATGGCGCCGCAGTTTACAGCAATATACGAACCATGTTTGCGTGCGCTGGCCTGATGAATGATCTTTGGAAAAACTTCTTTACCTGTTCCGCTTTCCCCGGTAATCAATACCGTGAGGTCGGTAGGAGCAACCTGAACGGCAATATGTATGGATCGTTCCAGAAAAGGATCGTGTCCGATTATTCCAAAACGTTGCTTGATCGACTGAAGTTCCATAAGCTGATTTAATCCTGTTAAAATTACGCTTTTTTATTGTTTTCTACAATTTTTATTCCCTCAAACTAGCATCAAAGTGCTGTTCAAGCGCTTGTTGTATGCGACTCATACATTTTTCGATGAGCTTGTCGGTCAGTGTTTTTTCGCTATCCTGCAACACAAAACTCAAGGCATAGGATTTTTTCCCTTTTGGAATCTTTTCGCCTTCATACACATCAAAAATGCCAACTGATTTTAGGAGTTTTTTTTCTGCCTGGCTGGCAACTGTTCTGATTTCCTGAAAGCTGACAGATTGATCGAAAAGCATTGCCAAATCGCGACGCACGGCAGGAAACTTTGACACAGCTGTGTATTGTTTGATTTGTTTTTTCTGGTAAATTTTCATCAAGGCAGTCCAGTCCATGCTGCCATGAAATACCGGTTTGTCGATATCAACCAGTTTGAGTGTTTTTGAGCTTAGTTTTCCAATCTGCAACAAAACTTTTTCGTTCAATTCGTATTTCAGTGAAAAATCATATAACTCACTATCAATGGCTTGTATTTTAAACTGCGTGAGGTCATATCCTAATTTTGTCAGCACTCCCTCTGCATAAAATTTAAGGTCGTAAAAATCAACGGATTGATCAGTGTGATTCCAGTTTTCTTCCTCCCTGAGACCAATAATGGCCATATCGAGATGGGTGTGTTCCTGATAAGGAGCAAGGGCTTTTTCTGTCGTGCTGTTTTTCTGGTTATCATAGTGATAAACACTTCCAAACTCAAATATTTTCAAGTTAGGAATTCTGCGATTCTGGTTATAGCTGATGGTTTCGAGTAGTCCAAAAACCAGGCTTTGTCGCATCACGTCCAACTCATTACTAAGTGGATTGAGGATTTTTACATTTTGATTTTCATCAAAAGCAGGATGTTTTATGGTATAAGCTGACTTGGTAAGCGAATTGTTCATCACTTCCTTAAAACCATTAAATGCCATCATATCAGCAATTTGCTGCTGCACCTTATCTGTGTTGTAATTGTGGCCGGCATGCACAGCTGCATTCACTTTTTCAGGAATACGAATATTGTTATAGCCAAAGATACGAAGCACTTCTTCTACCACATCAGCCGGACGATAAACATCAACCTTATAGGAGGGCACCTCCATTTCAACAGCCTCAGCGGTATGGCTCAGGATTTTCATTCCCAGATCCTCGAGAATGGATACCACGGCATCTGTTGGTATAACTTGTCCGGCAAGCTTATTCAGGTAGGCATATGACAGCTTCACTTTTGTTGGCTCAATAGTTTTGGCAAGTACATCTTTTATTTCAGAACTAATCGCTCCTCCTGCAATTTCTTTCATCAACATCAGCGCACGTTTTAAGGCATAAATGGTGATATTAATGTCGGCACCACGCTCAAAACGGAAGGATGCGTCAGTTTGCAGGCCATGCTGACGGGCAGTTTTTCGTATGAAGCGTGAGTCAAAACAGGCACTTTCGAGGAAAATAGCCTTGGTTTTTTCAGTCACTCCCGAATGCAGTCCGCCAAAAACCCCTCCGATACACATTGGTGCTTCTGCATTGCAGATCATCAGATCGTTGGCAGTAAGTTTACGTTCCTGCTCATCGAGCGTCACGAAGGGAGTGCCTTCATCCAGCATTTTAACAATAATTTTGTTAGCTGTAACGGCTTGTGCATCAAAAGCATGAAGGGGTTGGCCAGTTTCAAACAACACATAATTGGTGATATCCACAATGTTATTAATAGGTCTTACGCCAATTGCTTTCAATTTGTTTTGCATCCATTCTGGCGAGGGTTCAACATTTAAGCCACTTATAGTAGCACCTGAATATCGGGGACAGGCCTCTGCGTTTTCGATTTTAATAGTGATATCAAGGTTTTGGTTGTCAATTGAAAATCTCTCAACATCAGGCATTTGAAGCTTGTATTTCTTTTCGCTTTCGCGATGATTGAGGGCTGCAACCAAATCTCTGGCAACACCGATATGCGACATGGCATCTGAGCGATTTGGCGTCAAGCCAATCTCAAAAACTATATCTTCTTCAATTTCATAAATATTGGAAGCCGGAATGCCAATTGGTGTGTCAGCAGGAAGCACCATAATACCATCATGTGAAGATCCCAGTCCTAATTCATCTTCGGCACAAATCATTCCTTCAGAAACTTCACCACGGATTTTACTTTTTTTAATCTCAAAGCTGCTCTCTCCGCTGTAAAGTTTTGTGCCGATGGTGGCAACGAGTACTTTTTGTCCGGCGGCAACATTGGGAGCACCACAAACGATAGCTAAGGGAGTTTCGTTACCAACATTAACAGTTGTTAGGCTTAGCCTGTCAGCATTAGGATGTTGTGTACAAGTTAACACTTCACCTGTTATGATGCCTTTTAAGCTTCCCTTGATGGATTCGAAAGGAATGATGTCTTCAACTTCCAATCCTGTTGCAGTTAATACCTGTGCTACTTCCTCAGCCGGGAGGTCGCAATCAATATACTTTTTGAGCCAGTTGTAGGATATCTTCATGGATTTCAGCTAATTGTTAAAACCAAACGCTTGTGTCGCCTGGATATTTCGAATTGTCAGATTTATTTAGGCCACAAAAGTACGAATTAATGTCAATCTGTCATGTATCATGAAGATGCAACAGGAAGGATTTTCTTCAATGATTAACCAATCTGACCCCAGTCGAAGTTTTGTTGGAATTGTGATATCAAATAAGCTTTTGTGTTTTGATTTTCTGATTTCATAAGTCTGGGATCATCATCAAGTATTTGGCTTACAATAATTCTTACCTGTTTTATAAGTTTTTCATCCCTGATCAGGTTTCCAATTTTTAAACCCACCGGGCCTGATTGTCGCGTGCCCTGAGTTTCGCCCGGACCTCTCAGTTCAAGATCTACTGCCGCAATTTCAAAACCGTCGGTAGTGCGCACCATGGTTGCCATGCGCTTGCGTCCGTCGGCCGAAAGTTTATAATCAGTCATCAAAATGCAATAAGATTGATCTGCTCCTCTTCCTACCCTGCCTCTTAGTTGATGCAACTGCGACAAACCAAAACGGTCAGCATGTTCGATGACCATCACGCTGGCATTAGGGATGTTCACGCCAACTTCTATCACTGTGGTAGCAACCATAATGTGAGCTTGTCCTTTGATAAAACGTTGCATTTCGAATGCTTTATCTTCTGCTTTCATTTGTCCGTGTACGACACATATGCGGTAGTGAGGCTCAGGAAAATCGCGGAGCAAACTTTCGTATCCTTCCTGAAGGTGAATCAAATCGAGTTTTTCTGATTCTTTAATTAATGGATAAACCATATAAACTTGCCGACCTTCGGCAATTTGTTTTTTCATAAAACTGATCAGACGCAACCTTTGGCTTTGGTAAAGGTGAATTGTTTTCACAGGCTTCCGACCGGGAGGAAGTTCGTCGATGACAGAAATATCCAAATCGCCATATTGCGTCATTGCCAGTGTGCGCGGTATGGGTGTAGCTGTCATTACCAACATATGTGGCGGGTTGGAAGTTTTCTCCCAAAATCTTGCCCGCTGAGCAACACCAAAACGATGTTGCTCGTCAATGATCGTTAGAGCCAGGTTCTTGAATTTTACCTTTTCTTCGATCAGCGCATGTGTGCCGATGATGATTTGCAGGCTTCCATCTTCGAGGCCTTCATGGATTGGTTTGCGATCGCGTGCCTTAGTAGAACCTGTTAGCAAGGCAATTTTAACAGGCATATCTATCAGTAATTCTTTGAGAGAATGAAAGTGCTGCGTTGCAAGTATTTCGGTGGGAGCCATCAAAGCAGCCTGGTATCCATTATCCAGTGCGATGAGCATAATCATCAGGGCTACAATTGTTTTACCGCTTCCAACATCACCCTGCAAAAGGCGATTCATTTGATGGCCAGAACCCAGATCGTACCTGATTTCACGAATCACTTTTTTTTGGGCGTTTGTTAGCGAAAACGGCAGATAATGTTTGTAAAATAAGTTTACAAGTGTTCCAACCTTCTGGAATACAACGCCTTTAGAAATGGTTTCGCGTTTTCGTTTGCGTAGCAGCATATTTAACTGCATAAAAAAATACTCTTCAAATTTGAGGCGCAGGTTTGCGGCCTGCAAGTCTTTTTGGTTTCGTGGAAGATGTATCTGATCAAGCGCTTGGTTTCTGTCCATCAAACGATGTTTCTCCAAAATGCTTTTTGGAAGGTTTTCGGCAACTGTTTGGTTGAGCTGGTTCAGCAGGTTTTTAATCAGTTTGGCCAGTTGTTTACTTCCCAATCCGTTGTTTTTCAGTTTTTCGGTGGTGCTGTAAACGCCTTCCAGGCTTTCGCCTACCGGAATTATATCGGGCTGATAATCTTCTATTTCCGGATGAACAAAGTTGAATTGATTATTGAAAACGGAGGCCTTTCCAAAAAGCACGTATTTTTTTCCGGGCTCAAAGCGGGTATGGATCCATTTTAGACCTTTGAACCAAACCAGTTCGATGCTACCGCTATCGTCTATGAAATTTGCTGAAATACGCGTAATACGTTGTTTACCATGTGATTGCATCTGAGTTACCTGTCCGATCAGCTGATAATAAACCTGATCACTCTTAACATCACTTATTTTATGAACCTGACTTTTGTCGATATAACGAAAAGGGATGTGAAAGAGCAGGTCGCCAAAAGTATAAATATCAAGTTCTTTATTCAGCAATTCAGCCCTTTTGGGACCAACGCCTTTGAGAAATTCAATTTTATTTTCGAGCAGGTTACGCTCCATTTAAGCCTGTTTTTGTGGCTAAATTACAAAGGAAATTGGTGTGGAGCGACTTGTTTTTTTACTTGGGATTTGTGGGCTGTAAAAAAACAACTAATAAATCGACGAGTTTATCAAGGCTCAGCGGCTTACTGAGGTAAGCATCGAAACCCATATCAAGGTATTGTCTTTCTTCGCCAAGCATGGCAAAAGCTGTGATTGCAATAACGGGCATTGATAACTTTTGATGTCTGATTTGCTTAAAAGCTTCACTTCCGTCCATCTCAGGCATTTGAATGTCCATGATGATCAAATCAGGTTGGTGTTCCACTGCCAAATCAAGTGCAATCAGGCCGTTAGATGCGTGTAAAATATTTAAATTCAGCTTATTGAGCATTGTCTTGATCAGATAGAAATTTGTGTCGACATCCTCTGCAACAAGAATTGTTTTCCCTCCAAAATCGGGAAGGGATAAATCTTTCTTTGGAATTGCATTTATTTTTGAATGTGCATGGGAATCGGCAGGCAGTGTAAAGTAAAATGCTGTTCCTATGTTTTCTTGCGATTCAACCCATATCTTACCATCGAGCAATGCTATCAGGTGTTTAGTGATGGCAAGGCCTAAACCGGTACCTCCAAAAAGTCGTGTGTGTGAATCGTCGGCTTGCCTGAAACGTTCAAAAACAACATCAAGTTTATGTTCAGGAATGCCAATACCAGTGTCTCTAACAAAAAATTCGTATGAATCATTGATAGCCAAAGCGCCAAATTCAATCTCACCTTGCAGCGTAAATTTCATGGCATTACTCAGCAGATTGGTCATAATTTGTTGCAATCGCAATCGGTCTGTTGTGATTAATGCTGTTTTTAATTCCTCTTTGTGAGTGAGTAAAAGCTTTACGTGGGATTTACCATTTCTATCCATTTGTTGCCGGAATCCCTGCGACATTTCTTCCATCAGATCAATAAGTTTGAATTCTGAAGGTTGAATTTTTAGCTCACCGGCCTCTATTTTTGAAATATCGATGATATCGTTGATAAGATTCAGTAGCAATCTACCACTCGATTTGATCATTTCGATGAATTCAATTTTTTCTTCAGGGCTGTATTCGTCAGTCGAAAGCAGGTCAGAAAAACCTAAAATGGCATTCATTGGGGTTCTGATTTCGTGGCTCATATTGGCCAGAAATGCCGACTTAAGACGATCGGAGTCTTCTGCTTTGTTTTTGGCTTCAACCAGTTCGTTTTCAAAGTTTTTGTGTTGTGTAACATTTTCAAAAACACTCACAATTCCTGCAAATTCATCTTCGAGGAACATGGTGGCAGCTTTGAAATGTATAAATCGGATTTCCTGATCAAGGCGTAGCTTGAAATCAGCCTCAAAAACGCCTTCTTTGGCATGGTGAGCATTTTGCCATAAGATGTCCATTTTGTTACGATCTTCGAGCAGAATATGTCGAAACCAAGATCCGTCTGTCAGCGTTTGTTGTTTAAGGCCAAGTATTTCGGGGAGTATTTGGTTGATAAATACGATGCTGCCCTGTGGGTTGGTTACAGCAATACCCAAAGGAGAAGTATCACTGATTTTTCTGAATTTTTCTTCGCTTTGTTTTAAAGAGCGGAAGGTACGATCCAAGGCATCAACTTGTTTTTTAAGTTCTTGTGTTCGTTCTTGAACGCGTTTTTCCAATTCAATATTGGTAATTTCGAGCATACGACTTTTGCGGCGATTACGACGGACAATTGTTATCAACACAAAAATAATCAGAACTAAAAGCACGGCAAGCAGTGAAAAAATGATGTAACGGATTCTGAGGGATTGCTGTGAAAGTTGCAGACGTAAAATTTCATTTTCATCATCAAGTCGTTGCGTTTCGTATCGAATCCTGATTTCTGACATTTCATGATGCCGGCGCTCATTCATCAGCGAGTCTCTTAACTTGTTGGCAACCGTTAAATAATCATAGGCTTTCTGATAATCCTGCTGTGCATGCGCAATTTTTTGACGTGTGACGTAGTTAAATAATAAAACAGATATGTCTTCTGTTTTTTCTGCCAGGGTTTGAGCTTTGTCGAGGTATTCCTGAGCTTCATCAAACTTGTTTTGTTCGCTAAGATAATTTGCCATTTGGTTGTAAACCTGGCTGAGTCCATATTCTGCTTTGGCTTGAATATAAACGGACTCTACCTCTTTTAAATAGCGCATAGCATCGTCATAGCGTTTAAGCTTAAACATTACTTTAGCCAGATTTGCTTTGGTGTTGGCGGTTTCGGCCGGCAAATTATATTTTTCCTGTGTATTGAGTGCCGCGATAAAAAAATCAAGTGCACGGGCATAATTTTCCATTTCGAGGAATACCATTCCAAGTGCGTTTTGCGAATAGGCTACTTGTGGCTCGTCATTTAAAAATTCCTTGATAACCAAGGCGTCGATGTGATATCTTATAGCTTGTTCGTAATCTTTGTAAAAAAAATAGACATGCCCGATGTTAGCCAGCGTAAAAGCAATTCCCAGGCTGTCATTCATTTGTTTGAAATCCTGGAGTGATTCGAGATGCAGGGAGTAGGCTTTTTCGTAAACATGCAGCTTGCGGTAGCAGACAGCTTCTTCGTTTCTAATTTCTGCTTTTAGTTTTTTTGCGCCAAGTACTTCTGCCAGGGGCATAGCTTCGCGCGCATAAGTAATTCCGGCAGCGGGGTCGATGTTTCGAAGGCTTTTGATGAGCGCTTTGTAAATATGGAGCTTTGCGCTGCCTTCGGTTTTTTCGAGCTGATTGCGTAAACTGTCAGCAAGTTTATGGCTATCAGTTTGTGCCAGTAGAAGTTCCTGCGCTGTAAACAGCAACAACAACAGCAAAATTCTGGCAATTTGTATTTTCATGCGGGTGAAATAAATCCAGGCTTTATTACGGATTAGGGTGCTACAAAATTAACAAAGCTTTATGAGAATAAAAAATTGTTGCAGTATAATTTTATGCGAGATGTTTTTCGAGTAATGACATTAACTGGCTACAATTAATGGGTTTAGGCAGATAATCATCAAATGGTGCGTTTTTCCTGTCGAAGGAAGGGGTGTCGGTAAAAGTGCTATGCGAAATCACTTTAAGGTCAGGACGGAGTGCTTTAATCATGAGCGTGGTTTCAAGGCCGTCGATCCCAGGCATATTGTAGTCCATGAGTATAGCATGAATATTTGGATCTGATTTTACCTTTTCGATGGCCAGGTAGCCATTTTCTGCCCAGCTCACCTGCATACCATGTTTTATCAGCATGGCCTTGATAAGTAAAAAGTTTACTTTAAGATCGTCAACTACAAGGATGTGTCTTTTTTCTAACATATCAACCTCCATTTCTGGAAAATAATGCTATTAATGCAGGTACATTTAATATGCCAAAAATTTAAAAAGCTATAAAACAGATAGATAGAATGGAATCGTAATTTCTTATAAGTATCAATAATGGATTAAATTCCAAAATGCGGAATATGTCTATTAAGTAATTATAGATTTTCATCAAAGTAAGTCGAAATCTTTTTAATGAGGTGAGCGCGGTCTTTTCCTCTCACATTATGCTCGTGACCCGGATAGACAAAATAATCAAGCAGCACACCTTCATCAACGGAAGCTTTGAGGAATGCCAAACTGTGTTGCCACACAACCACCGGATCACTTGTGCCATGAATAATCAGTAGCTTACCATTTAGCTGTGATACTTTGTTTATCAAACTCGCTGTTTCGTAGCCTTCCGGATTTTCATCCGGGCTGTCCATATAACGTTCGCCGTACATAATTTCGTAATATTTCCAATCGGTAACGGGTCCGCCGGCAACTGCAACTTTAAAGATATCAGGATGATGCAGTTTCAATCCAATAGACATAAATCCGCCATAGCTCCATCCATCAACGCCAATGCGCTCTGGATCAACGAACGGAAGACTTTTAAGGTAGTTAATTCCAACAAGCTGATCCTGACGTTCAGTTATTCCAAGCTGCCTGTGAATAATTTGTTCAAAGTCGGCGCCGCGATTGGCCGAGCCACGATTATCCAATGTAAAGACCACATAACCTTGTTGAGCCAGGTAGTTCAGATAAAAATTGGCTCCGCCCAGCCAGCTGTTGGTTATCAGTTGAGCATGAGGGCCTCCGTAAACATAAACAATTACCGGGTATTTTTTTGTGCTGTCCAGGTTGGGAGGGGTTATCAATCGGGCAAAAAGTGTGGTTCCATCTTCAGCTTCCAGCTCCAGCATGTGTGTTTTACCCAGTTGATAATCCTTTAGCGGATTTTGGGATTCGAGCAATGTTCTGATATCTTTTCCTTTTCCATCGCTGAGAATGATATTTCGGGCTGTATGCGTATTGCTGTATGAGTCGATAAGGTATTTTCCACTTTTGGAAACTGATACGTTGTGAACGCCCGCTGCAGCAGTTAGCTGTGCAGTTTTACCATTTTTCAAATCAAGCTTATAAAAATGTCGTTCAAGTGGACTTACAGCGGTGGAATTGTAATAAATAAATTTCCCGGTTTGATCAAAAACAGGTTCAGCGGTGATCATCCAATCGCCTTGGGTGAGTTGCTTAACAAGTTTTCCTTCAGTGTTATAGAGGTACATATGCCTGAAACCGTCTTGTTCGCTGAGCCAGATAAATTGTTCTGAATTGTTAGGCAAAAAATAGGCCGGATATTGTGGTTCAACATATTGTGGGTCTTTTTCTTCAAAAAGGGTGTTTTCAAAACTGCCATCTTTTACCTTGTATGCGTTAAATTTCAGGTGGTTTTGTTCGCGGTTCAGTATTCCAATGTAGATTTTTTCGCCATCAGGATGCCAGCTTACCGCAGTGAGGTATTGTTCGGCTGGCTGTGCGGTTTGCATAACAGTGGTTGTTTTTGTATCCAGATCATAAACTATTAATTTCACTTCATGACTTTTCATGCCAGCCATAGGATAGGGTTCATTTTTAAGCGTTGCAATGCGCTGTTCAATATCTACAATGGGATAATTGGTAACCATGCGTTCATCCATTTGATAGAAGGCAAGTTTTTTGCCATCTTTTGACCAAAACGCTCCGTCCTTAATACCAAATTCGTTTCGGTGAACCGATTGACCGCTCACAACGCCTACAGGCTCATCAGTGAGTTGAATATGTTCGTTGCCAATGGCCAGATACAGATTATTATTAATGGTATAGGCTGTTTGTAAATCCGGTTCAAAAACAGTTTTATTTTCCGCTTTCTCAGGATAAGTTATCAGGTGATTCAACTGCCCGAAATCAGCAGTTAGCTTTAAAAGTTTATCCTGATAAAAAAACCAACCGCTGCCATCATCTAGCCAATTAATTGAAGGAAAGCGTTTCAAACTGTCGAAATCATGCTTGGTAGCCAGTGTGTTAAGTTCATTAAGCGTAAGCAGCACTTTCTTTTTTTCTGATTTTGCCTCAGTAAGCCAAAGGGTATCTTTTTCAAAATACTGGTAATAATCTGTTTTACCGTACCATTTCAATTGTTGAATACGTTCCGGAAACAAGGCAGGATTCATCCATGCTGCGTCTGCTGCGGTAAGTTTTTTGTCTTGACCAGAAACCAAAAGGCTTGTACATGTCAACATGAGTAAAAAAACAAGCTGTAGTTTTTTCATAGGAACAAAATAGAGGGTTAATGAGCTTGCAAATTAAGGAAAATCTGCATTGACAGCGAAAAAGAATAAGCAATCGGTTTGGCTATTGTTGTTTTTGTTTACCCAATAATTATGGTTATCAGTAAAAATATATTGATTAATAAACCGCCTGTTTCATTGACCGACTAATAATTTTAATGATACAGCCAGAGCAATTAGTTTAAATTTCGTTCTTTCATCAATTTCGCGAGTGCTTTTGTCTTTTCGACTTTTGAATTAATTTGTAAATAAAAAATAACGGTATCAGGCTTAAAAAACCCAAGTTATTCACCAGAATGCTATAAACTAAAATACCAATTAAAAAGCCAATAAAAAATGCGTTGGTGATAGGTGAAGGCTTTATTTTTTTCACCTCTTCCCTCAGCTCCTGGTCGGTGAATGCTGATTGATTCTTTTGCATGTGTTTATATTTTAGTTTTTGTTAGTGCATCAAAAATAGCAAAACTCAAAATAAATAACCCCGCATTGATAAAAACATCAGGTTAAACAGAGCTAAATTCTTCTTTAGCGCATTAATTTGAAAGAAGTTAAAATAAGTCTTAATTTTATTAGGTATGCCAATTTGCCAGCAAATTGCTACATTAGGCTTGATGCACGGCATCAGCAAAAGAAGCAAGTAACGCTGGATTTTTTTCCAAAGAATTACCAATTACCACGATATCCGCACCGGCTTTTAAAGCATTTACAGCCATTTCGGGGGTTTTTAATCCACCACCAATAATCAGTGGTACATTGATACTGCCTTTTACTGCGGCAATCATTTCTGCCGGGATGGCATTGTAAGCACCGGAACCGGCATCCATAAAAATCATTTTCATGCCCAACATTTCGCCTGCCATAGCCGTGCAAAGTGCAATGTCATTTTTATCAGCTGGTATCGGGAGGCTGTTACTCATATAACTTACCGTGGTGGGTTTTCCGCTGTCGATGAGCATATAGCCTGTTGAAATCACTTCGAGGCCAGCAAGTTTCAGATAAGGCGCCGAAATGACATGCCGACCAATAAGCATTTCAGGATTGCGGCTTGAAATCAAGCTTAAAAACAAAAATGCATCTGCTTTTTTACTTAGCTGTAGCGAATTGCCGGGGAAAATAATAACAGGAATATCGGAATGGGTTTTTAATAATTTGATACAACTATCCATATTGTCATTGGTAAGCAAACTGCCACCAACAAAAAAGAAATCAACGCCTGCTTTTTGGGCATCTTTTGCCAGCGCAATGATTGTATTGTCGGTTGGTTTATCAGGGTCAACCAAAACGGCAATTTTGTTTCCGTGAGATTGTAGTTGGTCGTAAACAGACATAAGCTAATTTTTTAAGTCAGTAATGAATTGACTGTTGTTTGAACCAACGAAAATACACATTCTTAACCATACTGCTATAAAACTTAGTATCATTTTTATTTACACAAATCAGAAAACTGCTTCAGCAATTTTTCTGATATTATCGGCTCTACCCATGGTGTAGAAATGCAAAACAGGTGTTTTATTTTGAATAAGTTCTTTGGCTTGCATGATAGCCCATTCCACACCCAATTCGCGCACCGATTGGTTATTCTTACATGATTTTAACGCTTTCACAAGGGGTTCAGGCAAATCGATGTGAAATGTTTGAGGCAATTTTTGTAAGTGCGTCAGCATTGAAACAGGTTTTATACCTGCAATAATGGGCACATTAATTCCGGCAGCACGACAACGTTCTACAAAGTTGAAATACTTTTGATTGTCAAAAAACATTTGTGTAACAATGTAAGAAGCTCCTGCCTCAATTTTAGCTTTCAGATGTTGCAAATCGCTTTCCAGATTGGGTGATTCTGCATGTTTTTCCGGATAACCGGCAACACCTATACAAAAATTGGTGGGGGTCGAATTCAACAAATCTTCTTCGAGGTATTTACCTTGATTGAGGTTTTGAACTTGTTTCACGAGGTCGATGGCATAGGCATGCCCGCCTGGCTCTGCCTGAAAATACTTAACAGATGGCTGTGGATCGCCACGAACGATCAGCAGATTTTTTACGCCCAGAAAATGAAGATCGATCAATGCATTTTCGGTTTCTTCGTGCGTAAAGCCCCCACAGATGATGTGTGGTACAACATTCGCATGATAGCGATACATCAAAGCTGCTGCAATACCAACTGTTCCGGGACGTTTGCGAACGATTTTCTTTTCAAGTAATCCGTTTGCCAGTGGTTTGTATTCAAATTCTTCCTGATGATAAGTTACATTTATAAAAGCAGGTTTGAAATTCATGAGTGGCTCCACGGCTTGCTGAATATGCTCGAAATGCTGACCCTTGAGAGGAGGCAATATTTCGAATGAAAACAAAGTTTTGTCAGATTTTGCAATTTGTGATGTTACGCTGGGTAGTTCTTGCATAGCTTAATAGTTGAGGTTAGCGTTTAAAAGTCTTTCTGTATCAGCGGGAGACAAATTTATACGTTTGCTGTAGTCTTCAATTTGATCTTTACTGATTTTTCCCACATTAAAATATTGTGAATCGGGATGTGCAAAATAAAATCCACTTACAGCCGCAGCCGGATGCATGGCAAAATTCTCGGTGAGGGAAACACCCGTATGTTTTTCGGCTTCGAGCAAATCGAAAAGTTTTCTTTTCTCGGAGTGTTCGGGGCAAGCGGGATAGCCCGGAGCTGGCCTGATGCCCTGATAGTTTTCTTTGAGCAGGTCGTTGATGCCAAGCTTTTCATCCGGGGCATAAGCCCATATTTCTTTTCTAACCAAAACATGCAGGTATTCAGCAAAGGCTTCTGCAAGCCGGTCAGCAAGGATCTTGGCCATAATAGCATTGTAATCATCATTTTGCGACTCAAAATGATCTACTATTTTCTGAGTGCCATGCCCGGCAGTCACAACAAATCCTCCAATATAGTCAGTAAGTTTGGTGTTTTCAGGGGCTACAAAATCTGAAAGACAAAGATTGGGATAGTCTTTTTCCTTTTTTTGCTGATTGCGCAGAAACTCAAAACGAGTCAATTCAGCACTTGTATGATCGGGATCAAATACCCGAATGCCATCACCTGTTGCATTTGCCGGAAAAATGCCTGCAACACCCTTTGCCTTTAGCAGTTTGTTTTCAATGATATGATCCAGTAGTAGTTGTGCATCATCGAAGAGTTTGCGGGCTTCTTCGCCTTTTAACGGATCGTCAAAAATTTGGGGATACTTGCCATTCAATCGCCAGGAATGGAAAAAGAAGGTCCAATCAATATAGGGCTTTAACAAATTGAGATCCATATCTTCAAAAACACTTATTCCTGTTTTCAAAGGCTTTTTAATGGTTTGTTCGGAAAATTCACCTTTAAATTGATTGGCTCTGGCGGCTTCAAGACTGATGTAGGCGTCTCCGGTTTTTGATTGCTGATATTTCTGTCTCAAACTTTCATATCGCTCAGCTATTTCAAGCTGGTATGATTGTTTTTTGGCCTTATTGCCAAGCAATTGCCCAATTACCTGCGTTACTTTGGAGGCATCTCTCACATGCACCACTGGTTCATCATAAGCGGGTGAAATTTTTACTGCGGTGTGTACTTCGGAAGTTGTTGCTCCTCCGATAAGTAATGGAATGGTCATTTTGCGGCGTTGCATTTCGGCAGCTACATGTGTCATTTCTTCTAACGAAGGTGTTATTAATCCGCTAAGGCCAATAATATCAACATTTTCTTTGATTGCAGTTTCCAGTATTTTTTCGGACGGAACCATCACCCCAAGATCAATTACTTCATAATTATTACAGCCCAGAACTACTCCAACAATATTTTTACCAATATCGTGAACATCGCCTTTCACAGTGGCCAGCAGCACTTTACCTGCCGAACTGCTAACACTGGTTTTTTCTGCTTCAATATAAGGAAGCAAAACAGCCACAGCTTTTTTCATCACACGGGCACTTTTTACCACCTGAGGCAAAAACATGCGGCCATCGCCGAAAAGTTCACCCACCACATTCATCCCATCCATCAGCGGCCCTTCAATCACATCTAATGCCCTTGGAAAATCAGTTCTCACAAGTAGCACGTCTTCTTCAATATGATCTGCATTTCCTTTGATAAGCGCATGTTTGACGCGTTCGTTTAGCGGCAGGTCTCTCCAGGTATCAGCTTTTTCGCCTTTTTCAGCGGTTTTTGTGTAATTCTCTGCGAAAGACAGTAATTTTTCGGTAGCATCTTGTTTGCGGTTGAGCACTAAATCTTCGGTAAGGACAAGCAATTCCGGGTCAATTTCATCATAAATCTGCAACATCCCCGGATTTACAATGCCCATATCCATTCCGGCTTTGATGGCATGATACAGAAAAACGGCATGTATTGCTTCGCGCACCACATCATTTCCTCTGAAAGAAAAGGACAAATTGCTAACCCCTCCACTAATTTTGGCATACGGCAAATTTTCTTTGATCCAGCGGGCAGCATTGAGGTAATCGACTGCATAATTGTTGTGCTCGGGAATGCCTGTTCCAATGGCTAAAATGTTGGGATCGAAGATGATATCTTCGGGAGGAAAGTTTATTTTTTTGGTAAGTAAATCGTAAGCACGCTGACAAATTTTGATTTTACGATTGAAACCTGCCGCCTGACCGGTTTCATCGAATGCCATAACTACAGCGGCAGCGCCATATTTTTTTATCTTGCCAGCCTGCTCCAAAAATGCCTCTTCTCCTTCTTTCAGGCTGATAGAGTTTACGATGGCTTTTCCCTGCACACATTTCAGGCCTGCTTCGAGCACTTCCCAGCGTGAGGAGTCAATCATTACAGGAAGCTTTGCAATATCGGGATCTGCCATCAGCAGGTTCAGAAAAGTTACCATCTCGTGTTTGGCATCCAGCAAACCATCATCCATATTGATGTCGAGCACCTGAGCGCCGCCTTCAACCTGATGCCGGGCTACGCTAAGGGCTTCTTCATATTTTTTGTCGCGTATAAGTCGGGCAAACTTTCGTGATCCACTCACATTGGTTCGCTCGCCAATATTGACAAAGTTTTGCTGACGACTAACTTTTACGGGCTCCAGGCCTGTAAAAACAGTTTCATGTCGGTTCTCGGGAATTTGCCTGGTTTTGGCTTTAACAGCCAGATTGGCAAATGATTGTATGTGTTTTGGTGTTGTGCCGCAGCAGCCACCTATTATATTAACGAAACCATGTGAGACGAAATCGTGCAGATGACCTGCCATTATTTCGGGGCTTTCGTCATATTCTCCAAATTGATTTGGAAGACCGGCATTGGGGTATGCACTCACTGGCAGACTGGCTTTTTGTGCCAATTCTTCAATGTGGGGGCGCATTTGCGCCGCACCAAGTGCGCAATTTAAACCAATACTGATCAGATCAACATGTTTTACGGATTCTAAAAAGGCTTCAACGGTTTGTCCTGAAAGTGTCCGTCCGCTGGCGTCGGTGATAGTTCCCGACATCATCACGCCTAGTTTTCGGCCAAGCTTTTCCTGAAGATTTTGAACAGCAAAAAGTGCTGCCTTGGCATTTAGCGTGTCAAAAACTGTTTCAATTAAAATCACATCTGCTCCACCTTCAATAAGTGCTTGGGCTTGTTCAAAATAGGTTTCAACCAGCAGATCAAAGTTCACGGCACGATATCCGGGATCGTTCACGTCGGGCGACATGGAGGCTGTTTTGTTGGTGGGGCCTAATGCACCCGCCACAAAACGAGGTTTGTCGGGCCGCTTTGCGGTGTATTCATCAGCAGCTTTTCGGGCCAGTTGTGCCGAAGCGCTGTTTAATGCCTTCACTTGATTTTCAAGTCCGTAGTCAGCTTGCGAAATACGGTTGGCATTAAACGTATTGGTTTCGATGATGTCGGCCCCTGCTTCCAGGTATGCGCAATGAATATTATAGATGAGTTCGGGTCGGGTGAGCGAAAGCAAATCATTATTGCCTTGCTGTGGCATTGGATGATTAGCAAATAGTTCACCGGCATAATCCTCCGGCTTAAGTTTTTTTTCCTGAATCATTGTGCCCATTGCACCATCGAGTACCAGAATTTTGGTCTTTAACAGGTTTTTTAGTTGTTCGAGTCGGTTATTCATAGGATATTTGTTTAAGCAGCATAACAAGCACCATGAGGTGATTTTTTCTAAAGCACAATCGAAGTTGCATTTAATTGCTGCATGGGTTTTAAATCATTTAATTTATCATCACCTGACGCTAAGGCCGGTTTAGGTTTTAGCACCACTCCTTTTTCAGGAAGGTTGCTAGAGTTTCACTGAGCCTAGTCTCTCCACTCTTCTTTATAAATCAAACAGACCCTTACAAAATGGAAGGCCAATTTGAGATACGCAAGTGCAAAATAACAACAATTCTGTATGCTTTGCAATTATTTGTAATCAATCTAAATTATTAATGTTAAAAATACTTTATAAAATACACATATTCAATTAATTATATTTTTTGCTGCCTAATAGTATTCAGCATTGATACAACAAAGCATGGTGTTTTGTTGTTACAGTCAAAATAAAACTGTTAATTTTGCAGCCCTTTTTAATGATCTAAAAATCTATTTAACAAAAAGTTATGAATAATACCATCACAGCAAACGAAATCCACTACAAGATTGCCGATATCAACTTGGCGTCCTGGGGACGCAAAGAAATCGAAATCGCTGAAAAAGAGATGCCCGGATTGATGTCGTTGCGCGAAAAATATGGAAACGAAAAACCTTTAAAAGGCGCTCGTATTTCAGGTTCGTTGCACATGACTATTCAAACCGCTGTGCTTATCGAAACCTTAGTAGCGCTGGGTGCAGAAGTGCGCTGGGCCAGTTGTAATATTTTCTCTACGCAGGATCATGCTGCTGCTGCTATTGCCGAGACTGGCATCCCTGTTTTTGCCTGGAAAGGCGAAACACTTGAAGAATATTGGTGGAGCACCAAACAAGCTTTGACTTTTGAAGATGGTTCAGGACCCAACCTGATTGTTGATGATGGCGGAGATGCCACTTTGATGATTCACAAGGGATACGAAATTGAAGAAAATCCTGATCTGCTGAAGAAAACTCCCGAAAGCCATGAGGAAAAAGCCCTGATGAAGATATTGCAGGAAACCTACCTCGAAAACCCAAATCACTGGCACGAAACCGTAAAAGGCTGGAAAGGTGTTTCGGAAGAAACCACAACAGGTGTTCACAGGCTCTATCAAATGAAAGAGGCCGGAAAATTACTTGTTCCTGCTATCAATGTGAATGATTCAGTAACCAAATCAAAATTTGACAACCTCTATGGCTGTCGCGAATCACTGGCCGATGGCATCAAACGTGCCACCGATGTGATGCTGGCCGGAAAAGTGTGTGTGGTTTTAGGTTATGGTGATGTGGGTAAAGGCTCCGCCAAATCGCTCAAAGCATACGGCGCCCGCGTGTTGGTAACGGAAATCGACCCTATTTGTGCGCTACAGGCTGCCATGGAAGGTTTTGAAGTTACCACCATCGACGAAGCCCTCAAAATCGGAAATATCTTTGTAACCACAACCGGTAACAAAGACGTGATCACACTGGAACATATGCGCCAGATGAAGGATCAAAGTATCGTATGTAATATTGGTCACTTCGACAATGAAATTCAGGTGGATATGTTGAATGAAGCCGCTGATATTGATAGAATCAACATCAAACCTCAGGTGGATAAATATGTTATGCCTAACGGCAATGCGATTTACCTGCTTGCCGAAGGTCGTTTGGTAAATTTGGGTTGTGCCACTGGTCATCCAAGTTTTGTAATGAGCAATTCCTTTACCAATCAAACACTTGCACAGATCGATTTATGGAATAATCGCGATAAATACGAAATTGATGTGTATCGCCTGCCCAAGCATCTTGATGAAGAAGTTGCGCGCTTGCACCTTGAACAGATTGGTGTTAAACTGACCAAACTCACCAAAGAACAGGCTGATTATATTGGCGTTCCGGTTGAGGGTCCTTATAAACCAGATCATTATAGGTACTAACAGCTTTAGAAAGAAAATGATAAAGCACCTTTTGATTATCCAGAAGGTGCTTTTTTTACAGTATTAATTGAGCTGAATTTTTTTGAAAGCAGCCTAAAAATTAATTGTAAATTCTAAGCAGTTGGCCATTATAGGTTGTTTGATACTGTATCAAAGGCCATTTTCCATCACCTTCCACTATGCTGCCATTGAGGAGCAAGTAGGAAATCTCGTTGCATTCATCATAAGCCATTGGATAGTATTCACCCACAATCAAGCGGGTACATTCATTTCCATCGCAGCAGCGATTGGGTTCGTTTGGCGGAATGCGGTCGTAAGCCAGGAATTCATTTTGTGTCATCCGGTAAACGATAACACCGCGGCTTGGCGGATCTGCCGTAAGGTACATCCAACCTCCAACGGTATTTAATTCCTGATAAAATGTACCATTAGGATCAATCGTAAAATTGATGTAAGCCCTCGGATCATTGGGATTAATTTCTTCTTTGCGGCAGCTGCTGATAGTGAATAACAGGCTGAAAAAAAAAGCAAGAAGAATTCCGATATGATATTTTCTGGTTATAAACATTGTAAAATCAATAACGAAGATAAAGTGATATTAGTACTGCTAACTTTTAAGTGAAACAAAGATAAGCTGCTTTAGGATGTTTTTTGCCAGCGAACTGGTATGATTTAAAATTTTGTAGGTTTGTTAGCTGAATTAGGGTATGAAAAATCGTTGTGTAAAACATTTAAAGTTTCTGTTATTTTTTATCGTACTGCAATCATTTTCACAGGCATGTAGTTTATTAGAACGCCCAAGCGCAACTAAAAGGAATGAAAAGGTAGAACGAAAACTACAGCGAGAAGCCGAAAAAGAATACAAGCAGGTACAAAAGCAACATATTGAGCTACAGTCAGATGCTGCCAGAAAGATGATGAAATCGATGGATCGAAAAAATAAAAAATGGCTAAAGAGAAAAAAGCGATAACACGCCAAAATATTCATCCATATTGGCTAAAAGGTTTCGAGTGGCCCGTGATGACCCATTTACTGATTGCATCTTTTTTTGTTGTGAGCAGCGTTAAACTTTCGGCACAAGCACCTGGGCAGCTTTTTTTTGAAAAGATTTTATCCGAAAATGTGCGGATTGAGAAAGGTTTGAGTCAAAACACAGTGAATACCATGCTACAGGATAAAGATGGATTTATGTGGTTTGGCACCTGGGACGGACTGAATCGCTACGATGGCTACGAATTTTTAATCTTCAACAGGCGAAATGGATTGAGCAATGAAACCATTCGCGCACTATTTCAGCGCAATGACACCTTGTGGGTTGGCACAGAGGACGGGCTCAATTTGTTGAAAATGTCAACAGGCGAAATTCATAGGTTTTACCATGACAAAGCTGATTCTGCCAGTTTGAGCAGCAATATGATCAACCATATTTTTGAAGATCATTTGGGAACAATATGGATCAGTACAGCCAAAGGCTTATCTGCTTATAGAGCATCGCAGCAAAATTTTTCGAGGGTTATCAGCAGGGATTATGGAAATCCTATGAGAAGTAATTTCATCAACATGGCCACGCAGGATACTGCAAACAATTACTGGATAGCTACAAGTTATGGTTTGGTTTTGTATGAAATAGATAATCAAAGCCTTACAAGGTATTTTCACATTTTCGGCGATAGCAATTCGTTGCCCGATAATCATGTGAGCACCTTGGCATTTGATCAGCAGCAACGCTTGTGGGTGGGCACCAAAGCCGGACTTTGTGTTTATCAGCCCGAAAGTCGCAATTTTAAAATTGTGGACAATGACAACACTTTAAAACTAGAAATTACTTCAATTCATATTGACGGCGATCAGGGGCTGTGGCTGGGAACAAATGGTACAGGATTGTATTATTATGATTTTAGCAGTGAAACATTCAGCCAATATAAACATATTGCAAACAGGGTCTATTCTATTTCTGATAACAGAATTTACTCCATTTATAGTGATCATTATCAAAATTTATGGATCGGTACTTTTAATGGCCTGAATAAACTCGATAAACGCTCACCCAAATTCCGGCTTTACCGATCACAATCGGGAGTTGAAAACAGCTTGGCTAACAATTCGGTTTGGGCTTTTTGGGAGGAAACGCCAGGTAAAATCTGGATTGGAACAGATCAGGGTTTAACCATTGTAGATAAAACGAACAGCAGCTATGAATTTATCCTACCACGAACTGACAAAGAAATAGCTTTATCTCAAAATCTTGTACGAAGTCTTTTTCAAGATAGTAAGGGCATCTTTTGGGTAGGATTTAGAAACAACGGCTTAAGTCGCTATGATCCAGTGAAGAAAAGATTTTGGCACTTTGAATCAAATCCTAAAAATCCGCGGTCTTTACCTGATAATTATGTTACTGCTATTACTGAAGATAGCCTCGGTAGAATTTGGGTTGCTACAGAAAATGGACTGGCACGATTAAACAAAAATGAAAATGATTTTACTGTTTTTAGGCATAAAACAGATCTTGATGGAAGTTTGCCTTCTAACCGCCTATATGATCTGTTTATTGACGATTCAGGCAGGTTTTGGCTTGCAACAGCTTCTGGATTAGCAGTATACAATTATTTATCAGATAGTTTTCGAGCGATTCAAAGCAACGATCCCAATCGTGATCTGTACACCTCGGGTGGCGATAAGTTGTTTTCAATTACAGCGCACAAAGATGGGAGTTTGTGGATGGGTACAAGAGGCGAAGGATTGTTGCGCTATGATCCTGCTAATGGAAAATTTGATCGATACACAGAGCAGGATGGTTTGCCTAATAATGTGACCTATAAAGCCTTGGAAGATAATGAAGGAATCATATGGATAACAACAAATTGGGGTCTTTCGCGCTTCAATCCTAAAGATTCCAGTTTCAGTAATTATGATGTTACGGATGGTTTGCAAAGCAATGAGTTCAACCTTAACGCTGCCATGATTGCTGCGGATGGAGAGATTTTAATAGGTGGCATGAACGGTTATAATGCCTTTTATCCTGGGGATATTCTTGTAAATACAACACCACCACCTGTAAAAATCACTGCATTTAAGAAATTCAATATGCTGCAACAAAGAAAATTGAGAGATGGCGATACAATTATATTAAACCATAATGATAATTATTTTGCTTTTGAATTTGCAGCTTTGGATTTCACAAATCCATACAAGAATAAATACCGCTTTATTCTGGAAGACTATAATAAAAACTGGGTAGAACGAGATGCCAGCCAACGCTTTGCAGAATTTGCCAGAGTAAGTCCGGGCACCTACAACTTCAGGTTGTTAGCCTCAAACAGTGATGGATACTGGAATTTGAAAGGGATAAAATTAATCATCGTTATTTTACCGGCCTGGTATGATACCTGGTGGTTTAGAGGCTTAGTAGTTTTGCTACTCATTTTTTCGGTTTACGGACTGATTGTAATCCGGTTGAATGCATTGCGTAAGAAACATGAAGTAGAGAAAAAATACCTGGCATTTGAAAAACAAATGTATCAATTAGAGCAAAAAGCACTTCAGCTACAGATGAATCCACATTTTTTGTTCAACTCGCTCAACAGCATACAGAGTTTTGTGGTGAATAACGATATTGATAATGCAATTCATTATCTCTCGAAGTTTTCGCAACTGATGCGTCGTATATTAGGCAATTCGAGCGAGAGCTCTGTTCCGCTGAGGGACGAATTGCAGGCTTTGAAACTTTATCTTGAGATAGAAAGTTTGCGTTTTCACGGAAAGTTTTCATTCGATATCCAGCTGGATTCGGAGATCGATGATACTTTTTTTGATATTCCTCCCATGATTCTTCAGCCTTATGTTGAAAATGCAATTTTGCACGGGCTGATGCACAGTCCAAAAAAAGGTCATTTGCAGATCACGCTCACGCGCGAAGGGGATAATGTGTTATGCGTTATTCAGGATGATGGAATCGGGAGGGAACGAGCGGCTCAAATCAGAAAAGAGTCTGGTATCGAGCGAAAATCGCGTGGTATGCTTATCACAAAAGAACGGTTGGATGTGCTTAATCAATATACAGAAGATATATACACGGTGAATGTAATTGACTTGTTTGATGAAGCGCAACAGGCAGCCGGAACACGAGTTGAAATCAGAATTCATTATAAAGAGTAAATTTGCTCACTAAAAAAATGCCTATATGATCAGAGCCATAATCATTGAAGATGAATTAAAATCCAGAGAAACCTTGCGCGGGTTGCTTAACCGTTTTTGTAATGATGTGTTGATTTGTGCCGAAGCTGGTGGTGTGCAATCGGGCAAGGATGCTATAGAGCAGCATCAACCTGATTTGGTTTTTTTGGATATTGAAATGCCTGATGGTAGTGGTTTTCGTTTGCTCGAACGGCTTGATGAAATTAATTTTGAAATCATCTTTACAACAGCTTTTGAGCAGTTTGCTATAAAAGCCATTCGTTATGCTGCGCTTGATTATTTGCTCAAACCAATTGTTCCTGAAGAACTCGTTGCCGCTGTTGAAAAAGTTAAGTTGCTCAAGGAAAAGAAAAGCAATCAAAAACAGATTGAAGTTTTACTTAATAACATCAATCCGGATGTGCTGGAGTCAAAAAAAATTGTATTGTCCACTTCCGAAAAGATTCATGTAGTTGCAATGGATGATATTATTCGTTGCGAATCAGATAATTATTACACCCATTTCTATTTCAAAGATGGTGGTCATCTCTTAATCAGTAAAACGCTTAAAGATGTTGAGAGCTTGTTGCAAGAGGGAAATTTCATCCGGCCTCATAAATCATATCTTATTAACACCAGGTATATCCGCAATTTCAATCGCGATCAGGTAGCCATTGTGCTTTCTGATGGAAGCATGATTCCTGTTTCGAGACGAAAAAAAGAAAAAATTCTGGAAATCATAAATCAACTTTAAACAGCTGTAACATGCTATTAAATAAGGAAATAACGAGTATAATAAAACCCTTAAACTTGAAAATAACAGCCGTTTTCTTATTTTCGATGGCCGAAAGTATATTTCTTTTATTACTTTTAGCCTTCTTAACCAGCACCTGAAATGCCCTATGGAAGATTATATTTACATTTTAATTGGAATTATTTGGTTGGTTTTTAGTGTTATAAAAGGTAATCAGAAAAAGAAAGCTGCAGCACAAAACCAGCAAACGAGCGAAACCAAGGAATCAAGGGGCAGATCTTTTGAGGATATTTTGTCGGAGATGTTAGGAGAGAAGCCACAAACGGTATTTCAGGAGGTGGGTGAACAAGAAAGCACAATTGATCTGGAATCGTCTGAACCAGAGGTTGGTATGGCCTACCAATCATTGGAGGATTTATTCATGAAGGAACAGGAAGAGCAAATTGCAAAAGGAGAAACAATAAGAGAAAATTCGGTAAAGAATAGTATAGAACCAGAGACTTTAGAAAAAACATTAGATCATCCTCCTCTCGATTTACGCAGGGCGATCATCTATCAGGCAGTATTAGAAAGACCTTACGCTTAAGGATTTGTTAAGCTATTGAGAACTTTTTTAGCTTAGTATGTCTGTTTTTCTTGGATAGTAAAATGAATTATTTCTATCTTTACCGGCCTTTAACGCACATAAAGAGTAGTATAACATAAAATTACATGGTATGTTGAAAAATTTACTGTTAACTCTGTGTATAGTGTTAACGTCGTGGACATTAGCATTAGCTCAGCAAGGAAGATTACAAGGTAAAGTTTACGAAAAAGACAACCGGGAACCCATCCCATTCGCCAATATCGTACTCGAAAATGGCGGAACGGTAGTGGGTGGTGCTACCTCAGATTTTGACGGAAACTATGTTATTAACCCGATTCCTCCCGGGAAATATGATTTGAAAGCCACTTTTGTGGGGTACAATCCGGTTACAATTACTGGAATTAATATTCCGGGTAACAAAATCACCTTTTATGATATCGAAATGTCTGGCTCATCAATTAACCTTGAGACTGTAGAAATTATTGAATACAAGGTGCCGTTGATTTCCAAAGACCAGACAACCTCTGGTGCATCAGTAACTTCTGAGGAGATTAAGAAAATGCCTAACCGGTCAGCTGATGCTGTTGCTGCAACAGTTGGGGGTGTGTTTTCACAAGATGGTGAGCGGGGCAACGTTCGTGGTGCCCGTTCTGATGCAACAGCCGTTTATATCGATGGTGTGCGCGTTATCGGTTCAGGAAGCGTGCCACAGTCGGCTATCGAACAGGTTGATGTGATTCTTGGTGGAACTCCTGCACAGTATGGTGATGCTACTGGTGGTATTATCAATGTTACAACAAAAGGACCTTCACGTAAGTTTGGAGCAGGTGTTGAACTTGAAACATCTGAACTACTTGATGCTTATGGCAGCAACAGGCTTGGCTTTAATATTCAGGGTCCTCTGCTTAAAGGCAAAAAGCAAGAAACCGCATTACTTGGATTCTTCATCGCGGGTGATATCAATTATAACCGTGACGGACGTATTTCAGGATTAGGATATTACAGGGCTACTGACGCTGCTTTGGCCAGTATTTCTGCTGATCCGTTGAGGCCATCAGGCACCGGAACCGGTACTTTTCGTAATGGTGAGTTTGTAAGAGCTTCGGATATGATTCATACCAAAAGCTCGATGAACACAGATCGTTACGGCGTTAACCTTTCAGGTAATATAAATATCAGAACAACCGAAACTATTAACCTTTCTGTTGGTGGAACCTTTAATAAATCAGAAGGAAATGCTTTCAGCTACTCTGGCTCTTTCTTTAACTACGACAAAAACACACGTTTTGATAACAATACCTGGCGTGTTTTCGGACGTTTTACACAACGTTTCCCAACAGATAACGAAAGCAATTCGCTAGTAAAGAATATTTATTACTCTATTCAGGCCGATTATACCCGTGAGAAAAATACCTATGGAGATCCGAATCATTGGGACGACCTCTTTAAATATGGTTATATTGGTAAGTTTCAGGTTTATAAAACACCTACTTTCGAGTTGGGAAGTGATACCGTAAACGGACAGTTTTATAATGATGTTTGGGTATTGAATTCATGGGATTTTGATACACTTGTAAGCTGGACACCTTATGATATTAATCCACTTGTTGCAAATTATACAACAAGCTATTTTGATACTTACGCCGGACAACCTGACGAACACTTCGAGAACTTGACCCAGATTCAGCTTGGTGGTGGTTTGGTTAATGGTAACTCACCCCAGGCATTCTATGGTTTGTATCAGGCTCCTGGCACAAATCAAAGTGGTTATGGGTTTAATGACAATGACCAGTTTAGTGTCAATATCGCTGGATCTATGGACATCGGAAATCACGAAATTAAATTAGGTGTTCAGTACGAGCAACGCACAAATCGCTATGTAAATTATGGTCCTACCGGACTCTGGACTTTGATGCGTGGTTTAACGAATTTCCATCTGATCGAGCTGGATAAAGACAATCCTTTTGTGGTTGGTTATGATGGTATTGTTGACACCATTATGTATTACAGAAGGTATGATGAACTTTCACAGCGTACTTTCGACCAAAATCTGCGCACCAAACTTGGCCTGCCGGCTGACGGACTTGACTATATCAATATTGACTCTTATGACTTTAACAACAACACCATTGAATATTACGATAAAGATGGAAATCTCAGAACGATTAGCGCTGGTTCAGAATTATTTGACATCAGTATGTTCAGTCCGGATGAGTTGTTGAATGATGGTAATTACTATACTACATTTTCGGGATATGATTATACAGGCAAGAGACTTGATGCACAACCCAGCTTCGAGGATTTCTTTACTGCCCGCGACGAAAATGGCATGTTTACGCGTCCTGTTGGTGCTTTCCAACCGGTTTACATCGCTGGTTATATTCAGGATAAATTTGCTTTCCGCGACCTCATCTTTAATGTAGGTGTGCGTGTTGACCGTTTCGATGCAAACCAGAAAGTATTGAATGATCCTTATTTGCTCTACAATGCCCGTTCGGCTGGAGAGGTTACTTCAATTAAAGGCCAGCCGGTGAGTCATCCGGCCGGTATTGGAAGTGATTACGTTGTTTATGTGGATAAAGTAGATGATCCGTCACGCATTGTGGGATATCGCTCCGAGAACACCTGGTATAATGCCGATGGTGCTGAAATTCAGGATCCAACAATTCTTGATGCAGGTTCTGGTATTTCTCCTTATTTGTTCAACCCTGATCAGCAACGCGTTGATATCAGTTCCTTTAAGGATTATGAACCACAATTAAGTGTGATGCCCCGTATTTCATTCTCTTTCCCTATCTCCGACGAGGCTTTGTTCTTTGCTCATTATGATGTTTTAACACAGCGCCCAACAAGTAATTTGTTCTCCAACCCGGCAACTTATTACTTCTTCGAAAATATTGGTTCAGTGATTAATAATCCTTCACTCAGACCATCTCAAACAATTGACTATGAATTGGGCTTTACACAAAAGCTTACCAATTCTTCCTCAATCACTTTCACCTCTTTCTATCGTGAGATGCGCGACATGATTCAGATTTACCGTTTCAACGGCGCATATCCTAAAGATTACACTTCATTTAATAACCTTGACTTTGGTACAGTAAAGGGTTTAACGGTTGAGTATGATTTACGTCGTACGAGCAACACTCGTTTACGTGCCAGCTATACTTTGCAGTTTGCTAACGCAACAGGTGCTTCAACTACAACTGCAGCTGCCCTTGTTGCTGCCGGATTGCCTAACCTCCGTTCAACCATTGCAATGCCTTGGGACAGACGTCACCAGTTTAATATTTTACTGGACTATCGTTATGGAAAAGGTAAAGAATACAATGGACCAGTTATCAGACGTGAAAAGAAAGACAAAGCACCGGTTCAATTGTTAAATAATACTGGTTTCACCTTAACGGTACTTGGAGGTTCCGGAACACCATACACTGCATCGCGTAATGTAATTTCGCCTATTTCTGGTGGTAGCCGTTTGCTCGATGGTTCATATTTTGGATCTCGTTTGCCATGGCAGTTCCGTCTTGATTTGCGTGTTGATAAAGACATTGATTTGAATTTTGGCAGCAAAGACGGCGAAAAACGTCCTGCTTTCCTCAATGTATATTTGCAGGTGCTTAACCTATTGGATACCAAAAATGTACTGGGTGTTTATTCTGCTACAGGAAACCCGGATGATGACGGTTACTTGTCGGCTCCTGAATGGCAGCGTCAGATCAATAACCAAACTGATCCTATCGCCTTCCGCGAACTTTATGGATTATATGTTAATGCACCTGGTAATTACAGCTCGCCACGTCAGATTCGTGTTGGTGTAATCTTTAACTTCTAAAACGATTCAGGAATGCAAGAAACTTTCAATATGAAAAAAAATTATTTACCCATGAAAAATAGTTCCCGATTGCTCTTTGCAGCCCTTTTTATCTTCCTTATTGTAAATCAGGGTTGGGCGCGCGAGCGTCTGCTTCCCAATGGGAAAGCTGCCCCGAGCGGCCTAAAACAAACTACTGCCGGTTGTTCTCCATCTTCATCATTCGAATGGCTCGATATTAATAATGTGCGTGCACGTATTAATGCCGGAGGTGATATGTGGTGGGATTTACCCGGTGGTACTGGCTCAAAATATTTTATCCCTAAAAATGGTTCAGCAACTTCGTTGTTTGCCGGATCCCTCTGGATTGGTGGCTTGGATATTAATAACCAGCTGAAACTTGCTGCGGTTAGGTTCCGTCAGGATGGTAACGACTTCTGGACCGGACCACTTACCATTGATGGTACAGCTGCTATTGACGAAAATGTTTGTGCAGCCTACGACCGTCATTTTAAGATGACCCGTGCAATGGTAGATGAATATTTAGCCAATACAGATCCTGTTACAGGAGCATTTATCCCGAGTGATGACTATAATATTCCTACTGAGATACTTGAATGGCCAGCTCATGGCGATGTTTCAAAGAATCAAAGTTTTTACCTGGCACCTTTTTATGATATAGATGGTGACGGCGAGTATAATCCGTTGGCTGGTGATTATCCTTACTATGATATTGATAACAGCTTGTGTAATACCAAAACACCCACTATGGATGAGTCAATAGAAGGTTCAATTGTGGGTTCAATTTTGGCTGACCAGGTGATCAAAGGCGACCAGACCTTATGGTGGGTCTTTAACGACAAAGGAAATATCCACACCGAATCAGGTGGTGCTGCTATCGGGCTTGAAATTCGTGCGCAGGCCTTTGCTTTTGCAACGAATGACGAGGTGAATAATATGACTTTTTATTCCTACGAAATTATTAACCGTTCTACTTTTGAACTTACCGGTACTTATTTTTCGCCTTGGGTTGATACAGACCTTGGTTATGCTCAAGATGATTATGTAGGTTGTGATGTTGGCCGCGGTTTAGGCTATTGCTACAATGGTAATGCTGTTGATGGAAATGGTGAACCAGAAGCTTATGGCGAACAGCCACCTGCAATTGGGGTTGACTTTTTTCAGGGTCCTTACCTAGACCCTGATGGTTTGGACAATCCAAGGTATCGTTTCATTACGGACCCTGCAACAGGTGATACCATTGGACGTGAACAGCTTTGTGATGTGAGTATCAATGGTGTGAATTTTGGAAATGGGATAACAGATGACGAACGATTCGGTATGAGAAGATTTGTTTATCACGATAACTGTGCTTCCGGCCCAACTTGTGACCCCGACAATGCTCCTGAAACTTATAACTTGCTTCGTGGTATCTGGAAAGATGGTGTGAAAATGCAGTATGGTGGCACAGCTCACCCTAGTGGAGGATCCGTTGGCCCTGATACTGACTTTATGTTCCCTGGTGATACTGATCCTTGTAACTGGGGAACTGACGGTATTCCGCCGAATGGGGGCTTTACTCAAAATGGTTTATTTTGGACAGAGGAAACTGGTGATGGGGGAACTCCCAACAGACCACTTGACCGCCGTTTTATGCAGTCAGCCGGACCTTTTACACTTAAACCAGGTGCTGTAAACTACATTACTGTTGGTATTCCATGGGCGCGTGCCGTATCAGGCGGGCCATTTGCATCTGTTGAATTGCTTCGTCGTGTTGATGATAAAGCTCAGGCTTTGTTTGATAACTGTTTCAAAGTTATTGATGGCCCTAATGCACCTGATCTTAGCTTCCAGGAGCTCGACAGAGAACTGATCGTATATATTTCAAATTCACCTTCTTCTAATAACTTTGGTGAAGATTATCAGGAATTTGATCCCAATATTCCTCAGCCAAATCCTGATAATCCGGAAGAGCGCAGCGACTCACTGTATCGCTTCGAAGGTTATCAAATCTTCCAGTTAAGGGATGCCTCTGTTGGTGTTGAAAGCTTGCAGGATCCTGATAAGGTAAGATTGGTTGCGCAATTTGATAAGAGTAATGGCGTGAGCAAACTGGTTAACTTCTACTATGACGATATCATTGGGGCTAATGTTCCTGTTGTGGAGGTTGTTGGAGGAGATGATGGTTTGCAGCATTCCTTTACGCTTACACAGGATGCCTTTGCAACCGGTGATGTGAGACTTATAAATCACAAACAGTATTATTTTATGGCCATTGCATATGCTTATAACGAGTATATGCCGTATTCTCAGGAACCTGCTGTTTTAAATGGGCTTCTTGGTCAAAAAACACCTTATTTGGCTGGTCGTAAGAACATTAGGACTTACACGGCTATTCCACACAAAATTGTGAATGGTGTTTTAGCTCAGGCTGATTATGGTGATGGGCCTGAAATCACGCGCCTTTCAGGTAATGGTAATGGTGGAATGAACCTTGAATTTAAAGAGGATGTGGTTGATGAAATTTTAAGCAAAGAGCCTGCAAGCGAAACTAATTTGTTTGGCAGCCCAACCTATCCTATTGCTTACAACCCAACTTACAAAGAGGGACACGGACCGTTGGATGTAAAAGTTATTGATCCGCTTAATGTTGTAAGTGCTGAATATGAACTGAGTTTTGATACTTTGAAATTTGTCCGCTTGTTCAATGTGGCTGGCGAAGCTGATATTCAAGGTGACACGGCCAGTAAATATGTTTCCAATTGGCAGCTTACTGATCTTGGTACTGGTGAAACGTATTTTTCAGATACTACTACGCTTCAGGCTAATGAGCAGCTATTCCTTGATCGTGGTATTTCAATTACCATCGAACAACCCTACAAACCAGGTCCTTACAGAGTTGGACAAAACAATGATAACAAGAATATGTATCGTATTCTTGCAGATAATAATGGCTTTATCGAATCATCTATTATTTATGCCGACAGTTCAAGGAGGTGGCTTGATGGTATCAGGGATGAAGATATTCCGGGACTTGCTTTGGACTGGATTCGTTCAGGAACCAATAAAGACCAGGAAAACCCGCGCAATGATGACTGGCAGATGTCGACTGACCCTGACAGACCTTGGGATCCGGGCGAAGCCTATGAAAAGATACTTAACGGAACTTGGGCACCTTATTCAATGACGTCTTTTGCCAATAATATTGGACAAGGATCTGTTCAGAGTACTGTAGGCCCTGCTTTTAGTGAAGATTCAAAGAATGCTAACCGATTAGATAAAATTGCCAGTATCGATATCGTACTCACTCCGGATCAATCGAAATGGACACGTAGTCCGGTACTTGAGATGTCATACGATCAGGCACTTGCCGAAGGAAATGCCAATCGCTTTGGATTGCGCCGAGCACCTTCAGTGGATAAAGATGGTAACCCTGCGGATGCTATGGATCTTGAGCCCAGTGATAATCCAAACGATCCGAATTACATTGCCAGTTACGGTATGGGCTGGTTTCCAGGATATGCTATCAATATTGAAACTGGTGAACGCCTGAATATCATGTTTGGTGAGGATTCATACTTATCCGCACAAAACGGTCGTGATATGTTGTTTAATCCCCCGGCAAAAAATCTTGACATAGAACAGTTCTTTGATCCCAATATTTTCTCAAATGTTGGTGGACAGGCTTTGATGGGTGGAAAACACTATGTTTACATCATGGGTCATGATTATTATAACTTCTCTCAATTAAGTATTGAGTTTAAATCACCTGCTTACGATGCTGGTCACTATGCTCACAGTGTGCTCGATACCTTGTACAATACACAATTCCCATTCGTTACCAATTACTTCTTCACTTCTATAATGTATGTTGGAATGCCGATGGCAGTGCAGGGTGAAGAGTGGTTGAGTAATGAAGCCCGAATTCGCATCCGTATTGCTAAGCCTTATGAGCGTTATTACTCCAGCCAGCAATTGGATACCATATATGAGGGAATGGATGTAAATCGTTTCTATCCCAGCTATTCATTTAACACAAAAGGTATTGCAACTGAGTACCGCGATCCTGAAAAGCTTGAAACTGATCTCGATCTGATTAATGTGGTACCGAATCCATATTATGCTTATTCTTCCTACGAAAGGAATGCACTCGATAATCGGGTTAAAATCACAAACCTGCCCGAGCAGTGTGTGATTACAATCTACAATATGAGCGGGACCAGGATTCGTCAATACAAAAAGGATGAGCCAAAAACATCGATCGACTGGGATTTGAAAAACTTTGCCGGCGTGCCTATTGCAAGTGGAGTTTATTTGATTCACATCAAGTCAGAAGATGGCGAGCGCGTCATTAAATGGTTTGGCTCAATGCGACCAATTGACCTGAATACTTTCTAATAATTTGAAATGCGAACCAGAAATAAAAGATAGATTATGAATACTTTTTATAGAACCATAACCGCAGTTAGCCTGGCAATCCTGATTGGATTGTCTGGTTTGGAAACATTCGCAGGAAACAAAGACAGGTCTGGTCAGGCTGGTGCATCTGAGCTTTTGATTAACCCATGGGCTCGCAGCACAGGATGGGGCAATGCCGGAATGGCCAGTATCAAAGGCCTCGAAGGAATCTGGAGTAATGTGGGTGGAACTGCTTTTACTAAAAAGACCGAGTTGATCTTCTCACACACCACCTGGCTCAAGGGTTCCGATGTTAACGTTTTCTCTTTTGGCTTAACCCAGAGAGTTGGCGAAACAGGGGCTTTAGGGCTTGCTGTTATGAGTATGAACTTTGGCGATATTCCTATTACCACAACTGAATATCCTGATGGCGGATTGGGTAATTTCTCCCCCAATTTATTGAATATTAGCCTTTCATATGCAAAGTCATTCTCAAATAGCATCCATGCAGGATTTGTGATGAAGATTATCTCCGAAAGCATTTCAGACATGAGTGCGCAAGGTGTAGCCATTGATGCAGGTATTCAATACGTTACCGGAACTCAGGAAAATATCCACTTTGGTATTACGCTAAAGAATATCGGACCTACCATGAAGTTCTCTGGAGACGGTTTATCCCTTAAAGCATTTATTCCCGGCCAGGAAACACAGTTTACGCTGGAGCAGCGTCAGGAAGCTTTTGAGTTGCCTACACAGCTATCAATCGCAGCAGCTTACGATTTCCTTTTCGAGAATAATTACCGTTTCACGCTTGGTGGTAACTTCACCTCGAACTCATTTACCAAAGACCAAATAACAGTTGGTGGTGAGTTTTCGTTGAAGGAATATCTGATGCTTCGTGCCGGTTATACTTACGAAGATGGCATTTGGGACGATATCGAAAGCGTTGATCGTACCAATGTAACCAAAGGTCTGAGTTTGGGACTTTCGGTTCAGGTGCCACTAAACAAAGAGAATGGTTCAGTATTTGCTGTTGATTATTCTTACAGGGATACAGATCATTTCAGCGGAACCCACACTATTGGAGCCAAAATAAGCTTCTAAATAAGGCAAAACGGATAAGGGATCAGTAGGAAGTTTTTCCTGCTGATCCTTTTACCTTCTGAAAATAGGAGTACTCACAGCCAAAAAAATATAAAAATTAGCAGTAATTAGCGAATAGGAATTAAAAGTTTTATCTTTGCAAAAGAAAGGCCCTTATTGTGTTAAGGGTCTTTTCTATTATAAAATTAGCACCACACAACACGATTGTTTATTGTAAGGAAAGTATTCTAAACCAGTCTGGTTAATGCAGGCTGGGTTTATTTATTTAAAAAACTATTGTTATGTCTGAAACAAAGTATTTTACACAGGAGGGACTGCAAAAGCTCAAGGATGAGTTAGAGGAGTTAATGCTTAAGGAACGCCCCAAGATATCGCAGATGATCGCAGAAGCAAGGGATAAGGGCGATTTGTCGGAAAATGCAGAATATGATGCTGCTAAAGAGGCTCAGGGAATGCTCGAGCTTAAAATTTCAAAGCTCCAGCAGTTAATTATGAATGCCCGTATTATCGATGAGTCAAAAATGGATACCACAAAGGTGCTGTTGCTCTCGAAAGTCAAGATTAAAAACCTTAATAATGGTGCAACAATGAATTATGTGCTTGTACCGGAAAAAGAAGCTGACCTGAAAAGTGGTAAAATTTCGGTTAACTCCCCCATAGCAAAAGGCTTACTTGGTAAAACTATAGGCGACCAAGCCGAGATTACAGTGCCAGCCGGTGTGATGACCTTTGAAATAGTTGAAGTTTCACGTTAAAACCAAATTATTATGGCAACACTATTCACAAGAATTGTTCAAGGAGAAATTCCTGCTTATAAAGTGGCTGAGAATGATAGGTTTTTAGCATTTTTAGATATAAATCCATTGGCAAAAGGCCATACGCTCGTTATTCCTAAAAAGGAGACAGATTATATCCTTGATATGGAAGACGAAGAACTTGCGGAGTTAATGGTATTTGCAAAAAAAGTTGGCCGCGCTATCGAAAAACTTGTGCCGTGCAAGCGAATGGGTATCACAGTAATTGGTTTGGAAGTGCCCCATACGCATATTCATCTGATTCCGATCAACAGCATTTACGATATGGATTTTAAACAGCCTAAACAGAAATTTACACCGGAAGAAATGGAGCAACTCAGTTCGGCAATACAGCATGAAATGGGTTCTGACTAGCAAAAATCAAGGTTTTAGACAACAGTAAAAGGCCGTCGATTTGCGATGGCCTTTGCTGTTAATAGGCTCTTTCATCACGTCCTTCAATAAAGTTGATGAAGGATTTGTTCACCACTTTGTTTCCTCCGGGTGTTGGATAATCTCCTGTGAAATACCAATCTCCCTTATGATCGGGTATTGCAGCATGCAGGTTTTCGATGGATTGGTAAACCACGCTAACTTTTGATTTGATTTCAGGAGAAGTAATCATTGCAGCTATGCGCTCCGAAATCTGCTGTGCTGTAAATGGGTTGTAAATATCTTTTACATGATTTACGATTAACTCCTTAGGCAGGTTTTCCTGGGCTTTACACTTTTTATAAACCTCGTTGATGATATGTCCCTGGTGTGTTTCTTTCAATAAGTTAATAGCTGCTCTAAAGGCAATAAAATCGCTTAATTTCGCCATGTCGATGCCGTAGCAATCTGGATAGCGTATCTGAGGAGCAGACGAAGCGATTACGATGTGTTTGGGGCTAAGCCTATCCAAAATGCGTATGATACTATTGCGCAGGGTTGTACCTCTCACTATAGAATCATCCAGCACAACCAGTGAGTCTTTTCCGGCGCGAACCACTCCGTAAGTAACATCATAAATGTGCGTTACAAGGTCGTTGCGTTGGTTATCTTGCGTAATAAATGTACGCAGTTTCATGTCTTTTACGGCGATCTCTTCAATCCTGAGTTGCGTTGAAAAAATTTCATTCAGTTGTTCCTGATTGATTGTATTGCCAGCTGCCAGAACTCTATCTTTTTTCACCTCCACACAATGTCTGTTCAATTCCTGTACCATCCCCCTAAAAGCTGCTGATGCAGTATTGGGAATGTAAGAAAAAACAGTATGCTCGATGTCGTGATCAATTTCATGTATTATGGCAGGAACAAGCAGTTCGCCAAGCTTTTTGCGTTCCTTGTAAATATCGGCATCAGTTCCGCGCGAAAAGTAAATCCTTTCGAAAGAACAGGCTTTACGTGGCAGCTCATCTTTGCATCTTTCTTCGCTGAAACTGCCGTCTTTTTTGATAATCAGTGCATGTCCGGGTTTGATTTCCTTGATAGATTCAACGGGCACATTAAAAGCTGTTTGAATGGGAGGGCGCTCCGAAGTGGCAACCACAATTTCATCATCGGCATAATAATAAGCCGGCCTGATTCCGGCAGGATCTCTGAAAACAAATGCATCTCCATGACCAACCATTCCGGTGATTACGTATCCGCCATCCCAATATTGCGAACTTTCTTTTAAAATGGCTTGCAGATCCATTTCGGAAGCTATCTTGTGGGAAATTTCGCGCTTTGATAGGCCTGATTGACGGTATCTTTTGTAAATGCGTTCGTTTTCGGTATCCAGAAAATGACCAATTTTTTCCAATACCGTAACAGTATCGGAGGTTTCTACCGGATATTGGCCCAATTCAACCAGCTTGTCAAACAACTCATCTACATTGGTCATGTTGAAATTTCCGGCCAGTACCAGGTTTCGTGTCATCCAGTTATTGGCTCTTACAAAAGGATGCAGGTTCATGATGTCGTTGCTGCCAAATGTTCCATAACGCAGGTGGCCCATAAACAACTCACCACTAAAATCTACGTTATTTTTTAGCCAGTTTACATCTTTCAGCCTTTCCGGTCGTTCAAGTTCGATAAGCTGAAGCTTATCATAAATTTTATTGAAAATTTCTTTGATGGGCGTGCTGGAGTTTGATCGCAGTCGGCTGATATACTTATTGCCGGGTTCCAAATCCAACTTTATCCCTGCAATACCAGCACCGTCCTGTCCCCGGTTATGTTGCTTTTGCATCAGCAGGTGTAATTTTTGGAGACCGTAAAGTGAAGTACCGTATTTTGCCAGGTAATACTCTAAAGGCTTGAGTAAGCGAATGAGCGCAATGCCGCATTCATGTTTTATTTGGTCGCTCATGAAGCTTAAGCTTAAAAATGATAAATTTGCTCATTTAAGGCGCAAATTTACAGTTTTTTTTGAGGGAGCGCCTGTTTAACAAATACTGACTTGAAAATTGCTTTTTACTGAAATTCAGATATAAACATCGTTGTTTTGTTGTTTGGGGCTGATAATCTTGTTTTAGCAAATAAAAACCATTAACGAATGAAACTATTAATAAGAGATGCCGCTAAAGAAGACCTTGAAAGCATAGCGCGTTTTCAGGAAAATATGGCTTGGGAAACGGAGAAACTGAAACTTGATGCCAAAAAAATCAGAGCTGGAATTGCTGCTGTTTTTGAAGATGCTTCCAAGGGTCGCTATTTTATTGCCGAGTTTGAAGGAGTGCTGGCAGGTTCGTTGCTTATCACATACGAATGGAGCGATTGGCGCAACAGTTGGGTGTATTGGATTCAATCGGTTTATGTAGCATCAACATTTCGCCGAAAAGGTATTTATCGTGCATTGTATCAGCATGCTCAGGATTTGGTAAACCAAAAAGATGATGTGGCAGGAATACGATTATATGTTGAACGAACAAATAAGGCTGCACAGCAAACTTACACGAATCTTAGGATGGATGGCCAGCATTATCAACTTTTTGAATGGATGAAATCCTGAGTAAAAACCTAATATTAACTATCTATGGCAAAATCGCGTAAAGTCCCTCACACCTATGTAATTGTATTTTTTATCATCCTGCTGGCTGCGGTGTTAACATGGATTATTCCTCCCGGAAAGTATGTAGAAATAATTAATGAAACTGAACAAGGGTCAACTGCTACGCTACAGTTTTTTTATCAGGATCAACTTCCCGAGGAAGCGCAGCAGGATTTTGAAGCCAGACCACAGACCTGGCAGGTTTTTTCGGCACTATTCAAAGGTTTCGTGAAGCAAAGCAACATCATCATTTTCATTTTGATGATAGGTGGTGCCTTCTGGATCATGAACCAAAGCAAAGCCATTGATGTTGGCATTTATGATTTTTTAAAGTTTACCCGAAAAATTGGCCATAACAGTTTGATAAAAAAAATAGGTGTTGATAATATTATCATCAGCCTGGTAATGCTATTGTTCAGTGTGTTTGGCGCTGTTTTTGGCATGAGTGAAGAAACAATTGCCTTTGCCATTATCATTGTTCCGCTGGCCATTTCGATGGGTTATGATTCAATTGTTGGAGTGAGCATGGTTTATGTTGGAGCTCATTTGGGCTTTGCAGGGGCAATTCTGAATCCTTTTACAATTGGAATTGCTCAAGGTTTGGCAGACATTCCTTTGTTTTCCGGAATTGAATACCGTATGATTAGCTGGTTGGCTATCAATGCGGTGGGGATATATTTTGTGTTGCGATACGCGGCCAAAATCCGGCGTAAGCCTGCTCTTTCTCCTGTTTATGAAGAAGATGCCTATTGGCGAGCCAGAGAACAAGACGAATCGCGCGAGGTGGTTTATTATACACCCCGCATGGCCTGGATAGTGTATGCAGTTATTGCTGTGGTGCTGGGAATTTTTTCGTTCTATTATCCTCAATCAACCTTGCATATTGGCAATAGTAATATTAGTTTTTATATTGTTCCTGTAAGTGCCCTGTTTTTTGTGATTCTTGGTTATTTTACCCTTAAAAAGTCGGTGCATTATTTCATTTTGCTTTTGCTGACTTACACCATTTTTTATTTGATTGTTGGTGTGATGGGCTATGGTTGGTATGTTATGGAAATAGCTACTTTATTTCTTGCGCTTGGCGTGGCCAGTGGATTGGCCATCAACAAATCAGCTGATGAGATAGCCAAATTGTTTCTTGAAGGCGTAAACGATATCATGTCGGCAGCCGTGATTGTAGGACTTGCAGGCGGAATAATCGTTATTTTAGAAGACGGTGGCATCATCGATTCCATTCTTTATGGGTTGTCCAAAGCAATGGTAAATTTCGGGAATATTACTTCGGTAGGTGTGATGTATTTGATCCAAACGGTTATCAACATTGTGATTCCTTCTGGCTCGGCCAAGGCAGCGATTACTATGCCCATTATGGCGCCATTTAGTGATTTGATTGGTATATCGCGCCAGGCTACGGTTATGGCATTTCAGTTTGGTGATGGCTTCACGAATATGATTACTCCTACTTCAGGCATACTCATAGGCGTATTAGGAGTGGCACGAATTCCTTACCAAAAGTGGGTGAAATGGGTTTGGCCGCTAATTCTGATATTGGTAATTTTGGGATTCCTCTTATTAATTCCAACAGTAACCATTCCATTAAATGGCTTTTAGAAGGCCTATTCCGTCCGCAAAGCGTGCATTGGGTTATGATGCATAGCAGCCAATGTTCGCCAGCTGATTATTGCCAGGGTTATAAACAAACTTACAATGGCAGCCATGCCAAAATAGCTTATGCTTATGGAGGTACGGTAAGCAAAATTATTTAGCCAGTCGTTTAGCAGAAACCAGCTTAACGGCCATGCTATCAGGTTGGCAATGCCTACGATGAGCAGATATTCTCTGAAAAATAATACCAGCATATCATGGAGGTTGGCTCCCAGCGTGAGGCGTATGCTGATTTCGCGCCGGCGCTGCCCTATCATAAACGATACCAAACCGAAAAGACCAAGCCCGGCAACTAAAATAATCAAAACAGTGAGGGCTAATGAAAACCTGCTAAGCCTTTCCTCTTCGCGGTATTGTTTGTCCAGCTCATCGGATAAAAAACTGTATTCAAATGGTCGTCCGGGAGCATATTGATTAAAAGTTTGCTCAACAATTTTAATGGCCTGTGCAGTAGCACCTGATGCAATTCTGATGGCAATATAGCGCAGGAAGAAACCGTTTACCCGTTCTTCTTCTTTGATATTCAACACGAAAGGGGTTGAGCCTTGGTGCAGTGAAGTAGCGTTAAAATCCTTAAACACACCAACAACCCTTTCCTCTCCAGCCAGCGATTTAAATTTTTTGCCAAGAGCTTCCTCGTTTGATCCCCATCCCTGGTGTTTTACCATTGCCTCGTTGATAAGGATGGCATCCACAGGGTCGGTTTTGTTTTCGCGGTTGTAATCTCTTCCGGCAACGATGGGTATTTCAAAAGTTTTCAGGAAATCGTGCTGTACTACCAGTGCCGGATAAAACTGCCATTTGTCTTCCGGAAAACCCTCTGGCCTGAATTCGTGCGTATTGTGAGCCACACCAAAAATATCATCGAGAGCTGTAACAGAAACAATTGCACTGTGCTGTTCCAACTCGTGTTTAAAAGCTTCATATTGGGGGATTATTGGTGTTCGGTTTACCGGAATAAAAACAAGAGCAGCTTTATTGAATCCCAAATCGGCATTGCGCAGGAAGTTTAGTTGGTCGAAGGCTACCAATGTGCTTATGATCAGTCCAACAGAAATGGCAAATTGCACAGCAACCAATACTTTACGTGCTTTTCCAGAACGTGCTCCACCTGTAAACTGTCCTTTAAGAACCTTAAGTGGTTGAAAAGAAGATAGATAGAAGGCTGGATACAAGCCCGATAACAAGCCCGTAAAAAGTCCTAAAGCAAGTATCAGGATGGTAAAATCAGGTTCGAGCAGGAGTTGAAGCGAAAGTGATTTATCAGCAAGACTGTTGAACCAGGGCAAGCTAAATTCAACCAGGAGCAAGGAGAGCAGCAAGGCAAAAAAGCTCATTAATACGGCTTCTCCAAGAAACTGTGCGATGAGTTCGGGCTTTCCGGCTCCGACAACTTTTTTCATCCCAATCTCACGTGCACGCCTTGAGGAGGTTGCTGTGCTTAGATTCATAAAATTAATTACAGCTATTAGCAGCAGAAAAACAGCGATAGCTGACAAAATAATGACATAAACCATATTGCCGTTAGGTTCAATCTCGTAATCCAATCGCGAGTGCAGATGGATATCGGTGAGGGGTTGCAAAAACAGCGTGATGCTTTCTTTCATGGCATCATAAAAGTATTTTTCAATAAAATTTGGGAAATCAGCAGCAAGGGTTTCTGGCTTTATCCCGTCTTTTAACTTCAAGTAAGTCCAACAGGGATTCCATACCCATGTTTGTGGTAATCTGCCCCTGTACATAGTTTTTACAGAAGCCATTGATGCCATCATATCCCACCTGAAATGACTGTTTGAGGGCACTTCTTCAATCACGCCACTAACTTTTAAGTCGAAGCGATTTTCGTAGCGCAGCGTTTTGCCCATAGGATTTTCGTTGGCGAAGTATTTTTCAGCTGTTGCTTTGGTAATTACTACGGCGAAAGATTCGTTAAGTGCCGTTTTGGGATCACCATAGATAAATTTGTAATCAAAAAGTTGAAAGAAATTTGAGTCGGCGAAAAACAGCTTTCTTTCGTTAAAAGATTTTTCTCCCAGTTGAACAAGGCTTCTGGGAGCCTGGAAGTTAAAAACCCTAACGGTTTGCTCTATCAGTGCCGGATATTCACTTAGCAAGGTTGGTCCAACAGGAAAAGGAGCGCTTGCCGCATCTTCGCCCACGCCTTCAAAATCATGTTTGCTGATGAGTCTGTAGATTCGATCAGCATCCTGATGGTAGCGATCATAGCTCAGTTCGTCCTGAACATACATCAGGATGAGGATAAAGCTGGCCAGCCCAATGGATAAGCCAATAATGTTGATGCTTGCAGTTGCTTTATGTTTCAACACATTTCGAAATGCGATTTTGAGGTAATTGAGCCACATAATTTTAGTTTTTAATGAATGAATTGGTGTGTTGGTCGCACTTTTTTCTATTCATATTTGATTGCATCTACAGGATTTCTGTTTACGGCTTTTAAGGCCTGAGCAAAAACCGTGAGCAGGGCAATCACAACGGACAGTAAAATACCGGCTACAAACCAAGCAGGATTTAGTCCGACACGAATGGCAAATTCGCTCATCCATTCATCCATCAGATAATAGGTTATTGGCAAAGCGATGATGCCGGCCAAAATCACCAGCTTCAGAAAGTCGGATATCAATAACCCAATGAGCTGTGAAGGCTTGCTGCCTAAAATTTTCCTGATACCAATTTCTTTGGTACGCTGTTCGATGGTGAATGCTGATAAGCCATAAAGCCCGAGGCTTGAGATTAAAACCACAATCATGGAGAAGTATCCAAAGAGCGAAAGCATTTTTTCTTCGCGCTGATACTGTATCTGAAAATGCTGATCAAGGAAATTATAATTGAAGAAATGTTTCTGGTCGAAGCTGAACCATTGTTCCTCTATTTTTTTTATAGCTCCCGGGAGGTCATTCCCTTTTATTTTGATTGCTGCATAATCAGGCTTTCCTCTGCTGAGGATAAATACCAGTGGTTCGATTGGGTTATGGAGGCTGGTGTAGTTAAAATCTTTTACCATACCCACGATTTTTCCCTGCACACCCATCCCGCAATTCATCTCAACGCCAACAGCATTGTCGTATCCCAAAAATGCTGCTGCTGCTTGATTTACAACAAAAGCTGTATTCACATCATTGGGATACTCCCTCGAAAATGTTCTGCCTTCAACCGTTTCGATGCCAAGCAGATCAAAAAATTTGTGATCAACAACATAGAGATTCATGGTGCGCACCTCAGGTTTGGCTGTATCTCCCAAAAAGAACATCAACCTGCCGGATTGATATCCCGGCAAACTTTCGGGAAGCGAAACCTGTTTTACTTCTGGTAATTTTAGCAATTCCTGCCGCAGAACTTCTTTGTTGTTGTACAGTGTAGTATCGGAGGGGAAATGAATCACCATCACCTGATCGAGTGAAATGCCGCTATCATGTTTGCGCATATAATGCAATTGGTCTGATACAATAAGTGTGCTGATAATCATTCCAATAGCTATTAAAAACTGAAACACGACCAGTATTTTGCGCAAATTGGCTGCATTGAAAATATGGCTGGAGCCAGAGGATACACCTGCTGAGCGAAGCACATCAAGCGGGGTGAAGGATGCAAGCACAAATGCAGGAAAACTTCCGCTCAGCAATCCGAGAGCCAGCACAATTAATAGCAATCCGATACCATAAATCAAACCATTTGCCTGATACAATACTGCAAGTTTCAGGTCAATGCCAATTAACTGGCTGAACCATGGAAGGATGAGTTCGGTAATGAACAAGGCCAGCAGGAAGGCAAAAAGTGTGGTAAAAACACTTTCGCCCAAAAACTGCAGCACCAGCTGTGGCTTGTGTGCACCGGCTACTTTTCTGATTCCAATTTCTCTGGCACGTTTGATCGATCGCGCTGTGGCAAGGTTCATATAATTAATCGAAGCAATCAGCAAAAGAAAAATAGCGATGTATGCAAACATATTAACAAATCGCTGATTGGTATTGGTAGGGCTGTCGTATTGCAGCCTGTTGTTGAAATGAATGCCGGCTACGGGTTCAATCGCCATTCTAATGTCGCCATCCACATTTACCTCACTAATCCATGGTTTGATGGTGTTTTCGCGCAACAGGCTCAGCTTCTGGCCAAAATCGGCTGCAAATTCCGTAGATTTAAACCTGATATAGGTATAGCCCAACAGCCAAAACCAGTCTCTTTTCATTTGATTTATTTGCTCCTGTGCCATGGTGCTCATCGAGATGAGGGCATCAAATTGCAAATGAGAAGAACAAGGTGCTTTGTCGATTACACCTGTCACCTTATAAGTATTTGTATTGATGCGTATCAACTCACCCAGTGCCTTTTCTTTTCCGAAAATACTTGCTGCAATGCTTTTGCTGATTACCAAGCTTTTAGGTTCGGTGAGCGCTGTTAGTGGGTCGCCTTCAAGGAACGGATAGTCAAAAACACGAAAGAAGTCGGCATCGGCCATGGTGTACGAAGGTATTTCATACTTATTGTCAGCATGATATACGGTGACCCCAAGCTGGTCATTCGAAAAACTTGTTCGGAAGATCAGGGTGGCAGCCTCCACTTCCGGGAAATCATTTTTCATGGCCTGTGCCATATTGTAAGAGGAGAGCGCAAAATGATCTTCGCGTCCGTTGAAGTCGAGTGTGGCACTCAGACGATAAAGTGAATCATAATCTTTCCAGCACCTGTCGTATTGATTTTGGTTGACCAGGAAAAGATAGATCAAAATAAAGACAACCAATCCGGCCGAAAGCCCGATGATGTTGATGGCGGCATGGCTGCGCTGGCGTTTCATATTGCGCAAGCCCATCAGGAAATAGTTGGAGAGAAGGCTATACATGATGCTGGGTTTTGAAAACTTATTCAGGAATGCGGTAATAGGTTTTACTCACAATTTTCCATCCCTTTTCAAACTTGTATAGCATCAGGTAATCTGTAAACAAATGTTTTTCGTCGCGATACAATTCAACTTTGGCCATGGCAGCATCTCCTGCAATGTCGATTAAAGGAAATTTTGCAGTGGTTTTTGGGGTTTCAGCATTGGCTTCTGCCGACGACATTGCCTGTTCGATGGATTCAGTCCAGCTATAAATCGGAAATTTTGTGAGCATCTCATTACGTTTGCTCAACATTTCAAATCCTGGGTGGAAACCTTCGGTAATCTTTTCGATACCTGCCCGGTTGTGGATGCCACCAACATAAGCTGATTGAATGGCTTGCTGCACGGCTTCTTTTTCAGATTGCTGGGCATAACCCAGGCTAACGAAGCAAAATAGCAACATTGAAATCAAAATGGTTTTCATAAGCAAAATATTTTTTTGGGTTAATGATTTGTTGCTGATTATTCAGTCTTTTTTTCGGAACATGAGGGAAATATTTTTATCGGTTGGAGGGCCAATTTCAACCAGTTCCCAGTTTTTGTCATACTCCGAAATTTTATGACGCAGCACCTGCACTTTTTCTTTGGGATGTACTTCATTGCCTTCCCAGTCAAGTAGTTCCACACGGTATTTCAGGGTTTGTTTGCGACCGTTAATACGTACATCGATTTCAACATTTTGTTCCTGATCGAGGTCTGGAATTAGAATAACAACTTCTTTCATGGCAGTAGGTTTTATTCATATTTAAGTGAAAATGCCGGATTGGTTCGGGATGCTTTTATTGTTTGGAAAAGCACGGTTATCCATGCCAGAATGACTGCAAATAAGCCTGCGATAATAAATACCGGCCATGGCATATCAATGCGATAGGCAAAATTGTTTAGCCAATGGTTTACGAGATAGAAAGAGAGTGGCCAGGCAAGGATATTGGCGTAAATTACCCATTTGGTAAAATCGCGCGAAAGCATAAAAATGATAGTTGATTCCTTTGCGCCAAGCACTTTTCTGATACCTATTTCCTTGGTGCGGCTTTCGGTGGTATAAGCCGTTAGCCCAAACAGCCCAAGCGAGGCCACAAAAAGCGCCAATATGCTGAAGATAGTATAAATGACCCTTGTTTTATGATCGTTTTGATAAAGTTTAGCAAGGGTTTGATCCAGAAAAGTATAAACAAATGGATGGCCGGTTTGCATTTCGTCCCAGCTTTTTTCCAGAAAATTGATTACCTCCTGTGTTTTTCCTGCCTGCACGCGCACTGCCAGTCGGTTAGCCCATCCTCCTTCGGGAAGCATATAGAGGGCTATGGGCTGCACTTTTTGATGAAACGAGTTGAAATGAAAATCTTTAACTACACCAACAATGTCATGAACGCTGCTTTCTTCATCTGTGCCTGTCTGAAGAATTAACTTTTCCGATCCGATAGCTGTTAAGCCAAGCGACCGAACCGCTTGTTCGTTGATGATGACTTTAGCTGTATCAGTGGCATTTTCGTGGCTGAAAAATCTTCCCCAGCTCATTTCCATTCCCATCGTTTCGAGATAATCCGGATCAACATAAGTGAGCTCCATTACATGAAGTTCTTCTACTGGCCTGCCTTTGATGCGATGAGCATTTGTGCTGTAATTGTCTCCCGGTAAATCGATGGCATAGGCTGCATTTAAAATGTTCGGGTTTTGTAATATCTTGTCCTTGAACGATTTCATTGCTGATCCTAGTCCGTTAGTTCGTTTAATAACCAAAAGCTGCTCCGAGTCGAAACCAATTTTTTTATTTTGGATGTAATCCATTTGCATAAAAATGATAATCGTAGTGATAAGCAAGGTGATGCTGATCGTAAACTGAAACAGGACCAAAACACTTCTCAGCTTGATATTTTTTCCGCTACCTGCTTTGTTGAGTTGTTTTTTCATAGTTTTCACAGGACTGAATGCAGATAGAAAAAACGCCGGGTAACTACCAGCAATTAAGCCTGTTATTGCAATAATTACCACATTAAAAAGGAAAGATTGTACAAAACCAAAATCGTTAAAAGACAACTTTTTATCTGCAAGCTGATTAAATGCCGGGAGCGAAATTTCGATAAGCAACAAAGCGATGGCCATAGCCAAAATAGTGAGTAAAACCGACTCACCCAAAAACTGACGTATCAGTTGTGCGCGCGTCCCTCCAAGCACTTTTTTTATTCCAACTTCCTTTGCACGACTTGCAGAGCGTGCTGTAGTTAAATTCATAAAATTAATACAGGCTATAATAAGGATGAAAATGGCAATGATACCAAAGATGTAAACATGCTGGATGCTTCCGTTGGCCTCATATTCTCCATCTATATTTGAGTGGAGATGAATGGATTCGAGTGATTGAATTTTGTAGCCATAATTTTGACCAGCTTGCTCAAATTCTTCAAGGGTGATACCAATAAGTCGTACAAGTTCAGGGCCTATGTATTTTTTAACCAAGGCTGGAATTTTATTTTCAAGTAATTGTGGATCAGCACCCTCCTTTAATAGAAAATAGGTTTGCGGACTCTGGGCAAACCAGTTGTTATTGTTATGAAAAGGATCGGATACAAAAGAAGCAATGAGGTCGGGCTGCACATGCGAGTTATTAGGCACGTCGCGCATCACCGCAGTAACCGTATAATTGTTTTCGTTGTCCTCAGTAATTGTTTTGCCAATGGGCGAACTGTTTCCAAAATACTTTTTTGCAGTAGATTGGCTCAAAACTATTGTGCCTGCATGCTTAAGTGCATTTTTAGGATCACCTTCGATAATTTTAAAATCAAATATTTCGAAGAAGCTTGAATCAGCGAAAAAGAAATTATCTTCAATAAAAGTGGATTCACCCACCCGAAAGGAGCGTTGTGATCTGTTCCAAAGACGCGTTATCTTTTCTATTTCAGGAAATTCATGAAGCATTGTTTCGGCCAGAGGCGAAGGCGTGTAAGTGCCTTCAAACTCATTATTGCCGATTAAGGATTTGTTATACAGCCGATAAATGCGCTCCGATTTACTGTGGAATTTGTCATAACTCATTTCGTCGCTTATATAAAGCAGGATTAACATGCAGGCAGCCAATCCAATAGCTAGTCCGGTAATGTTAATCAATGTAAAACCGGGTTTTCTGATCAAATTACGATAAGCGGTGACGAAATTATTTTTAAACATCATAGTTGTTAATCGTTTTTGAGTGCGTTAACCGGATTTGAAATTGCTGCCCGATAAGCGTGAATAAAAACTGTAATTATGGCAGTCAGCAAGGCAGCAAAAAGAGAAATCAGACCATCAAAAACACTGATTTTAATGGCATAAGCAAATTGTTGAAGCATTTGCCGTGCAAACATATAACCCACTGGTAATGCCAATGCGCCTGCGATTGCGACAAGAATCAGAAATTCGTGCATGATCAGATTCATCATTTGAAATACCGATCCGCCCAGCACTTTTCTGATACTAATTTCGCGGTTTCGCTGTTCAACGCGCAAGGCAGTGAGGCCATATAAACCCAAAGCTGAAATTAGAATGGCCAAAACTGTAAATAAGGTAAATAACCGAATGCTGTTTTGATCATTTCGATATTGTCGTTCCAGCCGTTCCTCGGCCGAAATCCAGTCGAATGGCTTGCCGGGGAAAAGTGTATTCCAGGAATTCTCGAGGCCTTCAATAACAGACTTGGCATCATTAGTTTGGTATTTTATACAAATAATACCGTATCCATCCGGATTTAACATATAAGCAGCCGGCTCAATCCTGCTGTGAATAGAATAGTAATGGTAATCGCTGATTACACCAATTACTGTGGGTTTTTGCAGACTGTCGTTATCATCAAATGATTTGAATTTTTTTCCAATAGGATTTGTCCATCCCAAGGCTTCAACAGCGGCCTGATTTAATATAATAGCTTCATCATCAGAGGAATAATCCTCATTAAAGTTGCGTCCTTCAATTATTGGAATATCCATTAGCGCAAAGAAATCTTCATCAACATAACCGGCTCTCACCATCAGTTTCTGAGTTACTGTGTCATCAACCGTTATGGTAAATTGACTCCCTGCAACACCGTTGATATTAGAAGCAGCCGACACTTGTTTAATGCCCGAAAGACGTTTAAATTCTTGTTTCAGCAAAGCTGCATCCTCCGCCACATTACCACCATGAAGTTTTACGCCAACGACATTATTGTAATTGTAGCCTAAATCTTTATGTATAACAAACTGGATTTGCCGGCTTGTAACAATAATAATAAAAATCAAAGCTATTGCAACAGAGAATTGAAAAATTACCAGGGCTTTGCTCAGCCATCCGCCAAATTTGGAGCCGCTTTCACGCGTTCCTTTCAGGGCTTCGATGGCCTGAAAACGACTGATAAAAAATGCAGGATAAACGCCGGATAATAAACTTATTACTAGCCAAATAATAAGCAGTCCAACACTAAACAATGGATTCTCTAAAAACTGTATTTTGAGCTGAATATCCAGAAGTTGATTAAACTCGGGCAGGCTTAGCTCAACTAAAAATAGCGCGCCTATCAAGGCGAATAGTGTAATAATAATTGATTCGCCCAAAAATTGATAAACCAAATTCAGGCGCGATGCTCCAAGGGTTTTACGCACCCCAACTTCCTTGGCTCTTTTTACGGATCGGGCAATAGCCAGGTTGATAAAATTGATACAAGCGATGATAATAATTATCAAGGCGATGATTATAAATGCAATAATAAGATTGAAATCTCCCTGGGCATAATTATTTTGAAATTTGATATGACCTGCATGGAGATGGATATCGCTAACTTCCTGAAGGTAAATTTCAGGGCCGCTTGTTAATGAACTTAACGCCTTATTTTCGGTGAGTAAATTTTGGATTTTTTCGGCAGCTTCACCTGGAATTGCTGTTGGACTTAGCTTTACATAAACACCCAATGAGTTTGAATTCCAATCCTTAAGAAAGGGATATTTGGTTAATGCTGATTCAAACGAAACAAGCATATCCATTTGTAAGTGAGCGTTTTCGGGCTGATCTTCCATCACTGCCCTAATGGTATAGCCGTTTTCGTAATTGAAAACGATTTGTTGGTTAAGGGCATTTTCGGCACTGCCAAAATACTTTTTGGCGGCTTTTAACGAGATAACCACACTTTTAGGCTCAGTTAATGCATTTGTTGTATCTCCGGCAAGCAGTGCAATTCCAAAGATTCTAAAGACAGATTGATCTGTCCAAATCACATTGTCCTGTGTGTGATAATTGTCGTCAACACGCACCGGAACTGCGCCCCATGCCATCATGCGAACAGCATCTGTAATTTCAGGAATTACCTTTACAGCCTCATCAGCCAGCGGACCGGGATTAAAAGCCACATGCTGCTCACCCACACCCTCTGCCTGCTGTATTTGCGTTACCCGATAAAGGCTTTCGATTTCGGGAATGTGCTTGTCAAAGCTCAAATGAAACTGTATATAAAGCACAATCAGCAAGAAAGCAGCAATTCCGGTGCTTAATCCAATCACATTGATTAAGGTGTACGAATATTGTTTGTACAGATTGCGGAAGGCTATTTTCAGGTAATTCCGATACATAGTGTAGGGTTTTTTAGCATGCAATTGCTTTGCTTACAGCAAATTCTTCTTAATGTTTTCGTTGATGATCTGGCCATCAAACAAACGGATGACCCGCTGAGCGTATTCTGCGTCGCGCTGCGAGTGCGTAACCATGATGATGGTGGTGCCGTTGGCATTTAAATCATTCAACAAATTCATTACTTCCTCGCCATGCGCTGAGTCGAGGTTACCGGTCGGCTCATCCGCTAAAATCAGGGCTGGTTTGGCAATTACAGCACGGGCAACGGCCACACGCTGTTGCTGTCCACCCGAAAGCTGCAGCGGAAAGTGCTTGCTACGGTGCGCAATTTGCATCTGTTCCAACACTTCGTTTACGCGTTTGCGCCTTTCTTTTGAAGGCATGCCGAGGTAAATCAACGGGAGTTCAACATTTTCGAAGACAGTAAGCTCATCAATCAGATTAAAATTCTGAAAAACAAATCCAATGTTTTCTTTTCTGAGGTTAGCCCGCTGGCGTTCGGTGCTTTTTGAGACTTCTTTATCCAGGAAGTAATAGCTGCCGCCGGTAGGATTGTCGAGCAAACCCAAAATATTAAGCAAGGTTGACTTGCCACAGCCCGAAGGTCCCATGATGGCTACAAATTCACCTTTATGGATAGAAAATGAAACCTCATTAAGTGCAGTAGTTTCCACCTCGTCGGTGCGAAATACTTTTGTTAATTTTTCTGCTTTGATCATCGGTTAAAGATTTGATTTATAATGGTTAATAATTATTCGTATCGTAAAGCTTCGGCAGGATTAATTCGCATTAGCCTAATCAGATGACTGCTGATGGTGATTAGTGCAACCAAAATAGCCAACAATCCGGAAAACACAAATATGTGCCACTGAATGTTTATATGATATGGAAATTGTTCGAGCCATTGTGATACAAAAAGATAGCTCAATGGAACTGACGTAATGAATGCAATTGTTATGAGTATCAGAATTTCTGAGGATAGTAAATAGTAAAGCTGTTGGCCGCTTGCGCCATGGATTTTTCTGATGCAGATTGCTTTACGGCGTTTTACGGCAAGATGCGCCACCATTCCGTAAAGGCCCAGGCTGGCAATAAAAATAGCCAGCAAACTAAAATAGAGGAAAACACGACCCTGCATGCGAAGATCCTGATAATAGTTTTTGAAGTTGTCTTCCAAAAAATGATATTCCAATGGAAATTCGGGGCTAAACTTCTGCCAGGTGTTTTCGAAATGCGACAAGACAGGAGCGATTTGGTTAGGGTCATATTGTAAACATACGATTAAGGAGTAACGTTTGCTGTTCATCAGCACCAGTGGCCCTACCTCTTTGGTTGCGTCCTGGTAATGAAAGTCCTGAACCACAGCTGTAACCTGATATTTGCCCCAAAATTCAGAATAATGGCGGTGTCCGACAGGGTTTTCCCAGCCAAAAAATGAAACGGCTTCCTGATTGAGCATGATGGTCGATTCCAGCTCAGCCTCAGCATTTGAAAACAGCTTGCCATCCAAAACGTTTACGTCGATCATTTCAAGAAATTCGGGAGTTATCGGCAGAAAGGTAAACTGTTTTGTTTCGCCAGCTATTTCAAAAGACTCCTGCCAGGTTACACTTCCGGGAACAGCATTTGTAAAGGCTACAGCCTGCACTCCGAGATGTTGTTCCAGCGCTGTTTTGAATGCTTCCTGCGATTTTCTGATTTCGGGACTCAAACTCGTAAATACAATGTTTTCGAGCTTAATACCCAATGATTTTGAGCTTAGGAACTGAAACTGTTGCCAGGTAAATATGGTGGTGCTGATTAAGGCTATTGACACAACAAACTGTAGCGTAGTAAGCAGGCTTCGCAAGCTGATTTTGCTGCTGCGACTTTCGTTAAAACCCTTAAGCACATCCACCGGTTTTAAAGCTGAAAGTAGGCTGGCCGGAATAATACCTGCTAAGAAGCCTGTTAGCCCTGTTAAACTGAGAATTACGATCAAAGATAAGGGAGAAAAAATATTAAAAGGCAGGGGCCTGTCGAGCATGTGGCGTAATGAGGGTAATATCAGCTCAACAAGCATTAAAGCCAGGAGCATCGCCAATGTGCTAAGCATGACGGATTCACCTAAAATCTGCATCCTGAGCCGTGTACCCGAACAGCCTATAGTTTTTTTAACACCTGCTTCTTTGGCTCTGTCGGTGAGTTTTGCTGTTGAGATATTTACAAAATTGATAAGCGCAAGCAGCAATACAAACAGTCCGATCAGGGCAAATGAAATCACCAGTTCTTGGCTGCCGTGAGCAATGCCAAATTCATAGGGCACACTTGTGTCAAAATAAACTTTTTCGATGGGCTGAAACCGGAATTCTGGTTTTTTGCCATGGTTCCAATTCAAGTTTTCGAGGTGTTTGTTGAGCGCTGTTTTAGTAGCTGAATGATCAACGTCAGGAGCAAGTTTGAGGTAATAATGGTAGTTCCACTGATCTTCTCTGCTCAGGAAGTCATCCTGCCCGGATAGTTCCGGTATATCCTCAAACGAAGCCAGGGCATTAAACTTAAGATGCGTTTTTTTTAGCGGCTCAACAATCGCTGTTATGGTATAAGTGTAGCTTTTGGAATAGCGAACGGTTTTGCCAATGGGATTTTCATCTCCGAAAATTATACGAGCCTGGTCAGTTGTAAGCACCATCGAAAAAGGTTTTGCAAGGGCTTCATTGGGATTGCCGGCAACAAATTTGAATTGGAGGATATCAAAAATCTCAGGGTCAGTAAAAAACAAATGGTTTAGGCTGAGTAATTTATCTCCATAACGTACTGAACTTCTCCGGCCATACATCATATCTATTCTGGCTGATTTTTCGATGGCCGGGAAGCTTGCCAAACTATTTTTGAGTGCCGGAGCATGCAATCCCCATTCGCCCTGCACCAGCCTAACAATTGAATCATTTTGCCGGTGATGCCGATCCATGGTCATTTCGTTCCACACAAACACCAGAATGAGCAAGGTAGCAGCCAATCCTGATGCAAGTCCCAGCAAGTTGATCAAGCTGTTGACGGGATCGCGGAACCAGCGTCGGAAAGTAATGATGAAAAATTTGCGTGTCATGCCAGCTTATGCTTAACGGAATACTACTTTATCTTTTTCGCCAAAGTTGTCGTAAGAGGAAACGATTACTTTTTCACCTGCATTCAAGCCTTCCATTACTTCGTAATAAAGGGTGTTTTGACGGTTTATCCTGATTGGGCGTTTCACGGCAAATTCGCCCGAAGGATCCAAAACATAGATCCAGTTGCCTCCTGTTTGTTGGAAGAACCCTCCTCTTCTAACGATTAGGGCATTGGTTTGGCTGCTAAATTTCAGGCGAAGCTGTAAGGTTTGGCCGCGCTTGATATGAGGTGGGTAACCGTTCTCGAAAAACAGATCAACCTGAAAAGATCCGGAAGTTACATCGGTATATATTTTATTGATAGTAAGGGTGTAGGTTTGTCCGCCAAAGTCAAATTCGGCTTCCTGCCCGATGCTCACACGCGATATATAACGCTCATCGATATTGGCTCTTAATTTAAAGTCGTCAGGATTGTCTATCTGACCCAAATGTTCTCCACTGCTGGCAGTTTGGCCAACTTCGATGTTAAACGATGAAAGTTTGCCATCGGCAGGAGCTTTTACGGTGAGGTTGTCGAGGCTCAGCCGCAGCAGTTCGAGGTTATTGTATAGCCTGTCCATCGACTGATCTATCTGGCGATACCTGCTTTCGGTAGAGATAGAATCCAGTTTTTGCAGCTCGAGCGAAATCTTCAGCTGTTTTTTACCATACCTGTAATTTCTTTCGGCATCTTCAAAAGTCTGATCTGATATCAAGCTATCGGTGTACAAAGTTTTTTGCCGGTCAAAATTCACTTCAACGGATTCGAGTTGCTGATTGAGATTTGCAATTTCTTTTTGACGCATAAACTTATTTTGTTCCAAACCAATTTTTGTGTTCTGGAGGTTGTTGATGGCTTCAAAAATTCTGGTTTCCTGTTCCATATAGCTTAATTCCAGGTTGGTATTAACCAGCCTGAGGATGGGATCACCTTTTTTGAGCAGTGCACCATCTTCAACAAAAATCTCTTTTACATTACCTCCCATAACAGCGTCGATGTATATGGTGGTTTTTGGCAGTACGATACCATCTATGGGAATAAATTCCTGAAATTTATCTGCTTTCACTTCGGCAATTGTAACCTGATCAGGGTTTACATAAATTTTGCTGCTGTTGTCGCGCAGGAATATTAAATACACTAAAAAAAACGCAAAAACGGCAATGCCAGCAATAATTGCGATTCGGCTAGTTGTCCATTTTTTCTTTTCTATCTTTCTGTCCATGCCTTTAAGTTTTTGTTATGACGGCTAAGCTAAGATTATGCCACTTATGCTATGACGCATAAAATGAGGCAGATAAATGATTAAAGTATAATTAGTGTAACTTTCACTGTTCGATTTCGTCCATCTTCTTGTACAATTCTGAACATTATGCTTATTTTTACCTTTTCAAACGTACCAAAAAACCAATCTGAAGCACTATGGAGAAAATAAATGCCCGTATCCTCATCGTTGACGACGATGCCGACGTATTGATGGCAGCACGTTTATTTTTGCGTCAACATATTGAATTTGTGCATACTGAGAAAAATCCTGAGAATCTTCCAGACTTATTAAAAGCAGAATCTTACGACCTGATATTGCTTGATATGAATTTTTCGCGGGATGCCACTTCCGGAAAAGAGGGTTTTCACTGGATGAACAAAATCCTTGAAATTGATCCTGCAGCAGCCATCATCTTAATTACAGGCTATGGCGATATTGAACTTGCAGTGCAGGGAATTAAAGAAGGAGCAACTAACTTTCTGCTCAAACCCTGGGAGAACAGAAAGCTTTTGGCTACGATTAATGCCACGCTCGAAGTTCGCCGATCCAAGGTTGAACTGCAGGATTTGAAGAGCAAACAAAAAATGTTTATTGCCGATCAGGATCAGGCCTACAGCAATATTATTGGCAGCAGCCCGGCCATGATGAAAGTGCTGGCTACCGTAAGTAAAGTGGCCAAGACAGACGCCAATGTATTGATCCTGGGAGAGAATGGAACAGGAAAAGAAGTAATCGCAAGGGCCATTCATCGCGCATCGCGAAGGGCCGAAGAGGTGTTTGTGAGTGTGGATCTTGGTGCGATAACAGAGAGTTTGTTCGAGAGTGAGCTGTTTGGATACAAAAAAGGTGCTTTTACGGATGCCAAGGAAGATCGCGCCGGTCGCTTTGAAGCGGCACATAAGGGAACTATTTTTCTGGATGAAATTGGTAACCTGACCCATTCCTTACAATCGAAACTGCTGAGTGTGCTTCAAAACCGCAAGGTTGTGAGGTTGGGATCGCATAAAGAAATCCCGATTGATGTGCGCTTGGTTTGTGCTACCAATATGCCGCTTTATCAAATGGTGAGTGAGAACAAGTTCAGGCAGGATTTGCTATACCGCATCAATACTGTCGAAATCAAATTGCCTGCCCTCAGAGAGCGTATCGAAGATATTGAACCGCTGGTTGAGCATTACCTGGAAGTGTATTGCAAGAAATATAAAATGCAGAAGAAACGCATGAATGCCAGCACACTCAAGCGGCTTCAAACGCACCACTGGCCCGGAAATATTCGCGAATTACAGCATTCAGTGGAGCGGGCTGTGATTATGAGTGAAAGTCAGGTGCTGGAGCCTCATGATTTCTTCCTTTCAGATACGGAAGACCGGACTGAAACCGAGGTGTTGCCGTCCAATATGAATCTGGAAGAAACCGAAAAAATGCTGATTCGCAAGGTGGTTGACAAGCATGGCGGAAATATCAGCCGAGCCGCAAAAGAATTGGGGTTAACCCGTGCATCTTTGTACCGCAGAATGGAAAAATATGATCTTTAAACGATTTCGCGTCCAGATGGCGCTGAGGGTGATACTATTGGTAATCTCGGCGCTTGTTTTTGCCTTTTTGTATGGGCAGGAGCAGTTTTTGGTTAGTGCTATCATAGCCCTGGTTTTGATAGTGCTGCAAACTATTTCGTTGATTTTGTTTGCTGAACACACCAACAAAAGGCTGGCTAAATTTCTTGAAGGCATCCGTCATGCAGATTTTTCAGCTTCTTTTTCGGATGAAGGACTGGGAAAGAGTTTTACCGATTTGAGTCATCAGTTCAATCAAATTATTCACGAATTCAAAAAGAACAGGGCCGAAAAGGAGGAACACTTCAATTACTTGCTTACAGTGGTGCAGCATGTTAGCATCGGAATCATCGTTTTTAGGCGGGATGGTAAGATTGATGTGTTCAACAATGCGATTAAAAAGCTTTTAAGGGTAAATCATTTGCGCAATATCAAAGAGCTGGAAGTGGTGAAAGAGGATCTGCCCGAAACGCTGTTGCGGATGAAGGCTGGCGACAAAAACCTGATCAAGATTTTTCTGGAAGATGAGTTGATTCAGCTCTCTGTGAATGCTACCGAATTCAGGATGCGTGGAGAGGAATATGTTTTGGTTTCGTTGCAAAATATTCATCCTGAGCTCGAAGAAAAGGAAATAGAAAGTTGGCAGCGACTGATACGCGTGCTCACGCATGAGATCATGAATTCAATCACACCCATTTCTTCTCTGGCATCAACCGTTCAGGAAATGATGGTGAATCCTG
>Ga0210036_1000326_pt1 | contig 57782 bp, 40 predicted proteins | sample CryGeymeta201515_FD_185469 | JGI IMG/M metagenome (GOLD analysis project Ga0210036, IMG submission 185469) | Groundwater microbial communities from Crystal Geyser aquifers in Utah, USA - Crystal Geyser metaG 2015-15 (SPAdes) (version 2) | ecosystem: Environmental > Aquatic > Deep subsurface >... | reverse complement strand
TTCGGCAGCCTGGCGTGTGGATCTTCTTCCCCGAAGTGGGAATAGTCGTATCCGATTTCTCCCGATGTGTTCCTGTTTCTGAGTGGGAGACGGGATGGGGCATTTCGGGTCATTCCGGTGACGTCGGCTTCGGGTCTCCTTGTCTCACGTTCCCTTCGGCTGGCTCTGAGCTTTTCAGTAAGAAAACGATAGAAATGTAGCCTGAACTCTAGTGAGGGACTGCAAAATGACCTCCTCGTACCTTGGTGTTGGTACCATCGTAGAGTAGTCTACTACTGTAAATAACAAGCAATGATTTAACCACAACAGATTTTTCGCTCCCTATTCTGAGTAACTTACATAGATTCAACAAGGGTAACCAGGCGCACATTCACATACCGATCGACCATCATGAAGATCACTTGCCACCAATAATGTCTCGACGACAGCTGCCTACAAGAGACGATCCAAGCAAGGTGCAAGATATGGGGCACTTCGAGAATGGCAACAGCATGTTTATGGCAGCTGCGTCTCAGAAAAACTCTATCCTGATGTTGGTTGCGGTTGCTTTCCTGGTTCTTTTACAAGTTCTGCGCAGTGCTTCAGCGCCACTATATGGATTCTTGTCCTACGAAGTAACCACAAGCACCGCGACAACCACTGCGTCATGGAAAACAAAACAAGAGGATTTTAAAACACGTCAAAAAAAGCTTTTAGGTTCAACATTCCACCCTAACATATCATATCCGCTACCTCCGTTGGATTCTCTGCTGCGGGTTATTGACCCCGCCAGCACTACAAACACGACGCTTGAGCCCAAAGAAATTCCAAAGCAAATTTTCGGCGACGTTCAATTTTTGTTGGATTTTGCGATTGTGGGGTTTGGAAAATGTGGCAGTACATCCATTTTGAATTGGTTCAAGGCTGCAGATAGTAGTCTGGTCCGTGCCCTGGGAAATGAACCACAATGGTTGACCGCTGACCGACCCGACAAAATGGTAAACTTTCTGCACGTCGCCTATGCGACTCAACAAGAACAATGTATCAAGGAAGGCACGTTTGATCCATCGTTGCCAACGTTGCAGCAACGGCTCTTCAAGGGAATGAAGAATCCTACCATGGTACATCGTCCACCCACTCGATCTTATATTCGAAAATATTGGGGCAAAACACCGTTAATAATAAGTTTACGACATCCGGTTCACTGGATGGTTTCTCTTTACAACTATTGGATTATTGAAAAGAGTGGATTTCGAGAACCCAAGTTGTCGGCTAGAGATATTATAGCACCACACCTCGGGTCGTCACCTACAGCACCTCATCGAGATGCTCGGGGCATTTTGAAGCATTTTGTGACCACGTCAGTTGGACAATTTCATGTTATTTTGGCAGAGCTTGGGAAAACTGCTCTTCAAGACGATACAGAATGGAAATTGTTACAACCTTGGATGGATCGCAATCATAACTACAACTTTTACAATTCAACCCTCCCTAATCCCATTTTTCTTTTGGAAATGCGACAGTTAATAGCCAAGAACAATAACACAAAACAAGTGCAACATTTGGCTCATGATTTGGAAGACTTTGTGGGCTTGCCACGAGACTATTTACCGATCGTAGTTCCGAAAGTGCGACCGCATGCCAAGTACGTGAACATGACCCAAGAACAAGCTGACGCACTCAAAATGGATATTTGTGCTCCACATTGGAGCGAGTTACTGGAAGAGCTGATGTCGATCGCAAGGTCGGCATCCAAATGGATACGCGACCATTTCATTCACAGCGATGACGTTTTTGTCTCGTCACCCGAGTACTTTGTGGAGCTCTTGGAGGATTGGAATAACAATCCATGTGATGCCACCAACCAACTGCGAGAAGCTGCAAAAACAACCCTAGTATGAAACCAGGATATGGCCTCTTTGATTTCCGGCGGCAAGAACAGACATCATCATTTGCCCTTACACTTTATTTGAAATTGTGGGTTTCCCTGGTCATCTGGGTTTCTGTGTCTGGTGCCGGCCCAGGACGGTTCTCGGCAGTCAAAGCCCGCCTGAACAAATCTTAAAGTCAGCTAGTAGCTAGTAGTTGCTAGCTGCCAAGCAGATCACAATTTGATACACTTTGAAAAATATATTTTATCTGTTTACTACTTGTTCGGCCCTTCATCAGCCTTCTCTCAGTAGTACTCTCAGTAGTAGTACTGGAAGAACAGGTAGTAAGAACCTTTGATTGAAAATCTCCTAATTAGGAGACTTTTAAAAGTCTCCTATTTTTTTCTCTTAAATCTCCTAAAACTCTCCTAAGTATGGGGAAACGCTCCTAGTACTGTTGACTAAACTCTCCTAATTAAAAAAAAACTCTCCTCAATGAAAAATAAAATCTCCTAATTCCTCTAGTTAATATCTAGCTTAACATAAAAAACTCTCCTAATTGAAAAAAACCTCTCTTAATTGGAAAAAAAACTCTCCTGATGTCTCACAAAATCTCCTAATTAAACTCTCCTAAAAATCTCCTAAATATTTTTCTAAACTCTCCTAATTGAAAACTTGAGTATGACCTCAAACACTACTCTAAGTAGATAGTACTGGCTCTTCCTGCTTTAGTCGACATGGTATTATGACTTCAAGCTGACGAGAACTTTAACCTTATTGTGTCACGAAAAAGAAGAATGACTGGTATGATCTCAACGCACAAAACAAACAAATTTTGTTTGTAAAAACGCAAAAACGCATCAAACCTTGTTGTTTGCATGTTTTAAACAGAAGACAAGCGCAAGGAGCAGCGGTTTAATCGAATCATTACTTTCGTGTGCTGCTTTCTCCCCTCTATCGCACTTGTTATCAACCACAATGAGATTGATTAGAGCACTGTTGCTGGTTTTTGTCCACCAGGAGGTCCATGCCAATGCCTTTTCTGAAAGTGCGCGTAACTTAAAGAAAACAAACTTGCGACGAAAAGAAGAAGATTACGAAAAGAAAGCAGAAAATCACGCACATGCACTGAAAGCTAAGGCTAAATCTAACGGTGATGCAGTCGCGACAACAGATACCAGTGAGAACTTGGCTGTGGTTCCCCTCGAAAGCAGTGAGATTAATCGTCTAGGAACGGATCTGGAAGAACCGAAACTAACCCAGCACGAAAAGCGCCAGGAAAAATTGTACGAAAAGAAACTCAACATGCATAAAAAGCACGCTGCGGTTGCGACTGCAACTGTGGATGCAGCCGATGCCGGAGAATCTGGAAAGGCTCCTGTTTCGCGGGGGCCCACCCAGCACGAGAAGCGAGAGGAAAAATTGTACGAAAAGAAAGCTGAAAATCACATGGAGCACATGGAAGCATTAGAGGTGGCTAGTGTATCAGAGAATATGGACAAATTAGTAAAAAAGGAAGCTGGCGATAACTTGGAAGCCGTGACAGTAATGGACGGTCTATCGGATGGTACATCTGATGCAAAAGCTGTAGACACGACAAACAGCAAACGCAGAAAAAAGGAACATGCTGCAGGAAGACAAGAAGAAAAGGACTATGAAGAGCGGGTCGAGCTCAAGGAGAAGCACCATGAACAAGATGCTGCTTTGAAAACCACTGACCGCAACGACGGCACCATTCCTGAGAATTCTATTCCCTTTATCCCTGAAGATGTCATTCAACTTATTCCACCGGATGAAACTGAAAGTGTAAATATCGCCACTTCCATGCCAGCAGCGTCCTTATACTGGGGTATTTTTAACAACCCCGAGGCCTGTCCCCAGTACCCTTGCGAGTTGACAGACGTCTTCGATCCAAACACGGAAGGTGCCATTCTCCATGGAGCTGGAGGAATTCCTAATCTTGATGGTAAAGTCGTATTGACAGCTTCCCTCTACAAAACAAGCAAGGGAGTGAAATTGATGGAAACATCTCTGGCCGATAGTCGGTTTGGTGGGCCTTTCACCTCGCCCGGTTACTTTAACACCGGTGCAGAGGTGGTGATTGGTGTTCGATCTGTGGCTGCTGACCCCAGTGATACCCTCTTTCAAATGTCAGCACTTTCCAAGCCCATCAGCTCTTTGGAAGATCTTGATGAGTTTGTTCAGTTTGCATCGTTTCAGACCAATGAAACTGGATTTGGTGAACTCATGGATTACAGCACGCAACAAGTGCTGAAAGATGAAGCGTTTGTCCACCTTACACGAGAAAACGATGTCCTTCAGGTCTTCTTGGAAACAAACATTTTGAACTAGCAGGTATCCTGATTTAAAATATCGACGTCGGCGTTGACGTATACGTAGGACGAAAATGTCAAGACAATTCAAAGTTGTTTAAAAAAATAATGCATCAGTTCCTTGTATCCTCTATAGACGCGCACAAACTCGGACTTCGATCGTGTTAAGCTAACCTGCGAAACAAGTACTGAGTAGTCGAGTACCTGGCTAGCTAGCTAGTACCAGGTATGCGAAGCAAAACTACCTTGCTCAACAACCATACTGCTTCCGAGTTTCTTAACACAATACTAGCTAATACAACAAGACAACTCGTTACTTCACAATTAAAAAGCAGGAAACTATACTCCGTCCACCAATCTTTCATCACGCCCATTAAGATAATATGCAGCGAATCATTGCCTTCTTAGTGCTTCTTCTCCCCGCCGTCCTCGGAGCCAAATACGACGGAATGTTCAAACTCGCAAAGGCTACTGATGAGAACAACGGCAATGTTCCAATTCCCGGCGACTTTGACATTAAAATATGGAGTGAGACCGAGACTGTCTATAATGTGAGCCTCAAGATCGGCAACAGTTTGAGATGCCAGATGACAGTTACACCAGGTGATGACGGAAAGGACACGGCAGTTATCGGGGACATCATGTCGTACGTTTGAGATGATTGTATATCAGTTGTTCTTGCTTGTGTTTCGTCTGTAAAAGTTGGTTCTCTTTCAGTAATGCGTTATCTCACGCGCGCCTGTCGAATCTATCAACCCAATTTTTGTCGTGTAGGACTATGATGATGCCCCCGGAAAACATCTTTCGATTGGAACAATTTCTCTCGACTCATTTGCCGAAGACGAATTTTATCACCTTAGAAGGCGATACACTGACCTTGATTGGGGAAGGAACCGTGGAACTCAAAAAGCAGTAACCTTGTTGAGTTATCGTAAAGCGATATCAGCTCTAGCTTGCCGGAGACATTTAGGTAGGTGGGAGCTGTAGAAGTGGCGGTGTAGGAACTATGAACATCCAAAATCAAAAATCAAAACCTACAACGGAATCTACCCTGGTTCAACGGGGAATCTTGATATTACATACTCAGTAAAACCTTAATGCAGTAGTTAATGTCGACCTCTTCCAAGAAAGACTTTAGCAGGTATGTTTGGCAGTAGACGAAATAGCAAGCGCGCAAAGCTCCATTCTTGCTTGAAGCTTGTAACAACTGCTTGGTGCATGATAGCAGGAAATGCTGTGCCGTGGCCTGTCATGATATGCTGTACCATGTCATGTCATGATATGCCGTAATGCGCCATATAGAGACGTCATCCAAAAGAAAGACACATATGACTCGATTCGCAGCAGACACGCAACAATGAGCAGGTTGGCCGTTTATTCGATGGTAAGGCACACAAGGCGCCGACCAGAAGGCTCTTTAACAGCAATTGCAATAAAACCAGGCTACAGAAAGAGCAATGTTCTTTCATGGGCATCAAAATCTCCATCGGAGATGCGGAGGACGATTCTTGCAGGTATAGTAGACGCGTTATACTCGAACCAACGCGTTGTACTCTAACCAATCTCAATTCAAGTAGTTGGATGACCAAAGACCGCGGTGCTGTCTTTTACGGATGCGCTCGTTGAAAAAATCAACTTGGCCCTAATGTGAGAGAGAAGTTGTCAAGAACTCGACCGACGGAATATCTTGGTGCATCTGAGAAAACTTTGTTGCGTAGAATATTAGCGATGTGACCAAACATCATCACACGTCTCGTAAAACTTTCAAAGAGACGAATGAAGGAGGGTGGTTGCCCAGGTTCAAGACTGTATGCTAAATGAATTGGCGCAGACAGGGTGAATTTTCCAAGATCGTTCTGCTCAGGAATAGCTAACTTTTCTATTTCTGTATTTCAGATCTAGATACATTCCAAATGAATTCCTGTCATCTTCGATTCCCATGTTTCACAATCGGCGAATTGTCGTGTTCCACTTTAGGCTACGTTTGTTCCCACAAGGCCTTTGCCCTCTATATAAGCCAGTAAATTCAAGTGCACGCATATGAGAACATGAAATAAAACAATGTAATTATAAGGTCACCATGCTGGCACAGCTCTATCTGCCACGACCGATTACCCATGCTCTCCTCGTCTGAGTAGCCAACATGCTGGTACGCATTTGTATTCGAATATCTAGAGTTCAGGCAACTCCGGCAGCGCGAAATTCTTCGATGGCACTCGAAGAAGAGCTGGGCAAGGCGGCGGCAGTAGCAGCACAGTTAGACGCACCTGAACCTCTTCTCAACGGTGGCATCATGGGCCGCCGCCCATTCTGATTTTCGGCCCTCAGTTCCTCCAGCACTGCATATCCTGATTCCGGATCAGCAAAGTGCACAGCAGCTTCGTCTGCCTTGGCAATCCGTCGAGCAAAAATCTTGGCAGTCCGTGTATAATCTTGGGAGACATCACAAAGCTCTTCCCAGATCTCGTCTATATCGGCACCTCGAACCAGTAATCGTCGTTGGTGTAAGAGAACGGCTTGAATGGCACGCTTCTTCAGGTACGTTCGTTCTTCCCCGTGTTGCTTGGAACCGCGGCGTTCCATACCTCGACCACAGTCATTCCCTTCGAGCTGGACAAAGGCGTTGAGGACGCGCTGGGTATCGGTTCTAGGATGTTCGTAAGTGTCTTTTAGCAGGACCGTGAAACCATTCAATCTCCATGTCTTTGCAAACATTCGAGAGGCTTTCTTCAGGTCAAAGAACTCTTCTGGGTCCATCCATAAGATGTCGTCTTCTCGAGCTGGATAAACCCATTCTTTGCGCATTTCATCGGACCATACTAAGGATCTCTTCGCCTTGCGGGCTTGTCCCTTATGAAATAGGCAACTCCTCAATTTGGGTTCCTCTTCCTGTGCCATAATAAGTATGGAACCGCTGCGTGTTTTAATCGCCTGCTCTTCTGTGAAAGAGTATTAGATTTCGTAGTTTAATAGATGTCACTTGTGAGTCACTGCTATAATAACATAGAATAGTCATGTGTTCATCGATCGATGCTTAATTGCATGCTGGTGGTCGAAGCGCGGAGGGGAAGCAAAAAGACTGCAAGCATCAAATACCCCGAAAAATGTTTGGGACAAAACGATAGAACTACTGGTAAAAATAATTAGATTCCCCTTTTGATAAGAGGCAGTGCATGCAAACCCTAAAAAACAGGCATTCTGAAACGCGCTTTGTGACCCTTTAGAGCCAACAGCACCCCCTTCGGCAATAGCTACAAGTAGACTAATACTAGCTAGTAGTAATAGTAAGTACTAGTATTCCATTACTACAAGCAAGTAAATACAGTATACTGTTTGCACTAGCTATTGTTCAGACAGTCGCGATAATTCCATTTTAAATGGTTTTTCGGTTCAATTTCTTGTAACGACAAGTAGCTAGCCATCGCAGATTATTTGCTTCTAGGATTTCCTTGATATCTTCTTGTCAGCCAACTCTTCCCTTACTCTGTCCATCCCTGCCTGGCCTACCTAAAGTCGTGGAACCACCTCCTTTCTTTTTGACAGTTTTGGGCGCGTTTAGCAGATGCTCGACCGCTCCGCAAACACATTTTCTCCATTCTCCCTAGTATATACTGCCGATGTTTACCATACATGCATTTTCAAGGTTTTTTTCTTGATACAAGACACAACAGGAGGAGGGTCTCTCCTTCTCTGGGTGTGCACACAAGGAGGAGACTTGGTTGATAGGGTCACGCGAAAGTGCTGCTGAACGCCATTTCTTCGTCACGTCATGATTGCCTGGTGGGGCAGATGCAACCAGCGACTGCTTTCAATTATGGTACTTTAGCTCTAGACTGCTACTCTAGTAGGGGCCTACTCTACTCTTGCTTCGAGGAGTACCAGTACCTGGTACCACTAGTGCCTGTTACTGATTACTATAAGAAGACGCCACTCGAGGCCTAGCTTCTATCAATCATACTGTAACTTGATAGAAAGTACAAAATTTCTATACTCGGAATATATGACTGCATATTGTGTACTCGTACTCGTAAGCAATGATACTCGTAATGACTACTCCTACTGGTATTCACTCCGCCTCTTTCCTTCCAGTTTCCTTCTTCAAAACTCGGGCAACGGCGAAGGGTACCGTCTTGCCTTCTCTTACTAGTCTACTAGTCTAGTAGTTCTAGTAGTACTGTAGTAGACTAGTATTCAATTATTTTGCCAGCACACCTGCAGCAGTCTTAACTTCCCTGGCGTAATTATTCGACCGAGTAGGGTCTATTTTTTATCCACTTTGGAGGGTAGTGCCTGCTAGTTCCAGATCCTTCTGTTCCAGTTAAAACAAGTTCCCGGCCTTACCAGGCAGCCTTCAATATTCAATACTATCAACATCCTGCAACACTTACTGCTTCCTGCTGAGAGCTTCAGGAGTGGGTAATCAAGAGAATCAAGACCATGATACATCTAGACTCAATCACGAAACAGAAGAGCATCAACAAGCGGAAGCCACTGTCGCGTACTCGGACAATTGATGGAGCCTTTCCCCGACAGGAACTTGCAACAGAAACCGCCGGCGGAATCAGCAGCGATGCAGCAGACGATACAAAACCAAAAGTCAAGAAGAACTTACACGTGCGGTTCGCAGACGCTTCTGAAAATAAGACGCACGAATTTGACCGCATCGATCCTGAGACCGAGAAACTCTCTGACTACTGGGTCCTTCCGGACGAACTGAAAGAGATAAAAAAGACAGGTTTTTTGGCCTGTAACGAAGCCAAACGAACGGGTTTAGCTGGATTGTTGACGGAAATTTATGGGACAGCCAACGATAACGACACGCAAGATCGTTTAAATTATTGGTGCAGGATGGCTTCTGCGTGTAGGGGACTCGAACGATATGCTAGTGAGGAATTAAGCAAGCGGCGGATGGTGTATCGTAAGCGTGCCATTGTGTCCGTTTTAGAAGCGCAACAACAGCTCAAGAACGAAAAGGGAATCGACACGGCAAACGTGCTACGGCGTCTATCAGAAGCCTACACAGAACAATCGCGATTATTTGCAGAAAAGTTGGGCGCAGCTGATCACCAAGCTCTGCAAAACCTGGCGAACCCTACGCCACCGCCACCAATATCTCCAGAGTCTGTTGCCAAGGAAAAGAAATGGTCTCCCAAAACCAACGGGCGGAAATCACGCATGGAACGGATGAAGGATCGACATGAAAAAATGACAGCAGCACAAGAATCTGGGCAAGGGGACAATGTTTCATATCGACGGAACAATACGACCATGTCTGCTGTCGTATTGAAAAATCAAAGGTAGCTTGTGCAGGACAAGGGTGAATGTACAGTGGCACCAGTGAGATGTTGAGAATTCAATTTTCCAAAAGTTCATACAGACACAATGCGACGAAGAAAACCACCGAAGTCACGCTTGCAGGAGATCTGTAACAATATATTTCATAGTTTGGATAAGACGATAAACATTATAGATCTTCTGGACCAGGCAATGCGATGCAACGCTAGATAGTAGATGCCAAGATCTACCTCAAAAGTAGGAAGCACTCCCTGGTGCTTTGCTTGATGTTAGTTTTTTTTTCGTATTCTTTTTGCCCTATTGACGGAGACAATTAGCCAGAGATTTCATACTTCTTCAGACTGCCATTATCGAGTGTCCAAAGACTTCAAGAGTCCAACACGCGTTGACAAGTCCCTCGCAATGCAACACCTAAACAAAATGTCTGTCTGTGTGCGAATGTGCGAGTGAGAGTGTGGTTGTGCAAGTCTGTCTGTGTGCGTCTACATTCTGCAGGAAAAAATTAATTTTTTTCCCTGAATTAGAGTATTTTCTCCCTGATTGGTGTAGTTTTTCATTAAATTGGAGTAATTTCTCCCTTATTGTTGTATTTTTCCCTGAATTAGAGTAATTTCTCCCTGATTGGTGTATTTTTTCCCTGAATTGGAGTAATTTATCCCTGATTGGAGTATTTTCTCCCTGATTGGTGTATTTTTCCCCCGACTTCTCATCTCGCTGCAACATTATCTCTCTCACTGGTGATGTACAAATACTACTAGCTAGTAGTTTAGTAGTACAGTAGTTGTTTCTAGACTACTGCTAATCCACAAAAGGTTTGACCAAACTGGCGACTTCTTGAGCAACTATCACAACACCATTCATCTGCGGCTTGGCAACTTTTAGGATCTTAATTTCTTCGCCAGAAATACTTTGGATCCTGTTAAGCATTCCTCAACTACGAGGGCGAAGGTCACGAATCCAGCACGAGAGAATTTCCCGCTCTTTCGTGGAGATTCAAGTGGATAGATATATTTCCGAGACACCCAAAGTCGTTACTATGAGCAGTGGCTCTTCCGCAGCTAAGGCGGTCCAGGAAATGAATTATTTGCCTAAACTAGCATATAATGGTAAGTACACACTGACTTTGCACTAACCGAATGCTTTAACGTCTTCGACCAAGTGTGCAGTATGCAGCAGAGCGACTTTCTGCTTTCTCACATCGTACATCCCTTTTATCGTCTTACAGAAATTTCCAGTGGAAGAATTATTGGCCAAGGTGGATTTTCCATCGTTAGCGAGATCAATCATGTCGACTTGAATGAAATTAATGATACCAACGACGAACAAGCCCGATTGAGGAAGTTTTTTGCGGGTTCTGCCAATGACCAATCGCTTCAGCGTCCTGTCTTTGTCATCAAAAAATTGCGAGACGACTTACCGGAAGATGAACAGGCCAAAGGAATTGTTGATTTGGCAGTAGAGGCAGAATTTTTAGCTGTCATCTCGCACAATCACATTATCGTACGTACTGTTTGGTTGGTGGGATAATGGGGATTCTGTGTAAGAAGTGGCACCTATAATACCTCGCACCACAATGAACTCACCCTACCACAATCTTTTACAGTCAATGCGGGCCATGGCGAATTGTGACCCTCACTCTACACGATTCTTCGTCGTGTTGGATCGATTGGTGACCACACTGGATCGAAAATTCAATCAGTGGAGGAAGGTTGTAGGACAGAATTCTGGAACGTGGTGGGGCCCCTGTTGTGGCTACTGCTGTGCAAGAAAGTACGAACTCAATCAACTTTGGTTGCAACGACTTAGTGTAGTCCGGGACATTGCTAAAGCCATTGAACATTTGCATGGAGAAAAGATTATCTACAGAGATTTGAAACCAGATAATTTGGGTTTCAATGCAGCTGGCGAACTCAAGCTCTTTGATTTTGGACTTGCGAAGAGGCTTACTCCCGATTTGGCAACTGATAATGATTTGTATTTGCTCACTGGAAACACAGGAAGTTTGCGATATATGGCTCCGTAAGTACACGCAACTGCCCAATTTTGCTCAGTGCAGCTGCCGGCGATCGTTGAAGTTTTCTTGTTCTCATTTATCGTTTTTCGCTTTTCACAGTGAAGTTGCCATCGGATTGCCTTATAATACAAAGGCTGACAGCTACAGTTTCGGGGTACTTTTTTGGCAGATATGTTCGCTGACGACACCATACTCTGGCTTTTCAACAAAGATGCACTCGGAAAAGGTGGTACAACAGGGCTATCGCCCCAAGCCTGATTCCTCCTGGCCTACTACCTGGACAGTTTTGATGAAAGAATGCTGGACGAAAGAAGTCAAGGCACGGCCAGATTTTGTCAAAATCAGAAGGACTGTAGAAGATCAAGTCGTGATGTGGCAAGACGAAGAAGGTGTTGTCCCAACAAGAGGATCTGAGATCCGAGCCAAAAAGCGCAAGAAAGCTATCAAATCAGATCGACTAGACGTCGACACAAGGATATCCACTGATGAAGATGTTACGGCGAGACGCTTCAACACTACCATTGTCTAGATTTGCGACAATAAGTCCGGCCAGACCCGGACTTGCCGTCTTCAAACATTTCAACTTTTCTATGCTTTTATGAGGCACGTTTCATAAACATTCGAGACGCCCATGCCATAATATATTGTTACTTAAACAACTTGAACAGACCCTTGCGAGACAGCTTCAGCCCTTTGATTCTCCTTCTTTCATCCTCCTTAGCTTGTTGTACATGGCGGTCCATAGCCGCCTTTTGCTCTTCCTCTGTCTCTCTCTTGTAAATTGTGTTGCCAACCATTAGATCAGCGAACCGTTCCTTACTGGTTAGCAGCCACGTCTGCTCTGTCGTCAACCGTTCCTGAATTTTATTGTTCATACGGTAACGTAGAAAATCTGCCCAGTCGGGACCATCAACATCCAGGACGGTCAAGTAGGTATCTTCGAAGGCGGTGTGAGCCATGGCAAGACACCTTTGATTTTATTGAGTTGGAGAAGCAGACGTTAGAAAAGTATCAACAACAACAGCAACAGCATCCAATGTGTAATTGGCCAAGAGATCCTTACTTGAAATCGGTAACATCGTCTCCGAAAGGATCGTCAAGCGTAATAGCAATGACCTCCAACCCCATGAATCCATATGTGAGTAGAAAGATTGCAAAACAATGGGCGAAGCAATTGCTAGGATCTCTGGTCATGACGAGCGGGACCGTATAGAGATAGAGAAAAAGAAAGGTACGCGACATTTGCACCAATGGGAATGGAACTGGAGTTGAATTAAATCTTCGAATGCCACTAAATGCGGCAATGCAATCGTCCACGGATGCCAATAACTTCAACTCTTGTGGCATTTCCAGTGGTTCCGGCAGGCGTTTCGTGTGTTCGGCGATCGATTTTCGTATCAGTGAACCCACCAAGGTTGGAACCCTGATGTTTTCCTCGAATTCGCACCGTGGGTGCATTGCATAATGGCTATTCTGAGGATGGTATAGTAGATTGTTGATTACAAAATCCAATTCAGGTCCATTCAATTCAGGAAATTTCCAGTTGGGAATACCGTTGGTGGGATAGTCCAAAATGCCCATGGCAGTTCTTAGGAAAAGCATGGATCGATAATTGACCTGTCCAATTCAAAAAGGTCAACTTGGATGAGATCATTATTCGTTGTGAAGTTCAATACGTCAATCACACAGTACATTCCTTTTCGGCATACCTCTGCTCGCCATTCTTTCGATTTCTGGTCCTGAAATTTTGCCGTCATGATGCAAACATTCTGTACCAGCTCTCGGCTTTCTTTGTACATTTCTCCGATGAAATTGCGTGCCTCATTGAATCGCGACAGCGCCATGGTCACGCGAGATACAAAAAGAAACGCCACCACGAATTTTATGAACTTGTGTCCCTCCATGGACAGGGAATACTTTTCTCCCTTTGGATCTATCAAGTACAGCGCGATGACAAACATGACATTAAGAATGCAAAATGGCATCACTTCGGGCCATGCCGAGCCCAACCGCTGAGTCAAAATGCTCCAATGATTTTCCGAGTCATAAACCACAGTGTAGAGAACTGGCGGTTCTGTCTTTGGCTTTCGCAGGTTCTTCCAATTTGGACTGAAGAATCCCATGTTGTAATACCTTCTCGTCTACTCTTCGCATACAAACACTTGAGAATTCTTCGTTGTTAGAAAACTTTTCTGTTGCAAATCGTAAAGCGATAGTTGAACCCAACGTCAATGCAATTGATGATTCGTGAAGTGGGTAAGGGAAGTTATCAAGAATAATTAGCCACGTGAGATGTGAAAGGATGGAGTAAGCCTCCCTAGAGTCTTCTGTCTGCTGAGGCTGAGGCGCGCGGCTGGATGCTTTGCTAATTGCTAATGGCGAAGCTCTTACCAATGCCTTGGTTAATAATGGTGGTGCAGAGGGCTGGATAGCTTGCAACTGCTATTGCTGACTGATATTTAGAATACAGCACGTAATAAATAATATATTCTCAATGCTTGCCAGGATCATCAGGAATGCCAGCTACGCTGTGGTGATCTGTGATGAAGCAAAGCCATGCATAGTACCGTAAAGTAGCGTTTGTTTTCTTGGAGATTCCTCTCCAGGATCATTGTAATGTACTAATATTAGGGTTGAAGGTAGCGCATACTAGTAATAACAACTGAAAACCACATCCACACCTCATACCGCAGTACTGAAGGAGGAGCTACCCAGCTACTAGCTACCCTATTCAATAGAAAGCAGTTGCAAAGTTAACCGAACACTGGATAAATATTCATCCCACCCAAAGAGGTGCAACTGCAGCCAATATCTTACATCACATGCAATCGTGCTTATCGGCACCCGCTTTCAAGATTCCTCTTTTAAAAAGTACATTCTGAGTTCTGAGTTCCCCCGCCATATGCCCCGAATTGCAGGAGTAGACGATCAAAATCTTTGTGCATCAAAAGCATAAGTAGAGCCTGCACTTGAGCAAAGCGAGCTCTTGCGCGCTTAGTTCTACGTGGTCACCAAAAGCCGTCCAGCCTGCAGATTATTGTCCTTTGCTTTTACCGTCACAAGAAAAGAAAGCTTTCGATCCTCTTTATGAATAATGAAGAAAAAAGTCGATTCATTAATCAACCTTTTCTTTTTCAGGGGTGCTGCTTGCCGACCATGACCACCTACCTCCTGTCCACATTCCCGCCCAGCAATCTACTCAGCACTCAGCAGCAACACCGGTTGCTGGAATAGTTCGGATGATACTTAATTTTCTTGTCTCGTTTTCTCTTTTCTGACTGATCATTTTGGATAATTTACTGGCAGACATGTTTCTGACATCATCGTCATCCAAAGCGATGATTCGATCTCCTGCTAGGAGTGCGTTTTTTAGTACGGATGCATCTCTCAAATTGTGCACCAATGGTGGTCCATCGTCAGCGACTGAATCCTCCAGGACGACCCCTAATTTTCCCGCGGGGGCGTAGATTTCTATAAGCTCTTCTTTTACTATCGCTGATGATGGCGCTTCATCGTCCCTAGAAAAGCGTGGAAAATTAGAGAGATAAGGGGAGGTAGATAAGTCTGATAAATTTTCAACCATTCGTGCGATGTCAAATGTCAACAAAACACCAGGGACCAGTTTACGGGTTTACGCACCCTTTGCTTTCTGCGGTTTCCATGGGCAGTGATGACGGTGATTTTCCTGTTACGGTACTACTAATGGCCACAGTTTTCCGACTCGGAACATCCCCCCATCGTGTCAAATAATAAATCGCCCCGAGCACCATCAAGACAAAACCAGTGGAACCAACGACAATGGCAACCAGAATAGTCGGTTCTAATTCGTCATCAACCGAGCTTTGATCGCTCATAGTGATGGTTCAATTTATTTGTTCGTACTGTTAACTTGCTTGATGAAGTCGGATGTACATATGTACTGTATCAGACAAAATTGGTAGAGGTGCAAACCTCTGTGCGAGAAAATTGTGCAGAGTATACACAAACAAAGGATGCCAAGATAAGTTCAGCGAATGCTTGGTTAATGTAATGCAACTTAATCAACCGAATTGCGCTTTCTTTGATTTATAAATTGGCCTGTCCTGCCTGTGGACACGCTTTCTTTGACGGGGCTGGTCTTCACTCAAATCAAGTGTGAGCTACAACGAAAAACACCAATACTACTGTACTCTGTGCTCGTAAACTGGGGTCGGGGAAATTTTTTTGTGAGGTTTGCACCTCAACGTTTGGTACTACGGTGCCTGGTACACAAATCAAAACTGCCGTCTGAAACTGTTCGATCGCACATTGGCTCTCAATTTTGACGTCAAAACCAGCAATAAATCTATTCGCTAATAATACTACTACTCCGTAGCTATTAGTCTAGTAGACTACTACTTGAGTACTGCTAGCTAGTATCATTACTACTACTACTACTACTACTACTACTACTACTACTACTACTAGACTACTACTGCAAAAAGCCGAGTAGCTACAGTACCAAAAAATAGTCTACTCAGTAGCAGACTAGCTACAGTAGTAGTAGTACAGCCAGTATGTACTACTATTCATAGAGTAGTACATCAGTATGATTGAGCGCGAGACACTCTACTTCTAACGATTGAATTATTGTTAACACATGAAAACAGCATGAGCATACAAACAAACCGTTTCCAATATGCTCGGACACCATGATCTCCGGAATATCCGCCGTATCTGCCATTGCAATGTGGTTGAATTCCGTATAAAATATAGAAGCGCTCTCCCTTGCCAGTATATGTTGTATATTCTTTCCGGAAAACTTCTAAGGACGACAGCAGCACAACAGCACAACCACTATTACTCGAAAACGATGCAGGCAGCTGCTGCTGACGCCGAAGGAAGCAACGACGACAATAAGAAACGACGCTCTCTTGTAATCTATTGATGTCATGTATTTGAAGTATGGAGTCAAAAATCAAACCGATCGAAGATGCTACTCAAAAATTTCCCTCGTCAAAGAAAATAAGGTGGTCTCTTGATTTGGTCTTTATTCTTGATCATGAAAGGTGAAAGGTGCAAGATTCGTCCCTCCGTGCAGATTCAGGTTTCAGTGATAGCCTGAGTGATACTGCCACCAAGATTCTGGAAGCCACGGGAGTAGAGTTTTGAAGCTGTTGATGTGTTTGGCTGATGATTCGATTCGACAAGGAGTCAAGAGTCAAGAAGTATTCGCAATGGTCGACGTTTCCTCAGTTGCTCAGTTGTTGTACATCAACGAAGAATTTATTGGTGACAGCGATAAGTGATATAGCGATCTCGTGATCACTACTCTATATTCGAGAATGGGGAGTTGAAACTAGCCTCCAGTCTTATTGGAGTAAGAATGAAAAAAAATCGATGCACTCCTCATTCTAGCAGTTGATAATAAAGGATTTAGTTGAATGTTGAATGGTACCTGCAATGGCTGGTAGATATCTAGAGAAGCTGGTAGGTGTGCAGGCGATCCAGAGAGGTTCGATATGTACGACACAGCTTGCAACGATCTCAGGGCCGAGAGCAGAGTTTGTCTCATTGTCTCATTTGCCATCGTTCGTCTCGTCCGTTGAAAATATATTCACTGAATAGCGCAGATACATCTGGGGCGCGAAAATTCAGCCTGTTGATCTACAACTTTCAGTGGTTCTTTGCTGGGCTCTATAGCAGTCAACGTATTTAGATAGCTAGATTTTTTAGATGTGAGTACTGTACCTATGCATCTAATAGCTCTCGTGGAAACAACGCTAGCTATCTTTTGCCTATCATTCCAGAAGTAGCAAAGAAGTTATCCATGTCCTCAGCTTGCACTGCACCGCACCCTAATGAACAACCCGAAGCTATCTGAAGTCCCTTTCGTTGTCCTCCCGGTACAGAAACAGAAACATCGTGCTTGGCAGAGGAAAGCAACAACGGAAAGCACGAAGATACCATCAGAAAGGCCAGGAAGAAAACATGAAGCACAGATGCACCTCGACAGCCTCGCAATGCTGTAAAACGACAACGCACCTGGCGTGAAAATTTAATGTTAATTAAAAGTCGTTGGAGTACAGAAAGAACCATAGTGAATGAAATCATGTTCCCCCCCTCACTTTTCTTTTCTTTAACACAGAAAAATTTCATCTGCCCACAAAATAGCAGCTTTTGTCGCTTTTCCAGATTTGTCTCACAATCAGGTATCGTTTCAAGAGATTGCAACGATTTGAGGAAATAGGAAATGGAGAAACCAACTGTAGGCGACCTGGACGAAAGCACTCCTCCCATGGAGGTAGGAAGCACCGATTTGGACGGTGATGCTGGTGGTGGCGTGGCCCCCGATACCGTACCAGAACCTGAGGAAGAAGCGAACGTAGAGGAAGGACGCGGTCCTCCCGGATATTATCTCCCGCCTGATTCTGCCGGAAATCATCCCTCTCCTTCCTCAGGCCCGCCACCGGAAGGATATTACGGATACCATCCTAGTGGTCATCAGGATCCCTTGTCAAGAGATGCGTACTATCATTATCCTAGCTACCACCATCAGCTCCCTCCTCATCCTAGCTACCACTATCCTAGCTATCACCAACACCGGCGATCTCCTCCTTCAGCATCTCGAAGTAGTGCTCGCGCCTTTCCTGCCACTCCTGCTTCCAACAGTGAGGTGTCCAGGGATGTACATCGCCAGAAAATTTCTCCAAAATCGGCTCAATCGACACCTAGCAGCACTCCTGGCACAAAAACCCAACGTGGTCTTCGACATTTCAGTATTATGGTCTGCAAACATGTGGAAGAACAAAAGATCACTACCTATAATCAAGTGGCTGACGAACTCGTGAGACAAGTACGCGAAAGTTCAGTACGCAAGGGGAAATTCGACGAAAAGAACATCCGTCGCCGTGTTTATGATGCGTACGTTTATTTCGATTGCTTGCATGAGTGTTAATTTCCCCGGTGACCCACCAAACTCACATAATTCTTCCCTTAACAGCTTGAATGTCTTGCTGGCCATGGGAATCATCAGCAAAGACAAAAAGGATATTCTCTGGAGAGGTCTGCCAAATGGACCTTACATTGTGGGGGATGAACCGACTTCAACACCCTCCTCTCCACCAACAAATAATGAAGAAAGAGCGGAGGATGCCGGTACAACGACACCTCCTGCTGCTGCTGCGGATGCCGATGCATCTGACAAACCCGCCGCCAAGCCGATCTACACAGACGAGAGTGAATATTCAAAGGACGAGTTTCAGGCGATGGAGGAAGAACGGAACTACCTCCAAGCAGAAGTCAAGCGCAAGCAGGATTCCTTGCAAGAACTTCTTACACAGCAAGTGTGCTTTCATAATCTCGTCGTGCGCAACCAAAACCTCGAACACCCTCGGGATGGCGGGCCACCTTCAATACCACCGGAAGATGAAAAGATTCCGTTGCCGTTCATTATTTGTAACACAAAGCCGTCTGCTGTTGTGCAGTGCGATATGAACAAGGACAAGACCGATGTAATGTTTGAGTTTGACAGTCCGTTTGAGATCAATGATGACAATACTATCCTCAAACGCATGAAAATGTAAGTTCAGTCATGACATCGACTGGTGTGCCGCAACTACGACATTACTTTTGCTGATACTCTTTCTGATTTCGTTAATGTACGCTACAGGGACAGAACCACGGCACTTGTTTTGTACGACATGGTACCTGAAGATATGTATGATTATTGTCACGATGCTGGTCTATTCAATTCTGTATTGCTACCCGGGGAAGATCCTGCTTGCGTCCAGCGTCGCGTCTATGCACTTCCTCCCCCTCCTACAAACTACCACCCCCAATACGAACATGCTCACTATCAATATTGAGCCGTGTAAGTGTTACGTCCCTTGACTGCAGAACTAACATGCTGTAGAAGGTACGCTATTGTTGAGGAGAGCGTCAATGCTCTGCACCTAGCTAGCTGTTCGCTGCCTCATAGGGAGAAGATTGGTTATCTCTCCTTTGCTCGTCATCTGGGAGGGGTCTACTATGTTCTACGTTGCCAGCTGAGATTGGGAGAATATCAGTAAAATGTTTTGCGCTACACCTGTTGGGGCGCAACCAAATGAAGTAAAACTCAGATTTGATACTGTACTTCCAAGATGGTCACCCGTAGACTAGATAGTGATTAAAATAGGTATCTGTAGATACAGTAGAGATGAGGATTTTATTGACAAGTACCTGGTACCTGGTACGCACTCGTCTTCATCAAAAGCAAGCTAGTAGAGAAGTAGTACCCGAGTAATAGTAGTAGTAGACTACTACCATAGAACTAGTAGTAGTAGTACGAGTACTACTCTAGCTAGCTGTAGTACCAGTAGCAGCAAATAATATTATTTCCTGCACTAGTAGTACCGTAGTATTGGCTTCTTTTCTTTTTTGTCCCGTACTGTCCAGCTTTCTCGAAGAACAGGAGCAAGCTGCAGGCAAACTGGATCCAGAGGCTCGTCACACCTCCACGTCAACATAGCTAGCTACCAGGTACCTGGTAGTAGAGTACCATTGCTACTACTAGTACCTGGTAGTGCGTAGAAAAGCTCGAGAGCAAAAAAAGCTTTTGAGGCTTGATATCGTGCTTTGTTAACAGGAATGTGGCTAACGCAGCCTTTCCCTAATACTAGTGTAGTAATTTCCAGTGGAGTTTAGCTCTAATTTGCTATTCCGAGGTGCGAAGGTGATATGAAATTTATAAGCAAAGAGTAGCTTCACTGTTTTGATCTATTTTCTGCTTCTATTTTGTTTAGTTCTGACGACAACATTCAACGTTTCTCTGCTAGGCAGTCAAGTAAGAGAACAACTAGGCCGCTGCAGCTAGGTTGGGCGTGTGCAACATCAGAAGAATGTTCTGAACTATCCCATCTACATCAGCCTTTTGAAAGGACTCAGGGCGAGCTCGTAGTTCCTTAATCAAGGCCCACAACTCTCCCAAGACCATCCTCGCTTTCCCAAAATGTTGAAGATGGTAAAATACAGTGGCTTGATTATTCAGAGCTGCAATCACTACATCTGAGCTCTTGAAGCGACCACTGGTGCAGCCCTTGATGTGTCGCAAGCTGACAATATACAAAAAAAGAGCTTTGTTGAGTGTTTTGCGGTCCTTGCTTCGCTGTTGGAATACCTGCGCCATGTTGAAAATAATAATGGCGCTACAGTACGCAGTTGCTGCCGGATCAACTGCTTGAGAATGATCAAAGGAAAGAAATCGCTCGAAAGTGAAGGGTTCCTCGTCATCCACCGAGATTGGAGGCTCATCTAGTCTCGGGATGTCACGAGTACTTCTAGTAGGGGAAACAATTGGAACTTTCGCGGGAGGTGTATCGTTGCCGGAAGCAGCATCTCCACTACTGCCTTCTTTAGAGGACGTCTGAGTAGATAAAATAGCAGAGACCGACGAGGAAGTATAGGCAACACTCTCGCTGGACAGGTTCCCGAGCGCATCCTTGAAGGCGGCAAACGCACTAATGTCGTCCCCGCTCTGAAAGAAATAGGCGCCCTCTTCATTTAGACGAGCAGCAAGACTTATTGTGGTTGCCATGGTTGGAAACTAGCTTTACAGTGTACGGAGAACAGAGTAGTTGATGTTGAGATTATAATATCGATTGTTCAATCACTGATTTTTATTATTGAATTTGTGAAAAAAAGGATGTGAAATATCGATGATGAAGGCTTTTAGTACCGGTATGCTACCGTAGTCTAGCTGGAAGCTCACGTAAAATTAGCTAATACGAGTACTAGTCTACTACCTGGTACCATAGAGTTGAGTAGTAATAAAAGTTGCCACTCTGTTATCAGGTAGTACGAGAATAGCCAAGAACCAACTGATGGAAAGAAGCCGCTGTGAAAGGAAAGCCAGCGCCCCAGCTGCAAGAAATCGCAGAAGCACTACACACTACTGAAGGTTGATCTGATGAAGAGGGGGAATCAAACACACGCACAGTTAATTGATTGGAGGAGTACAAGTACATACGTAAGTGCCCTGTTTCAATTGGTTTGCGGATCCAAATCATGTTCTGCTTCGCGATTGTTTGACATTGCTGCGAGAGCCAATAAAATTCAAGGAATTCAGATGCTCCTGCTGTTCTGAAACACTTCCCTTTGATGTCTTTCCACTATCGTGATGGACTCAAAGCCAGACATCTTGAGTTTAACCGGGCATTGATTTCAAGAATAGGCAGGACCACAGCTGATCTGTCGCATAAAAATACTAGTAGTAAACTGTTGTTGAACAAAAAATTGGAGAAATAATGAGTGTCCTACTAGCTAGTCGACAAGTAGTAGTAAAGTAGCCCTCTAATAGTAATTTCCTTTGTCAGATTATCCTAGCTAGACCCTAGCTCGCTGAGTATAGCTAATCCAAGGAAGTAAAGTAGGGCACACCTGGAGCAGTGGGCGCGTCCTTACTCCCCAAGAAAGCGTCTAGCAGGCCATGCTCCTGGCAATATGTGACCATATCCTTAGGTCCAATCTCTGTTATGGTAGATAGGTCCGTCGTATGCATACCCAGTCGCATTAAAATGGAGTAATCGTCATTTATTTCAAATGAACGGTCGAATTCAAACCCGACTGAGCTCATGTCGGGGGCCATGTTACAATTGATCGTGGCATCCTTGTGGGAGTTGACAACGACAAAGGGGAGAGGCACCTTTTCGGCGCGCAAGGTTTCCGCCTCGCGTTGTTTGTTATGGGCTACCAAGTTGCGAAAGCAAATGTGTTGCAGCAAAATCTCCTGTAATGCCTTTCGTTTGCTTTGAACTTGCTCCTTGCGGAATTGCTCTTCTCGCTCGAGCAGCTGCAAGTCGTGTTGAGCACTGGAAGGCAGACCCTTCCAGGTTATCTGCTTCTTATCCTTGGCAATAACATCCATTGCGAGCAATACATTTATGGAATCGTAGACGCGGCGACGGATATTTTTTTCGTCAAATTTGCCATTGGGATCCTCTTTTTGTCGTTCTTCAATGACCTTCTGGACTAACTCATCGGCAACCTCGTTGTATGTCGTGGTTCCTTTCTCCTCTACTTTTTTGCATACCATCATACTGAAATGGCGCAGTCCCTTCATCTTTGCAGGTGAAGTCTTTTTACTACCAATTTCTATGCGAAAGGGGGCGACCTGTGGTGATGTCGCAGTACAAGCGGCAGTTTCATCCGTGACACCCGTCGAACTTTCCTTTGTCAGGTTTGGGGTTGCCTCGCCAGCAACAGGAGCTAGGGAGGTAGATGCTTTGATAGATGCTATTACTGTTGGTAATTCCTTCGTCTGTTTTGGATCTGTCTTCATGGTGCCAGGTTCTGAAGATCTCTTAGCTTTCGTAGGCGCCACAGGATTACTTTCGGTAGAAGTTACAGCCTTCTCGGTTGGATTTGCGGTCATGGCTCTCTTGGTCGGCGGTTCTTCAGCAGAAGATTCAGCGCCACGTTTTTCCCCTACCTTGTCTGTGAGAGTGTCTCTCTTGATCTCGTTTCTTTCGGAAGCTCCCATGATTAATAATATAATGAAAAAAGATACAGATTTACGAGGAATGCATTGCTCCGCAAGTTATGAGAAAAATAATTTGTGGCCAGACATCGATCGGACAAAAATTTGGCCCCCCACTAATAAAGGCTGGATCTTGTGAGAGGAATCGTTCAATCTTGCAGAGGCGCACAATTGATCCGTTGGCTTGCAAGACCCTTTGCGGTTGCATTTTAGAGCCGTTAGCGTGTCACATAGACAACGAACAAATACGTGCTGGACTCTACTAGGAAATGAACCTTTTATTTTCTAGCTACTCGTAATCAATAGCTACAGTAGCTAGTTACCTATACCCTCTACTAGCCAGCACTTGTGAACTATAGCAGTGCTGAATGCTGAATGCATGCGCTGGCAAATCGTCCACCGACAACAACCAGAATGAATATATATTATGGTACTTGTAGAATATTCCGCCTTCGAATGACACAATTATCACAACGAATGAACGCTAACGATAGAAAAACATGTTCAATAATCGTAGTGTTTCCGTCAACTGTCAGCCACTTCATCAGTAGTAGAGCATTAGCATGTACTTTAAAAAGTCTACCGATGTTTAGCCATGCGTTTTTTGTGTGACGAGTGACCAGATTTGTTGCCGGACAACTTTTGGTGTATCTTGCCATTATGTTGCTCATTTGTCAAGCGTAACAACACAGCTTCACCAGAGGGTTGCCGCCTTTCCAGATTGTCATGTTCCTTAAATAGCTCAGAAAGTGCCTTCAAGGCACTCTGAATTTCAGGTAGATGGACATGAAAAGCCTCCACGAAAAATTTGAACTGGCGTAGTTCTGCATTCAGCAAAGAAGTCCGCAATTGCCTCGCAGCTCCAGGAAAGGTCCGTCGAATAATCAAATAAAAGGCCGCCGAGCAGAGAACGGAGCTTGCCAACCAATGCATTACCGTGGTGGTTGAGGAAGTATTCTGTGTATACGACGGGGCAAGTCTGAGGCCCTTTGCCTCTATTGTGGCTGCGAATAACCGCTGTAGCCATCTGCTGTGCAGATATGCTCTTCTGCCATTATATTCAAAATCGGTGGGCGCAAGTGTAATCCTTTGACTGCGTAACAGATTTGCAGCTTCAAGAATAGCAGTGACAGCACGTCGTAAACTATTGCCCTCATTATTGTCGTAGCGAGAAGTGAGTGTTTGTTCAGGTGAAAGAGTTCGAAGAGTGTGCAAAAAGCGAATGATTTCGGTAGCAATTTGTTTGCTTTCTATTTTCGAGAGTGTCCGCAAAGCACTATTACCGCCTTTGTCGAGACATGCTGGCAGTGGCGCAACCTTTTTAGAAGGAAAACACAGCGTAGGTATTCTCAATAGTAGGGCTGAACCAGCATCACCATCGCAATTTGCCATCAAAATGGTTTTGTCGTTTTTTGTTGTGTTTTGGAATGCCCGCAATAAGTGATCGTGGTAACGATGCGCTTCTATTTGAGTTACAAACTCTGGTAGAGGATGTTGCGACAGAAATCTGTGATTGCTGGAATCTGTAAGGAGCCACTTGACTTTCAAATCAATAGGGGCTGACCAACAAATTTTGGAACTCTCCTGATTGCATCTTGTTTCATCGGTATCAGTAAACGAAATGGATCTGTGCACAATATGCAGACCATTCAGCACTTCACGAGCTTCTGATGCTGTGAAGTCTGCTACCGGGAGATAAACAAGCACATACAGTGAATCGTTTTCGGGTTCCCCGGGGAAGAGTTTTGCTGGTGGCAGCGTTGCTATAGCCGGATGCCTTGGTGGTGGATGATTTTGCAGGCACGCAATACAAGGCGGGAAAATGGGCGTTGAGAAATGCATAACGGGTGGCATATATTCCCGTTGCTTTGGTAGTGAACTGGACTGGTATTCATTGGCAAGCACAAAAATGGATGTCGCCAAAACCCATAAGCTACTGAGATGCCTGACGGGAGAGAGCCCCAAGACACTCCTCATCCGATTCAGTTCCGAGAATGTCCTGGTTGCAAAGAACGATCGCAGGAACGCGTTGGGTAATGATACGATGTACTGCCAAAAGGACACGTCGTTCTCGCCCCAGCCTATTGTTTCGAAATAAGACATTTCGTCGGCCAGAATAATATATGGAATTCCCAACTTTTCAGCAAATGTTGTTGCTCCTATCCCGTGAAAATCTGTTAGAAGGAGGTCCGGCATCTCCAGTGGGTCTATCTTATCCTGGAATAGCGCACTCGTTAATGCTCGATATTGGTTGGTCGCCACAGCGACGGAACATGATTGAATGGGATCTGCAAAGTGAGTGTCCCTGCCAAAATTTTGACTGCACGTGTCCATTGTTCTCGGAGGAATGTTAATTCCCTGAAGCGATAAAGTGGGCCGAAGATGATTTGCTGCATCTTGGGTGCATGGGACTCCTGATAATACTTTTCCCCATAATATTTGGCTATAGTCATGTGTGGTCGTTCGATTGAAATTCATGTAGAAAATCGTCACATTTACATTTTCCGTCAACAATCCAGAAGCAATGCTCAACAGTTCTGACTGCAGTCGTGGTGTGGTCAATTGTATTATCACATGGAGTGACCGAAAGGAGTTCTCGCTCACAGCAGCTCTGCGCTGAGTTTTGCCACAAGGTTGGCAACTGGACTCCAACCAATCGGGGGATTCGTATCGAGATATATTTGTATCGGTCCCTTCCCCAAAGCATCGCTGGTAAAAAGGCGGCTCATTTGCCAGCGCAATCTGAAAGAAAACCAGCAAGAGTAGCACAGGAATCCAAATTGTGCCTGCCCGGGACAATCGACGAACAGAGTCTGTCCTCTTGACGCTCTGCTGGTGAAATGTAAATAATGACCTTACTCTCTCATTATTTTTTACAACAGATGCGCCTACGACCGTCTGTCCTTCGATAACGAAGGCATCGAAAGAAAACTGCACATCACCAACGCCCATTTTCGCTTTATCAAATGAGTTGGATGAATTATGTATTTTTGATATGGTACATGTTGATTGTTGATTGATACTTGATAGAGTACGTACCAGTACTGCAACTTTTTTATTGTAACGTCGTAGTAGACTAGACTAATAATTAATGAGGCCTGATTATTTCAATAGTAACAAAATAATGAGGCTAGTAGAGTGGACCAGTAGCTACGGTAAATTGGTCAGGCTCATTACCCACACCACCTGTGTGCGTCCAAAATGATTGCCTGAGACCTTTTTTTAGCAATTGTATTCGTGAGCGTTTCAGTCCCGTTTACATCGATCTCAGTCGTCTTCAGAGCTAATTTTTTTCCTTCCTAACTGCTCGAAAGTTCTATATCTATCTTTCTGTCTGTCAACAACATCAACGAAGGCGAAAAACGACAGAAGTAAGAAGTAATAATGGATGATGTGATGCGTCCCTTGAATTATAACATTGCCCAGGAGACGCGAGCCAAAGCAAATGGCAAGGGTACCGATGGCAGTATTGATGCCGAGGAGGAAATTTTTCGCTCCAAGTACCGTCCACTTAAATACGTGGTCGACAAAGTTCACTTAGATTTTGTCTTGGAACCAGCAAAAACAATAATCACGACTGACATGTACATTGGTTTAAATTCGCTTTGGGAAGAATCTATAAATCAGCAAAACGAGAACGTCTTAGTGTTAGACGGGCAGGAAACCGATGTATCATTGTGGAGCATTGCTATGGATGGCAAGGAGTTAGAACGAGGCATCCACTATGAGCTAAACACTGGTAAGCTAATTCTCAGGGATCCCAAAGGTGGATCCGTATTGAGGACGGTGGTGACAATCCCTGAATCTAATACCATTTTGGAAGGGCTCTTCAAGACAGATGGTTTGTACTGTACCCAGTGTGAGGCTGATGGATTTCGTCGGATAACGTACTTTCCCGATCGTCCGGATAATATCTGTCTTTTCGAGAAAGTGCGTATAGAGGCATGTACAAAGGAATATCCAGTATTACTATCCAATGGCATTCCCATTGAGAAAGGAACGCTTGATGAGGGGCGTCGGCATTTCATTGTATTTTCAGATGTCTTTCCGAAACCGTGCTACCTATTTGCGCTTGTTGCTGGTGATTTAGAATATATCGAGGACTTTTATATAACCAGACCCAGCAAAAACAAAGTGGCGCTGCGAATCTATTCAAAGGCACAATACATCGACAAGCTACACCACGCAATGACTTCCCTGAAGAAGGCCATGAAATGGGACGAAGACAACTTTGGTTTAGAATACGATTCCGAGTTGTATAATATCGTGGCGGTGGATGACTTCAACGCCGGGGCAATGGAGAACAAGAGTTTGAACATCTTTAATGCTTCCAACATTCTAGCAGACGCCAAGAATGCCACGGACTCAGATTTTCAAAGAGTGGAGAATATTGTAAGTGAAGCCTTCACGAATGCCGCTGCTTCTCTTAAGGCGATCCATCTCTGGTGCTATTGCGCCTAGGTGAAATCCTAACCTGTTCCTTCTTTTGGTGTTAGATCGCCCATGAATACTTTCACAATTGGACAGGCAATCGCGTGACATGTCGGGATTGGTTTCAGCTGACCCTAAAAGAAGGGTTGACTGTGTACAGAGATCAAAGGTTCAGCGGTGATATGAACTCTACCGCAGTCAAACGTATTGATACGGTGAGATTTCTCCGCGAAAATCAATTCAAAGAAGACACTGGACCCATGTCACATCCTATTCGACCAGAGTAAGTCTGCATTTTTTTTATATTTGAATTATCACTGAAACGTCCTGTGCTTACCTGATACTGCATTATTGTCATTTAACCATGAACAGATCCTATAAGAGCATGGATAACTTTTACACGAGTACAGTCTACGAAAAAGGCGCAGAAGTTATTCGCATGTATGAGACACTCCTATCCTTGGAGGGCTTTCGAAAAGGAATGGATCTTTACTTTCAACGACACGATGGGCAAGCAGTAGCTTGCGAAGAATTTCTCTTAGCTATGCAAGATGCTAACCATGTCGATCTGAGGCAATTTTTACGGTGGTATTCAACACCTGGAACACCAACTGTTTCTTACTCTTACCGATGTGACCAGAGCAGCCGTACCTTATCTCTTACCTTGCGACAAAGAAGTAAAAGCAAACAGCCGTTACATATTCCTGTCGCTGTTGGCCTCCTGGACAGAAACACAGGCAAAGAAGTTCTTTCAACGAGAGTATTAGAGCTCAAAGAAATGGTACAGGTCTTCACGTTTCCGGGGGTTGAGGGAGACCCAGTACCGTCATTGCTGCGGAATTTTTCCGCACCAGTCCGTTTGGTGGCATTGGAATCATTGGGATCAGAAGAGTCTGATTTTGCCTTCTTGGCGATGCATGACACTGATGACTTCAATAGATGGGAAGCAGGGCAAAAGCTTTACCTTTCTCTCATTTTGAAGATGATGAATGGAGATGAGGATCGCGAGATAAGCCATCTAGCAAATGAATTCTTTGAGCGCGTTCTGAGCAAGCCAGCTGACTCTATAGACTGCGGACTACAAGCATATGCGCTAGAAATTCCAATTGAAGAAGTGATTGCCGATGCGATTGAAATAGTAGACTTTGTCAAAATTCACACTGCACGAACTTTAGTCCAGCAGCTGTTCGCACGGAAGCATCGCTGCAATCTCATGAAAAAATACTCGGAATTGACGAAGAAGATGCAGACACACAGCAAGGAGGAATTTCTTGTGGATGCTGTTTCAATAGGTCAGAGACGCCTGCGCAATGTGATATTTCAGTACTTGTGTGTCATCAAAAATACAGATGATGAGCTGAAAGCAGTGGCGACTCTCGCTTCGGGACACATGCACGCAGCTAGTGGGATGTCAGATCGATACAACGCCCTCTTGGTCTTGTCCTCTCTGGATGGCTCAGCGTCAGCGGCAAGGGAAGAAGCTCTTCGAAAATTCTATGCAGAAGCTGAAGGCTATAATTTGGTGGTTGATAAGTGGTTTACTGCCCAAGCGTTGGCTGACTTGCCGGATGTGCTGAGTCGGGTGAAAAAGTTGATGGATCACAACGACTTTAGCTTTCATCGTCCGAATCGATGCAAAGCTTTGATCAATTCATTTACGATGAATTACAAAGCATTCCACGATATTAGTGGGTCAGGATACCAGTTTGTTGGCAACGCCATCGCAAGACTGGACCGCATTAACCCAAATGCCAGTAGCGGCATTGCATCAAGGCGTTTCATCCAATGGAAACGATACGACAGCGTCCGCGGCAGTCTTTTGAAAGCCGAGCTTATACAGCTAAAGAACTTGCAGCCAAAAATCAGTGTCGACTTAGATGAAATTGTGTCGCGGGCACTCAAATAGGTGGCGAGGCAGATGAGGAAACCACGCTAGCCCTAATTGTTTAATTTTCTAAACTAAGATGGCTCGTTCTTCCCAATAAGCAAAGCGTTGTCCCCTTTGGCGAAACGTTTGAAGCAATGTGCTCTACATTGCAATCTCCGCTTCTCTTGCAGTAGAGACGGCAGCAATTCAGGGCGGGCAGCGCAATTTTCGCTTTATGTTCCTTCGACAGACGCAATGATAATGCGGCTGTCATTTTGCTAAAAGACTGACTTCATTCACTTCGCGTGCTCATGTTGCCCGTTCTCTGCCTGCGAATGTGCCGCATCAGCCTCATGCTCCTTCGTTGTCCCACTCATTGTTTTGGATAATCCAACTGTACTTCTCGCGTACAATATGACTCCAAAAATTACCATGGCACTAAAGAGCGATTTCCGTATGTTAAGGCATTGTTCTGGGGTTTTATTGGAACAAAAGAGAGCCCCAGATATCAAAAACACCATGACGGCACGGACTCCTACAGAAATAGCAAAAAGTGAGCTAGATTGCACGCTCACGACGTGAAATAATAACTGTTGAGTTTGGTACCTAGTACGTACCTTGTAACATGGTCAGGGTGACGCTATCCGTAACTTGTAACAAATAATAGCAGGTACTCAAGTGCGCAGCATTGGCCAGCATCAAGCACAACCAGAGGAAAATGATGATGTTGGGTGACCAGCCGCGTTCGATAACCGGTTTGTATAATAATTCGTGGCGGTGCGGCAGACTGTACCCCAACAACCAAGGCAGGGCAATCACCAAGTCATTTACGCCATTGGACGCCGTAACCGTTCCAGGCTCCTTTGGTGCAGCAGGACTCTTCAATACAAGTTCGACACAGATGTAGCTCATGGAACTGAAAAAAGTGCCCGCAATACCCAGCGTTATTCCAAGAGCCACTTTCTGTGCGAAGCGTTCTTCCAATTCACCTTCCTCCGCTTCGGCACTCAGTGCTAATCCCAGCACAACGATGCCCATACTCAGCCATTGCCACCGATTCAGCACTCGGTTGAGAACAAAGTACGACAAGATGCCGTTAAAGGCGGGCAAACTTGCATATATGACCGTGAACATGCCACTGCCACACTTGTTCTGGGCGATATTTCGAAGGGTTAAGGAAGCGACATCGGCTAGAGACACCGGAATACATTGTATCATTCTTCTCGGCATTTCTCGGTGGAATGGCATTAGCTCAGCTCTTGCTTCAGAGCTGGAAAACCCTCCGAGAATGGTTCCAAGAAACGTGGCAAGAACCAAAATTAATATAGACCCATCGCCAGCACCAGCATAATAGAGCTGCTGTTGGAGAAGACTAATAGCCGCACCAGAAGAGGCGAAGATAAAGGCTGCGATTGGGACGTTCAGTTCACCGGTCGTTTTTCTCATATTGCTTACTGTTTATACGTTGTTGAGCGCGGCTTTCCTTCTGCTTCAGTCGGACCTTTGTAGACCAGAGGACCATTGTCGGTGTTTTAAGAAAGTGGCTCAATATTAGTATTGTAATACTTTCTGCTACTAACACTCGCTCTAGCTAGTAGTAGTTTACCTGGTAGGTCTCCTACTACTACAGTACTACTAGTAGTTACTACTAGTACTAAACTAGAGTAGAAGAAAAACAGAGAGGTCGAGTCGGGGTTTTCGGTCATTTTCAGTAGGGACAGAGTTTATGTGTCTAGTCTACTAAGTACTGTAATACCTTTACTCTGGGCGGACCAGAGATGCTTGGCATCCTTGCCGTCTGTGGCTTTTCTCCTGCTCATGAATATTCAATCTACAACCAAGTTACCGACAATGTCTGATGCAATGATGTTCACGGATAAAGGCAGCTAAAAGCGGAATACTTTGGATAGTGATATGCAATATGATTCCTGCATGGGCGAACAGCGAACACTGGACAAAATGTCCAACCCATCTATTTTGCTCGGACACAGAAAACAAGCAGGCTGTTTTGTCGCCGGGGTGAAGAAGAATTCAAGATTGCGAGAAGAGACATCTAAGAAACGGTAGTGCTGAGAGATTTGACTCAGACTTTCCCGTTGTCGACTTCGATTAGAGAGTGGTCTGACGAACGACGGCAGATTTGCCACTCCTTCCTACTCGAGTGCTCGTACTAGTCCAAGATCAACAAAATCTTTTTGGCACTCAAAATTTCCAGAGATATTGATTCCCCGGGCGACATACTCAATGCGTTTAATCGAACTCAAATTCTCCGTCTTCTTCTTCTGGGATTGATATATCATCCACATGCTCGTCTTGTTGGACGACAAAAGCTGCCCTGGCCTGTCGAGCCACGCGAGGACGCGACGTTCGAGATCGCGCCACCATTGCTGTGTCTTGCAAAAAGTCGTTCTCGTCGTCCGAATCTATCAGCTCGATGACATTGTCTACAGTACTTCCCGGAGCCCTCCGCGTGGCAGATGTAGCTGCAGTCGTTGAAGCCTTTCTCTTGGCGACGATTTTTGGCCTCTTCTTGGTGATTGCTGATTGTTTGCGCTTGCTGGTTGTTGTCCTTTTCGTCGCTGTCTTTTTCTTCCTCCTGGTGCCAGTTTTGCCGGATTTCTTGGCTTTTGTCTCGGCTGGTGATTTCTTGTTGCCGTCATCGACTCCTTCCTTGCTAGCATCTTTCGAATCTCTCTTAGGAAATGACATTAGAACACGAGGGTTCGAGGAAGCTAGAAACTGTGAACCGTGTCGACCCAATTCCAAGTAGCAGTTAGCCCTGCGACGTTCGAACGAAGGAAAGTGGTAAGAGTCAGGAATATGTTTAGCAACACACTAGCTGAGAAATTACCATCCAAATACAGCAACTAACCCGTAGGCATTACCCCGAATATTGCTTCTCAATACTGATTCCATTAGCAGCGAAATGATAACCCGTTCACATTCGTCGGCATTCAGGTCGTTTCCCGGTGGAAATTTTGCCACACTGATTATTCAAAACAAAGCGCCAAGTCCGTGTGAGTGAAAAGATAAAGTTAAAAGCACGGCTGTAGAAATCGTTGAAAGACATACCAAGGTTCTGGATCTTTTTTTCGCCACTCGGTTACTAGCTTTGATAGAGTCATTTTTTGCCGTTGAGCAATTTTGGCTTCTAGCAATCGCACCACCGTCTGTGCATGCCGACCAACGTCTCGCTGATCGTGCAGACCCATTTGTTCTTCCATTTGTTTGGCGGTCTCAATATCATAGCCTGCCTCGCCCATACTACTGTTAATGATAGCACGACAAACGGCATCGCCACCCGATTCTTGTGCGTATCGGATCATGTTTCCAAAAGCGACTTCTGAGTTGCTATTGCGATCGCTAAATACCATTTTGGCCATGCGAGGGACGTCTTTGGGGGAATAGTACAAGACACACTGCGATGGCTTTCCATCTCTGCCCGCCCGACCAGACTCTTGGTAATACGCTTCGAGTGACTTACTCAGGGTGTGGTGCAAAACAAACCGCACATCTGGCTTGTTGATGCCCAAGCCAAAAGCAATAGTCGCAACTACGACCTGTGTCTCGTTACGCATCCAGCTTTGATGGATAAGATCTTTGCGCAAAGGACTCACGTCGCTGTGATAGGCTTCCGCCACAATTCCCCGTTCCACAAGCATGTCGGACACATCATCGGCATCCTTTTTCGAAAATGTATACACGATACCAGCACCTCTGGGGTATTCTTTCTCGATAAAGGCTGCCATGTCGTCCAAAACAGCATCCGCTGACCACGAGTGTTTCTTGGGCCGGACATGGTACGTCAGGTTGGGTCGATTTGAGGCACTCCGGAAAAAGGCGCAGTTTGGTGAGACTTGTAAAATATTACAGACATCAAGCCGTACTCGATCGGAAGCTGTGGCTGTAACGGCCATTATTGGAATAGAAGGCCATCTCTGGCGAAGTACACCCAATTGAGTATAATCGGGACGGAAATCGTGACCCCAATTTGAACTGCAATGCGCTTCGTCGATGACAAATCGCCCCAAACGGTTCTGTTGGTAAAGCCTTTGTAATTCGTCTTGCAATTTTCCAGATTTGTGTACTTTTTCGGGTGTCACAAGGACCAAACAAACGCCCTGTCGGGGATCTCGGACGCAATCCCAGCGTCGAGCATGTTCGGATTGTCCCCCCGGTAAGTTGCTGGTGAAACTAATGGCGCTCCCGGGTGCAAATTGATTCATTTGTTCTTCCTGGTCTCTAATGAGAGACAATAGTGGAGAAATGACAAAGGTGATTTTGTTTTGACTCGTTCCACGTCCTTCAAGCAAGGCTGGCAATTGATACGTTAAACTCTTGCCTCCACCTGTCCGCATCAGAACAAAGACGTCTTGTCCCGAAAGTGTACAATTGATGACTTCTCTTTGGTGTTCCCGAAAGTGCTGGATTCGAAACGTATTTTGCAGTAACTCTTGGACTTGGGTTGACCAAGGAAAGCTGTTGTGATCGTAGTGGTTATTGGATTGATTGCTTTGATGAGGTTGGGTTTGATACTGGTTATGAAAGTTGCTGCTGTGTTGTTTGTTATCATTTGAAGGAGGTAGTAAGTGCGCCATATGGCTGTTCGACAAAGAATTAGAAGAGGCACATGAAGCGGGAGACGTTTGGAGACATCCAATGAAGCGATCCATGGGTCCTTCAACCGATCGATAGTTGTTGCTGTTACAATTGCTGCTTTGGACCACCGCCTTTTTCTTTTTGGGTGGCACAGTTGTGATTTCCAACCGGCCCACAACACTGCTTCTACTACTGCTAGCACTGGCTGACCGATAAATGTGATTGTTCTTCTGGCTGTTGGTTTGGTTGGCAGCAACGTCGTAAGAAGGAATTTTGTTTTCTTGTTCATCAATACCATCATCATTGTTATATTGGTCAGGAGATGGCATCTGGGAGTACGGCTCTGTGAGTTGTGATTCCAAAGAAACTCGAGTAACTGATCGTCTTGTCCTAGACTGATCTAACTGCCGTTGTTGTTGTAGCAGCTGCGAAGAAGGATCGGTCAAAAAGTCGTCCGAAAAGAACATGGACGATGATGACGAGGAAGCCAACAGATCTGCCGTTTGAGATTGTGGTGGTGGTTCTTCTTCGTCTTCTTTTATAGTCATCCTTTTGTTGAGCCTATTCTTTTCCTTCTTTTGTCGTTCCTCTTGTTGTCTGGCTGCCTCGGGCAAGGCATCATCTTCTAATGCCTCTATCCGTTGATCCAATTCTTCCAACACGACTTCCAAATCTTTAATATCCTTGTCAACCTGTTGGCGTTTCTGGATCAAGAGGTCCATCTTTTCCCGTTCTTCTTCTCGAAGTTGATCAAGTGCTTGGATCTTTTTGAGTTTCTGTTCTAGTGTTGTCATAGTGTGCAGAACGTTTTGGTGATGTTGGATGTTGGAAACTGGAAATTTAAGTTGAAAAAATAATGAAAAACAATAATGAATGGGCAGAAGGGAAACACTCCGGTGGTACAGTACTGTCACCGTTCCTTCTTCCAACACTTTTATTAGAGTGTCTACCGATGTAGGACTGCCTCGAGTTGCAGCTATGCTGGGTTGGTTGGGTTGGCTGTTTAGAAAAGAAAGTGGTTGCTGGTGCTGTTGCGTCGTTTTGAGTTTTAAAACAACAACAATGCCGTCGGAATGAAACAATGCTGTTCAAACATGTTCTTAAAATCAGGGAAAGCTGTCCATCATTTGGAATTAGGGTTAGTAGTAAAATATGGTTGCGTACGGAGCACTGACGTTATCTTTATCTTTTCCTTGCTCACACATCAACCTGTCTTGAATTTCTTGTTGTCATCTACTCTACCAATTAGCTATTGGATGGATAGATAGATAGCTAGCTAGCTACTAAGTAATGATAGCTCTACACTTTGAAACCCATCATCAGTTACTTTTTCCTACAATACGTCAACAGCCACAATTTTGCTGGCGAATGTTATGATCCTGTCCCTTCTTGAGAGACGAGAAAAATGGCGTTAATCACACGTAATTTCTTGCTTTTGTGGCTGGCTACTACGACCACGGCAGCTTCTGGATTTGTGGTCCTCTCACATCTTTCTACTACAACAACAACAACAACAACCAAACCTCTCGCCATGACTGAAGATAGCAATAACATGGACGCTATACGAAGAATGCTGGAAGGATCATGGAACGAAGACGTTATGGGGAAAATTCCTGACACTCCCGAAGCAGCAGCGGCCGAGGCAGGAACCAGTATGTTGGCTGCAATAGAACGCGGACACGAGCTACTGGTAGTGAATCTATTGCTACCAACGTACGATATTACGCAAGGTAGCAGTTTGTACGATGAAGTAGAAGCTGTCAATTTTTGTGTCGCTCTGGGAAAGTTTTTGGAAGCCAAAGCTTGCATTGTGGTGAGAGATAACAAAACTAAAAATACCGTCACACGCGTCTTGGAAAGACGAGAAGCCAGTGCTACTGCCGAAGCTGCGGCTGTTATGAAACGTGAATTCGTGGAAGACGAAGATATAAATGACGACGACGAAGAAGAAGAGGGAGAGGATGACGAGGACGAAACTGATAATAATAGTGCTACTGTAGGTGATAGCGGACCAAGCGATGACGATAACGGCCCTGTTATTGGTGAATTTGGCTCCAAGGGCGATACTCGTCTGGGAGATACAACCAAGTCTGAAATGTCAAATTTTCGAAAACAACTGATGGAAGATTGGGGTGATTTGGAAGAAATTGAGGACGGTGAAATGCAACCACCATCCCCGGCAGCAGAAGTACCGCAATCAGCACTACCTCCTGGTCCCAGAGAAAAACAGTATCGCGTGACAAGCATGTTTGGAGACGCCACATTTACCTCAGGTCCCGACATGTTTGATAACGTCATTCAAGCTGTCTCCGCGAACGCTCAACCTAAAGAGGATGAAGACACACTAATTATACTTTCGGCGGCGAGCATGGAAGAAACCATAGGGGTTCGAGCATTGGCAGCAAAATACAAGCAATCCAAAACAATTGTGCTGGTCAATTGTCATTTCGAGCCAGTGCCAGTGGAAATTATCAAGGCCGAGACAGTCTACAGCCTCCTCCCTCTCGCAGCCAAGCAGAAGCAGCAAGCCAGTGGTAGTGACAGCTATGCACCCGTGCCCAAGGTAGTCGTCCTGCGAAGATACCCTCGCGATTTTGAAGTATTTATGGATTTTGGAAAAGGGTCTGGTTTCGAATTGACAGAAAGTGTTTCTACAGAGCAAGTGGGTAAACGAGGTCCATCCTTACAATGGATTGCAGATCGCTTGAAGCAGCAAATGGATGCGCGCTTCTTGTAAGACGCCCAGGGTTGTTGGATGCATCAATTCAAATACTTTCTTGGTTTTCTGGATCTTGGTTTTCTGGATCAGTGGCCTTCATGAGCTACGAGCTGTGCTAGTTTTCCAGAAGTGGCAATTCTGCTACAAACTAATATTCCATCAGAATTCTGCCTTCTTCTGATAGAGTAGTAAAGAATTACAAGAACATTTAATTGGATGGTGCTTTTTTCTCAACCACTCAAGAGTTGCTGCAACGTTATCTTTTGCCAGCATACTTTTTGGAAGCTTTTGCTGCAGAGGTTGCAGATTTCTGTCAGTAAAACTCACTCATTGCAAGCTCAATGATTTCAATCGAAAAGTAAGTGGCGGTAAAGAATTTGAATTTGATTTTTCACAGGGCTTTACTCTTTTGTTTCGTATCGCATCTACCTTGAGAAAGGTATCCGACAATGGGCCCTGTAGATTTTTGCGTGCGCCACGCTGTGAAATTGACTGCAATTCTGTCGGGCAAGAGCCATTCCGAGAAACCTCAAATACATCGACACTGCAAGTGTGCGTTGCATTTTTAGCACTCAGGCGTGCTCTCTAAAAAGATCGCAAGACGAAAGCAGGCCTCAACAAAAAGCTTCACTTAGCATTAGCATTCTAAGAAGCTAGCTGTTTGGAGTCGACGATGACTGTATTAGACAAATTGTGTACCATTGTTTTTTCGAATCCTCACCGAGTAGCAAAGCCAAAAGCTAACAGAACATCGACAGCCCAGCGTTTTCAGATTTTGTCAGGTGTCTGCGCCCTCTCTCATGCTCCGAGTGTTTCTCAACCAACCTGGTACCTGGTACTCGATCCGATGGTCCCATCATGTACCAGGTACTAGTCTATTCTCTGCGAGCCTTTTATTATAGATTCTTCTCTGAATCTGCTCCAAAGCGAAGTCCGGAACACATAACATTCTCTACAAAAACCAGTCTCGGAAATGAAAATGACCAATTGTTTTGAATGTCAAATAAAATGACTCTGGTTAGAATTTTAATTAAGCATGGAGTTCGTACAAACGTTGAAAAGCCCAACCTACTTAATCATAATAATGCCAGCCTTCTGTACAGCGAACACGAACAGGAATGTCTGTCTCCTCTCAATTGCCGGTCCTGTCCTGCTGTAGATTAGATCGTAGTCGACGAAGAAGTGATACAATCAAGCCATCAATCAGTTCACAAAAAAGAAAGCAACTAACACCAACAGACAAATTAGATTGATATGACAAAAGACTCGAACAGAAAGGCCAAGAAAGGCAGTAGACGAGTCTACTTTGCTGAAAATAAAAATACTGTGGAGTACCTTGAGAGAGATGAGTCCGCAGCGGAGAAGATTTGGTACACCAAGACAATGGGCGATGAAATGCGCGATGCTTGCATTCGTCTTGGCCGGGTCTGGAAACAGAAGGGCTGTGCTGCTCTCATTGACAACTCGTTTGAAAAGCCAACGAAAGACACCCAATTGAAACTGTTCACATACTGTACAATGGGGGATGGTGATTGCATACCTCGTGGTCTGGAGCGCTTCATTTCCACACGACATGGTGAAGATCGCAAGTCTTGCAAATCAAACGCCATTGAATGTATTGTCGACAGATGTACAGCTTTGCAATTGCAAGCATCATGTACGATGGCAGACATGGAGGAAGAACTTTATAAATTATCGATTGAACATTCCAAGCCGGCGCGCAAGTTTGCCCGGCGGATGGGCCTTGCCGATGAACGTGCCGTGCTTGAAGACAATGGAATGCTAAGAGAACATCATGAGATATCAACAACAGCGCAATCAGAACCTCAACCCGTCTCAATTTTGAAACATCCTTCAAAGAGATCCAACTTTAACAAAGGCACCAAGAGACTGTCCAACTTTCTTAAAGCGCACAGCACGAAATCAAGAGGCCCTCATTCTATCGCCTAATTATGAATTAAAATTGTCATACTATGTATGGAACAAAGCTATTTGAACTTTCATCGCATGCAGTACTCAGTAATCAAATTAAGCCCAGGTGGACTACCATAGGACTCAGGAGTTAGGTCTCTCTCTATTAGGTCGTGTGCCTATGCCTGCTTCCTATCCACACAGAGACACTAGTCTAGTCTATCCATAATATTTATCTAATAGTCTCCACACTAGCTTTTTACGTAATCGTTTTGCGGCTATAGGTTGTTTATAGCTAGACAAGAAAAACTAATCAATCAAGGGTAATACATGCAGTGGTGGAATTCTGTGCACATCCCTCGAGACTTGCGTTACCATTGGGCTTTCTATTTCTGTATCAGGTACTGGTAGGCTTTCTAATAATGTACTGTATTCCCGTGGCGTAGCTAGTTAATGAAACTTGAACTTGAATAACACACTGTTGATGGTGACTGCTAGACTACTTCTTTTCATTTGCAGCGATAAAGAACGCCTATCCTTCAGCCGGTAACCACTGGTTTATACTCGTCGTCTATTCGTATTATTTTTTTGTTACGGTACGCGAGTGTTGATGAGAAGATGTGGATCAAATGTATGTGCAGTTTACGCAGGGAGTGTGAGGGTCTAGCTAGAAGACTATTGGTGCCAGATTGTTTGAAAAAGAAGTGCGGGATGTACCAGCAAGTGCATGCGAGAGTAGCTTCGTAGCTACTAGCTAGCTAGTTCTCGTTGTAGCAGGAAGAGAGTGGAGAAAAAGAAGTTTTTAGTCTCCAGGTGTTTGGGCATGTGATCTTCTGAACAGTACTCTATGCTACTGTTTTGATTGAATAGCTAAAATCGTGCCGTTAATAATGAATTTGACGCGAAGAGATGTCATCAACCATTGATGTGTCACCCTTGGAGTGTTTTGTTATTACAGTGTTATTTAATTGGTAGCTATTCCAGTGTTTGTTTGAAACCAGTCGCGGAAGAGCAGGAGATTGTGCCCCCCCGTTCATCGGAGTACAGGTAGACTAGTGTACTTCTATCCTTAAAATGTCGCGCACCACGAGCCGAACTCAATATCGTCACAAATTGTGCAGTACTCGAATAAACACCAGAAGATATGCACGAACAGTGCGTAATCCATAGTACAGTACACTCTAATGATTAATGCACTCAACACTGCCACATAAAAACGACGATTCTATAATTTTGCGGTAGCTAAGAACATAAAACAAATCTATTGCTGTGGAACTGACGTAATAGTAGCAGTGCTGTGAATTGAAAACGACGACGAGCTCTTTCTCAGGACAGGTAGGCTTCGATATGGGTCGACGGCGCTCTTTTGACTATGGACATTCTTGTTAGCCGACCGCTTTGGTGCTCCAATGCGAAGTTTAACACGAAGGTCGTTGCTCCTCAGCCAACTCAAATACCCCTTCCAAGCGATGAGAACAGCAAACCAAATAGCTTCTCCGACGTAGGCTGCAGTGTACGCATCCAAACTATCAATGTGATAGACTTCAAAACCATAATAGAAGGGACTGTTCACGTATCCCCAGTTGTAGTATTGGTGCGATGTGCTATATACAATGCGAAAAGCATAGGCAGCGATAAGGACATCCCAGGTCACTAGATTCCGCGCAGAACCTCCGTAGGATACGTGCATTTTCCAGGCCACATAGAGCAAAAATGGATGGGCGATCATATCTAGAACGTGTGTCACCCAAATTGTAGCCATGGCAGTATTATTCTGGATGATTCCTCCACTGGCCAGGTGACCGTTCTCCAGCATGATAGCTTTCATCGCTGGTGGCATATTGTTGTATAAGAGGTCAAAGAGACGACCATGTACCACATACTCGTGTACCACTGTCAAGTACCAGCCGATATTGGTAGCTCCTCCAATAATGACTTGAAACCGCCTCATAAAATCGCTCCGTCCTGTTACCAAGTAGAACAGAAAGCCCAGATGAAACCACAGTGTAAAACCACGGTTCATCAAGACCCACGATGGTACTGCAAAGATAAAACCTGCCAGAGCCAAGAGAGGGTGGACGGACGGCCAAGACAATCCTTCCTTGGTCATTGATTTATCACGTTTCTCGTGTTCAGCGGATGCCAGTGACGAGGAGATGGGTCGACATCTGCCGTCACTCGTTGTGTCGAAGTATATGGCACACATTTTGGTCATTTGTTTTGGCACCTACTCAATGCCGTTACTAAGAATTCCGGAGACAAATGTAACTCAGATGCAAATCAGATTTTGCGCAGTTATTTGAACTGTTATAGTGGATCCCAAGGTTATGATACTGTAGCAGCCAGGCTAATTTTTTCTAAAGTTAATCTGTTGTGTGGGTGTAAACGGTGTGCTTGTCCAAGACAGCAAGAAGAACAGAGGTGGCGGCTTCGGGCTAATAATTAATTAAACAAACAATTCAACTGGCGAGCCAGTCGTCATTCAAAATCCGATTATTGGATTTGAAGATATGTCGCTCACTTCATCGAAAAAAATATGTCCGTACCGGTAGTGGTTTTATTATGAATGAAGCCGATTCCAAAATTATACACTGTTATTTACAGGCAAATTGAGAAATGAGGCGATTTTTAATTTAACCGCTATGAAGCCGATGAGGCGGTTTCGTGTTGAAGCCGATTTATGTTGAAGCCGAAATATCGCCATGGTAATTTCTCTATTCGGAGTTATTATTTGAAGAGCGGAAAGCGCAATTAGTAATTACCGTATTCCTATCTTAGCTAGGACATACCAGTACAGGGCTGGGTAGCATCATTAGGACTTGAAACCTATTCGTGCTGCAGTACTAGTTTGAGATATTACAGGATCTCTTAGAGAGCCTTGCTAACAATCTCGTAGAGATCCTCACTGATCGGCTTCATAGTTTTTAATATTTCCAGCTCAGCCTTCATCATTTCCCCTAGCTTGGGATCGTATTTCTTCCATCGAATGAGGCTACTCGCCAGGCGACTGGACACTTGCGGGTTCAGCTTGTCGAGTTTTGCAATCATTTTTCCAATAAACTTATACCCCTCTCCAGTAGGGTTGTGAAAGGCTGTATTCATGGTAAAAACGCTGACCAGAGAGCGACATCGGTTGGGGACCTCCAAGGTAAAGTCTGGGTGCTCAATGAGCTCCTTGACGCGATCCAACACATCTGGTAAGTCGGCCATGGCCTGTACCGAGAACCATTTGTCAACGACAAGACTGTAGCCATCGGCCTCATCGTAAAACTTTTGCAGTGCCCAATCTCTGGCATCGGCACCTTCTCCATCCATGGAGGCTAAGGCAGAAAGTGCCGCCATCTTATCGGTCATTCCAGATGCTTTTTCGAAGTGTTTCTTAGCCAGATCCGAAGCAGCTTTTTGTTCATCTGGTGTCTCCTTGATGCTGCAGAGATAGTCTAACATCACGTTTCGTAAACGTCTCAATCCAATATTTTTGGCGTCAACGATAAGTTCTTTCTCAGCCTCGACAAGCTTGGTGAGTTCGTTATATTGAGCAAAAATTTCAGCCTGGTACTTTCGCGCGATGGCTTCCTTCACGGCACCACGGGCCTTGTGAATGGCAGCAGGATCAATGATGTCAACTTCTTCAGCGAGCGTACTTTCCGATGGAAGCATGAGGGCATAGGCCTGAATGGAGTAGTCGTTTAGCTTCTCTCCTGAAAGCGTGCGTTTAAAAGCTTCCATCACATAATTGAATGTGCTGTCTTTCTGTTTACCATCCATCGTCTGGAAGATAAGGGATGTGTACAGTCTCTGTCCAGCTTCCCAGCGATTAAAGCCATCAGTATCGTCGGCTGCCAAAAAGGCTAAAGCTTCTTCATCAACTTCGCCGGTCGCGGAGACCAGCTTGACTGGCGCTGAAAATGAGCGCAGGATGGATGGCACAACATCTCCCTTTAGATCTTTGAACTCGAACGTTTGCTTCTTCTCCTTCAACTCTAGGACCTGCGTACTAACCACCTCTTTTCGACTTTCCTTATCAATTAGACCGATGGAAACAGGAATGTGCAGAGGCTTGTCACTGTTGCTCTCTTGTTCGAGAGTCAAAGAAAAGACGCCGTCATTGTAGCTACCTGAATACTTCACTACGGGCGTTCCGTTGGTAGAATACCAGAGGGAAAATTGAGATAGATCGACACCATTAGCATCGGCCATGGCCGCCAAGAAGTCGTCACAGGTGACTCCAGTTCCATCGTGTCTTTCGAAATAAAGGTCCATTCCCTTGCGAAATCCATCAGTCCCAAGAAGGGTGTTGTACATTCGAATGACTTCGCTTCCTTTGACATAAACAGTGGCAGTGTAAAAGTTGTCCATAGAAATGTAGGATCTGCAGCGGCAAAAAATTCGGAAGTAAGAGAGCTTACAAAAGATGATGATTAAATAAAAAAATAAAGTGGCAAACAAACATAGCTTTGACCTACTCTGGACGAATTGGGTGCGACATTGGACCAGCATCCTCGGCAAATTGCCGAGCTCTTAAGACCTTGACGTTCTCGATTCTGTTAACAGCAGCTGAATTCATATCACTGCTAAATTCCTGATCGCGGAATACAGTGAGACCTTCTTTGAGCGTAAGCTGGAACCAATCACGGCAAGTGACACGATTACCGGTCCAGTTATGGAAGTACTCGTGACCAATCTTAGCAAGTCAAAGGTAGTGCACAAAGATGATGAGGTTCAACCCCTCAAAAACAAACAAGCAGGCGTCAATCACTGTAAGCTAACTTTTCACGTACCACTCCTTCAACGCGTTCAAAGTCGCTGTCTGAAGCTGTTTTCTTGTCCGCTAGGACGTATGCTGTATTGAAAATATTCAGTCCTTTGTTTTCCATGGCTCCCATGTTAAAACTATCCACAGCCACAATGTTGTACAGGTTAAGATCATATTCCAACCCGAATTTGTCTTCGTCCCATTTCATGGAGCGCTTTAAACTTTCCATGGCGTATTGGAGTTTGTCAACGTTCGACTTTTCGGAATAGACTCCCAGCGTGACTTTTCGGCCAGATTTTGTTGTGAACGAGTCTTCAATGCGTCCGAGGTCACCGACCACCGCAGCGAAAAGGTACGATGGTTTAGGAAAGGGGTCGTTCCAGACAGCAAAGTGGCGACCATTGTCTAGTTTTCCAGAATCTATCATGTTACCGTTCGACAAAAGAACAGGGTACGCATTCTCGTCTGCCTCCAGGCGCACGTTATCGAAAATAGCCATATTGTCGGGTCGGTCTGGATAGTACGTAATTCTACGGAATCCCAATGCTTCACACTGCGACGAGAACAACAAAAGGTGTTAGCGTTCAAGCCGCGAGGTTGGGAAAAAACCAAAAAATAGATAAAGAAATAACGGCAAGAGCTCACCTGACTACAGTACATGGGCCCACTTTTGTAGAGACCGCTCAGTTGTGTATTTTCCTCGGGGACGATTTCCACCACAGTCTTTAATACCGTTCCTGGCTTTGGAGACTTGACAATCATTTTGTGAGGCTTGAGCACGTAGTCAACGCCTTGTTCCAATTCCTTGCCATCCACAGACACACTCAAAAGTTTAACAGACGTATCGTCGCCATCCAAAACCAGATCATCGTCCATGTTGATCACACCCTCTGCTTTCTTGTTGGGTTCGATAAATAATTCACTTGTTACAGTAGTCTTTCCATCATGGATGACAAAATCCATGTTAATTTTTGATACCACGTGCGGCAACGGTTTGTAATCGGTACGGAAAATCTCTGTAGGTGCCTCCGTCTCGGCTTCAGCAGCAACGGCACTGTTGAGAGCTGTCGTACTGAGACTTTCAGCAGCTCCACCACGGGACAGCATCCATCCTCGATGTCGATTCTGCGATAAGAGAGAAGCAGGGCATTGACGATCGTTCTTACTCAATCTCCCCTCGGTTAACCAAGAGGTAGGATCTCCTCGGGAACCCATCGATCCTGCCAGTGTAGCAACTCCACGATTCTTTCGTGCAACTGCTTTGACGACATTGAAAGATGCCACAGTCGATCGAAGCAAGGTCTGCTGGGTCGAACACAAGAAAATGGTAAGGGCTGTCGGATTAAATTTCATGGTTGATGTACTAGAATTTCAATGAAATCACGCTACTTTATTATTAAAAACTCGGAATGCTTGAATACTCGAGTGCAGAGTGTTTGTTCGACGGCTCTACCCTATCAGATTTGACGAGCTTTGACACATCATGAGTTTGCAATTTGCAACATCATCCTGATGAGTTGGATCTTGTATTTGGACGTTTATTCATTATCTTTCGTGAAGATGCGTCAGCGAGATCATCGAGGAGAAAGCATTTGATCGCACACCAGTCTTCAAATCGTTGCACTACTTCTGGTTGGTTATCGACCACAGAGAAAATGATGCAGCAATACATGGTAGGTACTTGGAATACCGTTCTTTATTTAACAATGGAACTTAAAGCAATTAATTGATTAGCAAGATCTATGTGCATGCATAAAGTTGGAGCCTCTGTAAGGTGCTTAGTAATTTTTTTTGTCGTCAAGATCAGGGTTGCCTTCCGGTTCCTCGTCACTCAATCCGGGAATGTCATCTCCCCCCAAACTCTCTGCATCCAAAACTTCTCTCAGTTCTTTCTTGGCTCGCTTGAGCATAACTTCTTTCTTTCGCTCTTGCTGGGCCTTAAAGTCGGCAAGTTCAGCCTCAGCGTCCGGGTCTTCACCTTTGAGCTCGCGGTACTTGAGATCGCCCTCGAACAAGGCACGATCCCAAATTTCCTTGATAAAATCTTCCTCTTTCAATTCGGTTCCTTCAGCCGAAGTAGAAACGCGGTAAAATTCGCGTTTGGCCCATTCGGTGGCAATCTTTTCGATTTCTTCCTGCTTCGTATCCTTGACAAGTTGAATCTCCGCTTCATTTTTGCGTGCGCGTTCACGGACCGACTTTTGGAATTGCTCCGACTCCCACCAAGCATCGCTAGTGTACCCTTTGGCGGCATCGGGATTTTTTGTCTTCCATTCTTTCACTGCCTCTTTGTATTTCTGTTTTGATTTTTTTTCCAGTGACAGTAACAATTAAAAATGGTTTTGTAAGAAAACCCAGTATGAGGAAAACCAAATTTTGACGAAAACTTTCGACACAAGGGGCGTGTGTGCATCGAGCAAAACATGTATACATCAACATTATCAGCAAACTATACGCACCTTTGGTCCGTCACGGATCATGTGATCAATTTCCTGAGGGCGGGCATATCCAGCTTCACGAAGTCCCTTAACCAAGCGAGCTTCAGTGATATTGACGTTGTAGACCTCACGGAAAGTCAAGGCCTTGTTAACACCACACTCCAATTGTAAGAGTTCAGTGACCAAACGGAGGGATTCATCACGAGAGTAGACACACGTTTCAGGCAATACACCCTCCTCCGATCCAAATTCGGCATAACGGTAAGGAAAGGAGCCTTCGGCATGTTCCTCAATCTTCCCCACAGCGACTAGAGTGTAAGACAAGGAATTATCTCCTTGGAGTGATTCCAGTGCCTTTTTAGAGGCGGCTTCGTCAATGTCGTTCGCACCGGCCAAAAGAATGGCTACATTTTCCACAGAGGGGGAAGCCTTGGCCAGTCCAGCAATGGCTTCAACATCCGCCAAGGCCTTGGATTTATCATCCGTGGCATCGATAAAGGCAATCCAACTTTTGACACCTTCCAAATCAGCAGCAGTTGGAAGGTCTCCAGCACTGGCAGCCTCCTTGAAATCGAGCTTATCCAACAATCCCGTGTATCGAGCTGAGCGGGACAAGAGACGTTTTTTGGCAAATTTCATATCGTCCACAAAGGCAACAATTTTATCAAATTCAAAAGCCGAGTCTTCGTGGTTCAACAAATCAAAAATGGTCTGATCGGTGCGTTCCTTGCTCTTCACCAGACCACTGACCATGACAGTTCCGTCGATATTGGCGCGCGCTTCGACGGCCTCTGGTTCCTTGAGATAGGCCTGCAAATTTTCTTCAATGTTTTCATGTTCCACCGATCTGGCAGATGTATAGGGAGATCCTTTGGTACCCCAGGAGGAAATAAAGAGTTGCGTTTTGGAGGAGGATACCCGGGATAATTTAGCAGGTTGCGTTGCCGATGGAGAAAATCCAGATACACTGGTGGCCAAAAGAATGGATGAAATCAATCGTAAAATAATAATAGCCATGGTGTTGGTGGAATAATAATAAAATTTGATATCTCGCGTCAATTCAAAACCAGTTTGTAGAGTGGAGGTTATAACAATGCCGAAATCAATTAATAATGATGTTTCTTGTACTTGACGACAGGAGCAACCTTATTATTATTTAATTGTGATGTCTGCGTATTGCTCAGTTCTTTCGATCAGAATTTTGGATCTGTTCCAATTGACGATGGCACATTCTCTGCTTCAAACCCAAATGGGGGAAGCATGGAAGCATGCTGATGATGAGCAACGATGAAGGCAAATCCAGGTGGAAGATTTTAGTCCCAACTACTATTATGCGACTGACTAAGTGGTGATGATGATGTCATCATGTGCGTCCGCGTCATTACTACGTACTATTACTGTAGTAATCTACTAGCTAGCTAGTAGCAGTAGTAGTACCCTACTAGAGTATCTTTATGTTTCACATCCATAAATATCCATCATTCTTGGAGTTTTCAACTAAATTCTTTTGTCTGGAGATAGTAAGCCAACAATTATAGGTCCGCGCGACCTTTACACACTCAACTAGGCATCCCCCCAATTGATAAGCAAGCTACATCGATAAATCTTGTTCCCTATTCGCTATTCGACGTTCAATATCCTGTTTGTCCAGAAATCCTCCACCGTCCGCATCGAGCTTGGCGAACTGAGCATGCAACTCTGCAAATTCTTCTTTGCTGACCAACTCCATTTCTTGCAACATGAATTCTACGTACTCTTCTCTTGACACTGTCCCATCTTTATCCGTATCCATGGCTAGAAGTCTTTCTGTATTTAATTCTTGTTTCACGAGGGACTGATAAAATTGATTTTGTCGACGTTCTCGCAAGGTCGTCACTACATTCCCCAGCACTTCTCCCGCCGCTGCCACAGCCAGGGGGATAAAGATGACACCCCATAGTCGACCCGGTCTCGTAACAGGAGAATAATCACCGTATCCTAGTGTCGCTGCTGTGACAAAGGCATAGTAGATGGAATTCAACAATGACCAACCTTCCAGCCGTCCCATGCCAATGCCACCAAGGACCACTACAGATAAAGCAGGTACAGATTTGGACAACACCGTTTGAAGAGTGTGCTTCCACTGTGGTTGTTCATTTTTGTTGCTTGTATCTGATGTAGCGGAAGACACACTAGTCGTGCCTTTACTGGAACTGTTCTCTGTTACATCACCCCTTTTGCTTCTATCATTTGGATGGCCGTTACCAAGGGAACTCATGATTCCTAAAATACGTCGGCGACTTTTCTCTTTTGCTTTGTCAATCATTTCACTTTCTGTTGCAATTATTTTCGATCCTATAGTACCAATGGCCAGTCCTAATATAGATATTCCTGACAAACCAAACATTATGGTAAAGATCTTTCCAAGTGCGGAGGTTGGATACATGTCACCATAGCCAACTGTGGTGAAGGTGACCACAGAAAAGTAGATTGCATCAACAAAGGACCAGGATTTAATCTGAGCTCCCTTGTCGGGAACTTGAAAGGCAGCCAAATGATACGAGACAGCACCAATTAGTAGGTACACAACGATTGCAAGAATCGACTCGCGCAGAGTAAAACCAATGGACGTCTTCTGACTAGCATCTGCTTTTTTGGAATCCGTGTCGCCCAAAGTCAAACGAGAGAGAGTTGGGAATGGGACCGTGATTCCTCGGTAGAATGCATTCAAGAAGCGCGCCAATCCAGCGTTTTGGCGTTCTTTACGAGATTTTTCGTTGTCAGATGGAGTTGCAGACCCAGATTGGTTCAAAGGTTGCATCGACCCACCTCTAAAACGCTGTAGGCACGGGCGTTGTTGGTGGTGCCTCATTGGAAGTAGACATGGCGTGTCTTTGGCTGTGTGAGATGGTATTTGAAAGGCGATTGAATTTCGCAGAAGCAATAAGGACAGGAATATTGCGAGTAGCAATGAGGTTGTAGTTTCAATCGAACGCAGTACCATAACAAAATGCAAGGATACGAGAGGAAACAACCTGAACTTGATGATGACTGTTCAATAAATAATTATTACTACTATTAATGAGAGTTACGATCATCCGTATCTTTGATGAGTTGATTTTGATTCAAGCAAGCTGTGAAATACCAGTAATCAGATGTACTTGAGCAAATGTGCGAGCTCATAATTGATCGTCTAAAAGGACGATATTTGCTAGCTACTGCTACTCAGCTAGTAGCTAGTAGAGGGTCTACTACTACCTGGTACTCTAAATGGGCCTATTTATTAATAGCACTCCTACGCTACTAGCTACTAGACTAGTAGGAGCAGTAGACCTACTACAGTACACTCGCTCCTCCTGTAATATGAAGTGTATTCAAAGTGTCATTACTTTTGGACTGATAGTTCTAAATCTACTGAATGTATTTTCTCATGAAAAGCCTATTTAGTAGAAACATAAATTAAGCAATACTGGAATACTACTTGGTTTAGACGGCAGCAACTGGATTTATCTTCAAGCGATTGAAATTATACAGAAATGGGCGGCATATTTTATATTTTGATAGAATGATACGGCCGAGAAAGATACGGCCATCACCGGATAAAGCCTATAGGAAAACGGCCAATGTGAAGACGAATGCTTCAACGATTCACAAGAGCACCGCTAATACGAGAGTTCGGAAACTAATTCAAAACACCTTGGTATTTCTTGCTGTTATTCTTCTGGCCGTGTTCAGCTTGAATGTACTCAAGAAAATGATACCAACAGTCCATCATCGAACCGCCATGGAGGCTGCCAGGCTGGCCAGGAACGGTATTTTGGGCAAGACGTTTGTCGTTACGGGTGGATACTCGGGAATTGGGGCAGAAACTGTAAAAGCTTTATTGAATGAAGGTGGCCGCGTCGTGATTGGGGGGAGGAACGCCGGGAGGCTAGAAGAATTCATGGCATCTTTGACTGCAGCCAACGCAAATTCATCCAACAATGTGGACGGCATGGTGCTGGATCTATCAGATCTAGAGAGTGTCAAGACCTTTGCTGCAAAAGTAGGCGAACGATACGATCGAATTGTTCTCATCAACAATGCTGGCATCATTTGTCCAGCTGCTGAGACCAAACAAGGAATTGAAATGCAAATGGGTACCAATGTGGTAGGTCACTTTCTGTTGTCCAAACTCCTACTACCTAGCACAACACGTCAAGTGTGGTTGTCTTCTACTTTTCATTCCATGGTAAGATACAACGTAGTGGCTGGATGTATCGCTACTGTTCTTTTTCTGTTTAGCTCTCATTTTTTGCAATTTTTCCCTCTCGAAGCTAGGGTCTCCTCGAATCAATATCTCCTATTATCAAGATTTTTCTCTGGCCGAGAATTCGGCTGATTATGACGAATGGTTCCAACAAAGTAAGAAAAAGACATGTTCCGTAGAAATTGCAAGAGCCAATCTGGTACCTAATTTAAAATCTTCTCTTTTATCTGCCATAGGTAAAACTGGAGTGATTCTTCTGGCCAAAGAATTTCACAAGCGCTACCATGTGGAGACGGCAGCGCTTCATCCGGGTGAGAATTATCCCCACCATCATGATGCGCAAACTACGAACTTCCCATTACAAGTTGTTTCTTTTTGTTCATAAACTTATAAATATATTGTTTCAATGTGACAGGCACTGTTTATACAGATATGGGCAAGCACATTTATGCATCACCCTTGCAAATCCTTCGTGATTCCATTGATGAACTGCCTGATATCATACTACATGAGGGATGGTGGTTTCCCATCAAATCACCTCAAGAAGGGGCATCAACTACGATTACAGTAGCAGCCTTGCCTTCCACTGAACTGAAAAATGGAGGATACTACAAGGATTGTGCCGAATTTGACGAGAGCAGTAGTGCCAAGAATATGGACGACGCAAGAGCACTCTTTGATTGGTGCGAGAAGGTGACAGAGCCTTTCCAATAAAAGCGGAATAGCAAAGATTTTCAGTTCACTCCCTCACATTATTTACAAGCAGGAGTTGATTTTCAGGGTACACAATGTATGTTTATCTGATAGTAAAAAATTACGCTAGTTTGGGGTTTTGTAAGATGCGCTGCAACTCAGCTCGTTGATGCTCATGTACGACGCAAGTATCGTGTGCCTTCTTCGTCGCCACCTAAGCCAAACGTAGAAGAAAAGGGATTACTAGGTGTGTCATCTTCATCTCCAGTCAGGCTTCCGCCCTTGACAACAAAGTAAACAATGACACCCAGCAGTAAGAGACAGTTGAGAACTGCAAAACATTGAATAAATTTGTCACTGGCCATGCGCTTTCCAAATTGCTTTAACAATGCCTCGGCTCGAGCAAGATTGTCGTCAACGCGGTCAATTTCTTTTTCAATATTGTCCAGCACATCACGTTGGCGTTCTAGTTCTTCCAGTGTCGACATGCCAACTTCTTTGGATTGCGCAATCAGGGATTTTGTGTTTCCCAACGAGTCCTGTGTCTTATCTTGCAAATTCATGGCTTCGCCGAGCATAGCATCACCTGCTTTTTGAGCGTCTTCTTCAGCGGGGGCGCCGCCTTCCCCGCCACCTTGGCCATCGAACAATTCTCCACGTTCATGCTCTTGCCGCAGCGCCTTGCAATCGGCTTGCAGAGTCATCAGCTGTTGGTCTAATCGCTTCAGCCTAGATTCATATTTTCTTCTGGCATTGACATCCGCTACTAATCGGGTTTCCATTTTGAAAGAACGCTTGGTTCCTTGTGCGGCTCGCAATCGCTTTTCGACACGGTCAAAGATGCCCGACTTTTCCGCCCCTTCTCCCATGGACTGGACTTGATCCAGCAATTGCTGGATTGCCTCGATTTCTTCTGAAAGAGTATCATCCCAATATTGAATGTCCGTCTAAACAGTAGTTCCATTGAACACGAAGGCACAGACAAAATGAGGAAGAACACAAAGGACAGAAATAATGGAGTGGTTAGCAGCACCAAGGAAAACATTGCAACCCTACAATTGATTTCGGAGGAAATCAAGACCGAAAAAGAAAATACGCTTCTTTGAAAAAGTTAACAAACCCAACCTCCCTATCGCTCACCATGGTTGTAGAATAAGTAAAATAATATTCGAGTAGACTTAGATATCTTCAGGTAACTATAGGCTACTAGAGATAAAAGTTAAAGTGCTTCGCAAGGTAAAACTAATCAAAAGTATTAATACAAGAAAGCACAAGCACCATGGTGTTCAACGGAAATGGATAGCAATTGCCAGTGTCGTGCCGTATCTCCAACCCTATCGAAATGACTATTTTCAGGTTTACTCGTGTTGTTAGCCTACTACTACTAGTACCTGGTAGCTACTCAAATAGCTAATATCAGAGTACTCGGATTAGTAGTAGAGTAGTCTACTCGCATCGATGATGAGACAGCTATGGCGACAAGTAAAGCACAAGCCGGACAGTGGACCGGCATTCAGACAACAAGTGCTTCTTCGTCATCATCGAATTGTGTGAGGCTGTCCACAAAAGAAGGAGGTATTTCGTTGACATCAAAGAAATTTGCCAATTCGATCTTGTTAGCGCGGTAGTTTTTCAATTGTGAAATCTGTTCTTCTATGGGCGCGATGCTACCAATGGACATTGCTTGATTGCGAGTATCGATCCAGCCCTTCATGAAATCAAAATCGGTTTGTTCAGGACGATACGTCCTGCGAGCTCTTCTTCCCGGCGATGCTGCCGCGGCTTGACTATACGACGGTAGGGTCAGCTGCGGCACTACAAAGTCTTCAAGCTGTGTTTCATTTGGTCGAGACGATGCACATTCCTGCGTTTCGTTTCCTGTATCGGAAACGCCATTGTACTCTTCGCTAAATTGTTTGAGCGCAGCGATCCAGAACTGAACAACGGTTTTGCCAAGTATTTCTTTGATTGAGAACGCAGAAAAAACGCGCTGCTCAAGTAAGGATTTGTCAACATCTTTGGTAACAGAGGTACTCTGATAAGCCAAAGAGTGAATTAGTGCCCGACTACCAGCGCTCGACGGTCTATTCCTAATATTGCTTTCGAGCACGGAGGGCCGTTCAACAGGGCTGAGAATTTGCAGCAGTGGTCGCTCTTTGTTCTTCGTCTTAGGCTCCTTGCGATTCCATTTCATAGACAAGGGCTCTGCCGATTTTTGAAGTATTTGAAGATGTTCTGACAACAGCGAACATTTGTCGGAATTTTGAGCCATTTTGCAACTTTCCTTTATTTCTACTTGTGCACACTGCGCGGTCAATTCCTGAAACATTTCGTCTGTGGTAATTGACTTGATGATAGAGAACAATATGTGCGGAAGGTGTGAGGAGCTGATCCAGCCCGCAACCAAAACCCGCACCAGCGAAACAATGAAGCAAAACACACCTGTACTGTGATGCCCAAAATGAACAAAGCAAACTTTGACAACTCTGGCATTGAAGTATGGTAGCTCCAATACTCTTTCCAGTCATTTTTCATCTGCCAAGAAGCCTGGCTTCTGTTAATGCTATCATTTTCGAGTGAATATAGATATTCAGACGCTTGTTTCTTCAGCAATGGGATGGACATGGGCTGTTTGCCTGCGAGTTCAGTGGCCAGGTATTTTACCGTATAGCCCAAAATAGCATTGGAAAGGAATTTTGCGGAATACAAGCCGTCCTCTTGAGATTGTTTTGTAAGGAACGCCTGTGCTTGTTGGATATACCCGGGATGCAACAAAAATGCAAGAATCATCAAAGGATGCTCATACTGTCGCCATCTATTCTCAACCAATTCCACAGCTTCTGTTAAGCCGGCCGTGGTCCAAGCGTACCAAAGTGAGTACAGTATATGCACCAGGTCTGCCAAAGTTGGGGGAGTCGTTTTGCTGTCCTTCGAAACGGCCTCATTCTCTGGTTTGAAAGTTAGCGCTGCTCTGGCTAGCGGACGAATCAGCGCTTCTGCGACCTCTATCTTTTTCCAAAACAGCGGATCAGCTAAGCACCGCAGTTGCTTTGGGAGATGTGGATTCGACGACTGTTCCTCTGCAAAAAACGCGAAGGCCCTTTTGATGCGCAAAAGAGAAGCCAATCCCTTTTGTAGTGGAGTCCAACTCGTACAAAAAAGAAAGTTGTTGCCATCCAACAGGTTTAGCGCCGATTGCTCGTGTTCCGAACCGTACGTATTGCGCACATACTTCAGTAGGCTTTCTTTCAGTTCAACAAATTCTGGGTTGGACCGTCTGCCCAACTCCTGTAGCTCTCGAAGCGTGGAGGAAAAGCACTCAAGGGGCTCTTGAAAATCTTCAATTGGTAGTTTCACCAATAGTTGATTGAAGAGCCGATTGAGTTGGTTCTCCAAACATTCAATGGATAAGAAGCAAATCATTGGCCATCGATAGGACAAAATCCTTTGAGCGCGTTTCAGAGCATCGTCATCACACGTTGCTGTGTCTCGGATCAACAAACAAGATGCAATCAGTGCAATTCCAGTCGATTCTTGTATCCTTCTCTTCTCCTCGTTTTTTTCCTCCGAGACTGGGGCAGCTTCACCCTCCGCCGTCATATTATCATCTTTTCTTGACATTAATGGCGTCTCATCTCCTAAAATAGACTTTCCCAAAGCCCTGGCACCCATGCGAAGTTGACCTTCAACACAATTCACTATTGCCGCGACGTTATCGGATGTTCCTCCTTGCTGAAATACCAAATCTGTCCGATCCGTATCCATTCTCTGGATCGCGGGGACAATCCGACAGGACACCTCTCCTCCGCAGACAAGTGTACAGGACCTTCTCATTTCCTCGTCAAGAGTAGAAGAACGAGTACTGGTTCTAACTATTATAGCGGCCTTTAATCCATCATATCGACGCAAGAAAGATATCACACGATTCATATCATTTAGGACTTGTTCCGTGGCATATTTGGCAATGTATCCGTTCTTTGCATTCATCAATTGCTGTTTAGTCGGCAATTGCCCATTTTCCACCATGGCAGGTCGTACACAATGAAAGAGTTCTTTGATGACTGGACTTTCAAAAAACGAGCCAGGAAGATTGTGAATTGCCGTGGCAATGGTACAAATCTTGTGAAAATATTGCTGGTGGGTAGCATTCAATGCAGTGTGTTCTACCGGCGGGAATGCAGCTGTTGCTGTATTTGCGTGGTCCGACTGTGACACGGACCATCCTCCTTTCCCAAATGATGAATACAAATCCATTGTATGGTTGGTACTTGAAGGTGTACTTTGTCGACTCTTTTTGTACGGAGCATTTTCATTTACTGTAGCAGTAGCAGCAGAACCATCTCGCTTTTTCGTTTTCTTTTTCTTCTGTTGCTTCGTTTTGCTTCCATCAGCTGTGGTTGTCATTTCGGTGACATCCACACCTTTGCGTTTGGCTTTCCAAGCAATGATTTCGTTCCAAGCCTGAAGGCTTTCAGGGCAACAAGTTTTTAGGTGGTGCATCATTTGCTCTTCCCGGCTCTTCATCCAGGCCTTGTCATCTTTCAGAAATAGATTTCCGTTTCGTTTAATGCAAAAATTACATTGTACCCAGAACAGTTTGGGATTGGAACATGGATGTGCAGGTGTGTGAGGAGCTCCTGCCGTTCGTCTATCCGATGAAGGCTTTTTTTTTAATATAGCGATGATGAGATACAAGAAAACAGTGAGGTTGACGTCGGTACGGTGCGTTTGTGTGTGTATGCATATGTGTATGCATGTTGTGTTTCTGTGCTGCAACTGTTTAACAAAAGCACGAACAGTCAAACAAGACACAAGACACGAAACATACCGGGTTGGGATGGATGCCCTTGGTAAAGTAATCAAATCGATTCGAACAGGGAGGCGGCATGGCTAGAAGGAATGCACTTGATCGTCTGCGTGATGGAAATGGGGCAGTGCGCTGACAATTTCGAAATTCAGAACAAACTCAAAAAAGTAAATCGGAGCTGGATTTGTTGGTTGATTTTTGGTTTTACGTTACTTCGTTAATTACGAAGTAGACTAGAATCTAATCTAGTAGTACTGGTAGTATTGTTTTGTTGCGCTGTACGTACTCCGGAGTAGTATTTCGGAGAATCCTGGACGCCCGGGTGACTCATCGAATATGGTGCTGTGGTGTGCCAAGAAGCCAAGCATCGATTGTGTAACCAATATTTATTTTTCACAACGCTTTAAAAGCAACCACCACCAACCAACGACCAAAACAAAACTATAAAAATAGCAGCAGCAACAACATCAAGAAGCCCTCTACTATTAGCTAGTAGTACTAGCTATTTTGTTGAGTAGCTACTTGAATTGAAACAAGAGTGATCTCGCTTGGTTGTACTTTTGATTGCCAACTTAAAAAGGAAGAAAGAGTGCTACTACTGATACAGGCAATACGCAGGTCCATCCATCTCTTGCCTCGAAGCTGCGCCAGGTTGAGCGTTTTGCAAGCAGAAAAAGAAGACAAAAAGTATTCTACAGACGGAAGGAACTGTAGCTTGCTTTTCTACACAATCAACGACAAATTCAATACAGGAAAATTTTGCACATCTTGCCATCACTAAAGAATTAAACCAAAATGGTTGTTAGTGATAATGAACCATCTACTAAACGTCGTCGATGTTTGGTGGGAGAGGAACGTACCTTGGAGCACTCCCCGCAACAGCAAGAAGAAGAAGAAGGCCAACACCAACAGGAACAACATCCCGAAGACGTTGTGGTCGTACAGCAAAGTGTTGCCTCCAAACCGCCACCTGCAGCAGCGGTAGCTCCTGCTGCAGCTCATACAAAGAATAATTGTACCGTTTTCATTGGAGGACTGCATCCTCGTATAACCCAAACGCATGTCGAAAAAATGTGCATGTCCCACGGGACCATTGTACGATTGCATTTGATTGAACGTAAGGGATATGCCTTTTGCCAGTACGCTCGTCCTTCTGAAGCTGCTGCTGCCATGCAAGCCTTGGATGGACGTGGTTTGTTGGGACGAAGATTGTTGGTGCGACCTGCTCATAGTGATCAACAACAACAACACGGAGGATCTGGGTTAGGAGCCGGTAGCAATAGTAATAATGCCGACAATACTTCCTCTTTATCCATGGCCAAAGGTAATCCTGACAAGGAACGAGCACGAATAGATGCTTGCATTCAAGCAGTGAAACGAAAATTACAAGGAACCAACAAGTGAAAAGAAGTAAGTCCGTATCCTATTGCAAGCCTTTTGGTCAGACTCAAAAAAAGTGATATGGTCTCTTTGTATCTTTTTAAAGTATCCATGCTTTCAGGGTATTTTTTCTGAGTGCTCCTGGTAGGACAGACAGCTATGTAAAAGCATAATGAATATAGACATGTAAACTAGTCTTATAAGCACAAAAAGTATACACTGGCTGTTGGTTTTGTAAGCGCTTTCAAGCCAACAAATTAAGGAAGAACAATTGGTTGTCGTACTTATCTTGGAAGCGAAAACAACTTGTCATGCAGCAAATAAAACTGCTAAAAGAGGGAAAACGTAAGAAGAAGTAACAGCCGCTCCGATCGAGGGCTCCGATCCTTGGTCTAACAGTCCCTGTGACAAACAGAGTGGGCAGTGAGAATTGTCTTCTTTGTAGAAGGTCTGCCGTCCTATCCTCGCATAAGTATAGCTTTAGGTTCGCTAATGAATGGTTAAATCGTTATGCAGAGGGATTTACTTGAAAATTATCATGATCATATGTCTTACTATGGTCGTAGTAAGGGAAAATATGAAAGTGAGACTGAAAAATCTACTGAATACTTCATGTGCTTGGCAATATGTGTGTAGCAGGACGAAAAGGCTAACATTCAAGTCAAAACGTATGCATTTATATTCGGCGATCTTGGAACCCAATACTACTTGCTATGGCGAGCGACTGTCAATGGATAGATTTGTAGTCGACTTCGGGGAGTCCGTCACTGAGGCAGCCGATGCTGTGACAACGCTTCGAGGCGACAGTGGCCGATATTTGGAAACTTCCTGTGGAAATTTGGTGGCATAGAGATGCCAAACATGCCCGAAGAGAAATTGTACATCCTTTTTTTCGTATCCCGTGAGCTTTGTCAGTTCTGGTCTCCAACAGGGTTTCACCTTGACGGCAAATCGACAGGCCATCAAAATAGCCGCAGCCAAGTGC
>Ga0210036_1000321_pt1 | contig 57944 bp, 47 predicted proteins | sample CryGeymeta201515_FD_185469 | JGI IMG/M metagenome (GOLD analysis project Ga0210036, IMG submission 185469) | Groundwater microbial communities from Crystal Geyser aquifers in Utah, USA - Crystal Geyser metaG 2015-15 (SPAdes) (version 2) | ecosystem: Environmental > Aquatic > Deep subsurface >... | reverse complement strand
CTCGCGTGGTTCGCGGTCGCGGAGGGAGCGCCGCGCCTCGGTTTCGCACCGGTGCATCCGCGGGTGATCCGAAGGCCACGGCCTTCGTTGGCGCCACCGGACCTCGCGTGGTTCGCGGTCGCGGAGGGAGCGCCGCGCCTCGGTTTCGCACCGGTGCACCCGCGGGTGATCCGAAGGCCACGGCCTTCGTTGGCGCCACCGGACCTCGCGTGGTTCGCGGTCGCGGAGGGAGCGCCGCGCCTCGGTTTCGCACCGGTGCACCCGCGGGTGATTCGAAGGCCACGGCCTTCGTTGGCGCCACCGGACCTCGCGTGGTTCGCGGTCGCGGAGGGAGCGCCGCGCCTCGGTTTCGCACCGGTGCACCCGCGGGTGATTCGAAGGCCACGGCCTTCGTTGGCGCCACCGGACCTCGCGTGGTTCGCGGTCGCGGAGGGAGCGCCGCGCCTCGGTTTCGCACCGGTGCATCCGCGGGTGATCCGAAGGCCACGGCCTTCGTTGGCGCCACCGGACCTCGCGTGGTTCGCGGTCGCGGAGGCGCGTCGCACCGAGCTCTGCGCCGCGGTCCGCCTCTCGCTGTCGCCCCCCTGCGGAGGGCGTACACTGGTGCGCCGTGTCGCCCGTTGCCTACCAAGCCGCGCTGATCTTTGCCATTGCCCTGGCTGCCGGTTGGGCGCCGTTGTGGATCCACTGGCACGGCGAGGGGCTGCGCCTGGTGGTGAGCATGGCGGCGGGGATCTTCTTTGGCGCCGCCTTCCTCCACATGATCCCGGAGGCGACGGAGCTGGTGGGTCACGCGGTGGGGGCGTACCTGCTCGCCGGCTTTCTCCTCCTGTACCTGGCGGAGAACTTCGTCCTCGGCGGCGGCTGCGCCCATGGCGAGGGGTGCGACTACCACCAGCTCGGTCTGGTCTCCTTCTTCGGCCTCTCCATCCATAGCCTGGTGGAGGGGATCGCCCTCGGTACCAGTAGCGCCGTGGGGGGGTTGGGGATGGTGGTCTTTGTGGCCATCCTCGGCCACAAGGCGCCGGAAACCTTTACCCTCGCCTCGCTCCTTCTCCATGGCCACTACTCCCGCCGCCGGGTCGTGCTGTTGGTAGCCGGGATTTCCGCCACCGTCCCGGTGGGGGTGGCGATCGCCACCCTGTTGCAGCGGCAGATCCCGGCGACCGCCATGGGTGCTTTGGTGGCGCTGTCCGCCGGCACCTTCCTCCACATCGCCACCGACGACATGCTCCCCCACGTCCACGAACACAAAGAGGGGCGCGGCCGGGCCTTGGCCGCCTTGCTGGTGGGGATCGCGGTCATGGCGGTGGCAGCGCTCGGCGAGTGACGAATCGATCCTTTGGAACTCAAACGTTGAACTCCGGCGCGGCCGGGTCGGGGTGGAAAAAGGTGAAAACGATGCGAACGGTATGGGTTGGCCTCGTGGTTCTTGCGGTGTGTGGGTGTGGCGGCCGACACGTCACCGTGCGGGATGACACCAGCCTGGCACTGCATGGCTGTTCGCCGTTGCCGAACTGCGTGTCGTCCACCACCTGGATCCTCTACAACCGGACCTCGCCGTTTGTCCTGGCGCTCCCCGCGGCCGAGGCGTGGCCGCGGATCCAAGAGGTGGTGGCCCACCTCCCGCGGACGGCGATCGTCGAGGCCGACGATCGCTATCTCCATGCGAAGTACACGAGCCGGCTCTTTCGTTTCGTGGACCACCTGGAGTTGGTGCTGTCGGCGGACCGGACGACGATTGCGGTGCGCTCGTCGTCGGCGATCGCGATCTTCGACTTCGGGGTCAATCGGCTGCGGATCTATCGCCTGCGCGAGCGGCTGGCGGAGATGGGGCTCATTCGCTGAGTCCCGCGTGCGGGTACACGGCCGCCGCGGGCGCGGCTCGCCCCCCCGCCGGGCGCTGCCCCCCGCGCCGGGTCGGCTCGCCTCCCGGCCACGGCGGAGTGACCGGTCGGAGATCCGCGGGGTGGCTGGCTTTCCGCGCTCGCTCGCCCCGTGTCCACGGCCTATTCGTGGCGCGCGGCTCGCCCCCTCGCGGGGCGGGGTCGTGTGGTCGTCGTCCTCCGAACCCCGGCGGCGGGGTCCGCACCGCGTGGCGCGCGCGTGGTGCTCGGCTTACGCCCGCCGCAGGTAGTCGGCGGCGGTCTCCGGGGTGGTGGGGTTGATGGCGATGCCGGTGGCCCACTCGAAGCCGGCAGGGCGGGTGAGGCGGGGAATGATTTCGAGGTGCCAGTGGTAGTCGAGCTCGATGGTCGCCCAGTCGTTGGGGCGGCCCGGGCGCGGGTTGGGCGACGGGGCGGTCTTCAGGGCAAAGTTGTAGGGCGGGTCGTCGAGGACCGCGTTCAGGCGCAGGAGGGCGTCTTTGAGGGCGGTGGCAAACAGCGTCAGGTCGCCGTCGGTGAGCAGGGCGAAGTCGTGCTGGTGGCGGCGCGGCATGATCCACACCTCAAACGGGTTGGGTGAGGCGAAGCGGCAGAAGGTGATGTAGGCGTCGTCGTCGCGCACCACCCGTTTCGAGTGGATCTCCTCTTGGTGGAGGACGTCGCAGAAGAGGCAGCGCTCTTTGTGGACGAAGTGGTCACGGGCGTGGGTCAGCTCCGCGCGCGGCAGGGTGGGGATGAAGGGGGTAGCGATGATCTGGGTGTGGGAGTGGGTCAGCAGCGCGCCGGCGTCGCTGCCATGGTTTTTGAAGATGGTGACGTAGCGCAGGCGCAGGTCGCGGCGCAGGTCCACGAGCCGCGCCCGGCAGGTGGCGAGGACCGCGCTGATCTCGGCCACCGACAGGGCGGCGAGGGGGCGGGCGTGGTCGCGCGTCTCGATCACCACCTCGTGGGCGCCGACGCCGTTCATCTTGTCGTAGAGGCCGACGCCGGTGGGTTGGAGATCGCCCTCGATGTGCAGCGCCGGGTAGCGGTTGGCGACCACCCGCGTTTGCCACTCGCCGTCGTGCGGGTGGCGATAAATGGTCTTGGCCGCCGCCTCCACGTTGTGCGGGCACAAGGGGCAGGAGGCGGGGTCTTCGGCGACGCGCACGTCGGGAGTGGTGGTGAGGAAGAGGCCGGCACGCTCCGGGGCGAAGATCACCCACTGCTGGTCGACCGGTCCCCAGCGCAGCTCAGACATGGGTGATCTCCACGGTGAGCGCGCCGTGCCAGGTGTTCGCCACCGGGACCAGGGGCCACGCCGCCATCACCCAGCTCTGCTGGTAGCAGATGTCGGCCCCCGCCTCCGACTGGGAGACGGTGCGCATGGGGGCGAGGGCGACGAGGGCCGGGTCGGCGAGGCGGATCTGCAGGCGGCGGCCGATGGTGGTGTCCACCAGGTCGACGCCGAAGGCGTTGTCGCGTTCCACCGCTTCGCCGAGGCCGCCCGCGGGCGCCGGATCGCCCGGCCAGGCGTAATAGGTCGCGGGCGAGTCGCAGCCGGGTAGCGCCAGGCAAATCTCCACCGCCACCCGCCCGGGGGGCAGCCCGCCACCGGCGTGCAGGTGATAGGTGAGGAGCAGGCGGGCACGGTGGTCGTCCAACTCGATCGCCACCGCCGCCTCCATGGAGGGGGCCAGCGGGTGGTGGATCAGGTTGCCGTCATAGGTGGCGGCGACGGTGGCGGGCGGCGCCGCGGGCGGGTGGCCGCCGGGGGCGACGCGCGGGGTCACCGGCTCGCCGGGGGCGAGGTAGACGAGGCGGCCGATCGCCGGCGGAAACAGGTCGTAGACCATCTCGGTGCGCGCCTGCGCCATGGCCGTGCCGCCGTTGTCGTGGATCGTGCGGACCACGCTGCGCTCGCCGTCGCTACCCGCGGTCGCCGCCTCGGGGGGGGGCGCGCTGGCCTCGGCGTCGGGGGCGAGGTGGTAGTGCTCGAAGCGGCGCGGCAGGGTGGCGCCGAAGTTGGTGGCGCTCTCCCGATCGGAGAGCTCGCTCACCACCCCGCCGCCGGCGAGGTCGACGGTGGCGTGCAGGGTGGTGGAGTTCAGGTGGAGCTCGGCGTGGCCGTCGCTGTCTTCGTCGCGTAGCTCGCGGGCGGGAAGTGGCGGCAACAGCGCCTCGCACTGGTTGAGGTGGCGCCACACGGTGTGGCGCAGGTGCGGCAGGTAGAGGCCGCCAAAGACGCCGTGCCAGTAGGCGTCGTTCGCCTGCGCCGCGTGCAGCTCGGCGACCGCCCCGTCGTCCACCTGCGGGCCGAGGGCCTCGATCCGCTGGGAGAGGGTGAGGCCGCGCTTGTGCATCCGGTTCGACTCCGGGTACTTCACCAAGAACCCCTTCCAGATGCCGCCGGAGAGGAAGGGCTTGACCGCATCGAGGCGGCCACGCCGCTCCTCCTCGGTGACCAGCCGTACCATTTGCGCCGCTTGGATGGCGGGCAACGACCACTCGCTCATCTCGAAATAGGAGGTGTTCGGCAGGTAGGCGAGCCCCTGCGGGTCATGGGTGGCGCGGTACTCGCTGAAGGTGGAGGCGCGGATCTCCGGACAGGCGCCCACCTGCTCCATGAAGCGGGCGAGCCACCGCTCCTTGTAGGCCAGGGCGTGGGTCCCCGGCCAAGTGCCGTACTTTTCGCCGTCGTCGGCGATGGTCGCGGAGCTCCACCCCCACCGTTTACGCGCCGCAAGCAGGTAGTCGATGGCCGCCTCGGGCGGGTGGAAGGGGGTGAGGTAGCGCAACTGCATGTCGATCGGGAAGACCGCCACCCGGCTGCCGGAGTCTTCGGTGAGGAAGCAGCCGGTGAGCTGGGCGCGGTCGAACCCCGCCGCCTGGAAGTGGTAGTCGTCGACGGTGACGTAGTCGATGTTGGCGCGCGCCAGATCGGAGACCAGCTCCGGCTCCCATACCCGCTCGGTGAGCCACAAGCCGCGGGCGCGCACCCCCACGTGGCTCTCCAAAAAAGCCTGGTGGCGCTCGATCTGGCTCGCCCGGTCCGGCCGCGGGATGGCGGAAAGGATCGGCTCGTAGAAGCCGCCGGTCATCACCTCCACCTGGCCGCGTGCCACCAGCCGCGCCAGGCGATCCAGCACCGCCGGGTAGTGGTCGCCGATCCACGCCAACAGCCAGCCCGAGTAGTGGGCGGAGAAGTGGAAGTCGGGGAACGCCTCCGCCACCTCTAGGAAGGGGGCGTAGGCGCGTCCCACCTCGCGTTCCAGCACCGAGTCGAAGTTGCCCACCGGCTGGTGGCAGTGGATCCCGAAGAGGAGGTGGATGGGCATGGGCGGCGCGGCGGGCTAGATGGCGGGGGTCGAGGGGAGCAGACGAAGAGGGGTGCGGAGCCTCTCTGCGTACCCCACTTCTTTGGGGGATGTCTACGGGCGCGCGGCGGAGGGTACGCTACCGCTGCGGTGGAGAAGAGGGGCGGTCCGGGGCGTGCCGTCTACACCCTGCGGAGCGGCGGATCGGTGAGGCCAGCACAGCCATGCGTAGCAGACCCATCCAACTCCCGCTCCTCCCCTCTGCCAGGCGCCGGGCGGAGGCGGGCGAGCGGGGGGTGCCGCCGCGACTTGGGGGGGCGAGTCGTACCCCCCGCCACGTGGGGCTCGACCACGCCCAACCGACCACGCTCCGGGTCGCGCGCCGCGCCGCTACGGGCGATCGAGCCCCAGGCCGGCGGGCTTTGATGGCGCCGGGGCTTGATGCGCCGGCGCGATTCCGTGGCGTGCTCGATCGGGGAGAGCGAGGCGGTTGGACCAGCCGCCGGCGAGGGAATGCGCCGGCGCGATGGTGCGGCGCGCCCGATCGGGAGGCGGCCCGCCGCGCCCCGCGGGGCGGCCGCCACTCCACGGTCGGGCGGGGCGGGGCGGACGGCCCATGAAGGGGTGGCGCGGCTGGCTCATCGCGACCCGGCCGGCGGACTGGCTGCTCATCGGCCTGCTCCTCGGCGCGGCGATCGCAGGCGAGCTCTATCTCGCCACCCACGCCCGGCGCGGGAGCCTCGCCGAGGTGCAGGTGGATGGCCGGGTGGTCCTCCGTCTCCCCCTCGACCGGCCCACCGAGACCACGGTGGAGGGCCGTCTCGGGCCGCTTACCATCGCGGTGGCCGGCGGCAAGGTCCGGGTGGTGGAGGCCCCGTGTCGCCACCAGGTGTGTGTCCGCATGGGCGCCCGCGGGCGGGCCGGGGAGACCCTCGTCTGCGTCCCCTCGCGGGTGGTGATTTGCATCCTCGGCCCGCGGAGCGTGGAGGGCGTGGACGCGGTGGCGCGATGAGGGCGGTGCGCGGTCCGCGCGCAGCTCTCGGCATTCAGCTTTCAGCGCTGGGTGATCGGTGCGCAGTGACCGCGGCCTGCGGGCTGGTTGCGGCCGGGTAGCGGATGGCGCGCGGGCTTCGGCCCGGCGCTGGCGGTGTCAGCCCACCGCGCCGGATTGACCGGGCGATGCGGTCGCCAAGCTGACCTCGACGCTCCGTGGCGCTGGCGGTGTCAGCCCACCGCGCCGGATTGACCGGGTGGCGGGCGGATTGCTGCCGGTAAAGGGCTGCACGCCGATCGCCGCAGGCGTCTCTTTGCCGCCTGCCCGCTGGAGGCCGACCGGCTACACTCCGCCCCCCATGGGCAGCGACGCCATCCACATCCGCGGGGCGCGGGAGCACAACCTCAAGGGGATTGACCTCACCATCCCCCGTGACCGGCTGGTGGTGGTCACCGGGTTGTCGGGGTCGGGCAAGTCGTCGCTCGCCTTCGACACCCTCTATGCGGAGGGGCAGCGGCGCTACGTGGAGTCGCTCTCTGCCTACGCTCGGCAGTTTCTCGAACGGATGGAGAAGCCGGAGGTGGAGGCGATCGACGGGCTCTCCCCCGCGATCTCCATCGAGCAGAAGACCACCTCGCGCAACCCGCGCTCCACCGTCGGCACGGTGACCGAGATCTACGACTACCTGCGCCTGCTCTTCGCCCGGATCGGCGAACCCCACTGCCCGAGCTGCGGCCGGCCGATCACCGCCCAGACCGCCACCCAGATCGTCGACGCGATCCTTGGCCTGGCCGACGGCAGCCGGCTGCTGGTCCTTGCGTCGTTAGTGCGCGACCGCAAGGGGGAGTACCGGGCGGAGTTCGAGGCGATGGTCCGCCAGGGGTATGTGCGCGCGCGGGTGGACGGGACCGTGGTGGAGCTGGTGGATCGCGAGTTGCCGGTGCTCGATCGCAAGCGGCGCCACACCATCGAGGTGGTGGTCGACCGGCTGGTGGTGAAACCGGCGGCGCGCGGGCGAATTGCCGACTCGGTGGAGACCGCCCTCAAGCTGGGCGAGGGGGTGGTGGTGATCCACGACCTCACCCGGGGTGAAGACCGCACCTTCTCCGAGCGTCTCGCCTGCCTCGCCTGCGGGGTGTCGTTCGCCGAGCTCACCCCGCGCGCCTTCTCCTTCAACGCCCCGCAGGGGGCGTGTCCGAGCTGCTCGGGGCTTGGTTTCCTCCTCCAGATCGACGCCGAGCGGGTGGTGCCGGATCCGTCCCTGAGCCTGCGCGCGGGGGCGATCGCCCCGTGGTCGGGGCGCCACACCCGCTTCTTCCAGCCGTGGCTGGTGGCCCTCGCCGATCGTTACAACTTCTCCCTCGATCGCCCCTTCCAAGAGCTCCCCGAGGAGATCCGCCACCTGCTCCTTTACGGCGGCGGTGTCGAGGTGGTGGCGGTGCGGAGCGCGCTCACCGGGCGCAAACGCCACCGGTCATTTTCCGGGGTGATCCCGCAGCTCGAGATGCGTTACCGCGAGGCGGAGTCGGAGCGGCTGCGCGAGGAGATCGAGGCGTACATGGGGAGCCACCCGTGTACGGCCTGCAACGGCCGGCGCCTGCGGCCGGAGGCGCTGGCGGTGCGGATCGCCGGGCGCAACATCGACGACGTGGTGCGGTTGTCGATCACCGGCGCCGTCGCCCTCTTTCAGGGGCTGGATCTGGCGCCGCGGGCGGCACAGATCGCCGAGAAGATCCTCAAGGAGATCAACGCCCGCCTGGGTTTTCTGGAGGCGGTGGGGCTCGGCTACCTCACCCTTGACCGCACCGCCGCCACCCTTTCCGGCGGCGAGGGGCAGCGGATCCGCCTCGCCACCCAGATCGGCGCCGCCCTGGTGGGGGTGATGTACGTCCTCGACGAGCCCTCCATCGGCCTCCACCAGCGCGACAACGACCGGCTCCTGGCAACCCTCCGCCGCCTGCGCGACCTCGGCAACACGGTGGTGGTGGTGGAGCACGACGAGGAGACGATCCGCGCCGCCGATTTCATCGTCGACATGGGGCCGGGTGCCGGGGTCCACGGCGGCGAGGTGGTGGCGGCGGGCGACCTGGCCACGATCCTCACCGCCGAGCGGTCGCTCACCGGCGCCTTCCTCACCGGCCGGCGCGCCATCGCCGTCCCCGCTAGCCGGCGCACCGGGAGCGGCGCGGCGATTACCGTGCGCGGCGCGCGCGAGCACAACCTCAAGCGCATCGACGCCCGCTTTCCCCTCGGCTGCTTCATCTGTGTCACCGGTGTCTCCGGCTCCGGCAAGTCGTCGCTGGTGAACGACTGCCTGTGGCGCGGCCTCGCCCACCACCTGCACCACGCGAGCGAGCCGGTGGGGGCGTGCGACAAGATCGACGGCCTGGCGCACGTGGATAAGGTGATCGCCATCGACCAGACGCCCATCGGCCGGACCCCGCGCTCCAACCCCGCCACCTACACCGGCCTGTTCACCGACATCCGGGCCTTGCTCGCGGAGGTCCCGGAGGCGCGCATCCGCGGCTACCAGCCCGGCCGCTTCTCGTTCAACGTCAAGGGCGGCCGGTGCGAGGCGTGCGGCGGCGACGGGGTCACCCGCATCGAGATGCACTTCCTCCCCGACGTCTTCGTCACCTGCGACCAGTGCCAGGGGTTGCGCTACAACCGCGAGACCCTGGAGGTTCGCTACAAAGGCAAGGACATCGGCGAGATCCTGGCGATGACCGTGGAGGAGGGGCTCGACTTTTTCGCCGCGGTGCCCGCCCTGCGCCGCCGCCTCCAGACCCTGATGGACGTGGGGTTGGGCTACGTCCAGCTCGGCCAGCGCGCCACCACCCTGTCGGGCGGCGAGGCGCAGCGGGTGAAGCTGTCGCGCGAGCTCGCCAAGCGCGCCACCGGCCGCACCCTCTACATCCTCGACGAGCCCACCACCGGCCTGCACTTCGCCGACGTGGCCCAGCTCCTCGCGGTCCTCGACCGGCTGGTCGCGGAGGGCAACACGGTGGTGGTGATCGAGCACAACCTCGACGTGATCAAGAGCGCCGACTTCATTCTCGACCTCGGCCCCGAGGGCGGTGACGGCGGCGGCGAGATTGTTGCCACCGGCACCCCAGAGGAGATCGCCGCCCACCCCACGTCGTACACCGGCCACTACCTGGCGCCGCTGCTGAAGCGCACGACGGCGCAGCCGGCGGCAAGCGGCGCCTCCTCTCTGCCTTGAACGCCGCCGCGCCGTTGGCCTCGCCGGCGACAACTTGCAGGTTTGCAGGACTGACCCCAAGCCTGGGTTCAACTGGCTACGCCTCCATCGCTACGGTAAAGCGCATCTCGCCGAGGGCGTCGATGCGCGCCACGAGTTGGTCGCCGGGGTGGATGGGGCCAACGCCCGCGGGGGTGCCGGTGAACAGGAGGTCGCCCGGTTCTAGGGTCATGTAGGCGGAGAGGTAGGCGACTACCTCAGGGATCGCGAGCTGCATCTCCGCGGTGGATCCCTCTTGGCGCAGGTCGCCGTTCACCCACAGGCGCAGGGCGGTCGCGGTGATCTCGCCTTGGACCTCGGCGGGGCGGTAGAGGCGAGAGACCGGGGCGGCGGTGTCGAACCCCTTGCCAAGGGCCCAGGGCCAGCCGTGGCGCTTCGCCTCTTGCTGGAGGTCGCGGGCGGTGAGATCCAGCCCGACGCGAAAGCCGCGGATTACCTCCGATGCCGCCGCCGCCGCTACCTTCTTGCACCGCTGGCCGATCTCGATGACCAGCTCGATCTCGTGGTGGACGTTGGTTGAGTAGTCCGGCAGGCGGATCGGCGCGGGTTCGAAAAGCAGCGCGCTGGGCGGTTTGAGGAAGACCACCGGCTTGGTGATGTCGCCGAGGAGCTCGCGCATCTCCTGGGCGTGGGCCTGGTAGTTCTTGCCGAGGCAGACGATCTTCATGGCGTTTTGGGGGGGGCCGGGTCTGGGTTCGGAAGGCGATGGGTTGGGGCCACGGGGCGAAGCATGGCGCGGGGGAGAGGGCGTCACCAGCCACGACCGGCTCTCGCCGCACGATGCGATGACCAGCGGATCGGGAGCCAGATCGGGAACCCTTCTTCGTCCCTGCCGTAGCGCCTCGCACGGGTCGCAATCCGGGCTCGAGCCCGCCTCTCCTCGTCACCATCGCCGGAGTCCGCCAGACTCTTGGGTGTCTACCCTCAAGCCCGCGCCGGCGCGCGGCGATCTCCCCTACGGACTCCCCCTGCCTCTACCGTGGTGACAAGCCGTCCCCCCGCCACGATCGCCGCGGCGATCGCACCTGTTGACTCTCTGCCTCCATCCCCCGGAACCCGCCCATGGCTACCTCTTCCACTCCCACCCCCGAGCTGCACGCGGTGATCATGGCCGGCGGCCAGGGGACGCGCTTTTGGCCCCTGTCGCGTGATGGCCGGCCGAAGCAGTTTCTCCGTCTCACCGGCGAGCTGACCCTGTTGCAGCAGACCCTCGCCAACATCCGCCCGCTGATCGCGCCGGAGCGGGTGTGGGTGATCACTCGCCAGGACTACGTGGCGGAGGTCCGGCGCGAGCTGCCGGGGATCGACGCCGCCCACGTGGTGGGCGAGCCCGCGGGGCGCAACACCGCGCCGGCGGTGGCGTTAGCGGCGCGCCTGGTGGGGGCGGAGGAGCCGAGCCGGGTGATGGTCCTGCTGCCGGCCGACCACCGTATCGGGGTGCCGGCGAGGATGCGCGCGACCCTTGAAGAGGCGGCGCGGATCGCCGCCGCGCGCGGGGTGCTGGTGACCATCGGCATCCCGCCGACCCGGCCGGAGACCGGCTTCGGCTACATCCATCGCGGCACGCCGGTGGAGGGGGCCCCGGCCTTTTGGGTCGACCGCTTCGTCGAGAAGCCGGATCGTCCGACGGCCGAGGCGTACCTCGCCGATGGCGGCTACTACTGGAACTCGGGCTGCTTCATCTGGCGCTGCGACGCGATCCAGCAGGCCCTGGCGCGCCACATGCCGGGGCTCGCCCGGTCGATGGCCGACCTGCTGCTGGGGGCAGACGGCGCACCGGTGGCCGACTCCCTCGCCGCGGTCTACCGCTGCATCCCCTCCGAGTCGATCGACTACGGGGTGATGGAGCACGCCGAGGAGGTGGTGGTGGTGCCGGGCGAATACGACTGGTCCGACGTGGGGAGCTGGAACGCCCTGCCCGAGGTGATCGAGGCCGACAGCCACGCCAACGTCACCCTCGGCCACACCCTGCTCGTGGATTGCCAGGGGTGCATCGCGGTGAGCGACAAGCGGCTGATCGCCGGCGTGGGGTTGGAGGGGCTGGCGATCATCGAGACCGACGACGCGATCTTGGTGATCCCGGCCCAGCAGGTCCAACGGGTGCGCGAGGTGGTTGCGCGCCTCAAGGACGTCGCCCCGGAGCTCCTGTAACGGGGCGGCCCCGCCGGGGAGAGGAGAGCCCGGGCGATCAGGCCGATGGGCGGCGCGGGGGTGCGCCATTGCCGAGGGTGGTCGCCAGGGGAGGAGCCGACCACACCGCCGCGGTAGCCTCGCGACCCGCGGTGGACCCGCGCGGAAGGTCGCGGTCGCGGCCGTCTTGTCGCCCTCCGCGGCGCGGGGGAGACTGGCTGGCTAGCCGAGCATCGCCATGGGACTCATCCAAGAACTTGCCGGCATGGTGGGCCAGCTCAACTTCGTGGCCATCGTGCATGAGTACGAGCAGGGGCTCTATTTCCGCGGTGGGGTGGTGATCGAGCGGCGGGTCCGCGGGATCAAGGCGGGCGATCTCGCGGAGTTGGTGGCGGAGGAGCGGGAGGTGCAGACCAAGGTGGGACGCCTGCGCGGCGCGTTCCGGCGCCGCGCGCCGGGGCTTCCCGAGGGGTACCAGGTGACTTGGAGCGGTCGGGTCCGCCACCCGCACCGGTTCAGCAAGGTGTTGCGGCCGGGGGTCTACTTTCACCTGCCGTTCGTCGAGCATATCGTCACCGATTCACGCCAGGAGCGGGTCCTCAACCTCGGTTTCATCAGCGTCTTGACCACCGATCCGGGCCCCGACTGCCGCGCGGTGGTGATCAGCTGCAACCTCCGCTACGAGGTGATGAACCTGTACCGCGCCTACACCGCGGTTTACGACTACGAGGCCTCCTTGCGCTATCACACCCTCTCCATCCTGGCCCAGAAGAGCCTCGGCAAGCGCTACGGCGACTGGCAGGAGCCGCCGACGATCGCGGCGCTGGAGAGGGGTGTGATCGACGAGTTGCGCAAGATTGTCACCGACAAGTGGGGGCTGAAGATCCATCAGGTCTACATCACCGACGTGACCGATGCGCGGATCTTCAAGTTCGTGGGCGACCAGCCCATGGCGCCGAGCATGGGCGCGAATCTGGCGGTGAGCTCGACGCCGTTGGTGCCCTAACGCTGGGCTGATACGGCGGCCACGGTAGCAATTTTATGTCGAGATATAGCATCCTGATCACCGTCTCCCTCGCCCTGCTCACCCTGAGCCTGTGGGCGGTGGCGAATCGGCCGGAGGAGGAGCCGCCGTGGCCGGCGCGCATTCAGGGGTTCTCCTTCTCCCCCTACCGTGCCGGCCAGAGCCCCTTCGAGAGGACCCTGCCGAGCGCGGAGGAGATCGACGCCGACCTTGCCTTGCTCGCCGGCAAGAGCCACGCGGTCCGTACCTACGCGATGGAGGGGACCCTCGCCGAGGTGCCCCGTCTGGCGCGCAAGCACGGCATCAACGTCACCGTTGGGGCGTGGATCACCGGCAAGCCCGATGCTGACGAGACCGAGGTGACGCGCCTGATCGAGGTGGCGGAGGCGAACCGGCACAACGTGGTGCGGGCGATCGTGGGCAACGAGGCGTTGCTGCGCGGTGACCTCAACGAAGAGCAGCTCATCCCGTATTTGGAGCGGGTGCGGCAGGCGGTCGCCATTCCGGTGAGCACCGCCGAGCCGTGGCACGTGTGGCTCAAGCACCGGGCGCTCGCCGACCACGTGGATTTCATCGCGGTGCACATGCTGCCGTACTGGGAGGGCATCGATCTGGAGGTGGCGGTGGATTACGTGGTGCGGCGGGTGAAGGAGCTTGAGGTCGCCTTCCCCGGCAAGCCGATTGTGATCGCCGAGGTGGGCTGGCCGAGCAACGGCCGCACCCGCCACGCCGCGGTGGCGTCGGATGCGAACGAGGCGATCTTCCTGCGTCGCTTCCTCGCCCGCGCCGTCGAAGAGAAGTACATCTACTACGTGATGGAGGCGTTCGATCAGCCGTGGAAGCACGTCAGCGAAGGTGCGGTGGGGGCGTACTGGGGGGTCTATGACGTGCAGCGTCGCCCCAAGTTCGCCTTTACCGAGCCGGTGGTGGAGGTGCCCGAGTGGCGTATTCTCGCGGCCGTGTCGGTGGTGATCGCCGCGGTGGTCCTCGCGTTCCTGTTCACCGACAGCCGCACCCTGCGCCGCCGTGGTCGCAACTTTCTGGCGGTGGTCGCCTACGTTGCCGCCACCACCGCGGTGTGGGTGGTCTACCAGTACAGCCAGCAATACCTCACGGTGGCGTCGGTGACCGTGGGTTTCCTGCTCCTGGCAGGGATGGTGGGGGTGATGGTGCTGCTCTTCACCGAGGCCCACGAATGGGCCGAGGCCCTGTGGTTCACCGAGCGGCGCCGCGCCTTCCGGCCGGTGGTCTTGGCACAGTCCCGCGTGCCGCGGGTGTCGATCCATGTGCCGGCTTATAACGAGCCGCCGGAGATGCTCATCGAGACCCTCAATGCCCTCGCCCGCCTCGACTACCCGGACTACGAGGTCGTGGTGGTGGACAACAACACGGTGGACCCGGCGGTGTGGGAGCCGGTGCGCGACCACTGCGCCCGTCTTGGCGAGCGCTTTCGCTTTTTCCACGTGGCGCCGCTCGCCGGGTTCAAGGCGGGGGCGTTGAACTTTGCCCTCGCCCACACCGACCCGCACGCGGAGATCGTGGCGGTAATCGACAGCGACTACACGGTCCATCCACGCTGGCTGCGCGACCTCTGCCCGCAGTTCGAGAGGCTGAACGTCGCCATCGTCCAGGCGCCACAGAACTACCGCGACGTGCCGGACAACGCCTTCAAGGCGATGTGCTACGCCGAGTATCGCGGCTTCTTCTTCATCGGCATGGTCACCCGCAACGAGCGCAACGCGATCATCCAGCACGGCACCATGACCCTGGTGCGGCGTCGCACCCTGGAGGATGTGGGGGGGTGGGGCGAGTGGTGCATCACCGAGGACGCGGAGCTCGGTCTACGGGTCTTTGAAGCGGGCTACGAGGCGACCTACATCCCATGTAGCTACGGCCGCGGCCTCATGCCCGACACCTTCGTCGACTTCCAGAAGCAGCGTTTTCGTTGGGCATATGGGGCGATGCAGATCCTCCGCCACCACGCCGGCGAGCTCTTCGGCTTTCGCCCCACCCACCTCAGCCGCGGCCAGCGCTACCACTTTGTCTCCGGTTGGCTGCCGTGGCTGGCGGATGGCTGCAACCTGCTCTTCAACCTGGCGGCCCTCGTCTGGTCCCTCGGGATGATCTACGCCCCGCACTACCTCGACCCGCCGATGATGGCCTTCTCCGCCCTGCCCCTGGTCCTCTTCGCCTTCAAGGGCGCGAAGCTCCTCTACCTCTACCGTACCGGCGTGCGTGCCACGGTGCGCCAGACCGTGGCCGCGGCGGTCGCCGGCCTCGCCCTCTCGCACACCATCGCCCGTGCCGTGCTCAGTGGTCTGGTGACGCGCAACCAGCCCTTCTTCCGCACCCCTAAGTTGGCCCACGGCAACGCCTGCCTGCGGGCGCTGGTCGCCGCCCGCGAGGAGGGTCTGTTGATGATCGCCCTCGGCCTTGCCGCCTACATCCTGGTCAGCCGGCAGGGGACCGGGATGCCCGACTTGGTGGTGTGGGTCGCGGTGCTGATCATCCAGGCGGTGCCCTATACCACCGCGGTGATCATGGCGTTGATCAGCGGCCTGCCGCGCCTGCCGGCGGCGCTGATCGGCCCGCCGGGCGAGCTCGACCGAGAGTGCTCGCCGTCGCCCCAGCCGGCCGCGCCCCGCGCGCAGCCGGAGCCCCCCGCGCCGGCCTCCTAAGGGAGGGTCGCACCGGCCCGCCAGCGCGCCGGCTGCGCCGCGCAAGGTGGCGGTGAGTTGGGGCGCCATCGCCACCGGGCGCACGTCAGAATCGCCCCCCCCGCCGCCCTCCTCCCCGCACGGCGTGGCCCAGCGAGTCGCCACCGGGCGCGCCGGGATCGCAGGCCATCACCCGCCAGGCGGAGCCCCCGCCGCGGCAGCCCCACCGCCGTGTCCTAGGGGTGTGAGCGAGGCCGCGGGGTGATCTTGGCTTCGGCTGATGCGCTCTGCAGCGCGCCTCTACGCGGGCCAGGGCGTGACCGAGGGGAGGTGGCGCGTGCCGTTCGTGGGCGGATCTGTTGCCGGTGGCGGCGCCGTGGGCCGGGGTGGGTGGCCGCCGTGGGCGAATCGAGCCTTGGGGAGGTGCGGTCCGTGGAGCCGGGCACGCAACAAATCGACCGTCGCCGGCACACCCCACCACGCACCCCAATCCGATCGGGACAACCGCATACTGGTGCCGGACTTCCACGGGAAAGCGGAATGGAGAGCGTTCATTACGGGTTCGACTACTGGCCCCACCTCGCCGGGGTGGCGATCGTGGTCGTGAACGTGCTGATCTCCATCCATCTGCTGTTGCGCAAGCAGGACCCGCGCGCGGCGGTGACCTGGCTCGGAGTGGTGTGGCTGGCACCGCTTTTCGGTGCCGGTCTCTACTGGACCTTCGGGGTCAACCGGATCCAGCGCCGGGCACGCCTGCGCTTCGGGCAACGCCAGTCCGTGGTCCTTGGGGACCGGCGGGCGGCGGTGGTGCCGGACGATTTGCGCCGGCTCTTGCCGCCCGATCGTGACTACCTCGTCCACCTGGCGATGCTCACCGAGCGGATCGCCTCCCAGCCGTTGATGGTGGGCAATCGGATCGTTCCGCTGGTCGACGGGGATAGTTGCTATCCCGCCATGCTCGCGGCGATCGACGCGGCCCACCAGTCGATCTCTCTGGCCACCTACATCTTCGGCAACGACCCGTGGGGGCGGCGCTTTCGGATTGCACTGCGCCAGGCGCGGGAGCGGGGGGTGGCGGTGCGCGTCCTCATCGACGCGATCGGCGCGCGCTACTCCTTGCCCTCGATCGTGGAGGGGCTGCGGCGCGATGGCGTGCGGGTCGAGCGCTTCATGCCCTCGTGGCTACCGTGGCGCTTCCGCTACTTCAACCTGCGCAGCCACCGGAAGATCTTGGTGGTGGACGGCCAGGTGGGTTTTACCGGCGGCATGAACATCCTGGCCGGGGCGGTGCTTTCAAAGCGGCCGCGCCATCCGGTTCACGACCTCCACTTCCGCGTCGAGGGGCCGGTCGTGGCGGAGCTCCAGCGGGCCTTCGCCGACGACTGGCAGTTCACCACCGGCGAGGTCTTGGACGGAAGCGACTGGTTCCCGGTGGTAGCGGAGGCGGGGACGGCGGTGGCGCGCGGGATCTCCGACGGGCCCGACGAGGACTTCGACAAACTGCGCCTCGCCATCCTCGGTGCCCTGTCGTGCGCCCACCGCACCATTCGCATCCAGACCCCGTATTTCTTGCCGGACCGGGAGCTGGTCATGACCTTGCGGGTGGCCGCCCTGCGCGGCACCCGGGTGGAGATTCTCCTGCCCGAGCGGTCCAATCTGCGCATGGTCCAGTGGGCTACCACCGCCGGCTTGGACGAGTTGCTTGCCTCGGGATGCCGCATCTTGCTGGTGCCGCCGCCCTTCGACCACTCCAAGCTCTTGGTGGTGGACGACACCTGGACCCTGTTCGGCTCGGCGAACTGGGATCCGCGCAGCCTGGTCCTCAACTTCGAGTTCAACGTTGAGTGCTACGACCCGCACCTCGCCGTCGCGCTGGCGCGCCTCTTCGAGACCAAGCTCGCCACCGCCCGCGAGCTACGGCTGGCCGATCTCGCCGGCCGCCCCCTCGCCGCCCGCCTCCGCGATCGGATCTTCCGCCTCTTCTCGCCCTATCTCTGAGGGCGTGGGGGCGGCCCCCAACAAGGTGCGCCACCTTTGCGGGCGCGGCCGGGAGGGGCGCCCCCCCCCCCGCCCATCGGTCCCGGTTCGATGCCGCCGGTTCGGAGGGCGGGCGGTCCCGCAGGGGAACCCCAGTGGAAAAGGTTTTTTAGATCGCGCCGCGAATGGGCGCGAATCGTGGAGGGGAGCCTCCCACCTCCTTGCGTCCTCGCGCCTTGGCCTTCGGCAGGGGGACACTGCGGGAGCCGGCGGGTTGTCCGGGCTTGGCCCACCGCTCAACGCCAAGGTGCGGAGAGGCAAGGACGCCAAGGATAAGGCGCGCTCGACAATGGCGGCGGATTACATCCCCGCAGCTGGGGCGAGGGCGCGCTGGGAGTGAGCCGCCCGTTGTGCTCATGCGGCGGCACGGATCAGCAGGTTGCGAGCAGCCGGTCGGCCTTTGTCCCGATTGACTGCATCGAGCGGAACCCAGCGACGAAGGGGAGCGGGGGAGGGATGGAGCGGTGGTGTGCGTGACCTCGCCCCGCGGACCCTCCGGGACCCCGCCCGATCGGGACGTCGCGGCCGCGTCGTCTCGCCACGATCGCCAAAGTCCGACAGACTCCTACGATCAACATCACCCCGCGGGGTGGGGCAGGTGGTAGATGAGCGGGAGGTGGGCTCGCCCATGGAACACTGGACCGAATACACACGCTTCTTCAGCGCCCTGTTGGTGATCCTCGATCCCTTCATGGCGATCCCGATCTTTCTCGGCCTCACCACGGGCTACTCGCACGCCGAGCGGGCGCGGGTGGTGCGGATCGCGGTGGTCACGGTGGCATTGGTGCTCATCGTGGCGGCGATGGTGGGGGAGACGGTGTTGCGCTGGATGGGGACGAGCCTGCCGTCGTTTCGCGTCGGTGGCGGGATCGTCCTCTTCCTCATGGCCCTGGCCATGCTCCAGGCGCGCGAGGATCCGGTGCGCACCTCGCCGCGCGAGGCCGACTCGTCGGCAGAGCGCGCCACGGTCGCCGTGGTCCCCCTCGCCGTCCCGCTCCTCGCCGGTCCCGGGGCGATTAGCACGGTGATCATCGCCATGGGGAGGTCGAGTGCGCCGTACCACATCTTTCTGTTGATCCTCTGCATCTTCCTGGTGTGCACGGTGCTCTGGGTGGTGCTGCACCTGGCCGAGCCGATCGGCAGCCACCTCGGCGATCTGGGGCTGCACGTCATCAATCGCCTCTTTGGCCTGATCTTGGTGGCGATCGCCGTGGAGATCGCCGCCAACGGCCTGCGCCAGCTCTTTCCCGCCCTCGCCGGGTAGATCGCTGGCGGGGCGTGGTCGCGCGCCGCGGCCTGCCAGATTCGCCAAGCAGGTGGCCGAGGGTGGCGCCCCTGCCCCCTCTCTCCTTCGCCGTGGCGGTGAGAACCGCCTTCCCACCCCGCCCCGCGGGGCGCGGCTGGATCGCCAGTGGCGAGATCGCCTAGCCAGCGGGGCCACAGGGGAAGCGCCGTGCTCAGCTCGGTGCGGGCGGTGGCACGGTTCGGTGGCGGGCGGCCTCCTCTTCGTAGGTGCGGATGAGCTCCGCGGCGGAGGGCCGGCCGGCGCGGTCGGCGAGGTGGCCGAGCTTGCGGAAGAAGCCGCGCAGGAGGGTGATCTCGAAGGGGGTGGGGCGGGCGCGATAGAGGAGGCGGGCGAGGTGGCGCAGGGTGCGGTCCGGGTTGAGAGGGTCGAGGTAGCCGGTGCGCAGCATGGTCTCGGCCATGTGTTCGTAGAGGCCACGCCGCTCCGCGGCCGAGGCCGGCAAGGTCGCGACCGGCACGGGTGGCCGGCGGTCGGAGATCGTCCAGGCGTAGAGGAGGATGGTGACCGCGTGGGAGAGGTTGAGGGAGGGGTGGGCGGCCTGGGTGGGGATCGCCACCAGGTGGTCGCAGTGCAACACCTCGTCGTTGGACAGCCCCGAGGTCTCGTTGCCAAAGACCAGCGCCCACCCCTCGCCACCCGGGAGGGCGGCGGCTTGCGCCATCGCCGCGGCCGGCAGGAGGGGAGGGGTGCGTCCCCTGCCGCGCCGGTGGGTGGCGGCGAAGGCGTGGTGAAGGTCGGTGAGGGCCTCCTTGAGGGTGGCGCAGCCACGTGCCGCCGCGAGGATCGGGACCATCTCGCGGGCGCGCGCCACCGCCTCCGGGTCGCTTGGGGTGCAGCCGCCCACCAGGCGCAGATCGCTGGCGCCGAAGTTGCCCATGGCGCGCGCCACCGCCCCGAGGTTACCGGGGATCTGACAGCCGACGAGGATGATCGCCGGCGGCTGGTGGCTACACTCCGCGCCCATGGGCGCGAAGTGTACGGCGTTTGGCGTGCGGCCGCCGCTCGCGGCGCCGCCCGCGGCGGGGGATAGGGGGGGCTGGCCCTGCGGGCCAGCCCCCCACCCCCCAACCCGCAATCCCCATCCCGCGGCCGCGTGCGGCCGCCGTGGCTACTGGATCAGGCTGATGAGGTCCACGAGCATCTGGTCGGTGGTGCGGATGGTGCGGGTGTTCGCCTGGTAGCCGCGCTGGATCTGGATCATGTTCACGAACTGGGTGGCGAGATCGACGTTCGACTTCTCCAGGGCGGCGGAGGTGATGACCCCGCGGCCGCCCGTGTCCGGGCCGCCCACCAGGGACTGACCCGAGTCGGTGGTCTCCATGAAGATGCCGCCGCCCAGGCGCCGCAGGCCGCCGTCGTTGGCGAAGGAGGCCATCGCCACCCGGCCGAGGACGCGCGAGCCGCCGTTGGAGAAGACCCCCTCGATGTCGCCATTCGGGTTGACCCCCATGTTGATCAGGACACCGGCGCCGAAGCCATTTTGGGTCTGGTCGACCACCGCCGACTCGCCACCGAAGTCGGTGGTGCCGTCGAGGCCGGTAACCGACCCCTCGGAGTTGATGTTGGTGCCGAAGTCGGGATCGACGGTGGAAACGGCGGCGCCGTTTTGCCACTGGATCGTGATCGGGGTGTTTATCTGCTCGTCGAACAGGGCGCCACCGGTCGTGAAGGTGAGCGCGCCATCGCCCACCTCGGTGAGGGTGGTGTCGGTGGCCAAGGGGTTGCTGATGTCATCCTTCGGGACCGCCGCGTGCCACTCCCAGTTCAGCGGGCTCTGCTGGCGGAAGAAGAAGTTCAGGAAGTGGGCGTTACCGAGGGAGTCGTAGACCGACAGGGTGGTGGAGAAGTTCGCGGTGTTGGCGGTGTCGTTGATGTCGAAGGCGGCGGGGGGGGTGACCCGCGAGTCAAGGTTGGCGGCGATGCTCACCTTGGTGGTCGCCTGCGGCGGGGCGTTGTGGGCGACGCTCAGGTCGCCCACCTGGCTGGTGACGTTGCCGTTCTCGTCCGCATGGAACCCCTGGACGTGGTAGCCGGCGTTGTTGATCAGGATCCCATCTTTGTCGAAGTGGAAGCGGCCGGCCCGCGCGAAGTAGTTGGTGCCCTCCTTGTTCAGCACGAAGAACCCCCGGCCGTCGATCGCCATGTCGGTGGCCACGCCGGTGGTCTCGAAGGCGCCCTGGTTGAAGTCGAAGGTGAGGCTGGAGAGGGCGGTGCCGGCGCCGATCGCGTTGCCCTGGCCGACGCTCGCCCCGAGCAGGTCTTCGAAGGTGACCGAGGTGGACTTGAAGCCGACGGTGTTGACGTTGGCGATGTTGTCGCCGATCACCGACATGGCGTTGCCGTTGGTGTTCAGACCGCTGATGCCGGAGAAGAGGGAGGAGAGAATGGACATGAAGTGCTCCTGGCTGGGGGTTTGCTGGGAATGGAGTTTGAAAGGTCGGCGGCGCGACACGGCGCTTAGTCGCTGAGCTGGACCACTTGCGCGAGGGGTACCGAGCCGGTGGCGGTGAGGATCGCCGGTGCGCTCCCGCCGAGGTCGACGCCGGTCACCTGCTGGTGGCTGAGGATGCGTGCGGCCACCGGGTTGCCGTCGCTGTCCACCGCTCCCACCTCGACGCCGTAGTTGCCGGCTCCGGCGCGCAGCGCGTCATTCGTCTGGCCGTCCCAGGTGGCGGGGTGGAGGCCGGGGGGGAGGGCGCCGAGGTGGTTCGTCGCGATCACGTTGCCCGCCGCGTCGCGCAGCGTGACCACCACGTCGGTGGCACCGTTCGGGAGCTGCACCTGGAACGGGGTATCGCCGTTCTCCGCGAGGGTGAGGTGGTCGGTGGGCGCCGCCACCTGGTGGCCGAGGAAGGCGAGGGCCTGGAGGTTCGCCATCCCCGCCTGGGCGGTGATCAGCGAGCTCATCCCCTTGTTCAGGTCGGTGAGCTGTTCGAGGGAGGAGAACTGGGCGAGCTGGGCGGTGAACTCGGTGTTGTCCATCGGGTTCAAGGGGTCTTGGTACTGGAGCTGGGTGGTGAGCAGCTTGAGGAACTGGAGCTTGTCCACCTCCGCCTGGCCATTGGAGGTGGACGGTGCGGGCGTGGTGGAGCCGGAGGCGAGGGTGGGGATCTGCATAGAACTCTCCTAGGCGAGACGATCGAGGAGCCGCGGGCGGGCGGCGTGGGGGTGGGGGGTGGGCGCCACACTCGCTTCGTCCGCCGCCGGGGCGTGGTCTGGGTGGGGTGGTGGCTGGAATCGTGGCCGGGGGTGGGGGCCGTGGTTCGCCACCTCGACCCCCACCTGGGTGTCGGTGAACCCCTGGGCGGCGAGCTGGTCGCGCAGGGCGGCGAGGTGGTGGGCGAGCCCATCACGCCCCGCCTCGTTCTCGGCCACGAGGTGGGCGTGGACCGAGTGGCTACTGACCACCAGGTGGACCTCCACCCGACCGAGCTCGGGGGGGTGGAGGGTGATCTCCAGACGGTGGCGGCCGGGGCCGCTCTGGCGCACCTGCTCCGCCACCTCCGCCGCCACCCGACTCGGCACCACCGGGGAGGCGGTCGAGGGCGGTGCGGCGACGGGGTCGAGGGGGCCGAGGGTGGAGGAGCCCGTCCCCATCGCCGCGCTCGGCGTGGCCTCGACAGCGCGGCGGCCACGGGCGGTGGGGAGGGTGGGAAGCTCGTCGTGGTTCAGGGCGACAGTGATCGCCGCCACGTTCGGGGCGGCGGTGTCCTGGCGGGCGGCCGTCGCGGGGGGGGTGGGGTCGGCCGACCGATTTGCGTCTTGCGCGGCCATCCTCACCCCCCCTTCACCCGGCGCGGGAGTCGCGGGGTCGGTGGCCCACCGCCCCAGGCGCGGTGCCAAGAGGGGCTGGGGCGCGGTGGGGTACACCGGTAAGTCGCCCGTGTCGCCACCGGCCGTGGTCCGGTCGCCAAGGGTTGCGGCGGAATCGGGCGCAGCGGGGGTGGTGGCGGGCGGCCGCTCTTGGCTGGCGTCGTTCGCGGTGAGGGCCACTGCCAAAGGTGGCGCCGCCGCCTCCCATACGAGGCGGTGGATCGGCGCGGCGGCTTCACCGGGGGGTGGTGCCGGGCTGGATTGCGCGCCGCAGACTGGCTCGGCCACCGAAGCCGCGGCGCCGGTCGCGGCCGTCGCCCCCCCCGCCGTGGCCGGGGTGGACTCCTCTCCCGCGGGGGAGATGGCGGCCGTTGCGGCGGTGGTGGGCAACTTGGTGTCTGCCTCTTCCCCCGCGCCGCCGGTCGCGGAGGCCGCGCCGGCCAGGGCCACCGGCGAGGGGTCCGCGAACAGGGCGAAGAGGGCGGCGAAGGTGGCGTCCGGGGTGGGCGCGTCGCGCTCGGTGGGTGGGGTCACCCGCGGGGGGTGGATGGAGGTGAGGGTGATCGCCATGGGGTCGGCTCTCGTTGGGTGGGAAGCAATGGGAATGAGGGGGGGGCGGGTGGGCTTAGGGACCGGTTGCCCCCGCCGCGCCCATCCGTTTGGCGAGGATGACCGCCCGGTCGGGGGGCAGGACGTTCATGATTTTCGCCGCCTTCTTCTCGTTCATCCGGGCGAGCACCAGGGTGGCGAGGCGCTCGTCCAGTTGGCTCAAGGAGGCGGCGGCGGCCTCGGCACGCATCGCCCCGACCACCTTCACGAGCTGTGCGAGGTGGGTCTCCTCCTCCTTCTTGAAGCGGTTGAGGTAGTCGTCCAGCTGGCGTTGCAAGGCGGTGAGGCGGTCGAGGCGCTGATCGAGGGCGTCACGCAGGGTGGCGAGCTGCTCCTCGCGGTCGGCCACCGCTTGCTCGCGCGCCTCGATCCGCTGGCGCCGTTGCTCCAAGTCGAAGGCCTCCGCCGCGGGCAGGTGCGACACCCCCGCGCCGCGCGCCAGGGCCACCTCCTTCGGGTCGACGACCGGCGCGGTGGCCGGCTGGGGAGCGGTCGGATTCGACCCCTCGTCGCCGGTCGCCTCCCCGCCTTCGGTATCGGTTCCCTTCTCCTCCGTCGCCGCCGGCGGATCGGCCGCGGCCGGCGGGCCTCCTGCCGCCGCCACCCAGGCGGGCGCGAGCAGGAAGCCGAGGAGGAAGGCGCGGAACCCAGCGCGGAGCCAGCCACCCCCCGTCCCCCGCCACAGTCCGTTCGTGGTCGCGCTGTCGTTGTGCATCTCGGTGGCTCCGTGTCGCGGGTCGTGTGGTCCTTGGCGCCGGTCGGGCTGTGGCGATCGGGCCCGAGTCCGACGGGCTCCTTGGCCCAGGTCAGCCACGGCGTCTCCCGGCGATCTCGTCCAGCTCCTTTTGTTCCTCGTGCAGGAGCTCGGCGTGGTACGTGCTCCAGTCGCGCTCGCGCAGCCTTTCCACCGCCTGGTGGTCGCGGTGCGCGGCGAGGTAGTCGGCGCGCGCCGTGGCGATCGCCTCCGTAAGCCCCTCCAAGCGCGCCACCTGCTCCTCGCGGCGCACCGCCAGCACGCTCAGGTAGTCCTGCGCGAGGCGGGCGCCGTGCAGGTCGCCGGCCGCCAGGTCGTGGTGCTGGCCGGTGGTCGTGGTACGAAGCTCGTCATCAAGGCGCACGATCCGCCCCTTCACCGTCGCGATTTCGCGGTGCAGGTGGGCGAGGATGGCGCTGTGCTCCTCCTCCTGGTGGGCCCGGTGGTCGAGCAGGGTCTGGAGGCGAAAGTCGAACCGTTTCATGCACTCTCCTCGGGGTGGGAAAAGATGCGGGCGAGCTGGCCGGCGGCGTCGGCCAGGCGGCACGGCTCGTCGACGCCTTGGCGGAGATAGGCGCGCAGCGGCTCGATGCGCTCGATCGCCCGATCGACGCGCGGGTTGTTGCCGCGCGTGTAGGCGCCAATGTTGATCAGATCCTCGGCGCGCTGGTAATCGGTGAGGGTGGCGATGGCGGCGGCGATGTGGCCGCGGTGCGCCGTGGTGGTGAGGTTGCCGACCAGACGGGAGACCGAGGCTGGGACGTCGATCGCCGGGAAGTGGTAGCGCTGCGCCAGGGCGCGCGACAGCACGATGTGGCCGTCGAGAATGGAGCGCATGTGGTCGGCGATCGGCTCGTTCATGTCGTCGCCCTCCACCAGCACCGTGTACAGACCGGTGATTGTGCCGGCCCCGCCGCAGGTCCCGGCCCGTTCGGTGAGCTTCGGCAGGAGGCTGAAGACCGATGGCGGAAAGCCGCGGGTGGTGGGTGGCTCGCCGATCGCCAGGCCGATCTCCCGCTGGGCGGTGGCGAAGCGGGTCACCGAGTCCATCATCAACAGGACGTCGGCGCCTTGGTCGCGGAAGTATTCGGCGATGGCGGTAGCGACGAAGGCGCCGCGCGTCCGTTCCAGGGGAGAGCGGTCGGAGGTGGCGACCACCACCACCGAGTGGGCGAGCCCGCGCTCGCCGAGGTCGCGCTCGATGAACTCCCGTACCTCGCGGCCACGTTCGCCGATCAGCGCGATCACGTTCACGTCGGCGCGGGTGTGGCGCGCCATCATGCCGAGCAACGTCGACTTGCCGACCCCGGAGCCGGCGAAGATGCCAAGGCGCTGGCCGCGGCCAATGGTGAGCAGGCCGTTGATCGCCCGCACCCCGAGGTCCAGGGGCTCGTGGATCGGGATGCGCGCCAGGGCGTCGGGCGGTGAGGCGTAGAGGGGGTAGGTGGCGTCGGGGGCGATCTCGCCACGGCCATCGGCGGGGCGGCCGAGGCCGTCGACAACCCGCCCGAGCAGCGCGCTGCCCACCCCCACGCCCGCCTGCGGTGAGCGGGCGACGACCCGGCTCCCAGGGCCGATGCCGCGCAGCTCGCCGAGGGGCATGAGAAGGACCCGGTCCTCCTTGAACCCGACCACCTCCGCGGCCACCGAGCGCGTCTGATCGCGGGTGTAGATGTCGACCATGCCGCCGATGGAGGAGCCGCGGCCGTACGCCTCGATCACCACCCCCACCATGCGCGCCACCTTGCCGTCTACCTTCGGCGCCGGCCGCCCCAGGCGGTCGATGAGGGGCGCGGCGACGAACCGCTCCTCGGCGCGCAGCACGACGCTCACGGCGTGGCCTCCGCGATCGTCTCGGCCACCGCCTCGGTGAGGCGGTCACCGATGGCGGTAAGCAAGGTGGCGATGCGCGCGTCGACCGACACGGTGGGGGTTTCGACGCAGATGTCGCCCTGCTGCACCTCCTGGCTCTCCTCCAGGTTGAGGTGGGCGATGCGCGCCAGGCGCGGCCGCCACTCACTTTCGTGTTGCTCGATGTAGGCGAGGTCGAGGGGGTGTAGCCGCAGGGTAACGGTGGTCGGGTCGTCGAGCTCGGCAAGGAGGGTCTGGAGGCGAGCCACGAAGAGGGGCCGGTCGAGGGCGAGGGTGCGGCGAATGGTTCGCTCGGCGATCGCGACCGCCAGGAGGGTCACCTCCTCGTGCGCCTGATGGCGGATCTCGGCGCGCACCGCGCATGCCGCCTCCACCGCGTCGGCGAGGGTGGCGAGGTAGGAGGTCGCCTTCTCCCTCCCCACCTCCAGGCCGGCCCGTTCGCCCTGCGCGAATCCTTGCTCGAAGGCGCGCCGTTGCTCCGCGTCGAGGTCCACCTCGGGGATGGTGGGCCGGGGGGTGATGGCGCCGGTGCGCGGCCTGGCGACCGTCGGGGTGAACTCGGCGCACGCGGTCATCAACCCATCGGGCTGAAAGGCGGAGATCGCCAGGAGGTCGAAGTCGGGGGTGAAGGACATGGGTTACACCATCTGGGCGTCGTTACCGCCGAGGCTGATCTTTCCGTCTTTTTCCAGGCGGCGGACGATGGTGACGATGGTCTTTTGCATCTCCTCCACGTCCTGGATGCGCACCGGCGGCATGTTCTCCAGGTCGTCGGCGAGCATCTCGGAGGCACGCGAGGAGAGGTTGGCGAAGATCACCTCGCGCACCTCCGTGCTTGCCCCCTTGAGGGCGACCACGAGGTCGTCGGTCTTCACCTCGCGCAGGATCGCCTGGATGGCGTCGCGCTCGAGGCGGGTGAGGTCCTCGAAGGTGAAGAGGAGGTCGTTGATCCGAGTGGCGAGGTCCTCGTCCGCCTCGCCCAGCTCCTCGATCACCCGCGCGGTGACGTCCTTGGAGGCGTTTTGCAGGATCGACGAGGCAACGTCAGCGCCGCCGAGGGTGTCGATGGAGAGGGAGGTGGCGCCGCGTACCGCCCGGTTGATCTCCTCCTCCACCTCCGCGAGGATCTCCGGGTCGGGCTTCTCCAAGATGGCGAGGCGGTAGACCACGTCCGCTTGGATCGTGGCGGGCAGCTCCCTGAGGACCGGGCCGGCGAGGTGGCTCGGTAGGTTGCCGAGGATCATGGCGAGGGTTTGGGGGTGCTCTTCGCGGATCAGGCGGGCGATCACCTGCGGCTTGATGTTGAGCAGCGCCCCGAAACGGACCTTCTCCTCCTGCTCCTCGAAGAGCTTGTTGATCATCGCCGCCCGGTCCACCCCGACCGCTTCGGTGACCAGCTTGGAGACGTAGTTGGTGCCGGTGTGGAAGATCGCGCCGTCGGTCTCCAGCCGTTCGCCGAACGCCTCCACCACCTGCTCGGCGAGGTCGCGCGGGATCTTTTGGTGCTGGATCATCATCGCGGCCACCTGCTGCACCTCGTGGTCGCGCATCTCCTGGAAGGCGCGGGTGGTCGCCTCCTCGCCGAGGGTAAGGAGGAGGATGGCGACCTTCTCGGCGCCGCTGAGCTCGTCGAGGGTCACGTGGTTTCCTCCGTCTCACGCAGCCAGCCGCGCATCACCTGAACGCCGCGCGAGGTGTCGTCCTTCATCGCCTTTTCGATGCGCTCCTGCGGGCGCATCTCCGCGACGTGCGGGTTGGCGAGGGCGACCGGCGAGTTGGGGCCGGTCAGCGCCAAGTGGCTCTTCTCCGTCTCCAGGGCCAGGGCGCGGTATTGTTGCAGCTGGGCCTCGCGGAGCTGGCGCATGAACGGCCGCACGAACAGGAAGAAGAAGAGGACGAAGAAGAGGGCGACGGCCACGTAACGGCCGGCGGCGAGGATCAGCGGTACGTACTGCTGCCACGCCGGCGCCGCGTCCACCGGCGCAATAGGCTCGTCGCCGGTGAAGGGCATGGAGACCACCTCCACCTGGTCGCCGCGGTCGGCGTTGAAGCCCACCGCGTTTTTTACCAGGGCGGTGAAGCTGGCGATCTCCTCGGGCGTGCGGGGCACAAACGTGCGGCTCACCTTGCCGTCTGCTCCTTGGCCCTCCGTGTAGGTGCCATCCACCAAGACCGCGACCGTGAGGCGTTGGATCTGACCCACCGGCGCGACGGTGCGGGTGATGGTCTTGGTGACCTCGTAGTTCACCGTCTCGTCGCGGTCGTTCTCGCCTGCCGGGGTGGCGGTTGAGGTGGGCGGGGCGGCGCGGTCCGGCAGGTTGGCGTCGACACCCGCCACCCCGCTCGGCGCCACGCCGGTTTGGCTGCGCGCGCGGGCGTGGGTCTGCTGGGAGCGGACGGCGGTGGCGTCAGGGTCGAAGACCTCGGCGGTCGACTCGCTGTGTTCGAAGTCGAGGTGGGCGGTCACCCGCGCGATCACGTGGGTAGGGCCCACCACCCGGCCGAGGATCGCCTCGATGCGCTCCTTGCGCTCCTTCTCCAGGGTGAACTGGTGGCTCAGCTCGTCCGCCGACAAGGCGGCGGGGGAGTCGTTCTCCGCCTCGCCGCTTTGCAAGACGGTGCCGTTTGAGTCGACGATCGCCACCTGCGCCACCTCCAGCCCTTTCACCGCGCCGGCCACCAGGTGGGCGATTGCCTTCACCTGGCCTGGCTTCAACTGCTCGCCGGGGTCGACGTTGAGGATCACCGAGGCGCGCGCCTGGACGCGGTCCTCGAGGAACAGGGACTCCTGGGGGGTGACGATGTGGATGCGCGCCCCGCGGACGCCTTGGATTTCGGTGATCGAGCGCACCAGCTCCGCCTGCAGCGCCCGCTGGTAGTTCACCTCCTGCATGAAACGGGTGGCGCCGAGGGCGTTGTGGTCGAAGATCTCCAGGCCGTCGCCGCCGGCGGCGGGCAGCCCCTTGCCGGCGAGGGAGAGGCGCAGGTCGTAGACCCGCTCTGCCGGCACGAAGATCGCCTTGCCCCCCTCGCCGAGGCGGTACTCCACCTTCTCGTTGCGCAGCTCGTCGAGGACCGCACCCGCTGCCTTCGGTTCCAGATTCGCGTAGAGGAGCTGGTACTGGGGCGCGCTCCCCCAGTAGCTCACCGCGAGGAGCAGGCCGACGCACAACAGCGCTACCACCCCCAAGGTGATGCGCTTGGCCATGGGGATCTCGCCGACCATGCGGCCGAGGTTTCCGAGGATGGCATCCATGGGCTGGTGTCGCTCTCAGGGGCTAGGGGTTGGGGAGAAAGGGAGGGCGTGGGGGTACGGCGGTCACACCTGCATCCGCATCACGTCCTGGTACGCCTCGATCGCCTTGTTGCGCACCGCGAGCACGAGGTCGAAGGCCACCTCGGACTCCTTCATTCGGATCATCACGTCGTGGAGCTCCCCCCCCTGGCCGGTAACCAGGTTGGTGGCCGCAACGGTCGCCTGCTGGTCGAGCACGCTCACCGTCCCCAGGGACTCCTGAAGGAGATCGGCGAACGACGCCCCCTTGAGGGTGGGCGGCTGCTCTGCCCGAAAGCCGGTGGTGATCCCCTCGGGACCGGTTAACGCACGAAGCTGGGTGTGGGTAGTGATGTCCATGGGGGGTGGGTGCGCTAGGCGCGCGGGCTGGGGAATGGGGGCTGGGGGGTAGGGGGGTGGATTCGGCAGGCCGAGGATCCGGGGGAAAGGACCCAACGGCGCGACCGCGTCGCCGGCGGGCGAACGCCAGCCCCCTGTTGGCGCGCCGCGTTGCGGGGGTGCGGGACGTTCACTTGCCGATCTCCAGGGCGGCGTGCGCCATGTGCTTGGTCGCCTGCACCGCCTTCACGTTCGCCTCGTAGGTGCGCATGGCGGTCATCATGTCCGTCATCTCCTCCAGGGGGTTGACGTTGGGCATGGCCACAAGCCCATCGGGGTTGGCGTCCGGGTGGCCGGGGTCGTAGACCAGACGGGGGGGCCGCGGGTCGGGCGTGATCGCGCGGACTACCACCGCCGGCCGCTCGTCCGCCTCGGAGGCGCGCAGGAGATCCTCGAAGCTTGCCGGCTGGGGCGCGGCCTCGAGGACCACCCGCTGGCGGACGTACGGTCCACCGGCGGCCGTGCGGGTGGTCTCGGCGTTGGCGAGGTTGGAGGAGATCGTCTCCATACGCGCCCGCTGGGCGGTGAGGCCGGCGGCGGCGATCTCCATGGCGTGGAGGAAATCGGCCATCAGCGGCCCTCCCGAATCGCGTGGAGGAGGTGGGCGAAGTAGGTGGCGGTGAGCTGGGCGGTGGCGTCGTACATGAGGGAGTTCTCCGCCATCCGCCCCGCCTCTTGCTCCATATCGACGGTGTTCTGGTCGAGCCCCGCCTTGCCGCCCGTCTCCACCAACTCCACGGGCGCGAGGGTGGCCACCGGGGGCGCGAGGTGGTGGGCGTCGGTGGTCGCCAACGGTGGCGCGCTGGCGGTGGTGGCGGTGCGCATCGCCTGCTCGAAGGGCAGGTCCAGCGCCCGGTAGCCGGGGGTGGCTCCATTTGCCAGGTTGCGCGACAAGAGCTCCTGGCGCGCCGAGCGCAGGGTGAGGGCGCGCTGGTAGGTGGGGAGTTGCGGGAGGAGGAGGTGGGCGATGTCCATGGCGTGCTCACGGGATCGATAGCAAGCCGAGTGCCACCCCTTTCGCGCCCCAGTTTGGGCAAGCGAGAGGCCGTAACGTGTTGAGATCCCGATGCCGTGCCTTGCCTCGGTGCAAGGGCTGGATGGCATCTTTCTGACGCCCACCGTTCGCCGCTTGGCTGACCCCAAGGGACGTCGCTACGGTTGGCTCGGCTTGGCAGACCCCTTCACCGCCTCGAGCTCGGCGGCCAGGGTGGTGAGGGGGCGGCGCTCGCTCTGCTCCCACGCCAGGAACTGGTCGACGGTGGCGCTGGCCTTGGCCCACTCGGGCGGTGTGTTGTCGGCGGGTCCGGCCGGGGTGGCGGTGGCCAGGGCGATCACCGTCCGTGCCCACGCCGCCTCCACCGGGGAGGGGGCGTGGGCGAGGGCGGGGCGCAGGAGGTCCGCCGCCTCGGCCTCGCGCCCCTGATGGAGGAGCGCCTCGGCGAGGGCGGTGGTGATGCGCCACGGGTCGATCTCCCCGGGGGTGGCGGCGAGCGCGCGCAGGAGCCCCTCGGCGTCGGTGGCACGGCCAGCGTGCAGGTCGTAGGTGGCAAGGCGGTAGGTGGCCGAGGGGAGCGCGGTGGCAAGGCTTGGGTCGGTGGTCAGGGCGGTGGCGGCCCACGCCGGCGAGCGGTCGGTCTCGCCCAGGGTGAGGCCGGTGGCGGCGAGGCGCAGGAGCAGGGGCGGCGCCTCGTGGCTCGGATCATGGGCGGCGACCAGGGCGTCCCACTCCGCGCGTGCGAGCGGGTCAGCGGTCACCGTGAGAAGCTCGACGTGTCGCAGGCGACTCTCGAAGTCGGCGTCGGCGCGGCTGGCGACGGTGGTGATGAGGGCAGTGGCGCCTTCGAGATACCCCTCGTGGGCGAGCGCCTCCACCGTCTGTTGGACGAGCGCGGCGGTGAGGGTGTCGATGCGGTGGTGGTCGTGGGTGAAGGTGCGGAAGAGCTCGAGAAGGTCGGCGAGGCGGCCGGCGAGGCGGCCGGTCCAGACGCGGGAGAAGAGGGCGCCGTAGAGCGGCTCGTACCACCCCTCCTGGCGCAGCTCGGGCTCCGCGAGGGGGCGGCGATCGAGGCGGGCAAGGGCCTCCTCCCACCGTTCCGTTTCCACCAACAGGCCGAGCCAGATGTTGCGCGCGAGGGTGGCGAGGTTCGGCCGCTCATTCTGGCTGGCGATGGCGCGCAACGGGGCGATGAGGCGCAGCCGTCCGAGCTTCGGGGTGGTCGGGTAGAGGTGCTCGATCAAACGCAGGCGGGCGAGGTCGGCCATGGCGGTGCGGCCGTGCTCCACCTCCACCTTGTGATAGGCGGCGAGGGCGGTGGTTGGATCGCCGTGGCGCAGGTGGCTGTCGCCCCACTCCACCAGCAGCGCCGCGGAAGGTTCGTCGCCGAGGAGGGTACGCAGGGCGGCGAGCAGTGGTTGCGCGAGGTCATCGCGCTGGCGGGTGAGGGCAGCACGGAAGAGGGCGTAGCGGTAGGTGGCGAGGTGGCTCCAGTCGATCTCCTCCTGCTGCAGGATCTGGTAGTCGGTCACCATCTTGTCCGTGTCGCCGGCGGCCAGCGCGTGGTCGAGATAGACGAGGCGGGCGAGGGTCGCGACCAGGTGGTTGGGGAAGGTCGCGCCGATCTCCTTGGCGAGGCGGAAGGCGTCGATCCACGCCCCTTGCTGCTCCAATAGCCGCAGCTCCTGGTAGCGGATCCGCGGGGTGAGGGGGTCGTCGGGGATGGTGGCGGCGCGCCGGAGGTAGGCGAGGGCCGAAGCGGTGTCGCCGATGGCACCGTAGAGGTGGGCGAGGGTGAAGAGGGCGAGGGGCGCGGCGGGGTGGCTGGGGTGGAGCGCGACGGCGAGGGCAGCGGCGTCGATCGCCGGCTGCGGCCGGTCGGGCTGGAGGGAGGTGACCCGGGCCACGTGCGCGGCGGCCAGCTGGTACGCCGCCTCGCCGCCGAGGCGGCTGCGGGGGTCGTGATTGAGGACCGCGGTGAAGGCCTCGATGGCGGCGCCGTAGTCGCGTTCCTTGGTGCGCAGCAGCCCCGCCTGCAGCCGCTCTTGGATCGGTTGTGGCGCCTTCGCCCACTGCTCCGGTTCGGGGGCGGGGAGCTGGTCGGGGAGGAGCAGGGGCGGCGGCGGCAGCGGCTCCGGCAGGGCGGCGCGGATCACCGCTTCGGTCGCTTCCGCGAAGCGCTCATCCACCGCCGCCCAGAGCGGCGCGCTCGGCCGGTCAGCAGGCGCGGCGGGGGCGGCCACCGCGAACGGGGCGGAGAGAAAGAGGGCGAGGCAAAGGAGGGGACGCATGGCCGCTTGCCCTGCAACCTCTGCAAACGGCGCGCCACCTGCCTCGGGTTGGCGCGGGGGTGCTAAACCGTTGTGCGTGTTCGGCCCGCGCGGCGGGCGCCGGCCGCCTTCGGTGTCACCCGGCTGACGGAGTCGCCGGGGTTTCGTCGAGGATCCCGCGCTTGCGCAGCTTCTCCACCAGGGTGGTGCGGTTGAGGCCGAGGAGCTTCGCCGCCTTGCTCTTCACCCCGCCGGCCCGTTCCAGCGCCTGATCGATGATCTGGTTCTCCAGCGTCTCGAGGAAGTCCTTCAGGATCAGCCCGTCGGCGGGGAGGGTGAGGGCGAGGCCGCCGGCGTGGGGTGGCGTGTCACGCACCTTCGCCGGCAGGTCGCCGACACCAATCACCGGGCCCTCGGCGAGGACCACCAGCCGCTCCACCAGGTTTTCCAGCTCGCGCACGTTGCCCGGGTACGGGTAGCCGCACAGCACCTCCACCGCCGGGTCACTGAGGGTGAGGTCGGTACCGCGCCGGTCGTTTTGCAGGGCGAGGAAGTGGTGGATGAGGAGCGGGATGTCGCCGGTGCGCGCGCGCAGGGGCGGCACGGTGATCGGGACGACGTTGAGGCGGTAGAAGAGGTCCTCGCGGAAGTGCCCCTCCGCCACCTCGCGCTCCAGCTCCTTGTTGGTGGCAGCGACGATGCGCACGTCGACCCGCTGGGTCGTGGTCCCGCCGACTCGCTCGAACGCCTGCTCCTGCAAGATGCGCAGGATCTTCACCTGCAAGTCGGGGCTCATCTCGCCAATCTCGTCGAGGAAGAGGGTGCCGCCGTCGGCGAGCTCGAAGCGGCCGGCGCGCGCGGTGGTGGCGCCGGTGAAGGCGCCCTTCACGTGGCCGAAGAGCTCGCTCTCCAGAAGGTCCTTGGGGATGGCGCCGCAGTTGATCGGCACCAACGGGTGGTCGGCGCGCGCGCTGTTGAAGTGGATGGCACGGGCGAGCAGCTCCTTACCGGTGCCGCTCTCCCCCTCGATGAGGACGGTCGCGTTCGAGTCGGCCACCTTGCCGATGATTTGGTAGATCCGCTGCATCTGCGGCGAATCGCCCACCAGGTTGGCGAACTTGTACTTGTCGTGCACCTGGCGGCGCAGGCTGCGGTTTTCGTTCTGTAGCTTGCCGTACTCGAGGGCGCGCTGGACCTGCAGGCGCAAGAAGTCGAGCTCGAACGGCTTGGTGAGGTAGTCGAAGACCCCGGCGCGCGTCGCCTCCATGGCGCTTTTGATCGAGCCATGGCCGGTGAGCACCATGCACAAGGTGGCGCCGCTGCCTCGCTGGATCTCGCGCAACAGCTCCAGACCGTCGACCTTGGGCATGTCCAGGTCGGTAATCAGGAGGTCGAAGTGGTGCTCGTTGAGCTGCGCGAGTGCCTGCTCGCCGTCCTCGACGGCCACCACCGCGTACCCCTCGCGGGTGAGAAACTTGTCGAGGAGGCTGCGCGTGCCGAGCTCGTCGTCGGCTACCAAGATATGGGCCGTAGCCATGACTCCTCCTCCATGCGATGAGCGCGCAGCGTAACCAGGGCTCAAGGAGAGGGTCAAACGAGGGCGGTCCTGTCACCCTTACCCCTCTGCCTCCGCAATGCCGAGGTGGTCGGTCGAATCGGGTTCGCGCGGGACGCGCAGCACGCCGCGATCGCACCCCGGGCATACGGGGGCGACGGCCCAGATCGGAGACGGCGCGGGAGTCGGTGCAGCGCCTGATTCGCGGTGCAAAAAAAACGCGGGCTGCGGCGTGCGCCGCGGCCGCCTGGAGGGGGCACACGTTGGCCGCTTGAGTCCACCTGGGTGGGCGTGTGGGGGAGGGGGGGGCGGTGGTTGTACTCGCCCTGCCGGGCGCGTGTTAGCCTCACGACCGTTCCCTCTTTGTGTCGTCCACGCCGCGTCTCTCCCATGGCCGATCTCCGCACCGCGACGCACTCCGGCTACTCCCTCGATTCCCTGCCGGTGGCCGCCGCCTGGGTGGAGCAGGGGGGCCGAGTCGATGATTGCAACGCGGCGTGGCGGGCGCGGGTGGGGGCGGAGGGGGGCGAGCTGGCGGCGCTGGTCCACCCCGAGGAGCGCGCCCAGCTGGCCGTGGCGCTCGGCGCGGCCACCGTCGAGGGCGAGCGGCTCCCGGTGACCTGCCGGGTCGCGACTCCCGAGGGCTGGCTCCCCTTTCGCCTGCGGGTGCGCGCCGATGGGGGCATCGGCGGCCTCGGTCTGGGCGCCGGTTGGCTGATCTGTTTGCAGGAGGAGGGGGTGGAGGACGACACCCCCCTGCGCTTTGTTCAGCGGGTGGTGGAGGAGCTCTCCCACGAGCTCGACGCCGCGCGCCTGTTGGCGCGGGCGGTGACCCAACTGGTGGAGGAGCTGGGGGTGGCGACCGCCTTCATCCCGATTCTCGATCGCGATGGCCACGGGGCGGTGGTGGCGGCGGCTGCCGGCGCGGGCGGTGAGCGGCTTGCCGGGATGCGGGTCGCGGTGCGGGGTGGGGTGTGTGGCCGGATCGCGCGCGGTGGCGAGGTGGGGTGGGTGGCGGGCGACCCGCGGGTCGCCGACCCCCTCTTCCCCGGCGGGATGCCGGCGGCGGTGGTGGTCGCCCCCATCGTCTATCAGCAGCGGGTCCGCGGCGGCGTGTGCGCCGTGCCCGCGGGCAAGCCCGGGGCGACGCTGGTGGAGTGTGTGCGGCTGCTCGCCCGCTTCCTTGCCGGCGGTCTCCAGGGGGCGCGCCACTTCGATCGGCTACGCCTGGCCAGCGACCACCACCAGCGCCTCCTCGCGGTCCTCCCCGATCCCTTGTGGGTGGTGGGCCGCGACGGCCGAGTGGAGGAGTGCAACGGTCCGGCGCGCAATCTTCTCGGGCGCGACGGCGCGGGTGAGGTCATGGACACCTTGTTCGCGGGCGATGCCGGGGAGCAGATCGCGGCGGCGGTGGTCGCCACCGGCGGCGGTGAGCGGAGCGATCTGCGCCTCTGCCTCGGCGCCAAAACGGTGGCCTGTCTGGTCTCCGTCCTGCCCTTTGCCGGCGGCGCGACCGAGGGGGGCGCTTTGGTGGTGGCGCGCGACATCAGTGAATGGGTCATGGCCGAGCGCGAGCGGGAGAAGATGCGTGCCGCGACCGAGGAGTCGGCGCGCCTCGCCTCGGTGGGCGAGCTGGCGACCGGGATGGCGCACGAGATCAACAACCCGCTGATGGGGATCATCAACTACGCGGATTTGGCGCGTGAGGAGCTCCCCGCCAACTCGCCGGTGGTCGAGTGGATGGGGGTGATCATCGAGGAGGGCGAGCGGATCGCGGCGCTGCTTCGCCACCTCCGCTCGTTGGGCCGGCACGATCCGCAGGCGCCGGCGGCCACCGAGGTCGCGGCAGTGGCGGAGTCGGCGTGTGCCCTGGTGCGCCACAGCCTCGGGCGGGAGCAGATCGATCTGGTGGTGGACATCCCCGCGACCTTGGCGCCGGTGCGTGCGGTCGCCCACCAGCTCCAGCAGGTGTTGGTCGCGCTCTTCTCCAACGCGCGCTGGGCGGTGGCCGAGGCGCGGCGGCGCGGCGGCGAGGGGCGCGGCTGGATCCGCCTGCTGGCACGCGCGGTAGGGGGAGAGGTGCAGGTGGCGGTGGAGGACAGCGGGGTGGGGATCGACCCGGCGGACTTGCCGCGCGTCTTCGATCCCTTCTTCACCCGCCGCTCGGGGCGCAGCGGCCTGGGGCTCGGCCTCACCCAGGCGCGCCGTGACGTGGGCGAGTGGGGCGGGCGGATCTACGCGGAGAACACCGCGGAGGGCGGGGCGCGCATCATCGTCGTGATCCCCCAGTGGCAGGAGGGGCGATGAGCCGCGGGCGCATCTTGCTGGTGGATGACGAGGCGTCGATCCGCTCCACCCTGTCGCTGATCCTCAGCCGCGAGGGGTACGAGGTGGTGACCGCCGCTGACCTTGCCTCCGGCACCGCCCAGTGCGGGACCCAGGAATGGGACGTGGTCCTCACCGACATGATCCTCCCCGACGGCAGCGGCATCGAGCTCATGCGCTGCATGCACGAACGCGGCTCGCAGGTGCCGGTGATCGCGATTACCGGCGAGCCCAACCTCGATACCGCGGTGGAGGCGGTGCGCCTCGGTGCCTACGACTACGTCTCCAAGCCCCTGCGCCGTGAGACCCTGGTGCGGGTGGTGGAGCGGGCGCTGGAGCGCTACCGCCTCAGCCGCGAAAATGCGCGTTACCGGCATGACCTAGAGCGGCTGGTGGAGGCGCGCACCGGCGAGCTGATCGCCTCGGAGCGGCGTTACCGCGAGCTGATCGAAGGCGCCCCGGAGATGATCCACCAGCTTGACGAGGCGGGGCGCTTCCTCGCCGTCAATCGCACCCAGTTGAGCACCCTCGGCTACACCCTCGACGAGCTCCTCCAACAGCCCCTCGCTTCGATCTGCGCGGAGGACCAGGCAGAGCAGGTGGCGGACCACCTGCGGCGCATCCGCGAGACTGGCCGCAGTGAGCTCGCCACCCAGTTCAGGCGCCGCGACGGCACCCTCCTCGACGTGGAGATTCGTGCCCTGGCGGTGCGCGATGAGGACTCCAGCTTCCTGTTGTCGCGCGGCTTCGCCCACGACACCACCGGCCGCAAGCGGCTGGAGATGCAGCTCATCCAGGCGGACAAACTCTCCACCATCGGCCTAATGGTCTCCGGTGTTGCCCACGACGTGAACAACCCGCTGACCGGCATCGCCGGCTATGCCGAGATGCTTCTCGCCCAAGGCTCCCTTGCCCCCGAGGTCGAGTCGTCCCTGCGCTTCATCTACGGCGAGGCGGAGCGGGCCGGGCGGATCGTCGCCAACCTCCTCGGCTTCGTCCGCCAGGAGGAGGGGCGGCGCGACTACTTCGATCTGCACACCACCATCGACGCGGTGGTGGACCTCATGGCCTACCGGCTGCGCCAGGCGCGGGTGGAGGTGCGGCGCACCCTCGACCGGAACCTGGGCGCCGTCTACGGCGACAAGCACCAGATCCAGCAGGTCCTCCTCAACCTGGTGAACAACGCGGTGCAGGCGATGGCCGGGGGGGATGGCGCGGCCTGCCTCTCCCTGGCGACCCGGGTGGTGGAAGGCGAGGTGGCGATCACCGTGGCGGATACGGGACGCGGCATCCCGCCGTCGATCCTCGGGTCGATCTTCGACCCCTTCTTCACCACCAAGCGCGAGGGGGAGGGGACCGGGCTGGGGCTGTCGATCACCCGCGCCGCGGTGGAGGCGCATGGCGGGCGGTTGCAGGTGGAGTCGGTGGTTGGCAAGGGGACCACCTTCACCGTTTGGCTTCCCCTCCCCATGGGCGACGAGGAGGTGGAGGTCCGCAACGAGCCCGCCGGCGAGGCGGTGGCGGAGGCGCTCGTATCCGTTGGCCCGGTCCTGGTCATCGACGACGAGCTCCACATCCGGACCTGGCTGCAGCGGATCCTGCAGGGGTTTGGTTACCCGGTGGAGGTTGCGGTGAACGGCGCCGATGGCCTCGCGCGCATCGCGGCGCGCGACTTCTCCGTCGTCCTGCTCGACTACATGCTCCCCGACACCACCGGCATCCGCGTCTACGAGGCGCTCGCTTCGACGCATGCCGAGCTCCAGTCCCGGGTCGTCTTCATGACCGGCGCCATCGATCGGGTGGTCGAGCAGTACGTCCGTGACCACCGCCTGCCCTTCCTCCAGAAACCGTTCAACGCCAAGGCCCTGCGCGGCGTCCTCACCGCGGTGGCGCGATGAGCGACGCGGTGCGCTTGCGCATCCTGGCGATCGACGACGACGTCGCCATCCAGAGCTACTGGCGCCGGCTGCTGCCGAAGCTCGGCCACGATGCGGTGATCGCCGCGAACGGCACCGAGGGGATCAAGCTGGTGCGCAGCCAGCCCTTCGACCTGGTGGTCACCGACCTCTCCATGCCCGGCTTGCCCGGCCAGCGGGTCCTAGAGACGGTGCGCGCCGAGCTCGCCGACGTGGACGTGATCGTCGCCACTGGCCACGGCACCCTCGAGTCGGCGGTCGACGCCCTGCGCGCCGGCGCCTACGACTTTTTGGTGAAGCCGTTTTCCCTGCGCGACGTGAAACGGCTCCTCGACCGGCAGGTGGAGAAGCGGCGGCTGGGGGTGGAGAACGAGGAGCTGCGCCAGGCGAACGCCCGCCTGCGCGAGCTCTCCCTCCTCAAGGAGAAGTTTCTTGCCATCACCAGCCACGAGCTGAAGACGCCGGTGACCATCCTGACCGCTCTCACCGAGCTCCTCGTCGGTGACCCGGGGATGGCGGAGGCGGAGCGGCTCGACCTCCTCGACAAGCTCGGCGAGGTGACCCGCTCCCTGCGCGAGATCGTCGAGGGGATGCACGATCTTGCCGAGGCGCGCCAGGGGGCTGCCACCCTGCGGATCGCACCCGTGGGGGTGCGCGACCTCCTTGCCGCGGTGGTCGAAGAGCTCGCCCCGGGCGCGGTCGAGCGCGGCGTAGCCGTGGAGTTGACGGCCGGGGGGAGGGCTTGGGACGGCTACCCCGCGGACGCCACGCGCCTGCGCCGCGCGTTGCGCCAGTTGGTGCGCAACGGCATCCAGTACACCCCCGACGGCGGCCGGGTGACCCTGCATCTCGACGCCTGGCAGGGTCGGGAGGGGGGCGAGGAGGGGCCCGAGATCGTCGTCGCGGACACCGGAGTCGGCATCGACCCGAAGCAGCAGCGCCTCGTCTTCGACGCCTTCTACGAGACCGGCGACACCGACCACCACCACACCTCCACCACCGCCTTCCAAGGCGGCGGTCTCGGCATCGGCCTGTCCATGGTCCTGGAGACGGTCACCGCCCACGAGGGGCGCATCACCCTCGACAGCGAGCCCGGCCACGGCACCACCGTCCGCATCCTCCTGCCGCCGGCAAGCGAGGTGTGGGCGCGCTCTGGCGGATAGGGGGCGCTCCCGCTGGGGAAAGCCAGTGGAAATGGCTGTTTAGATTTCGCCGCGAAGGGGCGCGAACCGTAGACGGGGAGGGTGCGGGCCCCCGCACCCGTTCGCGGCCGCCGCGGTGAACGACCCTTCGCGTCCATCAGCGTGGATGCGCGTGCATGGGCGGCCAGCTTGTTCCGATCCGCACCCTCGTCCGGGCGCGAGCCCACTTGCCGTTCCACCCGGTCGACAACGTCCGACAGATTTTTTGGGCGGTGGGCGGTGGGCGGTGGGCGGTGGGCGGTGGGCGCGGCGCCGGCCACCCCCTGCGTTGTCGCGTTGCGCGGGCAACACTGGCGCCGATGGATCGCCTCTCCCGCCATCTGTGGCGCTGGCTGCCCGCCGCCGTCGTCCTCGCCGGTGGTCTGATCTACGCCTGGGTGGTGGGCGGCGCGCCGGGGACCGTGTGGCTCACCGGGGCCAGGGTCGATCTGCCCGCAGGGGAGATCGCCTATCCCGGTCGTGACCACCTGGAGCGCGTCGACCCCATGGGCTCCCTCCCCGCGCCGCCCCTCAAGGAGGCGGTGGATACCCGGGCTGAGGAGGATGTAGGAAGTAGGAGGTAGGAAAGAGGGAGGAGAAAGGGGGAGGGCGGCGAAGGGGGGAAGGGGTCGCGGGCGAACGGTCGCCTGGGTCGGGGCGGGGAAGGCGGGTCTCGCGCGGAGGCGGTCAGACGCGGAGGGGAGTAGCGGGGGGAGCGAAGGGAGGTCGCGGGCGCGCGAAGGCTGCCACCGGAGGGTGAAGCGCCTCCCCTTTCTACTTTCTACTTTCTACTTCCGCCTGGTGCTGGGAACGATTGGCGGTGCGCCACGGTGACGACCGGTGCCCCCTTGGCTACGCGCCCTCGGCCAGGGCCATCTCGTAGGTGACAAGGTCGCGGTCGGAAAAGAGACAGAAGCGGACCTCGGTGAAGGGGTGGTGGGGGAGCTCCGCGACCACCGTGGCCACGGCGATGCGCGCCGCCTCTTCGATCGGGTAGCGGTAGGCGCCGGTGGCGATGGAGGGGAAGCAGAGGGTCCGCGCCCCCACCGCCGCCGCCGCGGTGAGCGAGGTGCGATAGCACGAGGCGAGGATCTCGGCCTCGCCGTGGCCACCGTCACGAAAGATCGGTCCGACCGTGTGGACCACCCAGCGGGCGGCGAGGTTGCCGCCGGGGGTCACCACCGCCTGGCCGGCGCACAGCCGGCCGGCGCGGGCGACGATCTCTTGGCAGGCGGCGAGGATCGTGGGGCCGCCGGCGCGGTGGATCGCCCCATCCACCCCACCCCCGCCCAACAGCGACGAGTTCGCCGCGTTGACGATCGCTTCCACCGGCTGGCGGGTGATGTCGCCCCGCACCACCACCAGCCGCGTCGTGCCGATCTGGCGCTCCATAAGGAGGAAGTAGAAAGGAGAAAATGGGGAGGAGAAAGGGGGAGGGCGGCGACGGGGGGAAGGGGTCGCGGGCGAACGGTCGCCTGGGTCGGGGCGGGGAAGGTGGGTCTCGCGCGGAGGCGGTCAGACGCGGAGGGGGGGCGCGGGAAACAAAGGGGGCGTCACGGGCGCCGCGATGGGCGAGGCTCGATCCACGTTGGGTGCGGGCGCACCCATTGCTTGCGCCCATGGAACACACCGTTCACCCAGAGAGGGTTTTCCTTTTGCGTCCTGGCGTCGTTGCGACTTTGCGTTGAGCCGTCTCCATCCCCCCCGGCTTCCGTCCTTCACCCCCCCTCCCCGCCCTGCCGGTCGCCTCCCCCTCCGCGTCTCTGCGTCTCAGCGAGGCCGCCTTCCAGGCCCCCACGCCGCCCCCCGTGTTGGGGGTGACGCCGGCCCCCTCCGCACCTTCGCGCCTGGGCTGCCCTAGATGGTTCTGCCAGCGGCGATGACGCCGTTCTTCGGGATGATCACGATGCCGTCGCGGACGAAGTAGCCGTCGCCATCCTCGTCCGGGCGGCCGGCGGCGCCGGTGAGGGTGACGCGGTCGCCGATGCGAACGTTCTTGTCGAGGATCGCGCGGACGATCGTGCACTCGCGGCCGATGCCGATGTGCGGCGGTCCCACCGCCGGGTTGTCCGCGGCGGTCTGGTCGGCGTAGTGGTCGGCGCCGTTGAGGATGCTGTCCTCGATCCGGCTGCCGGGCCGGACGATGGTGCGTAGGCCGAGGAGCGAGTGGCGGATGGTGCAGCGATCGTGGATGACGCAGCCGTCGGCGAGGGTGGCGTGGTCGAGGGTGGCGCCCATGCAGCGGCTCGCCGGCAGGTAGCGGCCGCGGCTGTAGATGCGCGTATCGTTCGAGCCGTGGAAGAGGAAGGCGGGGTGGGGCGACTCGCTGAGCATGAGCTGCGAGCGGTAGTAGGCGTCGATGGTCCCCACGTCCTCCCAGTAGCCGTCGAAGTAGTGGGCGGCGACCCGGTGGGACTGGATCGCCGCGGGGATTAGGTCGCGGCCGAAGTCGATGCCGGTGCCGGTCCGCAGCAGGTCGCTGAGGATCTCGCGGCGGAAGCAGTAGATCCCCATGGAGGCGAGAAAGGGTCGCTCCGGGTCGTGGCCACCGAGGCGAGCCAGGGTGGCTGGCGGGGTGGCGAGGTCGTCGAGGAGGGGAGCGGCAGCGGGCTTCTCCACGAAGCGGACGATCATGCCTTCGCCGTTGACCTGCAAAATCCCCAGGGATGGCGCGGCGCGCCGGCCGGTGGGGATGACGCCGAGGGTGATGTCGGCACGCTGGCGCTCGTGGGTGGCGACCATCTCCCGGTAGTCCATCTTGTAGAGGTGGTCGCCGGAGAGGATGAGGATCGGGTCGTTGGTGGGGCGGTCGAAGCTGTCAATCTGCTTGCGCACCGCGTCCGCGGTCCCTTGGTACCAGTCGAGGTTGGTGGCGCCTTGTTCGGCAGCGAGGATGTCGACGAAGCCGCCGGTGAGGTCGTCGAGACGGTAGGCGCGGGCGATGTGGCGGTGCAGGGAGGCGGAGAGGAACTGGGTGAGGACGTAGATCTGGCGGACGCCAGAGTGCAGGCAGTTGGAGATGGGGATGTCGATCAGCCGGTACTTGCCGCCAATCGGGACCGCCGGTTTGCACCGGTCGCGGGTGAGCGGGTAGAGGCGGGAGCCGCGGCCGCCACCGAGGATGATCGCCAGGGGGGAGGTGGGAGAAGCCATGGGGCTCGCCGTGGGCGCCGCGGTGCGGAGGTGGGGTCAGCTCGCCAGCTCGCCTGTGGCCCGCCGCTCCACGTAGGCGAGGGCGGCGTCGAGGCGGTCGAGGCAGCGCTGTTTGCCGGTGATCTCGATGACGTCGAAGATTCCCGGGCTGATCGCGCTGCCGGTGAGGGCGACACGCGCCGGCTGGGCGAGTTTGCCCATCTTCAGCTCGTGGCGTGCGAGGATCGCCTCGAAGGGCGTCTTGACCGCCTCGGCGGTGAGGGGCGCGTCCAGGGCGGCGAGGGCGTCGCGCAGCTCTCGCAAGGGCTCGAGGACCACCGGCCGCAGGTGCTTGTGGGCCGCCTCCTCGTCGAGCTCGAGGGGGGTGCGGAAGAAGTAGCCGCTCTTCTCCGCCATCTCCTTGAAGGTGGTGGTGCGCTCCCGCTGGGCGGCGACGATCTGGCGCAGCCAGCTCCGGTCGTGGTCGACCTCGACCGCGATCCCTTCGCGGTCGAGGTACTTTGCGAACAGGTCGGTGAGCTCGTCGAGGTCGGAGTTGCGCAGGTACCAGCCGTTGAGGGAGTCGAGCTTTTGGAGGGCGAAGACCGACGGCGACGAGCCGACCTCGTGGATGTCGAAGGCGGCGATCAGCTCGTCAGTGGTGAAGTGCTCCTGGTCGCCGTGCGACCAGCCGAGGCGCGCCAGGTGGTTGCGCATCGCCGCCGGCAGGTAGCCGAGGCGGGCGTACTCGAAGACCGAGGTGGCGCCGTGGCGCTTGGAAAGTTTGGCACCGTCGTCGCCGAGGATCAGGGGCATGTGGCCGAAGGCGGGCTCGGTGAGGCCGAGGGCGCGGTAGAGGTGGAGTTGGCGAAAGGTGTTGTTCACATGGTCGTCGCCGCGGATCACGTGGGTGATCCGCATCGCCGCGTCGTCGCACACCACCGCCAGGTTGTAGGTGGGGGTTCCGTCAGAGCGCTGCAAGACGAGGTCGTCGAGCTCGTCGTTCGCCACCACCATCCGCCCCTTGATCAGGTCGTCGAAGGCGATGGAACCGTCGCTTGGCGTCTTGAAGCGGACCACGAAGGGGAGGTCGGGCGCGTCGCTGCGGTGGCGGCAACGGCCGTTGTAGCGCGGCTTGGCACCGTGCGCGCGCTGCTCTTCGCGCATCTGCTCTAGTTCCGAGGTGGTGCAGTAGCAGCGGTAGGCGTGGCCGGACTGCAAGAGCTGCGCTGCGGCCGCGCGGTGGGCCGCCTCGCGGGCGTGCTGAAAGAGCGGCTCCTCGTCCCAGTCGAGGCCAAGCCAGGTGAGGCCGTCGAAGATCGCCCGCACTGCGTGCTCGGTGGAGCGCTCGCGGTCGGTGTCCTCGATGCGCAGGAGGAACTGGCCGCCCAGGTGGCGGGCGTAGAGCCAGTTGAACAGGGCGGTGCGGGCACCCCCCACGTGCAGGTCACCGGTGGGCGAGGGGGCGAAACGGAGGCGGGGGGTCATGGTGAAGGGCGAGGGGAGGGGGGGGTGAGGGGCAGAGAGGTGGGCCGGCCAGTGGGGGCGCCGGCCAACAACGGGCGGACCATTGTTGCGCCGCGCGCGCGCGGCGACCAGAGCGGCGCTCCGCAGCCCACCGTAAAGACCAAGCGGGCGCTGGAGGCGTGGACGGTGGAGCCGGTTTTGGCGGGCAGAGGAGGCGCCAGCCCCCAACGCGGAACGCGCAAAAAAAGGGGGAGCCGGCGAACGGCTCCCCCTTGGGCTGCGGCCCGCAGGCCGGTCGCCTCTACCACTTCACGAACAGGATGATCAGGGAGACGACGAGGGAGTAAATGCAGAGGGACTCGATGAGGGCCAGGCCGACGATCATGGCGGTGAAGATGTTGCCGTAGGCACCGGGGTTACGGGCGATCCCCTGGGTGGCGCCGTTGACCGCATTGCCCTGGCCGATGCCGGTGCCGAGTGCGGCGATGCCGATCGCCAGGCCGGCGGCGATCACCGAGTAGTTGTGGAGGGTGGAAGCGGCCGCCTCCTGGGCGAAGGCGGGTGCGGCAAAGAGGACCGCAACCGCGACGATGGCGAGGGTGAACAGACTCTTCATAGCAAAACTCCTTGGTAGGGCGCTGCTCATCCCGATCCCCGGCACGATGCCCCGGCTCGATCGTCTTCCCCGATTTCGCCGGTGGGAGGGGGTTGGGCAGCAGGTGTAAATAGAGGGTTGGGGCGCGGTCGACCGCCGGCCGGCCGCTGCTGGCGCCGGATCAGTGGGCATGCTCCAAGGCACCCTGGATGTAGATCAGGGTGAGGACGACGAAGATGAAGGCCTGGAGGAAGCTGGTGAAGACGGCCAGGAGCATGATCGGCACCGGCACCAGGTACGGCACCAGGCCGAGGAGGACGGCGAGGAGGATGTCCTCCCCGCGGATGTTGCCGAACAGACGCAGGGACAACGACAGCATGCGCGCCAGGTGGCTGATGAACTCGATCGGCAGCATGAGCGGCGCCAGCCACCACAACGGCCCCATGAAGTGTTTGATGTAGGCCGGGCCGTGTCTCTTCATCCCGACGATCTCGCTGTAGACCACCGCGGTGATCGCCAGGGCGGCGGTGGTGTTGAGGTTGGCGGTGGGTGACTCGAATCCGGGGATCAGGCCAATCAGGTTGCCGCTGACGATGAACAAGGCGAGGGTCGCGATCAGAGGGAAGAAGCGCAGGGCCTCCTTGCCCACCATCCCCTGGGTGAAGTTGAGGACCGCTTCGAGGATCACCTCGTAGAAGTGGGCGACGCCGCGCGGCACCACCGCAGCGCCGCGGCCGGCAATGAAGCCAGTGACGATGAGCACGGCCATCACCACCCAGGTGTAGGCCACCTGCGGGGGGACGCCGGGGATGTGGATGAGCAGCGGCGCTTCCAGGCCGCCACCGCCCTCCTCGTTAGCGAAGGCGACGACGGGGGCGAGGAGGAGGGCGAGGGGAAGGAGTCTACGCAGCACGGAGTGCCTCCTTGCGAATGGCCATGGAACGGGTGGCGACGTGAACGGCGAGGGCGACGGAGAAGCCAACCGCCAGGGCGATGACCCGGCGGGTGGTGATCGCGAGCAACACGAAGCAGACGATCAGCGCGGCGTACTTGAGGAAGTAGAAGAGGCGAAAAAGGCCGGCCTGGTTGCGCCGTGGCTGGAGGAGGTAGCGGCCGAGGCGCTCGGTCAAGATCAGGTTGGCGCTCTCCAAAGCGCAACCGGCGGCGCAGGCGAGCGCGGCCTCGCCACCGGCGACGGTGTAGGTGATCGCCACGGCGGTGAGGAGGGCGAGGAGCACGATCACCCCTCATCCTCCGGGTGGCGCGACGCCTCGACCTCGCGCTTCAGGAGACGGTACATGTTCCGAAAACCGGCGATCACCCCGGCGGTGAGGAAGAGGGCGAGCGCCCACGGCGCGGTCCCCAGCCAGCGGTCTAGGTAGTAGCCGATCCCCACCCCGAGGCCGATCGCCACCAGCAGGTAGAGCCCCATGGAGGCGAGCTCGAGGCGGCGCATGTTCGCCCGTGACAAGATCGCGGGCGGGGTACCGAGGGGTCGCTTGGGTTTCGCCATCGCCGCCAGAGTACGCGCCACCCCGCGGCGTGGCACGAGCCACCGGCTGGCGATCCAGGGGAGGTCGGTCACCACGGCGTTGGATCCCACCTACCGCTACCCGGCGATCTCCAGGGCGTTGAAGAAGTAGCCGATCTCGAACGCCGCGGTCTCTGGCGCGTCCGAGCCATGCACCGCGTTGTTCTGGATGGAGGTGGCGAACCGCTTGCGCAGGGTCCCCTCCGCCGCCTGGGCCGGGTTGGTGGCGCCCATGAGCTCGCGGTTCTTGGCGATGACCTCTTGCCCTTCGAGGACCATCACCACGATCGGCCCCTCGCACATGAAGGCGGTGAGCTCGCCGAAGAAGGGGCGCTGGCGGTGGACCGCGTAAAACCCCTCCGCCTCCCGCTGGCTGAGGTGGACCATCTTCATCGCCACGATGCGGATAAGGTTCTTCTCGAAGGTGGCGATGATCTCGCCCAGGTGGCCAGCACGAACCGCGTCCGGCTTGATGATGGAGAGGGTGCGTTGCATGGGAGGCTCGCTGCGTGCGCAAAAAGATGGGAGGTGGTGCGGGGCGGGCCCCGCGCACGGAGGGAAGGGGCTTCGTAGTTGGCCGGCATTGGAGCGGGGGAGGGGCCGTAACGCCTCCCCCGCTCCTTCTGCTCGCCTGTTGGGTCGAGGGTACCCCTGGGGCCTAGCGGGCGACGAGGGGCACGATCACCAGGCTGATGATGCTCATCAGCTTGATGAGGATGTTCATGGCCGGCCCGGAGGTGTCCTTGAAGGGGTCGCCGACCGTGTCACCGACCACCGCGGCCTTGTGGGCATCGCCACCCTTCGCCTCGCCGGCGAGCTCGCCCTTCTCGATCCCCTTCTTGGCGTTGTCCCAGGCGCCGCCCGCGTTGGCCATGAACAGCGCCATCAACACGCCGGCGAGGGTCGCACCGGCGAGCATGCCGCCAAGGGCGACCGGCCCGAGGATCAGCCCCACCACGATCGGCGCGAGGACCGCCAAGACACCGGGGGCGATCATCTCCTTCAGTGCCCCTTGGGTGGCGATGGCGACGCAGCGGCCGGAGTCCGGCTTCACCCCCTTCTTGCCTTCGAGGAGGCCGGGGATGGAGCGGAACTGGCGGCGGATCTCATCCACCATCGCGCCCGCCGCCTTGCCCACGGAGGTCATGGTCATGGCGCCCACAAGGAAGGGGATGATGCCGCCGAGGAAGACGCCGATGATCGCCTTCGGGTCGGTGATCTCGATCTGGAAGTTGGGAAGGAACACCGCGACCGCCAGGTTGTAAGCGGAGAAGAGGGCCAGGGCGGTGAGTGCCGCGGAGCCGATCGCGAACCCCTTGCCGATGGCGGCGGTGGTGTTGCCGAGGGCGTCGAGGCCGTCGGTGATGTCCCGCACCTCGTTGCCGAGCTCGGCCATCTCCGCGATGCCGCCGGCGTTGTCCGCCACCGGGCCGTAGGCGTCCACCGACATGGTGATGCCGACCGTGGCGAGCATCCCGACCGCGGCGATGGCGATGCCGTAGAGGCCGGCGTACTGGTTGGCGACGAAGATGATGATGCAGATCGCGACCAGCGGCAGAGCGGTGGACTCCATGCCCACCGCCAGACCGTAGATCATCACAGTCGCCGGGCCGGTCTTCGCGGCGGTGGCGATCTTCCGCACCGGCGGCTTCCACGAGCCGGTGTAGTACTCGGTGATCAGGCCGATGGAGATGCCGCCGACGGTGCCCGCGACCACCGCCCAGAAGATCCCCAGGGAGAGGTGCATGGCGCCGATGGCAAAGTAGGCAACGACCAGGAAGAGGCCGGCGGCAATGAAGGTGCCGTTACGCAGGGCGCCGGCCGGATCCATGTCCTTCAGGATGCGCATGGCAAAGATGCCGACGAGGGAGCAGATCAGCCCCAGGGCGGCGAGGTTGAGGGGCAAGGCCATGAGGCCAATGCGCGTCCCTTCACCCACCAGGGTGGTGTAGGCCGTGCCGGCGAGGGTGGCACCAATGGCGATCGTGGCGACCATCGAGCCGACATACGACTCGAAGATGTCGGCGCCGAGGCCGGCGACGTCGCCGACGTTGTCACCGACGTTGTCGGCGATGACCCCCGGGTTGCGCGGGTCGTCCTCCGGGATTCCCGCCTCTATCTTGCCCACCAGGTCGGCGCCGACATCCGCCGCCTTGGTGTAGATGCCGCCGCCGACGCGGGCAAACAGGGCGATGGACGAGGCCCCCATGCCAAAGCCGTTGAGAATGGCGGCGGTCTCCGGCTTGCCAAACATGTAGAAGAAGGCGCCCAGGCCGAGCAGGCCGAGGCTCGCCACACACAGCCCCATCACCGAGCCACCGTTGAACGCCATGAGGAGGGCCGCCCCCTGGCCAGAATCCTTGGCGGCGGCGGTGGTGCGGGTGTTGGCGCGGGTCGCGGCCATCATCCCGCAGTAGCCGGCGATGATGGAGCAGATGCCGCCGCCGACGTAGGCGATGGCGGTGTTCCAGTTGATGAAGAAGCCAAGGAGGACGCAGACCAGCGCCACGAAAACGCCGATGTACTTGTACTCGGTGAGGAGGAAGGAGACGGCACCTTCGTGAATCGCGTCGGAGATGGCGACCATCTCCTTGGTTCCGGGAGACGCCTTGACGATCGTCTGGTAAATCACGAAGGCGACCAGCAGACCGACGACGCCGATCGCGGGGACAAACTGAATCAACGAATCCATGTTCATGCGCGTACTCCTCCCGCCAAGTCACGCCGAGGCGTGCGTGAGTAAAACCAAGATCCGGACCCTGAGCTACGCCAGGAGGTGGGCAGCGAGTCACCCCCGGATCACGACGACAAACGCGACATTGTACGTTTTTACCGAGGCCCTTTCAATCCGTCGGCGGTGGGTCGTGGCGGGCGAGGGCAACCATCGCCGGGTGGAGGTGCGGATTGGCGGCGATGAGATCCCCGTGGTGGATCGAGTACCGGCCGCCGTCGAGGGCGGAAAACCGCGCCCCCGCCTCGCGGGCAATGCAGGTGGCTGCGGCGAGGTCCCACGGCTTGAGGTTCTCCTCCCAGAAGCCGTCGAAGCGGCCGCACGCGACATAGCACAGATCGAGCGCCGCCGAGCCATCGCGCCGCACCCCCTGGGTCGCGCGGACGAAGCGGGCGAAGCGCACAAACGGCGCCTCGCCGCGGGAGGTGATGTCGTACGGGAAGCCGGTGACCAGGAGGGCCTGGCGTAGCTCGGCGGTGGCGCTCACCGCCAGGCGCCGGCGAACGGAGGCGTGTTCCAGATAGGCGCCGCCGCCGGCGGTGGCGGTGAACCGCTCGCCGAGGGCCGGCGCCTCCACCACCCCGGCCACCACCCTCCCCGCCACCTCGACGCCGATCGCGCAGCAGTAGAAGGGATAGCCGTGGGCGAAGTTGGTGGTCCCATCGAGCGGGTCGATAATCCAGCGCGGCCGATCCGCGACCGCCGCCCCCTGCGCGCCGCCCTCCTCGGCGAGGATCGCATGGTCCGGAAAGCGCGCCCGGATTCCCGCCACCACCCGCGCCTCCGCGGCCCGATCCGCGTCGGTCACCAGGTCGATGGCGTTTTGCTTGGTGGCGACCGTGAAGCCGCGGCGCTGGTAATCGAGGAGGAGCGTGGACGCCTCCCGCGCCAGGGTGACCGCCACCGCCAGGTATTGTTGCCACTCGTCCGCCATGGGGTGCTCCTCGTTCTTTGCCTGGTGCGCGCCGCGACCGGGCGGCGGTGGAGGTGCGCCACGGGCGTGGTTGCATCTTGCCACGGTTGCTTGTTGGGCGTTTTGATGGCCACCGCGCGCGCGGCGGGTGTGGCGCCGGCAGAGGGTGACCTTCAGCGGTGTCGGACGCACCCCCCGCGCGCGGGGAAGGGGCGGGAGGAGGCGATACGCCCTGCGCTCTCCGATCACGCACCCCCCGCGCGCGGGGAAGGGCGGGAGGATGTCGTAAGACAAGACCTGACCCCAATACGCACACGGAGGGCTGGCTTGGCGGGGCCGATGCGAGGGCGATAGAAACCAGACAGACCGACGGACCGAGAAATCATCGCCGGCCGCAGCCCCCGTCCTCCCCCATCCCCTCCTCTCTACCCCCGACTCCCCATCATGCCCCCTCGCGACCATTGGTCCTCCCGCCTTGGCTTCGTCCTCGCCGCCGCCGGCTCGGCGATCGGGCTGGGGAATGTGTGGAAGTTCCCCTACATCACCGGGGTGTACGGCGGCGGCGCCTTCGTCCTCGTCTACCTGGCGGCGGTGGCCCTGGTGGGGATCCCGATCCTGGTGGCGGAGATCCTCATCGGCCGGCGCGCGCGCAAGGACCCGGTGGGGGCGATGCGGGCGGTGGGCGGGCGCGCCTGGGCCGGGGTCGGGTGGCTCGGGGTGGGGGCGAGCTTCGTCATCCTCTCCTATTACTCGGTGGTCGCCGGCTGGACCCTCGCCTACGCCGCGCGCGCCGCCAGCGGCGGCTTCACCGGCCTGGACGCGGCGGCGATCAGCACCCTGTTCGACGCCTTCCTCGCCGACCCGACGCGCCAGCTTTTCTGGCACGCCTGCTTCATGGCCCTGGTGATCGCGATCGTCGTGGGCGGCGTGGCCAAGGGGCTGGAGCGGTGGAACAAGGTGCTCATGCCGGCGCTGGTGGCGATCCTCCTCGTCCTCTTCGTGGTCGCCTTGCGCTCGCCCGGAGCGGCGGCCGGCTTCCGCTTCATGTTCCATGCCGACTTTCACAAACTCACCCCGAAGGCGTGGCTCGAGGCCCTCGGCCACAGCTTCTTCACCCTGTCGTTGGGCATGGGGGCGATGCTCACCTACGGCAGCTACCTCTCCACCAAGACCGACCTGCTGCGCTCGGCGGTGGTGATCGCGGTCTTCGACGCGCTGATGGCCCTGGTCGCCGGCCTGGTGATCTTTCCCATCTGTTTCACCTTCGGACTCCAGCCGGCCGCCGGGCCGGGGCTGATCTTCAAGACCCTGCCGGTGGCCTTCGCCCAGATGCATGGCGGCTCCCTCTTCGCCCTCCTCTTCTTCCTCCTCCTCGCCTTCGCCGCCCTCACCTCCGCCATCTCCCTGCTGGAGGTGGCGGTCGCCTACTTCGTCGATGAGCGCGGCTGGCCGCGGCCGCGCGCCACCCTGGGGATGGGTGGGGTGATCTTTCTCCTCGGCATCCCCTCGGCCCTCTCCTTTAGCCGCCTCGCCCACGTCCACCTCTACCCGGGGATGACCCTCTTCGACAGCCTCGACACCCTCGCCACCAACTACCTCCTGCCGATCGGCGGCCTCGGCATCGCCCTGGTGGCGGGCTGGCGGCTGGCGCGGCCGGTGGCGCTGGAGGAGTTCCGTGATCCGCGCCTCTTCCCCTACTGGCACCTCGCCATCCGCTACCTCGCGCCGGTGGCGGTGGTCCTGATCCTCCTCTTCAAGATGGGGGTCGTGGGTTGAGGTGGAGCGCCGCTGTCCCCACGGGGTGGGGCAGCGCGCCGCGCGGCCGCGGGTCGCGGGGGAAAGCGCTCCGACCTTCATCGCCTAGCCCCCCGTCGCTCTACGAACGGCTCTGCATCCGGGCTCGAGCCCGCTGCTTCTCGGTTCACGATCGACCAAGTCCGACAGCCTGCTAGGCGCGATCCCCTGCTCCCGCGACCTTCGCACCTGCAACCGGCGCCGGTTCCGCTCCCTCGGTGGGGTGGGGGGTGGCTGGCGAAGGGGGGCGCGGGGTCTGCACCCTCCTTCGCCCCTCTCCCATTTCCGGCGCGCGCAAAGCGGCGCCCTCGGGCATACTCCGCGGCCATGAGCGATCCCACCGCCACCTTAGTCGACCTTGCCTGCCGCGCCTGCCAGGAGAAGAAGGGCCATGACCTCGTCGCCCTCGATGTGCGCGGCCTCACCTCCCTGGCCGACGCCTTCGTCTTCTGTTCCGGGACCACCGGCCGGCAGGTGAAGGCGATCGCCGACGAGGTGGAGCACCAGCTCAAAGAGGCGGGGTTTCGCCCGTACGCCATCGAGGGGGCGCGGGAGGCGGTGTGGGTGCTCCTCGACTACGGCGATCTGGTGGTCCACGTCTTTGAGAAGGAGACGCGCGACTTCTACAACCTGGAGCGGTTGTGGGGAGAGGCACCCCGCCTGGAGCTGCCCGCCGTCGCGGTTCCCCGTTTCGACTGATGCGCTGGGGGGTGCTGTGCGTCGGCCGGTTGCGGGCGCCGGGGCTGGAGGAGGCGATCGCGCCCTATCTCGCTCGCCTCGCGGGAAGCGCACCTTTGGAGGTGGTGGAGGTGCGCGCGGGCGCGGCCCATGGCCGCTCTTCCGTGGAGGCAGAGGGCGAGCGGCTGCTGGCGCGCCTAAGCGAGCGCGACCGGTTGGTGGCCCTCGACGTGGGCGGTGAGCGGTACACCACCGCGGCGCTCGCCCGGCGGGTGGCGGGGTGGCGCGAGTCGGTGGCCGGCCGGCTCTGGTTGGCGATCGGCGGTGCCGACGGCCTTGCCCCGGCGGTGGTGGCGCGGGCAGACGAGCGGTTGTCGCTCTCCCCGCTCACCCTGCCCCACGAGCTCGCCCGCCTGGTCGTGGTGGAGCAGCTTTACCGCTGTCACTGCGTGTTGACGGGCCATCCATACCATCATTAGCTTGGCCGACTCGCCGCGTTTTGCGTGGCCCCACTCCAGGGAGGGAGCCTGATGTCGTTTGCCCGAATCGTTGCTGCCCTTGGCGGCCTGCTGGCGGTCCTCTTTGGGTACATCACCGTCTTCAATCGCGGGGATACCACGGTGGTGCTGTGGATCGGCCGCAGTGTCACCCTGCCGATGTCGGTGCTCCTGCTCTTGGCGATTTTTGCCGGGGCGTGCTTCGTCTTGTTGATGGTGGGGGCGATGGAGCTCAGCGGGGTGGCGCATAACCTCGGCCGCCGCCGCCGCCGCCGCCAGCAGCAGCGCTTCGAGCTCCTCTTCGAGAAGGGCTGCGACCTCGCCGACCTCGGCCTCGAAGATCGTGCCCTCTCCTGCTTCGAGCGCATCCTCGACCACGACTCGGGCCACGTCTCCGCCCTCGTCCAGCTCGGCGCGATGCGGCGTCGCCAGGGTGACGTGGAGGCTGCCCTGCGCCTGCACAAGCGGGCCCTAGAGCGCGACCCGACCCACGTCCGCGCCCTCGTCTCCCTGGTCGAGGACTGCCTGGCGGCACAGCGGTGGCAGGAGGCGCTGGAGGTGTGCCAGAAGATCCTCGACGTGGAGGGCGAGGCGCTGCGCGTGCTGGTCTGGGCGCGCGACCTGCAGGTGCGCCTCGGCCGCCTGGAGGAGGCGATCGACGCCCAGCGCCACCTCCTGCGCCACGCGGGGATTGGGAGCGAGGCCCATCGGATGTTGCGCCGCCTCCAGTTCCTCCAGGCGATGGCGCGGCTGGGGACGGAGGATAAGGAGAGGGCGCGCAAGGAGCTCGCCGAGATCCTCCATCAGGACCGTACCTTCGTCCCGGCGCAGGTAGAGCTGGGGCGGCTGCTGCTGGCGGAGGAGAAGGAGAAGGAGGCGGTGCGCCGCTGGCGCGAGGGGTACGGCCAGACCCACGACATCGTCTTTCTCCACCTCCTGGAGCGGTACTACCTCGGGCGGGAGGACCCGGACGCGGCGATCGCCGTCTACCTCAACGCCCTCAAAGACGAACCGGCGAGCGTCGAGCTGCAGTTCTGCCTGGGCAAGCTCTACCTGCGCCTGGAGATGCTCGACAACGCCTACGACACCCTGCGCGACCTCGCCGATGCGGGTGCCTCCTTCCCGGCGTTGCACCGGCTCTTGGGCGAGGTGCGCCACCGGCGCGGCGACGACGAGGCCGCCTTCGGCGAGTTGCAGGCGTGTGTCCCCTTTCGCACCGCCGCGGTGGTGCCGTACCGCTGCACCGCCTGCGGCGCCGAGGTGGAGGAGTGGCACGCCCAGTGTGGGGTGTGCTCCGCGTGGGAGAGCCTGCGCCTGCCGATTCCCGTCGAGGGTTGAGGGGCGCGACCGCGCCCGGCAGAGGTTGTGGCGCCGCGGTTCGCTCGCCACCCCCGGCGCTGAAGGGGTTGCGCAACAGGTGCGCGGTGACCTGTCCCATCCCTGGGCGGTGACCCGCGAGCGCCGGTTGCGCCCACCTTCAGGGTCCCGCCGGGGGCGGTGCGCCGCCTTGCGGATCGGCTCGGCGATCCTCCCACCGCCCGCCGCCGCCGGCCTCGCGGTGGTCCCCGTCGCCCTCCACTCGCCGGCGCGCTTGCCTTCGGGGTAAGCCGCGCGGGGTGGAGCGGCGCTCCGCGTCGATCGCGCCGCTTTTCGGCCACGGCGCGGGTGGGTCGCGAAGACGGGATCTCGGTGTGCGCGGCCCGCGCCACGCCGCGGCGTGGGCTCTATCGCGCGGCGTCCGCCGCGGCGCGCCACACCGGCAGGTGGACGATCACCGTCGCCCCCTGCTCCGGGGCGGAGTGGATCTCGATCTCGCCGCCATGCGAAGCGAGGATGCGGCGGGTGATGGAGAGACCCAGGCCGGTCCCCTTGCCGGGCGGTTTGGTGGTGAAGAAGGGGTCGAAGAGGCGGTCAAGGTGGGTGGCAGGGATGCCGCAGCCGGTGTCGCTGATCTCCACCACCACCCGCTCACCCTCGGCGCGCGCCACCACGCGGATCCGCTTCACCGGCCGCCCCTCCAGCGCGTGGTCGGCATTCACCAACAGGTTGAGGAAGACCTGCTGGAGCTGCTCGGGAACCGCGCGCACCGGCGGCAGGTCGGCGGGCAGGTCGAGGCCGAGCACCACCGCGTGGTTTTCCAGGCGGTGGTGGAGCAGCGAGCGCACCTGGGTGAGGACGTCGGCCAGCGGCGTCGGGACGACCTCCGCCTCCTCCGGGCGGGCGAAGTGCAGGAGCTGCCAGACGAGGTCGGTGATCCGCTGGGTCTGCAAGCCGATGGTGGTCAGCTCGGGGCGGTGCGGCGACTCTTCCGGCAGGTCGGCGAGCAACCAGTCGGCGGTACCGGAGATGATGTTCAGGGGCGTGCCGATCTCGTGCGCCAGCCCCGAGGCGAGCTCGCCGATTAGGGCGAAGCGGCCCGAGTGGATTAGCTCGCGGGTGCGCGTCTCGACCCGCTCCTCCAGATCGTCCGCGTGCTCCTTGAGCCGCTGGTGCGCCGCGTCCAGCTCGCGGGTGTAGAGCTCCACGTAGCGCTCCATGGCGATGGTCTGGTCGAGGGTAACCACCCGCGACAGGGCGAGGGTGGTGGCCAGCAGCCCCGCGGGGTCGCCCTCCAGGTGGGTGGCGATGCGGGGCAAGAGGAGTTGGACCACCAGGTTGAAGCTTGCCAGGTACCAGCGCGGCTCCAGCCCCACCTCCAGGTGGCGCTCGCCGACCCGCCGCCGGCTCTCCTCGTATGCCGCGCCGTAGCGCCCGCCGAGCAGCTCGCCAAGGTAGTGCAAGAGGATCTCCCGTAGCCGCTCCATGACCCCCGGGGGTTGGAGGAGTCGCTGGAGCTCCGGGAAGCGGCCGAGGTGGTCGTAGAACTCCGCCACCACCGCCGGAAGCTCGGGTGCCAGGCGGCGGCCGAGCTCCGCGAGTCGGTCGCAGTCCGCGCGCGAGAGGCGGAGGAAACGGTGGTACGGGTCCGCGCCGCCGCCGCCGGCCGGCCGCGCCCTCTTCGGTTGGCCGTTCGTCGGTCGCCCTTTCGTCACCGGCCGCCGCCGCCCAGCAGGCCGGGTTCGAAGCCGTACTCCTTGATCTTCCGGTACAGGGTGCGGCGGTCGATGTGCAGCACCTCGGCCACCTTCACCCGGTGCCAGTGGTGGCGCTCGAGGGTGGCGAGGATGTGGCGCCGTTCCAGCTCTTCCATGGGCAGGTCGGTGATCTCCCCGAGGCCGAGGCGGTCGCCCACCGAGCCGGTCACCTTCGCCGGCAGGACATCCGGGGTGAGGGTGGCGCCGCGCGCCAACACGACGCCGCGCTCGATCACGTTCTCCAACTCGCGCACGTTGCCCGGCCAGTCGAAGTCGAGGAGCAGGCGCATCGCCTCGGGCTCGATCTGCTCCACCTGCCGCTGGTTGCGCGCCGCGTGCTTGGCGAGGAAGTGGCGGGCCAGCAGCGGGATGTCCTCGCGCCGCGCCACCAGCGGCGGCAGGGCCACGGTGATCACCCCGAGGCGGTAGTAGAGGTCCTCGCGGAAGCGGCCCGCCGCCATCTCCGCCTCCAGGTCGCGGTGGGTCGCGGCGATTACCCGGAAGTCCACCGGGACCGCCTGGTTGGACCCCACTCGCCGCACCTCGCGCTCCTGGATCACCCGCAACAGCTTCACCTGCAGCGCCTGGTCCATGTCGCCAATCTCGTCGAGGAAGATCGTGCCGCCCGCCGCCTCCTCGAAGATCCCCTTCTTGTCGCGCTCCGCGCCGGTGAACGCGCCCTTCACGTGGCCGAACAGCTCGCTCTCCAAAAGCTGCTCGGGGATCGCCGAGCAGTTGATCGGGATGAACGGGGCGGTGCGCCGCGGACAGTTGTAGTGGATGGCGCGCGCCACCAGCTCCTTGCCGGTACCCGAGGCGCCGGAGATCAGGATGTTCGAGAGGGTCGGCGCGACCTGCTCGATCAGCTCGAAGACCCGCTGCATCACCGGGCTCTGGCCGAGGATGTTGGCGAACTGGAACCGCTCCTCCACCTCGCGCTGCAGGTGGTTCACCCGCCGCCGCAGGTTGCGCTCCTCCTCGATGCGCGCCAAAACCAGCTCCACCTCCTCCATCTTGAACGGCTTGGAGAGGTAGTCGATGGCGCCGGCGCGCATCGCCTCGACCGCCGTCTGCACCGAGCCGAAGGCGGTCATCACCACCACCGCCACCTCGGGCTGGAGCTCCTTCACCCGCTGGGTCAGCTCGACGCCGCCCATCTCCGGCATGCGCACGTCGGTCAGCAGGACGTCCGCCGGGCTCGTCGCGAGGCGGGCGAGGGCCTGGGCACCGCCGTTGGCCTCCTCCACCTCGTGGCCGCGGCCGGCGAGGAAGCGGCTGAGCATCTCCCGCATCGGTCCATCATCTTTCGGTGATCAGGATGTGCATGGCGCGGAGGGCCGGAGCAGCAAGGTGTAGGGGGCGATCCTAACAGCGCGGCGCGCGGTGTGCGACGCGCCGGGCGGGGAGGGAAGCCTTGGCTTGGCGGGGGGGCGGTGCACGGGAGGGGCCGGAAGGTCCGCCGCCGGCCGACTGCAGGGGTCATCCGCCAACGTTCAGTGCCGCGCGCCACGCCGGCTTGGCGGCCGCGCGGAGGCGCCTGCCTCCGGCGCTCCATCCCTGCGCGCCTGGCGCCGGCTTGGGCGGAACGCTTGCCACCCTCTCCGCCAGTGCCGCCTCCCCCGCGCGCGGCGCGCCGGACCAGGCGCTCAGCGAATCCCGGCAATGGTCCGCCGTTTTCCCCCCCTCGTGGCGCGCCGGCGCCACTGCCGGCCGTTACCGTCGTGCCACGTGCCGTCTCCCCCGGCGCGCGGCGCGCCGGAGTCACCGCCGGAGCCGCGGTGGCGTTACCTAGCCGTCTTCTCCCCCCCCCCGCGCGGCGCGCCGCTGTGATGGGTGGCGCCGCGGGTTCGGTGCCGACTCCCGCCTCCCCGCGCGCGGCCACCGTTGGGCGGCCACGCCGGCGGGGTGACCACGCACCCCCCGCCTGCCCGCGCGCGGCGCGCCGCTGCTTGCCATTCGCCGCCCTTGTGTCCCAACC